>Ga0209237_1000212_pt1 | contig 30501 bp, 29 predicted proteins | sample GraSoi013_1_40cm_2_FD_185820 | JGI IMG/M metagenome (GOLD analysis project Ga0209237, IMG submission 185820) | Grasslands soil microbial communities from the Angelo Coastal Reserve, California, USA - Sample 10_02_2013_1_40cm (SPAdes) (version 2) | ecosystem: Environmental > Terrestrial > Soil >...
CGGACGATTGCCCTTATGTTTAGAGGGCCCGCATGTCAATCGGCTCGAATCCTGGCTCAAACCGTCGAATTCAGAGCCACGGGCAGCAGATTCCTGAAATGACGGCGCTTTTACGTTTACTCGATCCAGTTTACAGAAAATGTTCAGCGCTACTAGAAATCCGTAACGGAGTTAAGGCGCGCCAGCGGCGACGCGCCGGCGGTAGACGCGCGAGCCTTCGATTTCCGCTACCAGCGCGTAATGCTCGCGCAGATATCGCTCGAGGGCCGGGACCGTGGAAAGCGGAACGCGGTCCCAGTGGTGGATGCCCGCCGGTGAGGTATCAACGAACACCGGCACTGTGTTGGTCTCGAGATCCCGCAGCGTGAGGGCGACGTCCTGGTCCGAGCGAAAGGGAGCTAGATCGACGTCGCCGCGCAGGTGTCCGGGATCGAAGTTACCGACGTGAACCGAAGTCGTCACGTAGCGCGTTCCTGGCAGCCTGCCGGCGAGATAGTAGATCGGTGAGTAATGACCCCAGATGAACACGCGTTCGTCCGGCGCTGTATTCCGCGCGAGCCATCCAGCCAGGGCGCGGGCGCGGGGCTCCTGTTCCGGGTAGCCGCCGGCGATTCCGCGCGCGAAGGAGAACACGAGGAGAACTAGGGCTGGTAGCGCGCATGCGGTGGCAAACAATGCGCGACGCAGGCGTGAGAAAGCCGGCCACGATTGGACCAGGGCGGCGGCTTGTGGCGAGGCGAGCAGCGCCAGCGGCGGGACGAACTGCAAGAAGTAGTGCTCGTAGAAGCGTCCTCCCATGCTCACGACAATCCAGCTGAGCCAGAGCGCGAGCACCACGCCCGTACGCGCCGGACCGCGGACGATGGGTCGGAAGGTCTCCCGCGTAGCCAGTACCCAGGGGACGACCGCGCTGCCGACGCACAGCGGAAGTGCCTGCGCGGCGCGAAGGAGTGTGTCATATGACGTGCCGCCCGGAGCGTAGCGGAGGTTGCGGGTAACCACCCAATCCCAGAATTCCGAGAGCGCGCCGAGATGGGCGAAAATGCCCAGCGTGGCAATCCACGGCAAGGCGAACCCAGAGGTGACCGCGATGGGTCCAAGCAACCGCCGGACGTCCCTTTGCCGGAACGCGTGCCAGCAGAGCGCCAGGCAAAACGCGGCGACCAGGATCCCGGCCTGCTGCCGAATCAGCGACGCGCCGCCGATGCAAAGACCGGCGAGCAGCTGATCGCGGATTCCCCCACCCGTTTCCGCCCGGACATAGAAGTAGAGCGCCCCAGCCGCGGGCAAGGCCATGAGCAGCTCGGTGGACACCGACGGCACCTCGCAGAGCGAGGCGAGCAGCGCAAGCCAAGGTGCGCACGCCGCGGCCACCTCGTTCCCTGTCAGCCGCCGCGCAGCCCGCCCGAGCACGAAGCAGGTGGCGAGCACCCAGAAGATGCCGAGCACATGGACCGGTGTGATGGACAGACCGCCGAACAGGGCCCCGGAGAGGAAGGGAACGTAGGCGAGCGGCGGCTTGATGTCGACGATCTCGGTAAATGGTACCGCTCCCTGAAGCATGCGCTTCGCGATCAGCGTGAAATCGGATTCATCGATGTTCAGGATACCGAAGACGAATCCAGCGCTGCGTAAAACGGCGATCGCGGCAAGCAACGCAGCCACTGACTGGAGCCACCGGACACTGCGGTGCGGGCGAGGCAGCTCAATTCCGTGGACTGCGTCCCCGACTTCGTGGGCCATTCGTGGCAAGAAGCCGGCCTCAGGCGGCGTCCCGGCGCGCGTTTGGGCGGTCGAGCTGTCGAGGCCCGTGTTCCAGCGGCACCGACGCGCGGCGAGCGTGCTGCGCCAGAGCGAAATGGATACGGATCAGTTCGATGCCAAGGCGTGGAAACTGCACGAACCGCAGTTTCGAATCCGGAATGTCCGACCAGGTGCGAAGCGGCATCTCCAGCAAATCGGCGGCCTTCAAGCCGGGAATCCCTCGAGCCCCGGCGAGGAGCCGGCCGATCAGCTCGACGTCGAATGCCCAGCGGGCATGGAATGGCTCGTCGAGCGCTGCAGCGAGCAGACTCGAGGCGCAGAACGCCTTGGCGCCGCATTGGGTATCGTAGACGCGCAGATCGAGGATCAGCGATGCAGCCGTGGCGAAGACGCGGCCGAGGTAGTGTCGGAAAGCGTGGCGCTCGATGTTGGTGCCGAGGAGCGCGACGCGCGCTGCAAACGCCGCTTGCGCGTGGGAGGCGCGAAGGGTGGCGACGAGGCGGACCATCTCCTGCGCCGGCGTCGCCAGGTCGGCGTCGAGGAACCCGACGTTCTGTGCGCCCATCCGCATTCCCGCGAGAAGCCCCTGCCGGACGGCCTCCGCCTTTCCCTGGTTTCGGGGCAAATCGAGGCGCAGGGCGTGAGGACCGAGTTCCGCGCAGATCGCCTCGAGGACCTCGCGGGTATCATCTTTCGAGCCGTCGTCCACGAACAGCAGTCGGGTATTCGCGTCCTCCATCAGGATGCGAAATCCATCCGCGCGCAGACGCCGTCCCTCGTTGAAGCAAGGCACGACAACGACAAGCTCGACCATCTCTACCTCCGAGACGCGTGTACCATGTCCTCGCGCGTCGCACGACAATCCGCTCATTGACCGCCGCCCTGCCCTGCCGCTCACAGCGCTTCCGGCATCTGGTTTGCTTCGGGGTCCGCGGCGACGGACCTCTCGCGCACATCCTGAACGAGACTCCACATGCGGCTCGCGGCCCAGATGTTCCCGATGACGGTAGTGAAAGGATCGAGGGGCGCTGCCCATTGCACCACCGTGACGATCATGAACTGCGCGATGAAGCGGCGCCAGCGAGCGTCGGGCTCAATGATCAGGAAGGGCCCTATCCAGAGCACGTACCAGGGCTGGAACCAAGGTACGGTGAGAAAGATGGCGAGCAGCAGCAGCAGATACCCGCGCGCCAACCCGACAAGCGACCGCGCCTGCACCGCCGTCCAGGAGAACAGGGCTGCCCAGAGCAGGATCGAGCCTGTCGAAATGAGCCGATAAGCGATCGCCGAGGCCGCCGGCATGCCACAGTATTCGAACAGCAGGCAGACCATGTCGGCAAAGGAATGGGCGTGCCGCGACGTGTTTCCCCCCAGGAGCGGAATCAACGCGTGCAAGCTTATGGATGGCCACTCGGTTGCAAGCGCCGCCCCGAGGACGAGGCTCGAAAGAAGCGCCAACACCGCCGCTCGGCGCCGGGAGGAACGGCCGATCAGCAAGATGTACAGCGCAAGAAGTGGCGCCAAGGCGCACTTGACCACGACCCCGGCAGCCAGTGTCATCGCTCCTAGCGCGTCGCGCCCATTCATCGCCGCCGCCAGGAAAGCGATCAGCAAGAAGAACAGCAATCCATCATTGTGCCCCTGACCCTGGATCTCCCAGGCGACGAGGGGGCCGAAGGCCAGATAGACGAACGTCTCCGCCGCCGCTGCGGATCGTCGAGCCGCCAGTTGACGTGCAGCTATCGAGAGGGCTCCCAGGACCGCCACGAGCATCACGGTCTTGAACGCCCAGAAGGAGCCCCACATCGGCGAGCCCGCTTTCGCGCCGATCCAATCGGCGGCCGCCGCGAGGGAATGGAATAGCGGGCCGTACGGACTCGATTCGTGGACCCACACTTCGGCCTGGACCGGCTCCAGAAGCGCGGAACGACCCAATGCGGCAGGGGTGCTGGTATTGGGACTCAAGCCCGCGAGCCTCAGCGCTCCGAGGCAGAGATAGACGAACACGTCGGTCGAGGTCAGCGCGAGCGCGAAAAACCCGAACACCTGCACGGCCAGCGCCCAGGACCAGAGCACGCGCCAGGAGAGGCGGTGGGCGCGCGGAGCAAGGCGCAGCGTACACAGGCCTGCCAGGATCAGCCCAGCCCCGGACACGGCGCTCGCGAGCAGGAACGGGGTGCTGTGGGTGTCGATCCGCGGCGTATGCACGAAAGCGTAGCGCAACCAAGACCCAGCGGCCGCGAGCGCCATGCCGCCCGCGCAGCCAGCAGCCAGCTGGTGCTCCGCCGGGACGGGCCCGCGGGAGCGAGAACCGCCGCCGAGGATCATCAGGGGAGTAGGGTCCAGTTCAGAGCGATGCGTAGCGGCACTCCTCGAGGGCTACGGCCCCGCCTGGGGCGCTCCCCCGACCTGCATCCGCGCGGATCGGGCTCTCGCAAGAGTCGGCTACCGCCGCTGAAAGAGCGAACTCGCAATTCATGGATCACAGACATCGTAGCACGCAGCTTCAGCGTGTCGTTCGAAATCCGGCGTTTGGTGCGCGGTTGTGATAGTCAGCGTCGAGTGAACGCTCCTCCCCTGCGGCGCGGAGTGGTCGCGGCGCTGACCAGGGCGGGCCTCGACCGGCCCATTCCGGTCTTGCTGGTTTCCGCCCTCGTGGTGGCCGTGTGCGTGAAGCTGGCCTCGGGTCTGGAAATACGCTCCAGCTTCCAGGAACTGCTGCCTGAGGACGTCCCCTCGGTGCGAGAGATCAAGAACCTGATCCAGCGGGTCGGCGGCGACGGAACGGTGCTGGTGGTGGTGGAGTCGCTCGACGGACCCTCCGGCCTTCCCCGCGCAGAGGCGCTCGCTCCAGCCCTCGCCCGCGAATTCAACGGGATGGGTCCCGACCAGATCCGAAGCGTGCAATGGAACATGGCCCCGATCCGCGCCTGGTACGAGACCCACTGGCCCCTGTTCGTTCCGCTGGACGATCTGCGCCAGGCGCGCGACGCCGTGCGCGACGAGATCCGCCGGCGGACTTTGGCGTCCAACCCGCTGGCGGTTTCGCTCGACGACGAGGAGGCGACCGCCGCGCCGGCAACGCTTCCGGAAGCGGCGGACTTCCTCGATCCGAAAAAGCCCCTGCCGCGCGAACGCGTCGCCGAGCGCTTCGCCCGCTACGTCGACGGATTCATGGTCTCGCCCGATCATCGTTCGTTGACGCTGATCGTGCGCCCGGCCGGCACCAGCCTGGGAGTGAGCGAAGCGCGTGCGCTGATCGACCGGATGCAGTCGGTGGTGGATCGCCACAAGCCCGAGCTCGAGCGCGACCACTTGCGGGTCGGGTTCGGCGGCACGTTCCCGCTCTTCATCGCCGAATACGAGGCGATCATCAACGACGTCGCGAGCACCGCTCTGATCTGCGTCTCGCTGGTCCTGCTCTCGATCCTCCTTTTCTTCAAGGACATCCGGTCGGTGACCTCGCTGGGGCTGGCCGTCCTGATGGCCGTGGGCGTCACCTTCGGGGTCACCCGCCTGGTGATCGGCTACCTGAACACGCAGACGGCCTTCCTCGGCGCCATCGTGGTGGGCAACGGCATCAACTACGGGCTCATCTATCTCGCGCGTCTGAAACAGCTTCGCTGGCAGGGCATGAGCCTGCGCGAAGCCTGCCTGCAGAGCGCCGAGACCACTGCGCGCGCCACCCTGCTCGCCTCCGCGGCCACCAGCGTCTCCTTCGGCGTGCTCGTGGTCGCGGCCAACCGCGGGTTCCGCCACTTCGGGTTCATCGGCGGGATCGGCATGCTGCTCTGCTGGCTCTGCACCTTCCTGCTGGTGCCTGCGCTGCTCACCTTCTACGAGAAGCTGCGCGGCCCGCCCAAGGTGCGGCCGAATACCACGCAGGAGACGCTGCGCCCCGTGGTCGCGCGTATGCTCGAGTACCGCCGGCCGATCATCGCCGCCTTCGCGGTGCTGACGGTGATCTCCGCAGTGCTCTTCATCCGGCAGATCCCCGACGCGATGGAGCGCAACCTCGACAACCTGACGAACGACCTCAAGGGTCACGACCAGCTCAAGGCCGATCACGATCGCGCCAACTCGGCGCTCGGCCGGTCCATCTCCGGCGCGATCGCGTTGGTCGACTCGTGGCCGGAGGCGGACCAGTTCTGCGGCGTGATCCGGGAGCGGATGAAGCAGGCGCCCTACGACCAGCTGATCGACTCCTGCGACACGCTCTCCTCGGTGGTGCCGCGCGATCAGGACGAGAAGCTGAAGGTGATCCGCGAGATCGTCGCCGAGCTGCCCGACCGCCTCGTCCGCCGGCTCGACCCCGCGCAGCAGCAGCGCGTGCGGCAGGTCCGCGAGCAGCTGGCGGCGCAGAAGCCGGTGACGGTCGAGCAGGCGGATCCGGTGCTGGTCGATCGCTTCCGCGAGCGCGACGGGACCGTCGGCCGGCTGGCGGTGGTGACGGCGAAACCGCTGGCGAAGCTCGAGCTGGCGCAGAACCTGGAGGACTTCGTCCGCGGCGTCCGCGGCGTGCAGATCGGCGGCAAGACCTACGACGCGACCGGCGAGAACGTGATCTTCGCCGACCTGCTCACCAACATCGATCGCGAGGGCCCTCGCACCACTTTCCTCTCCTTCGCGGGCGTCTGCTTGCTGGTGCTCCTCTTCTTCCGCCGCCTGCGGACCGCCGCCGAGGTGATGGGCTCCCTCTTCATCGGCGTGGTCTTGATGTGCGGGATCGCCGCGGCGGTGGACTTGAAGATCAATTTCTTCAACTTCATCGTCTACCCGATCACCTTCGGGATCGCCGTGGACTACGGAGCGAACATCGCCGCCCGCAACCGCGAGCGGCAGGGAGACGTGATCGGTTCGCTGGCGGAAGTGGGCCCGGCGGTGACGCTCTGTTCCTGGACGTCGATCATCGGGTACGGATCGCTGCTCTTCTCGCTGAACCGGGCGCTGCGCAGCTTCGGCTGGTACGCGATGGCGGGCGAGGTGACCACCATCATCACCGCCATCGTCCTGCTGCCGTCGCTGCTCGCCGCGGCGCGTTCGAAGGAACGCGCGGGAGAACCCGGGTTTCCCGGGCGCTCCGCCGCCGGCGCACGTCCTGATACACTGAAGGGGTGACGCGGCCTTCCCGACCTTTCGTCGCGCTGCTCCTGCTCGCGACCGTACTCTTGCTCTACGTCGCCTATCCGTTCCGGACCCCACTCTTCCTCGCGGTGGTGATCGCGGCGGTGCTGCACGATCCCCTCGAGCGCCTGACCATCGCGCTTCGCGGGCGGCGCACCATGGCCAGCGCGCTGATCACCCTCGCCGTCTTCGTCCTCATCGTGGCGCCGTTCGCGGCGCTGGTCGGATTCGTGACCCGCGAGTCGGCGGCGGGACTCGCCTACCTGCGCGAGACGCTCGGGGTGAGCTCGGTGTCCGAGCTGCGGGGCATCGAGCTGCCCGTGGCGCTGCAGCGCATCCTGGAGGTGCTGCACCTCGATCGCGAACAGGTGTTCGATGCCGTCTCCAGGCTGGTGGAGATCGTCCAGGGGGCGCTGCCCGAGATCGTCGCCTCCGGCAGCCGGGCCGTCCTGGCGACCGCGATCATGCTCATCGCGCTCTATTTCCTCCTGCTCGACGGCTCCCGCGTCGTCCAGTGGGCATGGCGCGTGTCGCCGCTCGACGCGCGGCAGACGCAGGAGCTGACGGCGGAGATGCGCCGGGTCACGCGCGCCACGGTGATCGGGATCCTCGCCACCGCGGTCTTCCAAGGCGTTGCCGCCGGCGCCGGGTACCTCTTCGCCGGCATCCCTCATGCCGCGTTCTTCGGCCTGCTCACGGCCACGGTTTCGTTCGTACCCGGCGTGGGCACCAGCCTGGTGTGGGCGCCTGCGTCCGTCTCCCTCTGGGTGGGCGGCCGCCCCATCGCCGCCGTCGCGCTGGCGCTGTTCTGCCTCGTGGTCGTGGTCGGCGCGGAGCAGGTCGGCAAACCGCTGCTGATGCGCGGCCAGGTGCAGATGCACACCGGGCTCATCTTTCTCTCCCTGCTCGGCGGCCTGGCGATGTTCGGTCTTCTCGGCGTCCTGCTCGGACCGCTGATCGTCGCCTTCTTCCTGGCCATGATGCGCATCTACGAGCGCGATTTCCGCGCCTCGGACGCGCCGCCCATCGCTTCCGACCGCGCCGCGTGACATGCCGCCGCCACTGCGCGGCTCACGTCGTACAACATGGCGCCGCGGTCCGTCACCGGCATCTCCGATGCCGGCATGCGGCTGCGCTGGAGCAACTTGTTGTAGCCGAGCTCCGCCAACGGCCGCAGATGGAAGACGTCGTAGAGGTTGTACTCGACGAGCCGCCGCAGCGCCGCCGGGTCGCCCTGGACCTGCGCGCGCCAGAGCTCCACCGCGTCCGCGCCGGAAAGCACGGCGAGATGTAGCGGCCGGAAGAATCCGGCGCTCGCCTCGACCTCTTTCAAGCCGCCCTTCTGGCGGAGCCGCCGGTACACGTGGCAGAGGTCGACGTGCACGGCCGGCGGCTCCCAGAGGGGCAGCACCCGCCGCAGGATGGGAAGATCGAAGGCGGTGCCGTTGAAAGTGACCAGCGCGCGCCAGCCGCGCGACCGCTCGCGAAACCCGAGCAGGTCCTCGCGGAAGCTGGCCAGCCCGTCGCGATCGAGCACCCCGGCCACGGTGACCTTCTCTCCGGCCGCTTCGATGTCGAGGAAGGCGGCATCGTCGATGACTTGCGGAAGAAGACGCCAGTGCTCGGTCTGGGGAAGAGCGCGGGCGAAGAAGTCCAGATCGCCCTCCGCCAGCTTCCGCACCGAGGTCGCGACGCCTTCGCGCAGCTTGCCATCCAGGCGCGGCGAGAGCACCTCACCGGTCTGCGGCAGCTCCGCCCAGCTCCGCACGCCGGAGAACCAGAGCTGCCGTTCGCGCAGCGGCCCGATCCCCGCGATGTGCCGGAACGACGCGGTGATCACGACAGCTCCTCTTCCGCCAGCCGGACGAGGATGGGAACGTCGGCCTCGCAGAACGGCAGCCCGGGGAGGTCGCGCCGGGAGACCCAGCGGATCCGTTCGCAGGCGATCGGCCTCGGTTCCTCGCCGGCGTGGAGTCTGCACCGATAGAGCGCGAGCTCGACCTGGAGGTCGGGATAGATGTGCTCGACGCGGGCGTACTCCTCGCCGATCGATGCACGCACGCCCAGCTCCTCCCGCAGCTCGCGCGCGAGGGCCGCTCGCTCGCCCTCGGCAGGCTCCACCTTCCCGCCGGGGAATTCCCAGAGCGAGGCGCGCTCGCCCTTGGGCCGCCGAAGGGACACCAGCACCTTGCCATCGCGCTCGATCACCGCCGCGACCACCAGAACGCGGCGGAGCCCCGTCATGGCAGAAGACCGAGCGAGAACAACGTCCCCCCGTTGGAGAGGACATACGCGATGCCGGGCAGCGCGTAGACCGGCTGGGAGAACCCGGTGCCCGGGTCGAAGGCTCCGCGCGCCACACCCGTCTGCAGATCCACGCCCAGCAGCGCACCGCGGTCCTGGGCGACGATGATCAGGCCGCTCATCGCGACCGGTTGCGTCGGGTAGCGGTCCTTGCCGAGCTGGAGCGTCCAGAGCTTCACGCCCGTGGACCGGTCGAGCGCCACGAGCACTCCGCGCCCTCCCCCGACGATGCGGGCGCCCTCGACTACGACGTGGTTCGCGCCCGCGAGCGGATACGTCCAGGCCGGGTTCCCGGTAGCCGCGTCGAGCGCCACGATGCCAGCCTTCGCGCTGGCCGCATAGACGCGGGTATCGCTCTCCGGGGCGTCGATCCAGTCGACGTCGAGGTAGTCGCCGGTCCCGCTCACCTGCCGCGTCCAGTTCGCCACGCCGTTTTCCGGCTGCAGCGCCGCGACCACTCCGTCGGCGAAGGCGGCGAAGAGGGTGCCGTGGGCAATTTTTGGCTGCGCGTCGCCCCGGATGGTGAATCCGCCCGGCGAATCCCGGTGGAACTTCCATACCCGCTTCCCGTCCTTCAGGTCGAGCGCGGTGACGGACTGCTCGCTCGACATGACGAAGAGGCGTCCTTCCGACGCCGTGGGCGCCGTGGTCAGCTCTTCGTGGATGTCGGCGCGCCAGCGCAGCGCGCCGGTGAAGCGGTTGAGCGCGTACACCACCCCGTCGCCGCCCGCGACGTACAACGTCTCCCCTTCGATCGCGGGAGAGGCCAGCACGGCGCCGTCGGTCTGGAAGATCCAGGCCGTCCTGCCGCGGAAGCGGCAGCGCACCTTGCCGTCGCGCGTTCCCACGTAGAGCCGGGTCTGGGCGCTATCGAGCACCGGCGTCGCCGTCTCCGTGGGAGAGAAAGGCAGCTTTCCCTGCGGGACGATGTGCTGCATCTCGCCCACGAAGAATGGCGGATCGTGCAGGCCCGGCCGGCGCGATGGCCGCGGGCCATGCTCGAGGGGCATCCAGGAAAAGGCGAGCAACACGAGCAGGATCACTTCTGTTTCTTCCCTTGCGCCTTCTTGCCCGGCGCCTCCTTCGGCTCCGGTTTCGCAGCGGGCGCCTTCGCCTGTCCAGGGGCCACCGGCGGAAGCGACGCCAGTTCCAGCCGCTCGTTCGCCTCGCGCACGACGTCGAGGTCCTTGGGATGTTCCTTCGCCACCCGCTCGAGCTGCTGCCTCGCATCGGGCTTGCCCTGGACCAGGGCGAGGCGGGCCAGCTGGTAGTCGGCGCGCGCGGGCAGCTCCAGATCGCGCAGTTTCTCGAACGCCGCTTTCGCCTCGTCGAGACGATTCTGCGCCTCGAGCGCATATCCGAGCGACTCTTGCGCGAACGGGCGCAGCGGATGGCCCTTCGCCGCGCTGGCGAGGAACTCCTCCAGGTCTTTCTGGGCCCCGGCCGCGTCCGCGCCCTTGAGCTTGTGAAAGCCGATCTCGGCGAGGGCGGTCTGCGCCGCGGTCGTGCTGCGGTGGTCAGCGCGCACCTTCTCGAGCGCGGCGATCACCGCCTTCTCCCGCTCCTCCTTGCTCGCGAACGTTTCCTGGCCTGGCCGGGCGGATCCTTCCGAGGAGATCGGCCGCGACTGAAGCTCGATCGCCTCCGCCAGCTCGGCGCCGGCTTTCGCTTCGCGGGATCCTTGCCAGGCACTGAAGCCCCAGCCGACGAGAGCGATCGCGATCAGCGCGCCCCCGACCCCCACGACCAGGCCGCGGTTCGCGACCATCCAGTTCATGGCGCGTCCGGCGACGACCTGGAACTCGTCCGGTCGCTTCAGCTGCTTGCGATCGATCCGCTCGGCCACCGACAGCCTCCTGCAGGACGCGCCTTTCTCGCGGAACTCCCCGGCGAAGTCAATCGCCGTGTAAGCTGGCGAGGTGCGCCTCCTCGCCGCGCTTCTGCTCGCATTCCCGGCCACCGCGGCGCCGCTCCAGCCAGGGGCTCCTCATCTGCAGCTGCGGCTCGAAGGGCTCTTCGGCCAGCCTACGACGCAACTCGGGGCCCGCGGCGGCGCCGCCCTGGGCGCCGGCTGGCGGATGACGGATCAGCTCTGGCTGATCGCCGACGCCGGGCAGCGGGCCGCCCCCGGCGGCGGCATCGGGTCGCTCGCCTTCGGGATCCAGGCGACGCTGGACGCAACGCCCATCTCTCCCTATGTGGAGGTCGCCATGGTCGATCTCTCCAATCGCAGGGCGCTCGGTTACTCGCTGGCCACGCGCACCGCGCTCGGCGCCGACTGGATGTTCTCGCGCGCTGCCGGCATCGGCGTGGTGGTGCGGACGTACACCGCGCTCGATCCGGAGAACGACAATCCCACCCTGGCGGGCCTGGAAGCGGCGTTCCGGCTCGTCCTCACCCCGGGAGCGCTGTGATGCGCGCTGTTCGCTGCGAGCGGCAGGGGCCGCCGGAAGAGATGAAGCTGGTCGAGCTGCCCGACCCGGTGCCAGCCGCGGGCGAGGCGGTGGTGCGGCTGTACGCGTGCGGGCTCAATCGCCGCGACGTCTGGATCCGGCAGGGGCTCTACGCGCGCATCCGGCTCCCATGCGTCCTCGGGTCTGACGGCGCCGGCGTGGTCGAGTCGGTCGGGCCCGGAGTGGACGCGAGTCTGATCGGCAAGCGCGTCGTGCTCATCCCTTGCGAGAACTGGGGGCCGGACCCCGCCGTCCAGGGGAAGGACTTCCTCATCCTCGGCATGCCGCGACAGGGAACGATGGCCGAGAAGATCGCCATTCCCGCGTCGATGGTCGTGGAGCTTCCGGAGAGCATCTCGTTCGAGGAAGCCGCGGCGCTGCCGGTGGCGGGGCTCACGGCGTACCGCTCGCTGGTCACCCGCGGTGGGCTGAAGCGCGGCGAGCACGTGCTCGTCACCGGGATCGGCGGCGGCGTGGCGACCCTCGCCCTGCTCTTCGCCAAGGCGCTCGGCGCAGAAGTGTCGGTGACGTCCGGAAACGACGAGAAGCTGGCGAAAGCTCGGGAGCTGGGCGCGATCGCGGCCGCCAACTACAAGGCCAAGGCGTGGGAAAAGGATCTCGTCGCCCAGGCGGGCCGGCCGCCTTCGCTGGCGATCGACGGCGCCGGCGGCGACGGGTTGAACAACCTGATCGCGGCCCTCGCGCCGGCCGGACGCATCGTCATGTACGGCGCCACCCGGTTCTCGCCCGGCAAGCTCGACATGCCGAGGATCTTCTTCAAGCAGATCGACCTGCGCGGAACCACCATGGGCACAGACGACGAATTCCGCGCGATGGTGAAGCTGGTCGCCGATCACCGCATCAAGCCGGTGATCGATCGCACCTTCCCGCTCTCGCATGCGGTCGAGGCGATCCAGCTGCTCGAGCAGTCGGAGCAGATGGGGAAGATCGTCCTCGACTGCAGGAAGTGAGGAGCTCTACAGCCCTCGCAGCGATGCGCGGGCGAGGCCCAGCGCCAGGCCGAAGCGGGCGTCCGGAGATTCGATCCAGCGCTCCGGCGTGAAGCCGGCGGCATCGATCAGCCGCAGGACTTCCTCGCGGCTGAAGCGGCGCGAGATCTCGGTGCGGATGCCTTCGCCGCGGGCGAGCTTGAGGGTGCCGGCGAGGCGCCCGAGCTGCACCTCGATCGCCTCTCGCGCCACCAGCCACATCTCGATGCGCCGCTTCTCGACGATGTACGGCGCGTAATGATCGAACTTCTCCGGATCGAAATTGCTGCGCGCGAACGAGTTGACGTTGAGGAGGAGGTTCCGGTTGAACGCCGCGGTGACGCCGGCGGCGTCGTTGTAGGCGAGATGGATGGCAGCCGGATCGGTGATCAGGTTGGCCCCGAGGAGCAGCAGATCTTCGGGCTCCATGTGCTCGCGCACGCGGGAGAGCAGCTTGATGGCTTCCTCGTCCTCGTCGTTGCCGATGGTGCCCCCGAGGAACAGCACCAGACGGCGCCCTCCGGCGGGCTTCGGCGGAAGCTGCAGGTCGCCCGTGTAGTCGGCGAGCACCTGCTCGACCGGGATTTCGGGCCGCGCCGCCTCGAGGATCTCCTGCGTGCGCCGCAGCGCGTGCGCGCTGATGTCGATGGCGACGTACCTGGGCCGGCCCCCCGCCGCGAGCGCGGCATCGAGCAACGAGACGGTCTTGGAGGCGGCGCCGCTGCCGAGCTCGACCACGTCGGTGAGCTTGCGGCCACCCGCCGACTCGACGATGGCGCTTGCTCGCGCCTCGAGCAGCGCCCGCTCCGTCCGCGTGGGAAAGTACTCGGGCAGGCGCGTGATCTGCTCGAAGAGCGCGCTGCCCGCGTCGTCGTAGAAGTACTTGCAGGGGATCTCCCGTGGGTTGCGCAGCAGCGCGTCGCGCAGCTCGCGCAATGCCCTGCTCCCGGAGTCGAGCCTGACCAGCCTCGCCGTCCGCGGCGACTGCGGCCTGGGGAGCAAGGCGCGTCGCACGCGCCGGGCCGGCGATCTCCGTTCCATCACATTCCCCCCGCGCAGCGCAGCCCGCTGGGAATCTCGCGGACGCCCGCCTCGTACCAGTTGCGCAGGCTCGGGCGCAACAGCTCGGGCGAGGTGGCCCACGAGCCGCCCCGCAGCACGCGATGGGTGCCGAACCAGGGAACCGAGTACCCCTCGTACGGATAGGGGCGGAATCCGGGGTACGGCAGGAACCAGCTGGAAGTCCATTCCCACACACCGGCAGGCTCGACGCGCGCCGCCTCGAGCTCGTGCTCGGTAGGAAGCCGTGCGCCGCGCCAGCGCGCGTAGGCATCGGCCTCGTACCAGGAGAGGCAGGTCACCGGCGCGTCGCGCTGCTGCTCCGGAAGACCGAGCGGCGCGCGCATGTCGTGGCGCTTGCGCCACAGCCAACCCTCCGAGGTCCAGTGCCGCGCCTCCCGATAACCTCCGTCCTGGACGAACGCGGCGAACTCGCCCGCCGTCACCGGCGTGCGATCGAGCCAGTACGGCTGCAGCTCGATCTCGTGCGGTGGCCGCTCGTTGTCGTAGGCGCGGGCGGCGTCCGGCGAGCCGACGCGGACGCGGCCACCCGGGAGCTCGAGGCGATCGGCGGGCCGGACGTGGAGGACCGGCGGCATGCGATGCAGCCGTTTCTCGCACAGGGCGGCGATCACCTGGACGTGCTCCGCGTGCTGCAACTCGTGCTGCGCGACGTTCTGCACGAGGAACGTCTCCGGCAGCCCGAAGATACCGGGGATGCGACCGGCGCGCAGCCCGCCGCAGACGCGCTCGAGCACGTCGTCGAGCCACGCCCGCAGCTCGCAGGGGTCGGGCAGCTTCAGCCTCGAGGTCTTCGCGGACGCGGTGGGGTCGAACAGGCGCCCGTATTGCTGGGGCTCGCCGGGAAGCAGCCATCGCTCCTGCATGGAGGCCACGTGACCGAGATGCCAACCGATGGGGCTATACGTCGGGCTCGGTTGCTCGGCCCAGAGCTGCTCGGGAACGGGATCGACCGCGCGCTGCAGGAAACGCCGCGCAGACTCGAGCTCGGAGATGAGCAGGTCCGATGCCGCCGCGCGCGCCTTCATCGCAGCGCCTCGAGCCGCAGATCCTGGCCGGCGCGGGCGACTGCCACCTGCCCGGCGGGAACGTCCTTCCATCGCTGTCCGTCGAGCGGCTCCGACGCGAGGCACACGCCTTCTTTGAAGGGCGCCCAGTACAGCGTCGCGGGACGAAACCCTCGCGCCCAGCGCACGCCGACGAGCTGTTCTCCGTCGCCGAGCAGCAGGGTGGCGACCGCCGTGCGGTCGAGGCTTTCGCAGATCGCCTCGAGCCGCCCGATGGCGTGGCGCACCGCTTCGACGAGCGACCCACCCGCGTCGAGGACCATCGCGAAGATATGTTCGGAGTCGCTGCTGCCCTCAATCGATTCGTACGCCTCCGCTCCGAGCCCTTCACGGATGGCGCGCTGCGCTCCAAGGCGGAACTCGGTGATGAAACCGTTGTGCGTGAATGCGACCCGCCCGCGGGCAAAGGGCTGCACGTTCGCGAGCTCGAACCCGATGGCCGGCGTCGCCGAACGCACCGCCCCGATCAGCGAGCGAACGACCAGGCGTTCGCCCATCCACCCCAGGTTCGGGTCCGCCCAGATGGGTGCCGCAGTGCGGTAGAGCGCGGGATCCGGCTTTCCGTCGTCCAGCCACAGCGCCGCGCCGAATCCGTCGGCATTGACGGTCCCGCTCTGCATCTCGCGCGGCCGATAGCTCTGGACGAGCAACGAGTGCGGCGGCGCGGAGACAATCTCCCCCACCCGGAGCGCCTGCCCCACGTAGCCCGCCATGCGGCACATTCGGGTACAGGCTGCCTCCTGGCGTTCTTCCTTGCAAGCGATCGTGCCGGCGCGTGGTGGTGTTCACTACTCATCAACTCGAGGCGGTGCAGGCCGGGAATGCTCCCGCACCGCCTTCGATCCTGGGAGGGGGGGCTTCCCAGGTTCTGGGAGCACATCTAGCCGCCGTCGTGCTCGCCGTGATCATCCCCGGCGTCTTCGTGCTCGCCATCGTCGGTCCCGCCGTCCCGCGCCTCGTCTTCCTCGCCGTCCTCGTTGTCATCCTCGAAGGCGCTGAACGAGCCGCGGATGTTCGCCAGGATCGCGTCGCGCGCCTTGGGGTCGAGCGGGCTCAGCCGCGAGCCGTCCGCAGCCGTGAACCACTTCGACGCGTCGATGTTCAGGGTGATGTTGCTCGTCGAGCCGCTGAGCTGGAAGCGGGCCTCGTACTCCAGCTCGGCCTCCAGCGCGGACGCGAACGTAAAGGGTGTCGTGTCGACGGTGCCTTCGATCAAGACGGAGGCGCTTTGGTCCACGAGCGGCTGGAAATCGGTCGACGGAGCGGATTGGAGGGTATGGATGTCGACCTTCAGCTTGTCGTACGTACCCGCGGGGACGTTCTCAGTGACGAGCTTGACCAGTTTGCCGCCCAGGTCGGTGGTGTCGCTGACGTCGAGCAGAAGCGGACCTTCGGAAACCTTCGTCTCGGTCTTGTCGTCTTCCCGCTCGAGGCGCAGGCGCCGGATGACGACACGCACGCGGGACACGTCGATCCCGTTCGCCACCTGGGCAGCGCCGTTCGCCGTCGGCAGCGCCTGCCCGTTCGCGGCGCCGACGCGCGCGCTCAACGTCAAGGAATCGTTCGCGCGGGTGCATGCCGCCGCCGCGAGGGCAGCGAGCATCAAGAGCTTCTTCATCGTTGTGTCCTCCGCAGCGAGGGACACCACGACCGGATTCCGCGGGACAGAAAAGTTTCCGGGCTCAGCGGCCCGACACGTTCGTTGGGGTGGCGGTCGAGGGAGTCGTCGCGGGATCAGCGCCCAGCTGGCCGCGATCATTCGAGCCCCAGCACGAGAGGTAGCCGGCCGCCACGGCGCAGGTGTGGTTCGCTCCCGCGGCTACCGCCACGACTCCCGACGAAAACACGTTGCCGTGCTCTTCGTCGCCGCCCCCCGAGCCGCGCTGGCCGCTATCGTTCAGGCCCCAGCATCGCAGGGCGTGCGATGTGCGCAGCGCGCAGGTGTGGGCGAGGCCGGCGACCACCTCCGCTACGTTCGACATGACGTCCTGCGGGGATGGCTGGTTGCCGCTCGCGGAGACGCCGAGTTGCATGGAACTGTTTTCGCCCCAGCAGAAGAGATCACCAGAGGCCACGGCGCAGCTGTAATTCGCGCCAAGTCCCAGGAAGATCGCACTCAGGGGCTGCGAAACCGGGCCTGGCGTCGACGAAGCGGGACCCGCGGCTCCAGTGCCCAATTGACCGGCGGCGTTCTGGCCCCAGCACAACACCTGGGAGCTCGTCGCCGCACAGGTATGGGCGTCGCCCGCGGCAATGGCCAGAGGCGCGCTGACGCCGATCACCTCGGTCGGCTCGAGGTGCTGCTCCCCCAAGGTGCCGCCGTTGCCGACCTGGCCGAAGTCGTCCCTTCCCCAACAGAACATCTTCGTCGCGGTGGCGGCGCAGGTATGCCCGCCACCGGCCGCGAGCAGCGCGACGCCGGACAATCCTGCGACCTTCTGGGGTGTCGCGTTGTTCGTGGTGGTCCCATTGCCGAGCTGCCCGTACGTGTTGTCGCCCCAACACAAGACCTCGCCTCCGGCCACGGCGCAGGTGTGCGTGGCGCCGGCGGCGATATCGCTGACCGTGTCGGGCACACCGGCCCTGACCGGCTGGTACGACTCCGCGCCGGCGCGCCCGAGCTGCCCCTGGTCGTTCGAGCCCCAGCACCGCGCCTCTCCGTCGGCCACGGCGCAGGTGTGGCTCGTACCGGCCGAGAGCGCGGTCGCGTCGCAGCACCCGCCCACGCACTTGAGCTTGCCGTCGGGGCACGGGCCTCCGCCATTCCCGCTGTGATCGGCGAGCGATCCGGCGCAAGCACAGACCAGCAGCAGCGGGAGGAATCGCGTCATGGGTTGAACAGCACCACGAGCGACAGCGACCCACCGGGGCGGACCACGCCGGAGTCATTCAGCCTGAAGAAACGCGCGTCTGCCTGGAGATCCAGGCCGAGCCGCACGGGACCGGCGCGCGTCGTCCCCTGCAGCACGGCGCCCGCAAGAGGCCCTGCCCCGGTGTACGACGCGCCACGCGACGCCGACTGCGAAGCCACGGAGTACCCGCCGAGGATGCCGCCCTCGACGAATACGGGTCCATCGAGCAGCGGCATCATCAGCGCCGCCCCCAACGACGCGGACCAGAACGAGTACTGCACGGTCTGGTCCGTCACGTTCTTTCGCGCGACCTCGGCCTGGATCCGCAGCCCGAGGTCGCCGAGCTCCTTGCGCAGGCCGGCGCGCAGCGCGGGGGCCACCCCGAAACCCGGCAGCGAAACGGCGGTGACTCCGCCGCCCGCGAAGACGACCAGCGGCGCCGGACCGCCCTTCTGCCGGGCCCGCTCGTAGCGGGTCGGGGAGAATTCCGGCAGCACCCGCACCTCGGCGCGGGCCAGCTCCACCTCCGCGCGGGCGTGGCCGTCGGGCGTGCGCCGCTCGACCGTATACCGTCCGGCGGGAAGAGCGAGCGCAAGCGGTTCCGGCGATCCCGGGATCTCCGCGATCAGGTTCTTCGGGCCGTGCAGGATGAAGGTGGCGCGGGCGTCGGCCGGAAGGCGCAGCGTCGCCTCGGCGCGGCGCAGATCGGCCAGCACGACGTCGCCTCGACCGCTCATGCGGATGTCGTACGTGGGGTGCTGCGGCCCCGCTTCGGTAGCCGCCGTCCCCGAAGTGGTGCGCACCGAGGTGTACCGGAATGCTTCCGCGAGCGTGACCTGGCCGTCGCCGTCCAAATCGGCCGCGCCCCGCAGCCCTACCTCGAAGTGGTGCGTGAAGAAGCTGCCCCCGATCTCCGCACTCTCCTGGGCAGCCTCGCCGGCTGCGCTGGAAGCGATGAAGGCAGTTCCCTCCACCTGATCGGCCGGAAGGGCGAAATCGACGGTCGCCGCGAAGCTCGCGCCCTTGGTCTGCGTCAGCCGGCCCGCGTCGCAGGCGTCGACGATCGCAACCCGGGTATCCGCCGGGCTGGCGTTGATCAAGTCCCGCAGCTCGTCGTAGCGCAGTCGCGATCCGCCGAGCTCGAGACCCGAAGATCCCGCGTGTCCCGAGTAATAGAAGAACAGCAGCGTCCGATCGCCAGCGGCCTTGGCCTGCAGGATCCTGGGCTCGAATCCGGCGACCGCCGCGCGCACGTCGTCGGCGCTCTTGCCGCGCAACACGACGACGTTGCTCTCGCTGAAATCGCCCAACTCGCGCACGGCGGACGCGACCCTTTCGGCATCGCGTTCCGCGAACCAGAGCCGCGCCCTGCCCTGCCCGCCTTCGTCGTTGCCGGCGATCACCGCGAAGCGCTGCGCCGCCCCGGCGGGAGCGGCGACGAGCAGAGCGGCGATGGCGGCAGCGGCTTTCACGGTATTTTTTCGATCAGGAGGGACGCCTGCGGACCTTGAACATCCGGCAGCGCATTCTTCTGCCGCACCGACGGCGCGATCCGCCGCGCCGCCCGCTCCACATCATCGTACCCCGGATCACACACCGCGAAGAAGCGCTCCGGGCCCGCGCTGCCGTCGAGGCGGACACCTCCGGGGAGCGTCACGTCATCGCGAACTTCCTGCGCGTACAGTTTCGAGACCTCGCCCGCTGCGTCCACCGAGAGCAGGGTCAGCGCGCAGGGCTGCGACGTCCGGACCCTGAACCGCAACGACGCGGAAGCTGGAACGGTTTCGCCGTCCGCTACCGCCCTGGTACCGGAAGGGAGCGCTACGTACGCCGTCAACGTCAGGGCGCCGCCCTTGGTGCCGATGTAGTCAGAGGTAGGTCCTGTCCGCGCGATCAGGAGCACGGCGGCGAGACCGGCGGCCGGAGCGAGGAACCACAGCGTGCGCCACGGCGTCCAGCGCCGCCGGGAAACGTTTTCCAGTGTCGCCGGGTAGACAAAGCGGCGGAAGTCCTCGCCCTGCTTCTCCATCTCCAGAAGGCGCTCCCGACAGCGGTCGCACCCGGCGACGTGCCCGGCGATGGAGGAACGCCCCGGATCGAGCAGGTGCCGTTCCAGCTTCAGCTCAGAAGGATGGTTCATGCGGCGCTCCGTTCCAGGTATTTGCGCGCGTGCTCGAGGAAGCGCGCCAGCTTGCGCGACACGGTCTTCCTGGAGATGCCCAATACGTCGGCCACTTCTTCATGCTCCATTCCGTCCACCAGCACGCCGACGGCGATCGATTGGGTCCTGCTGTCGAAGCGCGAAAGCACGCGCTGCACCAGCCTGCGCTGCGGGAAATCGGGGAGAATGGCGGCTAAGTCCAGGTCCACCAGCTCCGTCTCCCCGCGCCGGCCCGCGTTCCGGCGCTCGTTCAGGCAGTGGTTGGTCGCGACCCGGTAGATGAAGGGAAGCCCGGTGGCCGGATCGGCCAGCTTCCCGGGCGAAGAGAGCGCCTTCCGGAACACCTCCTGGGTCGCATCGCGGGCCGCTTCCGGATCGCGCAGGAGCCGCAGGCACCGCCGGTAGATCGCCGGGCCCCAGGTCCTGTACAGCTCCGCGATGCGGTCGCTGTTCACACAACCTCCCGGACGGCCAAACACCCGGCCGGCCCGGGACGGGACACAAATGTGGAGCAGGCGTCAATGGACGCATCGTGGCAGGCGATCCTTCCCTGCGGCGATGGACACCGGCCTTCCTTCGCGCGGGACAGAAAGTCTCAGCCCTGCTCGTCCACGGGTGCCGGCATGAGCCAGGAAAACAGCAGGGCAATCGCAAGGATTGCCGCGATGATGAGCAGCGAAGTGCCGGTCGGCAGCTCCACCCACTTGTAGAGCAGCATCTTCAAGCCCACGAAAATGAGGATGGCGGCCAGCCCGGGCTTCAGGTAGCGCAGCCGGGCCAGCGCCCCGCGAACTACGAAGTACAGCGCCCGCAGGCCCAGGACCGCGCAGATGTTGCTGGAGAAGACCAGGAACGGATCGTCGGTCACGGCGAAGACAGCGGGGATCGAATCGAGCGCGAACACCAGGTCGGTGGTCTCGGCCGCGATCAGCGCGAGAAGGAGGGGCGTGGCGAAGAGCGACGTCCCCTGGCGGACGAAAAAGTGGTGGCCTTCGATGGTGCTGGTCATGGGAAGCTTTCGCGCCACCCAGCGGACCACTGCGTTGTCCGCGGGCTCCGCGTCCTGCTCGTCCTTGTGGAAGAGGATCTTCCAGGCGGTGTAGACCAGGATCGCGCCGAATACCGCGATCACCCAGTGGAACCGGTGCACCAAGGCGACCCCGGCGAGGATCAGCGTACCGCGCAGCAGGATCGCCCCGAGGACGCCCCAGAAAAGGACCCGGTGCTGGTGTCGCGGCGGGATCGCAAAGCTGCGGAACAACAGGACGAACACGAACAGGTTGTCGACGGAGAGCGACTTCTCCAGCAGGTATCCGGCAAAGTACTCCAGCCCCTGCTCGCCGCCGTAGCGGAACCAGACGAAGAAGCCGAATCCGACGGAGAGGACGATCCAGAAGACGCTCCACCAGACGGCTTCCTTGAACGTCGAGCTCTGATCGCGGGCGGAGATCTTGAGATCTACCGCGAGCACGATCACCACGGCGACGAGGAATCCCGCCCACAGGAGGGGGCTGCCGATGTTGCGGGCGCCGAGATCCATGGCGTTCACCGGCCCGCTCCTGCGGAGCCGCGCGGCGTGGAACGGCTCTTCTGCCGGAAGATCAGCCGCACGGGAACGCGCAGCTCGAAACGCTCGCGCAGGCGATTCACCAGGAACCGGCGGTACGCGTCGTCGACGGCCTGCGGCCGGTTGCACTGGATGGCGATGGTCACCGGCTGCGTCCCCACCTGGTAGGCGTAGCTGAACCGGACGGGAAAGCCGCGAAAGAGCGGCGCCGGGTGCTCCTCCTGCATCGCCTGCACCCACTCGTTCAGCTGCGGAGTCGGGATGCGCGTGGACGCTTCGTCGCGCAGCTCGGCAGCGAGCTCGAGGATCTGGTGCACGCGAGTCCCTTCCAGCGCGCTGATGAAGAGGAGCGGGGCGAAACCGACGTGTTGGAGGTGCCGCTGCGCTTGCTCGCGCAACCGTTGCGCCTCCCCTTCCTTGTCCCGCACCAGGTCCCACTTGTTCACCGCCAGGATCACGGCGCGCCCGCGCTCCTCCGCCTGCGCTGCGATGCGCGCGTCCTGATCGACGCCCAGCTGCGTCGCGTCCGTGAGCACCACCACGACATCGGCGCGCTCCACCGTGCGCAGCGCGCGCTGCGCGGAGGACACCTCGACCTTGTCGACCACCTGGCGCTTCTTGCGCAGACCCGCGGTATCGGTGAGCAGGTAGCGGCGGCCCTTCCAGACCAGCTCCTCGTCTACGGCGTCCCGCGTGGTTCCAGGCGAGGCCGAGGCGACGAAGCGCTCCTCGCCGAGGAGCCGGTTCAGCAGCGTGCTCTTGCCAACGTTGGGACGGCCCAGCACCGCGAGATGGATGGTCTTGTCCTCTTCGGCGGGCTGCTCGCCCGCTGCCTCGGGAAGCCTGGCCGCCACGGCATCGAGCAGCTCGTCCACGCCGCGGCCGTGCTCGGCGCTGAGCGGAAAGACGTCGAATCCGGTCGAGTACAGCTCGCCGAGGTCGAGCGCCTCCTCGCGCCGGTTGGAATCGACCTTGTTCGCGGCGAGGAACACCGGCTTTCCGCTGCGGCGCAGGAGTTGCGCGAGCTCGCGATCCGAAGCCGCGAGGCCTTCCACCGCGTCGACGACCAGGACGATCGCGTCCGCCTCGCGCATCGCCGCCTCTGCCTGCTCGCGGACGGCACGGACCAGCTGCTCATCGGTGCGCAGCGTAAACCCCCCGGTGTCGACGACGCGGAAGCGCTTCGCTCCCTGCTGCGCTTCGGCGTACTGCCGATCCCGCGTCACCCCGGGCACGTCCTGGACGATGGCGAGGCGCTTCCCCACGATCCGGTTGAAGAGGGTTGACTTCCCCACGTTGGGACGGCCGACCAGCGCAACGAGCGGGAGCACTACGCCGACACCACCGTCAGCCGCCGCTTCGGGGAGGACTGCGTCCGCGGGGCGCGATCGACGGTCCGCACCTGCGCGCCGCGAAGTGAAACGAGACTAGCGCTGTCGACGCGCACCCACACCAGGTCTCCGGCCCCGGCGTCGCCGTCGAAGTGAACGGTCCAGTTCTCCCTCGACCGGCCGAATCCCGGCTCCTCGACGAGCACCTCCACGACCGATCCGATGCGGTCCCGGTGGTGCCGCGAAGTGCGCTCCATCTGGAGCGCCTGCACCTCTTCCAGCCGTCGGAGGCCCAGAGCGCGCGGAACCTCTCCCCACTCGCGCAGCTTGAGGATGGCGGCGGTGTGCGGCCGCGGGCTGTAGAGGAACGAAAACAGGTTGTCGTACGGGGTCCGGCGGAGGAACTCGAGGTTCTGGCGGTGCTCGTCTTCCGTCTCGCCCGGGAACCCGCAGATGATGTCGCTCGTGAGCGCTACCTGCTCCGGGAGCGAGGCGATGCGCTCCTCGTACTGGGCGATGGTGTACTTGCGCCGCATCCGCTCGAGCACGCTGTCCGCACCGTGCTGCACGGGGAGATGGAAGTGCGGCATGAGCTGGGGCACCTCGACGAAGCAGCGAACCAGGTCCGCGGACAGGTCCATCGGATGCGAAGTCGTGAACCGGATCCGCAGGACACCCGGAACCGCCGCGACGCGCCGGACGAGGTCCGCGAAGCCGCAGCCGCCCGCGTATGCGTTCACGTTCTGGCCGATCAGGGTCACCTCGCGGATGCCGACCCCTGCGAGCGATGCGACCTCCCGCACGATCTCCGCGTAAGGGCGCGACACCTCTCGTCCTCGGGTGTAGGGAACCACACAGAACGAGCACACGTTGTCGCACCCCTTCATGGCGGTGACGAAGGCGGTGGCCTTCCCGCGGCTGGTCTCCGGATCTGCCCGGGGAAAAACGTACTGTTCCGTATCGAGGAAACCGGTCTCGACGCCGCCGGTCTCGGCCAGCTCCGGGACCTTCTCCAGATGATCGGGGCCGAGCACGAAATCGACGAACGGCGCCCGCGAGAGCAGCTTGTCCTTCTCCTGTTGCGCGACGCAGCCGGCGACGCCGATCCGCGTTCCCCGCCGGGCTTTCAGCAGCCGATAGCGTCCGAGCGCGGAAAACAGCTTGTCTTCCGCCTTTTCCCGGATGGCGCATGTGTTCACCAGCACCAGATCGGCGCCGTCCGCGGCGGCGCTCGGCCTCCAGCCCGCCCGCGCGAGGGCCTCGCCCATTCGCTGCGAATCGGACTCGTTCATCTGGCAGCCAAAGGTGTGGATGAAGTAGCTGCGCGCCACGGAAAGCGGGGATATGTCAGAGCGACCCGGCGGCGTCAACGGTATCGGTCTTGACTGCGGCCCGCTGCGCGCGGGAGTCTGCCGTGCCATGCGCTCCCTCGCCGCCGCGGTCGTCGCTTTCGCGTCCGCTGCTTCGGCGGAGGGACTGGATCGCGACACGCTGCTTACGGATGCTCCCGCGGTCCCCGCGGTCGGAACCGTTCGCCTCACGGGCGCCGGAGTGGCCACCCAGAACACGGACAACGGCGCGACGCCCACCGGCTCATCGAGCTTCACGGGGAGCATCGGCTGGACCCCGATCGCCAACCTCCACGGCGACGTGGGCGCCTACTTTCAAGTCGGCGCCCAGGGCCCCGCTGCACGCATCCGCTATCAGCTCCTGAACCAGTTTTCCCACGGCCTCGATCTGGCCACCGGGATCCGCTTCAAGACGGTCGGCTTCCATCCCGACCAGGGAGAGGTGGAGTTCCTCCTCGCGGCGGGGCGGCGATTCGGAAGATTCGAAGTGGTGCTGAACGGGGTGTTCGGGGTGGAGACCGGCGGAGAGCAGGGCAAGGACGTGGAGGCGAAAGCGTTCGCGGGCTGGCGCCTCAGCGAAGCGATACGCGCGGGCATCGACGGCCGCCTGCAGGCGGAGATCCAGGACGAAGCCCGTCCGGCGACGACGGCGACCGGCCGCGACTACGACCTGACCGCGGGGCCGGCGGTGTCGTGGATGGTGAGCAGGACCTTCCAGCTCCAGGCGCTGGTCGGCGTGGCCCAGCCGAAGAAGAGCGACAAGACGTCGCCGGCCGGCGTGCTCTCGGCGAGCCTCGACTTCTAGCCGGACCGGCAAGGGCTACGCGTTGTTCGTCCTCGGTCACGTCGGCATCGGCACGCGCATGCTGTTCGGCTTGCGCGAACGCCTTCCGGCACGGTGGCTCGTCCTCGGGTGCCTGCTTCCGGACCTGATCGACAAGCCGCTCTTCTACGGGCTCCTCTGGGCGCGCGGCCATCCCGACGGCCTGATCAGCGGATCGCGCAGCGTCGCGCATAGCGGAATCTTCGCCCTCGCCTTGCTCGCGCTCGCGCTCGCCTCGCGCCGCCCACCGCTCTGGGCGGTGTTTGCCGGCGTCGCGACGCACCTGGCACTGGACATCGGCGGCGAGCTGGTCGTCACTCCCGCGGCCGATTCCTCCATCTGGATCGCCATCTTCTTCCCCGCATTCGGCTGCCGCTTTCCCAAAGCCCCCTTCCACTCGATCTTCGAGCATCTGCGCCTGACCGCGGAGAACCTGTACGTGATCGCCGGCGAGCTCGTCGGTGGCGCGATCCTCCTGCGCGCCTGGAGGCTGCGGCGTAAGGCTCAGTCCTCGTAGCCCGCGCGGCGCAGTCCCTTCGTCGTGCGGGTCCAGCCCGGCTCGACGCGGACATGCAATTCCAGGAAGACCTTGGCCCCGAGCAGCCGTTCCATCTCGCGCCGCGCGTCCGACCCGATCTCCTTCAGGCGCGCGCCGCCCTTGCCGATCACGATCGCCTTCTGGCTGTCCCGCTCCACGAGCACGCTGGCGGCGATGTGGACCAGGCCGCGCGGGCCCGTCTCGCGCTCCGACTCGTCGAACTGCTCGATCAGCACCGCGGCGCTGTAGGGCACTTCCTGCCCGGTATGGCGCAGGAGCTGCTCCCGGATCAGCTCGGAGCAAAGGTCGCGCTCCTGCATGTCCGTCCACAGCTCGGGAGGAAACATCGGCGGCGCCTCGGGGAGGTGCGCGATCAAGGCGTCGACGAACCCCTCGACGTTCTCCCCTTTCAGCGCGGAGAGCGGGTACACGTCGGTCCAGGGGTGCAGGTCCTTCCAGCGATCGATCAGCGGAAGCAGCTGGATCCGCGGCACGGCGTCGATCTTGTTGATCACCAGCAGCGTCGGTTTGTTCGCCGCCTTGACCTGATCGATCGCCTTGCGCGTGGCCGCGTCGATGGCCGGTGGCCCCGCCTCGATGAGAAACAGCGCCAGGTCCGCGTCCGCGAGGGTCCTCAGCGCGAGCCGGACCATGCGGGCATTGAGGCCGCCCTTCGCGACGTGCAGGCCGGGCGTATCGAGCAGGGCGACCTGTGCGTCCTGCCGGGTGATCACCCCGAGAATGCGGCCGCGCGTCGTCTGCGGCTTGGGGCTGACGATGGCGAGCTTCTGGCCGACCAGGCGGTTGAGCAACGTGCTCTTCCCGACGTTCGGCCGTCCGACGATGGCGACGAAGCCCGCCCGGTGATGCGCCGGCGGCAAGCGATCACGGCACCTTGTCGCTGCGGACGATCTCGACGTGCTCGAGCTTCGTCTGCGCGTTGCCGGCCCGTGCGATCTGCGGGACCAGGTCCTGCCCTTTCACCACCTCGCCGAAGATGGTGTGCCGGTTGTTCAGGTGCGGAGTCGGGACCTCGGTGATGAAGAACTGCGAGCCGTTGGTGTTCGGCCCGGCGTTCGCCATCGCCAGAAGGCCCGGGCGATCGAACTTCCTCCCGCTCTGGAACTCGTCCTCGAAGCGGTAGCCGGGGCCTCCGGTGCCCGTCCCCAGCGGATCGCCGCCCTGGATCATGAATTGCGGGATGACGCGGTGGAACACCGTGCCGTCGTAGAGCTTCGCCTTGCTCTTCTGTCCGTTGCGCGGATCCACCCACTCCTGCTTGCCGGTGGCGAGGCCGACGAAGTTGGCGACCGTCTTGGGAGCTTCCTTCTCGAAGAGCTTGACGACGATGTTGCCACGGCTGGTCTGGAAGACGGCGTAGAGGTCGCCGTTACCCTGGGGGATGTTCGCCATCGGGATCACGTCCTTTGCTTCGGGCTCCCGGGCAGCCGCCTTGGACTGCGGAGGAGCGGCAGTGGCCGGCGGCGCGGCGTTGTCCTTGCACGACAGGAGCGCGACGGCGAGGAAAATCGCAGTGCTCGGGCGCATAGGGGCGCGCAAAATAGCGAAGCCGGGCGGACTCTACAAGCGCCGATCTTCAACCTCCGGCGGCACGGGTCGCCCACCCGCGGGCGCGCTCGAGCAACTCCAGCATCAGCGCGGCCTTCTGCTCGGAATAGCGCAGCAGCGTGGTGGCGCCCGACGCGATCGCCTCGCGCTTGTGAGCGGCATATCGCTCGCGCTCGCCCGGATGCGCCTGCAGGTAGTCGCGCAGGAGCAGCGCGTCACGCCAGAGAGGGCCTTCGAGCTCGACGACCTGCGCATTGAAGGACACCGGGCCGCGTTTGCGGAAGTAGAGCCGGCCCGCGACTCCGGCCTCGCCGCACCCCTCGTAATCGGGGATGCGCAGCGCAGGCGTGAGCTCGCGGACTCCCACCAGCAGGTCGATCACGGGTTTCGCGTCCAGTTGGGCGACGGCCGTGCTGCCGATGTGCTCCACCTGGACGTCGCCGAGCGCCCCTCGCAGCCGCGCCGCCTCCTCCGCGGCGAGCTCGCGCCAGCGCGGGTCGGACGAGACCACGCTGACCGCCTCGTCGAGAAGGGCGCGGTCGAGGACGTCCGGCGCTTCCAGAGCTGCGCGCGCGGCGGCCTGCTCCGCCTCCTTCTTGCTCCGCCCGCGGCCTCGGCCGAGCGGCGTGCCGTCGAGCCGCACTTCTACCTCGTACGAGCGGGCGTGGTCGGGGCCGGCCACCGCGAGCACCTGGTAATGCGGCGTGCGCCTGCGGCTCTGGAACAGCTGCTGCAGCTCGGTCTTCGGATCGCGCGCCAGGGCGCCCTGGTCGAAGAGCGGCGCCAGCAGGCGCTCCACCGTCTCCTGCGTCCGCTCGAGGCCGCAGGAAAGCAGCACTGCCGCGATCACCGCCTCGAGCGCATCCGCGAGACGGGCCGCGTTCTCCCGGCCGCCGCTGCGCTGCTCGCCGCGGCCGAGCAAGAGGAGCTCACCGAGGCCGAGCTGGCGGGCGACGATCGCCAGCGATTCCTCGCGGACCAGCGCGGCCCGCAGCCGGGTCAGCTCGCCCTCGGTCGCGCCGGGAAACCGTTCGTACACGCGGCGCGCGATCAGGAGCCCGAGCACGGCGTCGCCGAGGAACTCCAGTCGCTCGTTCGATCGCAGCACTTCGCGCCCGGCGGCGAGCGAACGCTCGTGGGCGTAGCTCCCGTGCCGCAGCGCCTCGAGCGCGAGCTCAGACTTGAGCGCGCCTTCGGGCAGGCCGAGCCGCGCGGTGAGCAGCGCCACCCGCTGCTGATCCCTGAGCTCCGGCACGGCGGAAGACTACAGCCGCGCGGCTTCGTCCGCCACGCTGTACGGGTCGATCTCGCGGCGGGCGATGCGCAGCGCCAGATCGTCGAGGTGCGCGCCCTCCTGCGCGAGCTTCTGGAGCGCGACGTTCAGCAGGCGATCGCGGAGCACCTCCACAAGCTCGTTCTTCGCGCGTCGGGTCTCGCGCTGGACCAGTCCCGGCCCCGACTTGAGAAACTGGTAGTGGGCCTCGGTCGCGCTCCAAACCTCCGCCACGCCTTCGTTCCGCGAGGCGACGCACTTGACGATGGCGATCTCGTGGCCCGCCTCCTTGCCGATGGCATGGCCCAGCTCGAGCATCGAGCGCAGGTCGCGCACGGTACGGTCGGCGCCTTCGCGGTCGCTCTTGTTGACGGCGAAGAGGTCGGCGACCTCCAGGATACCCGCCTTGATCGCCTGGATGTCGTCGCCCAGGCCCGGGACCACCACCACCACGGTGGTGTGCGCGAGGCGGCAGACCTCCACCTCGTCCTGACCCACGCCGACGGTCTCGATCAGGATCACGTCCTTTCCCATCGCGTCGAGCACGCGCGCGCAGTCCGAGGTGGCGCGGGACAATCCGCCGAGCTGGCCGCGGGTCGCCAGGGAGCGGATGAAGACGCCGGGATCGAGCGCGTGGTCCTGCATGCGGATGCGATCGCCGAGGATCGCTCCCCCGGTGAACGGGCTCGTGGGATCGACCGCCAGGACGCCGACGGTCTTCCCCTGCGCGCGCAGGTGGGCGACGAGGCGGTCGACCAGCGTACTCTTTCCCGCGCCCGGGTTTCCGGTGATGCCGACGATCTGCGCCCGTCCGGTCCGGGGCCAGAGCTCGCGCAGGATCGCTTCGGCTTCCGGCCGCGCGTCGTCGATCAGCCGGATCAACCGCGCCGCCGCACGGACGTCTCCGGCGAGGACGCGGTCGGCGACAGCAGTCATGCCTTGAGCAGCTCGCGCGCGATCACCACCCGCTGGATCTCGCTCGTTCCTTCGCCGATGGTGCAGAGCTTGACGTCGCGATAGATGCGCTCCACGAGGAATTCCTTGGTGAACCCGTATCCTCCATGGATCTGGACGCCGCATGCCGCCGCCCGGCAGGCGGCCTCGCTGGCGAACAGCTTCGCCACGGCCGCCTCGCGCGTGTAGGGCTTTCCGCCATCGCAGAGCAGCGCGGCACGCCAGACGAGCAGGCGCGCGGCGTCGAGCTCCGTCGCCATGTCCGCCATCATCCAGCGCAGCGCCTGGAAGTCGGCGATGGGCGTGCCGAACGCCTTGCGCTCCCCGGCGTAGGCGATGCTTTCCTCCAGGGCGCCGCGGCCGAGGCCGACGGCGAGGGCGCCGATGGTGATCCGTCCCTTGTCGAGGATCTTCAGGGTGTCGACGAATCCGCCACCCACCTCGCCGATGCGGCGCCAGTCCTCGACGTACACGTCCTCCATCACCAGCTCGGCGGTGTCACTCGAGCGCATTCCGAGCTTTCCGTGCAGGGGCCGCTGCGAGAACCCCTTCATCCCCTTCTCCAGCAGGAATGCGGTCACGCCTTTCTGCCGCTTCCCCGGATCGGTGAGCGCGAGCACGACGAAGACGTCCCCGACGGTGCCCTGAGTGATGAACATCTTCGCGCCGTTGAGGACCCAGCCCTTGTCCTTGCGCACCGCCGTGGAGCGCATGCCGGCCGCGTCGGAGCCGCTGCCCGGCTCCGTCAACGCCCAGGCGGCGAGCTTGCGGCCCGCGGCGATCTCGGGAATGTAGCGGCGGCGCAACTCGTCGCTGCCGAAGCGCAACAAGTGCGAGGTGCCGAGGCCGTTGTGGGAAGCGACCGTCAGCGCCAGCGAGCCGTCCCAGCGCGCGATCTCCTCCACCACGCAGGCGACGGACAGCGTGTCGAGCGCCGATCCGCCCAGCTCCTCGGGAACGGTCATCCCCAGCAGCCCGAGCTCGCCGATGTGCTCCACCACTTCCTTGGGAAAACGCTCCTCGCGGTCCCACTCCTGCGCGTGCGGCTTCACTTCCCGCACGCAGAAGTCGCGGACCGTCGCCACCAGCCTGCGCTGGCTTTCGTTCAGCTCGAAGTCCAAATGGCTCTCCGTCCTCTATGCGGCTCTTAGCAGAGGAGCGTTACTTGCGCACCACCAGCTCGCCCGCGGCCAGCGGAACCGCATTGTCGGCGTCCCGGGCCTGCCGATAAATCCAGACGTCCAGCGTGTGCTTCCCACTCGACAGCTCGCGCAGCCTCGCCGCATGGCGGCCGCTCAACTCC
>Ga0209237_1000215_pt1 | contig 30268 bp, 27 predicted proteins | sample GraSoi013_1_40cm_2_FD_185820 | JGI IMG/M metagenome (GOLD analysis project Ga0209237, IMG submission 185820) | Grasslands soil microbial communities from the Angelo Coastal Reserve, California, USA - Sample 10_02_2013_1_40cm (SPAdes) (version 2) | ecosystem: Environmental > Terrestrial > Soil >...
CACCCAGGCATTCTTCGGCAGTCCCCGGATGTTGGCGACCACGTTCGTCCACGTCTTCCCGCCGTCGCGCGTGACCTGCACGTTGCCGTCGTCGGTGCCGGCCCAGACCACGTCCGGGTTCTTGGGGGACTCGGAGATCGCGAAGATCGTGGTGTGCATCTCCGCGGACGAGTTGTCGACCGTCACGCCGCCTGACTGCTCTTGCTTCTGCTTTTCCGGGTCGTTGGTGGTGAGGTCGGGAGAGACCCGCTCCCACGTCTGGCCGTCGCGCGAGCGGAACAGCACCTGCGCCCCGAGGTAGATCGTGCCCGATTTCGTGGGGCTCACGTGGATCGGCGTGTTCCAGTTGAAGCGCAGCTTGCCTTCCTTGTATTGGGGCAACGGCCTGATGTTGCGCGTCTCGTGCGTCTTGCGGTTGACCCGGGCGATCTCGCCACCTTGATACTCGGCGTAGATATAGTCGGGGTCGGTGGGATCGACGAACATCCAGAAGCCGTCGCCGCCGTACATGTTCTCCCAACGGCTGCTGGTGACACCGCCGGGATATTCCGACTCGCCGACCCAGGAGCTGTTGTCCTGCAACCCGCCGTACACGTGGTACGGCCGGTCCATGTCTACGCTCACATGGTAGAACTGGGAGATCGGGAGATTGTCGGCCTTCCACCATTTGTTGGCCGCGTCGTACGAATACCACACGCCGCCGTCGTCGCCGGTGATCAGGTGGTCGGTATTGCGGGGATCGATCCACGCGTCGTGGAAGTCGCCGTGGGCGCCGCCCGAGATGTTGCTGAAGCTCCGTCCGCCGTCGGTGCTGACGATCAGCGGACCGTCCGGCTTGTAGATCCGATTCTCGTTCTTGGGATCGACGATCAGGTTGGCGAAATAGAAGGGCCGCCAGATCATAGCCTGGCTGCGGTCCCGGGCCTCCCACGTCTGGCCGCCGTCGTCGGAGCGATACAACCCGTTGGTCGGGACTTGAGCCTCGATGAACGCATACACGACGTTCGGCTTGGACGGCGCCACGGCGACCGCCACGCGGCCCCACGGCTTGGATGGCAGCCCTTTCGCGCTGCTCAGCTCGGTCCAGGACGCGCCCCCGTCGCTGCTCTTGAACAGGCCGCTGCCGCTCGGCGCGGTGGGGCCGTCGCCCCCCGAGCGGAACGTCCACCCCTTGCGGCGGAAGTCCCACATGCCGGCAAAGATCGTCTTCGGATTCTGCGGATCGAGCGACAGCATCGAGCAGCCGGTCGAGAGGTTCGATCCCTTCAGCACCTTCACCCACGTCTTGCCGCCGTCGGTCGTCTTGTAGACGCCGCGCTCGTCGCTATCGCTCCACAGCTTGCCCGGGACGCAGACGTACACCGTGTTCGTCTCGGATGGATCGACCACAATCTTGGCGATGCGCTCGGACTCCTTGAGGCCGAGGTTGGTCCAGTTGTCGCCCCCGTCCACCGACTTGTAGACCCCGTCGCCGATCGAGACGCTGTTGCGCGTCCACGCCTCGCCGGTGCCCACCCAGACCACCTTCGGGTTTTTGGGATCGACGGTGATTGCGCCGATCGACTGGACCGGCTGCTTGTCGAACACCGGTTTGAAGGTCGTGCCGCCGTTGACCGACTTCCACACGCCGCCGCTCGCGGCGCCGATGTAGACGGTGAGCCGCTCCCCCTCGTGCACGGCGTCGAGCGCCGCGACGCGGCCGCTCATGGCGGCCGAGCCGATGTTGCGGGCCCCCAACCCCGAGATCGTTTCAGAGTCGACCTTCACCGGGGCGGCCTGCTGGGTCGCCCGCAGGAAGAATGTGCCTTCGGTTAGCGACGGCTTTTTGGCCTGGACCTTCTTGGTCTCGGGAGGCTTCGCCGGGGCCGGTTCCGGTGGCTTCGCACCGGGCGCGGGCTTCTCGAAGCGCTGGTCGTCGAGCGCGACGTTGGCCTCGATCTTCTCGAACGTGACTTTCTGTTTGTTGTCGCTCCCTCTGACGTTGCTCTCCATCGCGTACGGCAGGTACCAGCCCGCGACCTCCTTGTAGTCGCCCAGCGAGGTCTCGAACTCCTGCTCCGCCCCGCGGATCATGCGCTTCATCTCGATCTTGATGGGGACGTAGTAGTCGGTGTCCACGTAGTAGTACCGCACGTCGCCGCTGGCGAGCGTCACCTTGAGCTTGTAAGCGTCCGTGCCCTCGACCTGATCCGTGCCCACGAGCTCGACCTTGTTCCCCTTCTGCTGGTAATTCACGAGCGGTTCGTCGAAGTCGGCGTCCTCCACGATCTGCTTCATCTCCTCTTCGCTCAGCGCCTCGGGGTCCTTTTTCCCCTGCCACGGCTCGATCTTCCATCCGGTCTTGCCATCGTACGCGTTGATCCCGGTCATCCCTTGCAGCGAGAACTCCTCCCGCACTTTGGTCGGGCGCTTGTTCTCCTGGAGCACGGCCGCCTCGAACCCGCCGCCACCGGTGAACTTGCCGGTGCGGCGCAGCGTCGTCACGGCCTGGATCTTGTCCATCCCGCCGACGGTCTTCACGTACTTGGCGATGATCTCGTCGGCGGTCTGCGCCGAGAGCGGCGTCGCGAGGAGCGCCAGCCCGGCCAGTCTCAGCATCACATTTCGCATGGAGGTGCCTCGATCGAAAATGACGATCCGATATCCGCTGTGAAGCAAGCTACTCTGCGTCCTCGGCCTCCGCCTCTCGCAGCTCGCGCCGCAGCGGGTGCCGCCGCGACAGCACCACAAAGGTGAGCACGGCGCCTACCAGGTTGCCGCCCAGGATCCGGACCCACGCCAGCTGGCCCAGACCGACGTGCGAGAGAATCACGGTGAGCATCACGAACCCGAACTCGAGGATGAAAAAGACGAACGCCGCGCCGAACAGCAGGGCCGGCTCGCGCGCCGCCCCGTGCACCACCGCCACCGCGGCCAAACCATACGCCAGGCAGAGCGCGTAGTGGAGCACGGTGAACGGCGCGATGCCGCCGAGCACCGCAAAGGTCCGGAACGGCTGACCCGCGATCGCGTCGACGATGGCCAACCAGAGCCAGATGCTCGTCGCTACCACCAGACCGAGCAGCACGGCTTCGCGCAGTGAGTGACGGGTTCGTCGCATGATAGGAATTTAGGCCTGCGGCCGGATGAGCTGCCAGGCCGTCTCCACGTCGTGACTTGAAATCCTTGTGAGAGGGTACGTTCAGAAGGCGACGCCCTTGCGCACGGCGACGGCCCAACCGCTGAACCCGCGCCCGAAGCGATACCCCAGGGCGAACTCGCCCACGTCGCCGTGGACCGCACGGGTCGGGCCCATCCGCAAGGCGAGCCCCACGTCGCCGCCGAGCCGTGTGGGCTCGTCCCCGTACCACCACGCACCGCCGTAGTCGAAGAACGGGGCGATCCCCAGGCCAACGAGGCCCCACAGCTCGTCGCTCACGAGAATGCGGTCCTCGAGCGCGAGCCACGCCATCCGCGTCCCGGTGAACTGGTGGATCCCGAACACGCGCGGTCCCTTCTGCAGAACCCACAGGTCGAACTCGGCGCCCGGCTTCGGCCGTCGCAGAGCACCCCCTTCCAGGTGCAGGATCAGCGTCTGGCGCCGCAGGTTCTGGCTCGCGACGGTGACGCTGCCGGTCACCCGTGCCGTGTCGAGGCCGGCGGCGGTGTAGACCCCGTTCGCCCCGCCCCGCAGCACCGCGAATCCGCCGGGCCAGAGCGCGCTCACCTGGCCGCTCAGCTCCGGGCCGACCCCGGCCCGCTCCGACGGATAGCCCCACGCGCGGGGCGCCGCCCACACGCCGACATGCAGTAGCTGCGAGAGATCCACGTCTTCTCGCCGCGCGTAAGCGTTGAAGCGCTCGAGCACGTGAAACCGCACGTGCCCGACGTCCACCCCCCCACCCACCGCCCCGAACGTCGAGCGCGGGAACACGAAGGTACTCTCGGGGCCGAAGTCCTCCCGGCGCCACTCGCCGCCCACCCACAGGCGCACGAAGCCGCGGCTGGTGGCCTGGAGCGCGAGCCCCGCACTCACGCCGACCCGGAGCGCGCGGCGCTCGACGGTGTCGACGGTCGCGGCCGGCACACGATGATGGAACACGAGCACCCGCTCCGCAGCCGCTTCACCGTCGGTTCCGACCGCGCGCCGCGCGCCCGTCTCGTAGAACGGCACCCCGAGAAACCAGACGCCCCGCTTGCCGTCCGACTTGCTCGCGTACTCGGCCACGAGCCGCGTGCGTCGCCCGAAGAAGTGGGGGCTCCCGTACCGCAGGTCGACGACGCTCCGGTCCGGAGTCTTGTTGTAGACGGCCGCGAGCGCCGTGGCCGTGCCCAGCAGGTTCTCCTCCACCAGGCCGGCGAGCCACGTCGCGTCGCCGCCCGCGGACGAGTAGCCGAACTGCGGCTTGGTGCTCCAGCCGTCCGATGTCTCGACGCGCAGCGCGAGGCGGCCGGCAATGCGGGTAGTGTCCAGTTGCACGCGGCTGAAAACGTACAGCGCCCGCAACGCCCGCTCGCTCTCGGCCACGCGCGCGGAGTCGTAGCGGTCGCCCTGGTTCACAAACAGGGTGCGCCGGATCACGCTCGCGCGCGTCGTCACATGCAGCGCGTTCGCGAGCCGGGCGAGAAACCCCGGGGCGTCGTCCGAGCGGTCGAAGATGTTGTGGTTGACGACGACGATCGTGTCGATGGTCTGGGCGGATAGACGGATAGACGGATAGACGGATAGTAGCGTCAGGGCCATGATGCCCGCCGGTCCGCCTATCCGCCAACCCGGCTTACTTGACCGCGTCAATGCGCTGGTGCAGCGAATAGGTGACGTGCCGCGAGGTGTCGTTCCACTCGGTAAAGTACAGCGTCGCGTCGACCCGGCCGGAGAGGTGGCGCAGGCCGCGCGTCGCCAACAGCAGCGTGCCGCGGACCGAGTCCGGTTTGAGCGGCCCGCACAGGCAGGCGACGGTCGCGTGCGCCGGGACCCGCGCCGGCGGCGGGCCGAGCGGGTAGGGCGTGCCGGGCGTGAGGTCGCGCACGCGGCCGAGCTCGAGCCCGAGCGTGAGCGAGTATTCATCCCCCTCGCCCACCGCCGGATTGAAGTCGTAGCGTGCGAGCGCGACGTCGCCGCCGCCGTGGGTCGTGTCGATGCGCAGCCGGGCGATGGTGAGCTGCGGGTCGGCGTCGGCGACAATGCGCCCGTGCCACTCCCAGCGCCCGAGGCTTTGCAGGCCGAGGGTATCGCCGGGGCGGGAGGTTCCGTCGCACGCAAGCAAAACCGTCACGCAACCGACGTTGCACAAAAACGTCGCACGGAGGCGTGAAAAGGGTGCCGCCTTCAAAGCCGTTTGCTCCTACTGTTGGGCATGGTGCTGCGAGCCTACGCCCGACGACTGCAGGTGCATGAACTCGCGGTGGAGATCTCGGTGCAGGCAGCTCGTCTGAGCCGCCACCTCTCGGGTCCCGGGGCCGCAAGCCGTGCGGACCAGCTCGTGCGCGCCGCTCTCTCCGTCAGCTCCAACATAGCGGAGGCGTGCGGCCGCGGCACGGTGACGGAGTTCCGCCGGTTTCTCTTGTACGCACGGGGATCGGCACAGGAGACCCTGACGCAGTTGCGAGTCGCTGCGGCGCTCGACCCGACGAATGCGCAAGCGATCCGCGTGCTCGAGAACCGCGTGGCGCTCGTGCTCAAAATGCTCGGACGCCTGATCGCTCACCCGCCGCCTGATAAGTGACGACGCTGCTCGGACGACGTCGTCGCGCGACGGGGTCGTGCTACGTTGTTGTGCTACGTCTTTGTGCTACGCCTTCGTGCTACGCCTTCCTGCAGCGCCGTCAGTATTGCCCGAGATATCGCTCGAGCTCCCACTCGCTGACCTGCCCGATGTACTCCTGCCATTCTTCGCGCTTCGCGTCGAGATACCGTTCGTAGATGTGCTCGCCCAACGCCTCACGGACCACCGGGTCCTTCTCGAGGTAGTCCAGCGCTTCATGCAGATCTCGGGGCAGGTCGTCGATCCGAAATTTACGGCGCTCCCGATAGGACATGCGCGCGATGTTCTTGTTCACAGGCTCGCCCGGGTCAATCCGCTCCTGGATGCCGTCCAGGCCGGTGGCGAGCTGTACGGCGAGCGCGAGATAGGGATTCGCCGACGGGTCGGGCATGCGGTTCTCGCATCGGGTCGCGTCGCCGCGCTGCGCCGGGACCCGAATGAGGGGAGACACGTTCTGAGTGGACCACGACACGTTCACGGGGGCCTCGTACCCCGGCACGAGCCGCTTGTAGGAATTCACCAGCGGATTCGTCACGGCGCAGTAGCTGCGGGCGTGCCGCAGCAGCCCCCCGATGTACCACCGCCCCACCTCCGAAAGCTGGACCGGCCCTTGGGGGTCGAAGAACGCGTTCTTCCCCTTGGCGAACAGCGACTGGTGCGTGTGCATCCCCGAGCCGTTGCGACCGTAGATCGGTTTGGGCATGAAAGTGGCGACGAGGCCGTGCCGGACGGCGATGGTCCGTACGACGAACCGCAGCGTGGCCAGGTGGTCGGCCAACGTCAACGGGTCGGCGGAGCCAAGGTCAATTTCGTGCTGGCCACGGGCTACTTCGTGATGCGACGCCTCCGAGCTCAGCTTCATCTCCTCGAGGCCCGCCACGATGACGCGGCGCGCCCGCTCCCCGCGGTCCACGGGAATGAGATCGAAGTAGCTGCCGGCGTCCAGCGTCCGGGTCGTCGGCTCGCCGCGGTCGCCCTGCTCGAAGATAAAGAACTCCACCTCGCACCCGACGCGCATCGTGAAGCCCAGCTTGCCGGCCCGCTCGATCTGGCGCTTCAGCGTGGTCCGGGGGCAACCCTCGAACGGCCGGCCGTCCGGGTAGCGGATGTCGCAGATGAGCCGCGCCACGGCTCCGCCGGCCTCCCCGTCGCTCGCTGGTCCGGCCGCGCCCTCCCAGGGAAACACGCGGAAGCTCGCCAGATCGGGCACCAGCAGGGCGTCCGCCTCCTCCACCCGGGCGAAGCCCTCGAGCGCCGAGCCGTCGAATAGCACCTCGCCGGCCAGCGCCTGCTCGAACCGCGAAGCCGGCACCTCCACTGCCTTGTTCACGCCCAGTAAATCGGTGAACTGCAGCAGCAGAAAGCGCACGCGGCCCTTCTTCAGCTGGTCGAGCAGCTCGCGGGTTTCGGCGGCGGTGGTGGCCATGGGGGACTAAGATAGAGGGCAGCAGAAGGCCGCAGAAGGCGGCAAAGGCGGCAGGGGAGCTGCCGCCCCGTGCCGCCCCGCCCTTGCGCCCGCTACCCCCCTCGTTCAGACGTCGTAATACAGGAAGAACTCGTACGGGTGCGGCCGCAGCGCGACCGGGTCCACCTCCTTGGCGCGCTTGTAGGCCAGCCACGTCTCGATCACGTCCGTGGTGAACACGCCGCCTTGGAGCAGGAAGTCATGGTCCGCCTCAAGCGCGGCCAGCGACTCGGGGAGCGACCCGGGGGTGTTCTTTACGTGCTTGCGCTCCTCGGGCTCGAGCTCGTAGAGGTCCACATCCATCGGCTTCGGCGGCTCGATCTTGTTCTTCACGCCGTCCAAGCCCGCCATCAGAAGCGCGGCGAAGCAAAGGTACGGGTTGCTCGAGGGATCGGGCGCCCGGAACTCGACGCGCTTCGCCTTCGGCGACTTGGAATACACCGGGATGCGGCAGATCGCCGAGCGGTTGCGCTGCGAGTAGATCAGGTTGATCGGCGCCTCGTAGCCCGGCACTAGGCGCCGGTAGCTGTTCGTCGTCGGCGCCGCGAACGCGAGCAGTGCCGGCGCGTGCTTGATCAGACCGCCGATGTACCACCGCGCCGTGTCGGAAATCAACCCATAGCCGCTCGCGTCGAAGAACAGGTTCTTGACGTCCTTCCAGAGGCTCATGTGGACGTGCATCCCGGAGCCGTTGTCCCCGAACATCGGCTTGGGCATGAACGTGGCCGTGTAGCCGTGCTGATGACAGACATTCTTCACGATGTACTTGTACATCATCAGCTGATCGGCCATGCGGGTCAGGGTGCTGAACCGCATGTCGATCTCGGTCTGGCCCGCCGTGCCCACCTCGTGGTGATGCACCTCGACCTCGATCCCCGACGCCATCATCGCCAGCATGATCTTGGAGCGCAGGTCCTGCAGCTTGTCCACGGGCGGCACCGGAAAGTAGCCCTCCTTGTGCCGCGGCCGGTGACCGAGATTCGGGCCCCCGCCGTTCGTCCCCGAGTTCCAAATCCCCTCCTCGGAGTCGATGTGGTAGTAGCCCTCGTGCGCATTCTGGTCGAAGCGCACGGAGTTGAAGATGTAGAACTCCGCCTCCGGCCCGTAGTACGCCGTCGTGGCGATCGCTGTCTTCACGAGATATTGCTCCGCCTTCTGCGCCACGTAGCGCGGGTCGCGACTGTAGCGCTGGCCGGTCACCGGGTCGGCCACGTCACAGGTGAGCGAGAGCGTCGGCACCTCGAGGCACGGGTCCACGAACGCGCTCGCCGGGTCCGGGAACAGCAGCATGTCGCTCTCGTTGATCGCCTGAAACCCGCGAATCGAGGACCCGTCGAACCCGATCCCCTCCTTGAACAGGTCGTCGGTCAGCTCCTTCAGCGGGATCGAAAAGTGCTGCCAGGTGCCCGGCAGGTCGGTGAACTTCAGATCGACCACCTGCACGCCCGCATCTTTGGCTTTGCGGATCACGTCGGCGGGCGTGGCGCCGGTGGCCGGCTTGGCTGCCGAGGTGGAGGTGGTAGGGTCCAACGTCGCGGTCATAGGGTCGCTCTCCTAAAGCGGTCTGGTTAATCGGGGCTCTTGCACGGGGGATGCCAGCAACGACGACAGCGCGACGCCGGGCCCGGGGCGACAGGCGCTCGAAGATCTCACGAGGTGGATTGCGGCGGGCATGCGGGAACGTAAGGGCGCCGTTGCGCGGTGTCAACCGTTCTGTGTCTGAAACGCAACAGCAAGTTGGCTTGGCGGCTTGAAAACCGGGCCCCTAGGCACTGGTGAGAGCGAAATCGTGCAAAATATGCACAGTTTTCCACGCGCCTGTCAGCCGTCCAGCGCCTCCACAAAGTGCCACAGCTCCACGGCCGAAAATTCACCGAACCTGTCCTGAATCTCCCGCTCGGACCACTCCAGAAAGATCCAGCTGGTGGTGCGGTGCCGCTCGCCGCTCACAAAATGCAACCGTCCGCGCACCGGCCCGACGCGGCCAGCCGGGGCGCCGGGCATCCCCGCGCCACCGCCCTCCGCGTCGGGCTGCATCTCGATGTAGACCTCCCAGCGCGCGTCGCCACGCTTGAGCTCGCCCATGTGCTTGGCGCGGTCCTGGCCCGGGAAGGCGGCGCTCATCGGGTGGACAGGCGGTCCCTAAGGGACTCCCTGACCGTCGCGGGCGGTCGGGCGGTCGTAGAGCGGCTCACGGGCATACACTACGCTGCCCCTCTGATTCCTGCCAGTTAGATTCCGGCCTCAATGACCTGTCACGCGTGCGGTGCCCCGCTCACGGCCACGGCGAGGTTTTGTCACAAGTGCGGCGCCCAGGTGGCGGGCGCCCAGGCGGCGGGGTGGCGGGTTGGGCTGCCGTGGGCCGTGACCGGCGCGGCGCTAGGGGCGCTGCTCACCGCGGGAGGGGGGACGCGCGCGACGAGAACGCTCCCGCCTCCCCTCTCCCACCTCCCGATATTTCCCAGATGTCCCCCGAGGAGCGGGCCACACGGCTCTACAACCGGGTGATGACCCTGCATTCGCAGGGGAAGTCCGACAGTGCTGGGTTCTTCCTGCCGATGGCGTTGCAGGCGTATGCCATGTTGCCGGCGCTCGACGTCGACGCGCGCTACCACCTTGGCGTGCTCGACCTGACGGGCGGGGATTACGCCGCGGCGCTCGCCCAGGCGGATTCCATCCGCCGCGCCGTCCCGACGCATCTGTTCGCGTTCATGCTGCGCGCCCGCGCGCTCGAGCTGCGGCGCGACTCGGCGGGCGCGCACCGGGCGTACCGCGACTTCCTCCAGAACGAGGCGGCCGAGCGCGCCCGCAAGCGACCCGAATACACCGATCACCAGGACAACCTCGACGCCTTCCACGCGCAGGCGACGCAGCGCAGGGCCGGACGGACTCGTGCCCGCTGAACCCGGGCGCACCATCCACCTCGCGCACAGCCCGGACGCCGACGACGCGTTCATGTTTTGGGCGCTGGCCGCGGGCAAGATCGACACCGGCGCCCGGCGCTACGAGCACGAGCTCGCCGACATCGAGACGTTGAACCGCCGCGCCCTCAACGGCGAGCTCGAGGTGACGGCGGTGTCGCTGCACGCGTATGCGCACCTCGCCGACCGGTACGCGCTGCTCGCGCACGGCGCGAGCATCGGCGACCGCTACGGGCCCCGCATCGTGGCGCGCACTCCGCGACCGGCCGACCCCCGCGGCGCCCTCGCGGCGGGGGGAGGCGCGCTCGTGGCGGTGCCCGGCGAGCTCACGACCGCCTTCCTGACGCTCAAGCTGTATCAGCCCGCCGCACGGCACGTCGTCGTCCCGTTCGATCAGATCGAAGACTACGTAACGGCGGGGCGCGCGGATGCGGGCCTCTTGATCCACGAGGGACAGCTCACATACGGCGACCGCGGTCTGCACCTATGGGTCGACATGGGCGAGTGGTGGTACGAGGAGACCCACGGCCTGCCGCTCCCCCTCGGCGGCAACGTGGTGCGGCGCGACCTCGGAGTCGCGCTCATGCGCGACATCGCGCGCGACCTGAAAGCGAGCATTCAGTACGGACTGCGGCACCGCGCGGAGGCGCTCGCGCACGCGAAGGGATTCAGCCGCGGACTCGATGACGCGCGCACCGACCGGTTCATCGGGATGTACGTGAACGCGTACACCATCGACTACGGCCCCCAGGGGCGTCGCGCCGTGACCGAGCTGCTGGGGCGCGCCCAGCGCGCGGGCTTGCTCCCGGGGCCGGTGGAAGTCACGTTCGTGGAAGGTTAGCGGAAGGAGGACCATGGTGGCTGAGAGCGCTGGGCCCGTCCAGGTGCTGGTCGTGGACGACGAGGAGCCGATCCGCAACGCCCTCAAGAAGTTCCTCGCCCAGCAGCAGTTCGAGGTCTACGCCGCCGGGTCGGGGGAGGAGGCGCTGCAGCAGCTGCGGCGCCACCGCGTCTCGCTCATGCTGTGCGACATCCGCATGCCGGGCACGAGCGGCGTGGACCTCGTGCCCCAGGCCCTCGAGATCGAACCCGAGCTCGCCATCCTGATGCTCACGGCCGTCAATGACGCCACCAGCGCCGCCCTGTGCATGCAGCGCGGCGCGATGGACTACCTCACGAAGCCGATCGAGCTCGCCGACCTGGGCCGCGCCGTGCAGCGCGCCCTGAAACGGCGTGAGATGCTGCTCGAAAACCGGCACTTGAACCAGTGGCTCAAGGAAGAAGTCACGACCCGTACCGCGGAGCTTCACCGGGAGCGCGACAAGTTGGAGCGGATTTCCGTCGCCACGCTGGAGGCGCTGGTGAACGCGCTCGAGGCGAAGGACCCCTACATGCGCGGCCACTCTGCGCGCGTCGCAGACCTCTCCGCCACGATCGCCCACCAACTCGGCCTGTCGGACGAGGAGCTCGAGCGCGTGCGTGTGGCGGGCCGTTTGCACGACATCGGCAAGATCGGAACGCGCGAGTCGGTGCTGAACAAACAGGGCGCCCTCACGCCCGAAGAATTCGAGCACGTCAAGCAGCACGTCCTGATCGGCTCCCAAATCCTCGCGCCGCTGTCACACCTTGGCGACATCATCACGGCAGTGCGCGGCCACCACGAGCGCTGGGACGGCACCGGCTACCCGGACGGGCTGCGCGGCGAGGAGATTCCCGTCGCGGCCCGCATCATCGGCGCCGCCGAGGTCTACGATGCCCTCAGCACGTCGCGAGCCTACCAGGAGAAGATGAGTCCCGACCACGCGGTCCAGCGCATGGCCGATCTCTCGGGGACGGTGCTCGACCCCACCGTCTACGACGCCCTCGCGACGGTCGTGGGACGACGCGGGACGCTGGTGTTCTTGGACGAGGGCGGCGGCACGCCCAGCTGACCGCGGCTGAAGCCGCCCCATCCAATGCTGGTCGCACTGACGGGAGGCACCGGCTTCGTCGGCCGGCACGTCGCCGCCACGCTCGCCCGCCGGGGGCACACGGTCCGCGTGCTGGCGCGCGACCCCGCGCGGGCGCGCTTCCTCGCCGACCAGGGTGTGGAGGTGGTGACCGGACACCTCGCGGACGGCGCAGCCCTGGCGCGGCTCGCCCGCGGTGTCGACGCGGTGATCCATCTCGTCGGCATCATCGTCGAGCAAGGTCCGCAGACCTTCGCCGCGGTCCACGTGGAAGGCACGCGCGCGCTGCTCGGTGCCGCGCGTGAGGCGGGCGTGCTGCGCTTCATTCATATGAGCGCCGTAGGCGCGCGGGATGAGCCAGGAGCCACGCCGTACCACCGCACGAAGTGCCAGGCCGAGCGGCTGGTGGCGGACTCGGGGCTGCCGCACGCGATCTTCCGGCCTTCGATCATCAACGGCCCCGAGAGCGCACCCATCCGGCTGCTGGCGCGCCTGCACCGCTGGTCACCCGTCGTCCCCGTATTCGGGGACGGCCGCTTTCCAACGCAGCCCGTCTGGATCGAAGACGTCGCGTTGGCGTTCGCCCTCGCTGCGGAACGGCCCGACACGATCGGTGTGTTCGAGCTCGGGGGGCCTCAGGTTTTGACCTACGACGAGTTCTTGCTCGCCATCGGGCGGGCCGCCGGGCGCTCCCGTCGCTTGATTCATGTCCCGCTCGGCCTGGTCCGGACCCTGGCGGGGGGGTTCGATCTCCTTGGGCCCGCCGCTCCCATCACGAGCGACCAGCTCCAGATGTTGATCGAAGGAAGTGCGACGCCGGCGAACGCGATCGAGTCGGTGTTCGGGATCACGCCGCTCGAGTTCGAGGAGGGGCTACGACGCTACCTTGGACCGGGAAGCACGTGATGACCTCGACTGCTGCCCGAGCATTGAGGGCGTTCGTAGGAGTCCTGAGCGCCCTCGGCTCGCCGTCTCTCGTCGCTCAAGCGCCGGAGGCGGCTCCTGTTCTCGTGCGGGTCGAAGACCGCACCAGACTTGGCCCCCGAAACCGAGTCGTCACGCGCGACGCTCGAACGGGCGCAGACCGGCAGATATACCGGTCGGACGGAGACATTCCATTTCAGGTCGCTCTGTCCCCCGATGGCGATTGGATGGCGTTCATCGAGGTCGTCGGACCGGTGGGGGCTCGCAAGCAGCGGCTGGTGGTGACCGACCTCTCGGGACGTAGCGTTCGACTGCTGGGCGAAAGCGGACTCTACGGAGAGCGCGGCATCCGCGAGTACACATGGTGTTGCAGCTCGGATCAATTGGCGATCATCACGGGCGTAGTCGGGGAAGCGGTTCGGCCTGTGCCTGAAAGCCTGTACGTGGTCGATGTCCAAGCCGGAGCTGCCCACCCTATTGAGGGGCTTCCCGGCCCGCTGCAGGTCGCATGGGCGGCGTTCGACAGCTCGCTTTACATCAAGTGCGAACCGCCGCCCGAAGCCCGCGGGAAGCCGGGTATCCCCCGGTCCCCGGTGTATCGCTACCATGTGCCTAGCGGCCGCATCGCATTGACAATGCACCGCGGGGTGTCGTTCTCCCCAGACGGGCGGTATTACTTCGACGTTCCGACGGAAGAACCAGGGTTTCGGCTATATCGCGCCTCGGACGATCAGGACATGACCAACACCTTGGAGCTGCCGGCAGAGCAGATCGAGTGGGGATACGAGCGCGGCTGGGTGCCCGGAACGAAGCACGTGCTGATCTTCATCCCTGGGTCGCCTCCACACGCGCGCATGCCCGGCCAGCGACGCGAGCCGGCGAGGCGCATTGATCCGAACGCGCCCCAGCTCTATCCAGACCGTTGGAACGTAGCGTTGGACGCGGAAACAGGACAGATAGTGGACAGGTTTCAGGGAGACCTTGGCGCCGGGTGGAAGACCAACGCACCTGCCTTGCCGGTCGAGCGACGCAGCGGCGTCGAGTTGGTACGGCCGCGGCCATGACGAAGGGGCGTGCCTGCCCGCAAAAAAACCAAACCCGGGGCCGAAAGCTCCCCGGGTTGGCGGTCGGGCGAAGTGGCCGTCACACTTCGACCGCGACCGTTGCCTGTCTGTTTGTACGGGACCGAGGCCGGAAGGTTTCACCCTCCGCTGCTCCCCCGTCCCCTGCCCGGTCTATTAGACGCGCGGCCCCCCGAATTGGTTGCACCGGCGTTACCAACGTTTCACTCTGCCCACCCGGGACACCGTAATGGTGGCGACGTGAGGCCCGCGCCGCAGAACCACGCGCGTGTTCGAGAGGCCCCAAGCGAGCCCTGCGGGGATGAACACCACCTCGGGATTCGAGACTTCGAGCGCCACGCCGTGCTGGGCTGGCCCAGGCCAGCGAGCGTAGGGCTGCCAAGCCGGCTCGGGCCCCCCGGTCGCACCGGCCCGGCGGTCGATTCGCAGGGAGTCGGCCGCGATGAGCAACCGCGAGCGGGAGCCGTCGAATACGGCGGCGCTCCGGGCTACGGCGAGGGCGGTGCTGACCTCCACCGCAGCCCGATCGACGGCCACCCAGTCGAGCCAACCCCATAAACGAGGGAGCGTGACCGCGGTCACAACGCCCAGGATGGCGAGCACGACTGCCAGTTCGGCAAGAGAGAAGCCCCGTCGCATGGCCAGAGAATTAGCGACGGCAGGCCGCCAGCGCGGCACCCGAACAATGCAGCGAAAAGCCAAAACACGCGGCAATTGCGGCCTAACGCAGCTGTGCAGAAAGAGCTATGTTGTGGGCCCGTTGGACTTGCACCGAGGCACGGCGCCTGCCCCGAGAAGGGGTGGCGGACATCACAGGCTCCAACTCCGGAGTGCATCGGGAATGCCCGGTTCACGCTTGAAGTTCGAATCGCTACCCCACGCGATCTTCCTACAACGAGTTACGGCCCAGTCGCCGGCGACCTCACTGGAAGCCCGTCTGGGGCAGGGTGCGTTCCTGGCGTTGCGGCTCGTCGACCTGCTCGCTCCCGATCGGGAGCCCGTCTCTCCGGATGCGTTTCACTATCAATGGATTGCGACGGACCGGTTTTGCCGCGAGCTGCGCGCCGCCGCCACCGAGGGCGCGCACGTGCACGGCATCGCGGCGAGCGCCGCCGACGCCCACCGCCTGAGCGACTCGCGCCTGCTTGCGCCGGCGCTGCTGGCGTACGCGCATTACCTCGAAGACGCCATGCGCTTCGACGAAGCGCTCGATGTGTTGTGGACGCTCGTGCAGGTGGGCGACACGCGCCTGTCGTCTCCCGATGCGGTGGCGGTGCGGCTGCGTATGGCACGTGTGAACCGCAAGCAGAACCGGTTCGACGAGGCGGAGGCGGCGTACGTCGCGGCGGGCGAGCTCGCGGCCACGGCGGGCGACCGGTATTCCGAGCTGTTGAGCCGGATCGGCCGGGCGAACACGCTGCTGGGCCGGGGCAACCTGGCCGAAGCGGAGCGCTGCCTGCGGGCGATTCTCGCGGACGCGCGTACGGCGGGCCAGCAGGACGCGGCAGCGCGCGCCGAGCACGGCATCGGCGTCGCGTTGCATCACATGGGCCAACCGGCGGACGCGATTCCGCACGTGTGGCGCGGCTTCGAGCTATACGAGGACGAGGAGTCCCGGCTGCGCGCGCTCAACGACATCGGGATCATGCTGCTGATGGTGGGCGACAGCGTTGGGGCAGAGCGCGCGCTTTCGGAAGTCGCCCGCCGGGGCGCCACTCAAGACAACGTGAACAACGCGTTGGTCGAACTGATGCACTGCGCGTCGTTCCGTCGTGACCGCGTCGGTTTCGCGCGCTGGCGGGAGCGCTGCGAGAAGCGTGTCGCCGACATGCCCCCCAACATCCGGGCGGACTACTATTTGAAGCAGGGGATCGGCCAGGCACGCTTCGGGCAGTTCACCAAAGCCGAGGCCTTGATGGGGAGGGCGCTGGAGGTCGCGAGCGGCGCTGGTCTGCATGAATTCGAGTTCCGGATCGAGCGCATAAAACACGGACTCCGCGACTGCGAGAGGCTCCTTCAGGGGGAGCCGACTGCGGCCGCGGAGCTGGTGTTCGACACCGAGGAGCTGCGCGAGGTTTCGGCCTCGTTGGCGCAGCTCGTCGGCTAAGGCGCTACCGACACGTGTTGCTGTTGCTGGTATCACACGGCTTCGTATCCGGCCGGGGGCCGGTGGCGTCGGCGCAGGCGCTAGCGGTGAGCGCGAACGACACGACGACAAGAGCGAGGAGCGCGCGAATCCGACGTGACATAGGAACCTCCGGAGACCAGGTTGGGGGAGCGACTGTAGTCCGCGCACCAACCTGGGTACTGTGCCGCCCCATGATTAGGGCGTTTTTGCGGCACCGTAGGGCGCTTTTGCGACATTGATGCTCCATTCCGCCCGCCTCATGACCCCCGAGCCCTACACCGTCCTGATCGTGGACGACGAAGCGCCGTTGCGGCGCGTGCTGGAGCGCTTGCTCAGCCGCGAGGGGTACCGTGTCGTGAGCGCCGGGAGCGCGGAGACTGCCTACGAGCTGCTGGTGACCGAGCAAGCGAAGGCGCTCCTGCTCGACATCCATCTCCCCACGATGTCGGGGCTGGCGCTGTACCTCGCGATCATCAACCGCTGGCCAGCGCTCGAGGGGTGCATCGCCATCATGACGGGAGACGCCGACGCGGAGGAGGTGCGGACGTGGCTCGAGCGCCACCGCTGCCCCGTGATCCGCAAGCCGTTCAACTTGAAGCAAATCTCCGACTGGCTCGCGGCCGTCATCGAGCTCCAGGAGGAGCGGCGCGAGCGGGGGGGAGCCCAGGCGTGACGGGAGCGGGAGCCGGGGGGGCGGGGGGGGCGCCGCACCACGACCCGCTGCACAACCTGCGAGAATACCGCACGCTCGCGCCGTGGAACCTGCGCGACCTCGCGGCACTGGTGGGCGCGATCCTCGACGCGTCGGCGATCACGCCGATCAATGCGGCCGCCAAAGCCCAGCCAAGTGAGCGGACGATCCGCTTCTATGTGACCAAAGGCCTGGTGAGCCCGCCCGAAGGGCGCGGGACAGCGGCGACGTATTCCTATCGCCACTTCCTGCAGCTGCTGTGGATCAAGCTGCGCCAGATGGACGGGGCCACGCTCGCCACGATCACCAAGGACATGCAGGATCAGACGGGCGACGTGTTGGAGCGCCGCGCGGCGCAGACCCTCGGGGCGTCGCTGCCGGTGCCCGACCGCTTGCCGCTGCGCACCAAGGGCGCGCCGCCCCGCGGCAAATCCGGCCGGGCGCTCACCGCCTGGATGGCGCGCGACGCCGAGCGCGAGCCGGACGTGCCGAGCTCGTGGCGCCGCATCCCCGTGGGCCGAGGCCTAGAGCTACACGTCGAGGCGGCGCATCCGCTGGCCCGGCTCGGCCCGGACGAAGGGGCCGTCGCCGACGCGGTGCGGCAGGCGCTCGCGAAACTCATGCCGCACGGCGGCGCGTAAGGGGGCACTACTTTCTCGAACCGGGAGCGTCCATGGGCTCGCTGATACTCCTCGCTTTGCTCGTCGTCGTCGTCGGCTGGCTGATCGGCGCGTACAACGGGCTCGTCTCGCTCAAGAACCAGACGCTCAACGCGTTCAAGCAGATCGACGTCCAGTTGAAGCGCCGCCACGACTTGATCCCCAACCTGGTGAACGCGGTGAAAGGCGCCATGGACTTTGAGAAGTCCACGCTCGAAGCGGTCATCCAGGCGCGCAACCAGGCGGTGAAGGTGAACGCCGCCGGGCCCGAGGCGATCAAACAGATCAGTCAGGCGGAGAACGCGCTGTCGAGCGCGCTGTCGCGCCTGATGGTGGTGGTCGAGCAGTATCCGCAGCTCAAGGCGACGGGGAACATCTCGCAGCTGCAGGAGGAGCTCACGTCCACGGAGAACCGCATCGCCTTCGCGCGGCAGCTCTACAACGACACGGCGACGCAGTACAACACCAAGCAGCAGCAGTTTCCCACGAACCTGGTGGCCGGCATGGCCAAGGCGCAGGCCGCCGACCTGTGGGAGATCGAGGACCAGGCGGAGCGCGCCGTGCCTCAGGTCGACCTCTCGTCGAAGCCCAAGGCGTGACGGACGAGACTTCCCTCAACCTGTTTCAGCAACAGGAAGCCAACCGCCGGCGCACCTTCTGGCTGGTGGTTGGCTTCGTCGCCTTTTTCGCCTGGCTCGGTTTCGGCGGCGATTACATCTATCACCTCTACACCCTCCAGGCGCCGCGCCACGCCTACCACCACGATTTTCCGTGGTTCGGCATCGTTCTGTCGCTGGTGGCGCTGGCGATCGCGTGGTATGCGTACAAGACGGGGCCCGACAAGGTGTTGTGGTCGACGGGCGCGCGCGAGGTGACCGACCCAACGGATTCCAAGGAGCAACAGCTCGTCAACGTGGTGGAGGAGATGGCGATCGCGGCCGGCGTCCCGAGGCCGCGCATCTGGATCGTGGATGATCCCGACCCGAACGCCTTCGCGACCGGCACGGATCCCCTGCACTCCCACATCGCGGTGACCCAAGGGCTGCTCGACCTCTGCACGCGCGACGAGCTGCAGGGCGTGATCGGCCATGAGCTCGGCCACGTGAAGAACCTCGACGTGCGCCTCATGACGACGCTCGCGGCCCTCGTGGGCGCCGTTGCGCTCATGCACGATGGGGCGAGTCGCGTGCTGCGGCCGGGAGCGGGCGGGGGCGGGGGATCGAGCAGCGAGGAGCGCAAACCGAGCCCGCTGTTGCTCGTGCTGCTGGTCGTGTGGATCGTCTCCTGGCTCCTCGCCCCGATCATCGCCCAGCTGCTCGCGCTGGGGGTGAGCCGCAAGCGGGAGTACCTGGCGGACGCGATGAGCGCGCAGTTCACGCGCAACCCGCTCGCGCTCGCGAGCGCCCTGCAGAAGATCGAGGGCGCCGAGGCTCCGACCGCGCACATCAAACGCGGCGCGGCGCACCTCTGCATCGCGGATCCGCTGGGGCGGCGGCTGACGGACCACGAGGGACTGTTCGCGGACGCGCTCGCGACCCACCCGCCGATGGGGAAGCGGATCGCGATCCTCAAGGGGATGGGCTACGCGCAGCTGAAGCGGCAGGGGAGGATGGGCGGCGCCGGAGACGTGGGAGACGCCGGGCCGTGACCGGCTGGCTCGGACGCCGGGCCATCCGCACGATCCACGAGTTCCGGACGCGCCTCTCGCGCTACCAGCTCCAACAGCGTCGCATCGCCAAAGCTACCCTCGCCGCGGATTCCGTCGTCCAGGCCGCTGTGCTACGCCACGCTCAGGAGCATGGCCTTCCGGAGGGCGACGTGCGCCGGCGCGTCGACCACTACATCGACGAGATCGTCCCCCAGCTCAGCGTCCTCTCCTATTACAAGATCGGCTACAACCTCGCGAAGCTCGTGCTCAACCTGCTGTACCGGGTGACGGTCGATTACCAGGACGAGGCCGCGCTCGGGCGGATCCCCAAGAAGGACGTGGTGGTGTACGTCATGAATCACCGCTCCAACGTGGACTACGTCGTCGTCGCCTACGTGCTGGCCTACGGCGCGCACGTGAGCTACGCGGTGGGCGAATGGGCGCGGGTGTGGCCGCTCGAATACGTGTTCAAGTCGTTCGGCTCGTACTTCATCCGGCGCGGCTTCCGCGAGCCGCTGTACCACGCCGTGCTGGAGCGCTACGTGCACCTGATCACGAAGCACGGCGTGACCCAAGGGTTCTTCCCGGAGGGCCGGCTCGCGCGCGACGGCCGGCTCGGCCCCGCGAAGCTGGGACTGCTCGACTACATCTGTCGCACTCTGCTCGATCCCGAGTTCACGCGCGACATCTGGTTCGTGCCCGTCGCGATGAACTTCGACCGGGTGCTCGAGGATCGCACGCTGATTCGCGAGCTGGTGGACGAGCGCGACCGCCCGGGCCGCCTGGCGCAGGCGTGGACGGTGGTCGAGTATCTCACGTACAACTGCCTGCGGCTGGTCACCGGGCGCCTCAAGCGCTACGGCCGGGCGGCGGTGAACTTCGGCACCCCGCTGTCGCTGCGGCAGTGGCTGCGGGCGGCGGGACCAGCCGTGCTCGAGCTGCCGAAGGAGCAACGCCTCGCCGAGCTGCAGCAGCTGGCGCAGGAGCTGATGCGCCGAATCGGCGCGATCATCCCGGTGACACCGGTCCCGCTTGCCGCAGCGGCCCTGCTGTCCTTCGACCAGACGGTGATCGGGAAGGCGGCGTTGCTCGAGCGGATGGACCAGCTGCGCGACCGGCTGCACGTCGTCAACGCGAAGGTGGTGCGCGGCGACGCCCGCATCCTCGACGTGTGGGACCGCGCCTGGCGCATGCTGCGCCTGCGGCGACTCGCCGTGGAAGATGGAGACAGCGTGGTCGTTCTGCCGGGCGGGCGCCCCCTGCTCGAGTTCTACGCCAACTCGATCGCGCATCTGCTCCCCGTCAGAGGACCGAGGACGCCGTTCCACAAGCAGCACGAGACGGATCCGGGGCTGCCGAGGTTGCGCCCCAGACGCACATAGGGCATTAGAGACAGCGAACGGCTGTTGCCGCACGATCGATTTGCGCAACGACCGCGAGCAGGAGCTCGCGCACGACGAACTCGTCGGTTTCCATCCCGGCTAGCTCCGCCGAGCAGCGGGCAGCACAAAGAGCGTCATGGATTTCCGCGACGGTCGCCTGGGCGCGCAGCCGCAGCGGGTTGGGCATTCGGTAGGTGGGCGCCATGGGGCGAGAAGTTAGGAGGTCGCGCGGTCCGGCCGGCACCCTATTTTCCCCGCTCGGTACGCCTTTGCGCGACGGTGAGCGCTACGCCGCTCCGGCTGTTTGCTCGAACTCGCGCGTCAGCCCCAGCAACCGCCACCCCGTCACCATTGCGCCGAGCAGGAGCACCGGCAGCACCTGGAGTCCCTGCAGCGCGAGGCCGGCTGCGACCGCCCGCTCGGGCGAGACGCCGAAGGGCAGCAGGCCGACGACCAGCGCCGCCTGGACCACGCCCACGTTGGCCGGCGTCGGCCGGAGCAGGCCTCCCAGGTTCGCGGCGACCAGCGCGGTGAAGGAGGCCGCGAGACTGACCGGGACGTGCGTCGCTTGCAGCACGAGATGATAGGTCGCCCACTGCGTGGCCCAGTTCCATAGCCCGAGCAGCGTCGGCACCAGCAGCCGCCCGCCCGAGCCCATGCCGCCGAGCACGGCGAGCCGAGCACGCAGCGCAGTGGGAAGCTGCGCGACGAGCCACGCCCCGCCGCGGGCCCACGCGAGCAGCAGGACCACCACCAGCCCGAGCCCCACGCCGACCTGCAGCGCGCGCAGCCACGGCTCGAGCTGGAGCACGCTCGGCGCCATGACGAGGAACACCGCCAGCGCGAGCGCCTCGGCCACTCGGGTCCACACGACGGACGAGACCGCCGTGCCGACCGGCACGCCGGCCTGCCGCGCGATGAGGTGAACGCGCGCCACTTCGCCGGCGACCGCGACCGAGAGGTCGTTCACGGCGGCGCCCACGAGATTCGCCTCTTGGGCGGCACGCCAGCTGTGCGGCGCGACCGGCTTGAGGATCAGGTGCCACGCCCAGCCCTTGGCGACGAGCGAGGAGAGGTTCACAACGAAAGCGACCGCGAGCAGCCACGGGGAGGCGTCGAGCAGGGCGGCGAAGGTGACGCACCACGGGAACCCGACGAAGAACTTGAGGGCAAGCCCCGCGCCGCCGAGTCCCGCCAGCCACCAGACCCAGCGCCACCGGCGTGCCTTCACCTGACGAGCTCCGCGAGCGGGCGGAAGACATAACCCGCGGCGCGCGCGTCCGCGATGATCCCCGGGAGCGCGGCGGCGGTGCGGCGGCGGTCGCCAGCGGCGTCGTACCCGTCGCCGTCGTGCAGCAAGATGATCGCGCCGGGCCGCAGCTTGCGACGCACCCGCCGGCGGATCTCCTCGGCCGACACTTGCACGTCCGAGTCCCACACGCCGAACGTCCATCCGAACACGGTGTAGCCCAGCCGCTGCGTGGCGGCGGTGACGAACGGGTTGCGATACCCGTGGGGGGCTCGGAACGCACGCGGGGCGCGCCCCGTCACGTCGGCGATGATCTCGTGCGTGCGCTCAAGCTCTGCGCGGATAGCGCGCGGGCCCCGCAGGTGGAGCTTGCGATGCCGTAGGGTGTGATTGCCGACCTCGTGGCCTGCTGCGGCGATGCGGTGGGCAATGGCCGGGAAGCGCTGCACGTGCTCGCCCACCATGAAGAACGCTGCCGGGACCCGCTCGGTCTCGAGCGTGTGGAGGATCGGCTCCGTAGCGCCCGGGTTCGGGCCGTCGTCGAACGTCAGGTACGCGACCCGCCCGGCACGCGATCCCCGCCCGATGGCGCGGCCGAACAGCGGGCTGTTCGGCTCGTAGGTGCCGTAGGCCCAAGCGCCCAGCGCGGCGGCGGCGGCGAGGGGGAGCGTGAGCATGGGGCATAAAATAAAACAAGAAGCCCCCGGGACGGCACGATAGGCCGCCCGGGGGCCCCTACACATCGGTTACCCGGAGCCGGGGGATTGCTCCCTCCGTTCTTCATCCCGCCGCCGCCGGTTGACTGATTCGTCGCTCGGTAGGGCGAACAGGAGCTCCGGCTTCCATCCCCAAGCAGCCTGGCCGGGCCGCAAGGTTCACCGATGTGGGTGCTGCGGGTCAGATCGGGTCGCGGACCGACCTTCCGCACTGCACGTCGAGGCACCGCGTCGACGTGGCTGGGGCACGCGACTGGCCCCAGCTATCCGAGCCGGAGAGGTTCCTCCCGGATCGCCGGCCGCCTGAGCCCTTGTTTGCGTCGGCGGCCTCCCCGGAATTTCCGCTCGGACCCGTCTTAGAGGCGTAGTTGGGACACCAGGTCCCGACCCTTCCCTCCAAGCCGCGTGACAGCAATATAGGGGGACCAGAAAATCGCGCAAGTGCCGATGTTTCTTCGGGTTAGCTCACCTGCGTGTGCATCAGTTGTGGAGGGTAACCCCTACCGCTGTCGGCCCTTGCCCCGAGCGTCCACACGATGTGGAGTTGTGAATCCACATGTCCGCATCACGCCCGCACCGGCTGAGCCGTCGGGGCCGCCCGGAGCGACTGCGTATTTTGGTCGCGCAGGGAGGCCCCGACGGCTCAGCCGGTTAAATATCGATGCCGACTTCGTGGTAGCTGTAGGGTGCGCCGGGCTGGGCGGGCACGAACAGCACCCCCGCGCCCCCGGTCGCGAACCAGCCGGTGAGGAGCTGGGTGGAGCGGCCGGCGCCGACCGGCTGGCTGAACAGCGCCTCGAGCCAGCGGCGGATGTGGCGCAGCTCGGGCGCCCGGCGACCGAGCATTGCAATCACCGCGCCGATGCCGTGGGTGGCGCGCAGGAAGTGCGCGATCGCGTGGACGCGTTGTGCGAAGATGTAGGCGCGCACGCCCGGCTCGTCATAGAGCAGGGTGCCCTCGTACGGGTCGGCGGGCGAGGCGTCCATGCGGGGCCCGAAGTAGATGAACACGTGTTGGTCACCGTCCCGGCGCTCGACCACGGCGGCCGCGGCGTCGGCGCCCAGCCGTGCGGCGTGGATCAGGTCGTCCTCGGCGAGGATGCCGACGGCGGCGGTCCATTCGAGCGCGGCGAGCGCCTGGTCCAGCGGGCAGCCTGCAGCGTCCTCATACGCGAGGAGCCGCGGCGCTTCGCCGGCGCGGAGGAAGAAGTGCGCGAGCGCGTCCGCCCGGTCGTCGAAAGTGCGGGTCTGGCGCGAGGTTGCGGGAAGCGTCATTGTGACATTATAACCCTGGCTTCGACCCAAGGTATAGAGGAGCACTGATGCGCTGCTTGGCCGTGCTGTGCTGCGTCGCCGCGACCGTCGCAGGGGCGCAGCAGCCGACGCCCCCTCCCAGCCCGCCCCCTCCCGACTCGGCCCGGGCGGAGTCGGCGCTCGCATCACCGCCGCCGCCCACCCCCGAGCAGAAGCGCTTCGTCGACGGGCTGCGCACCGCGACCCGCGGGATCGCCCAGCTGAAGGACGGGCTCAACCGCGTGACGCGTACGCAGTCGACGGGCGACAGCGTGAGCCGGCGGCGCGCCGGGCGCTTGCTGGTCGGCCTGTGCGGCAGCGCGCGTGCATTCATGGCGCGCGGCCGTCCCTACATGAAGCCGGCGGTCTACGAAGACTCGATCCGTCTGAAAGCGCGCCGACTCACCGCGCAGATGGACTCGCTGATCGCCTACATGGCGGTCTGCGAGCAGACCGCGTCAGCGACACCGGCTCCGGTGGCGGGCGAGCTCAACAAGCGCATGAAGTCGTACGATGCGGTGCTGCGGGAGTTCCGCCTCGCCGTCGGGCTGCCGGTGAAGGCGGACAGTGCTCAGACCGCGAGGCGCCAGTAAAGTCGCGCGCTACGGCACGGGCTGCGGTTTTGGCTCCAACTTGAGCACCCACAACCCGCTATTGATGTCGGGCACAAAAATGTTGCCGTCCCGCACGACCGCCCCCCACGCGAACGGCGTGTGCGGCTGCGTGCCGGTCGAGTCGGCCGTCAGGATCCAGCTCATCTCCCTGCCCTGCCGCAGCAGATCACCCTTCAGCTCGCCCGAGATGTCGAGGACGCGCGCGCCGCCCTGGTAGTTGCCGAGGTAGAGGGTGTCGCCCACGACCCAGACGTTGTGTACGCCGCCGTCGGTCGGCTCGTACCAGGCGACCTCTCTGGGATGCTCGATATCGGAGACGTCCACGACGTGGAGTCTGCCAAACGTGAGGTTGTTGCCGCCGTTCAGGCCCTTGTACGGCCGCGCCGCGTACACCTCATCGCCCACGAACACATACCTGCCCGCGCGCCACGCCGTGTGCGTGCCGCGCACAAACCCCGTCCCCCAGAGCTGCTCGACCCGCGCATAGGTGGCGTTGAGGTCGTACTTGAGCTGGGAAACGAGCTGCGGGTTCTCCGGACTCCCGCCCTTCATACCGTTGCCGACATCGAGGATGATGAGCCCATCGTTCCAGTAGGCGAGGTAGGCGAGGCCGTCCACCACCATGATGTCGTGGAGATAGCGCCCCGCCTCGGTCTGCTGCGCCTCCCAGCGAGCGACCTCCTTCGGGTGAGTCGGATCGCGGAAGTCGATCACCCGCATAGAGCCCGTGGCGTCGTCGGTGATGTACGCCCTTCCCTGATACACGTAGGAGCTGTGGACGCCGCCCGAGACCGTCTCGGTGTACTCGGCGACCGGCTTGGGGTGGCATGCATCGCTGGCGTCGAACACGACGATCCCGTTTTTGCGGTTCGACGCGCCCTCGCGTGAGAACACGCCGTACTTGCCGTCCTCCGTCGTCATCACGTCGTTCACGATGCGCGCGTCGGTGACCATCGAGTCCACGATCTTGGGGCTCGTGGCGTCGGTGATGTCCATGGCGTACACGCGATCGGCGATGGTCGTCATGTAGAGGCACTTGCCTCCGGGGTGCACCCACACCTCCGCGGCGCGGAACTTGATCGGCACGTGCGCCAGCACGTCGATGCCGCGCGTCACCCGACGCTGCTCCACGCGGACGACCGCATCGGCGCTGCGCCCGCCGAGGCTTCCGGTGACCGTATAGATCCCGGGGGTCTCCGCCACGAACGCCCCGGTGGGGTCGATCTGGGCGACGGCGGCGCCGCCGGTCGCCGCCACGGCCCACTCGACCGGAACGTCCGGGACCGCGCGGCCGGCGGCCTCCTTCGCGCTCAACGTGAAGCGGACCACGTCGCCCGTGCGGACCGCACTCGAGGCGGGCTCGACGGCGAGCCGGGACACCGTGTTGGCCACCACTTGTAGAGCTAACTGGGTCGTCGCCGGACCCGCCTTCGCCGAAATAGTAGCGCGGCCGGGCGCCAGCGCGTGCAGCCGCCCGTCGGCGGTGACGCTCGCGACGCGGGGGTTGCCCGAGCTGAAGGAGACGAGGTCGGGGCGGCGGTCGCCGTGCTTCGAGTAGGCGGCCCCGGTCAGCGTCAGCCGCGTTCCCGCCATGACTCTCCCCGGCGCAGGCGCCACGTCGATCCGCGCGGCCGCTTCGGGGACCACGCGAACGAGGGCGAACTCGATCTTCTGGCCCTGCTGCCCCGGGATTCCGGCCACCGCCGCGACGCGCGCGAACCCGGCGTAACCGCCGCTCACGAGGCCGGTCGAATCGACGCTGCCGACGTCGCTCGCGACAAACCACTCGATGGTCGCGTTCCTGACGGGTTGCCCGCTGGCATCGAACGCACGCGCGGAGAGCTGCACCCGCTGGCCGACCTCGACTTCGGCTACCGAGGGGGTGATCTCGACCTTCGCTACCGGGAACGACGCCGGCGCCGCCGGCTGCTGCAGCAGCAGGGCAAACGCGACCGCGACATGCATGCTAACTCCTTATGGTATAACATGTTGTGGTGGCTCGACCTTCACGACCCACAGCCCTGAGTTGATGTCGGGGACATACACCAGCCCGCCCGAGTAGATCGCGCCCCACGCGTTCGCCCCGTTGGGGACGAAGCCGGTCGCGTCTCCGGTGTGCACGTGCGCATACTCCCGCCCCTGCGCGAGCAGATCGCCCTTCAGCTCGCCCGAGATGTCGAGCACCCGGAGGCCTCCCTGATAGTCCCCCAAATACAACGTGTCCCCGGCGATCCAGACGTTGTGGCTGCCGCCGTCCTCCGGCTCGAACCACGCCACCTCGTGGGGCGCGGTGAGATCGGCGATGTCGATCACGTGTAACCGGCCGTAGGCGCGGCCCAGCCCGATGACGCCCGGGCCGCCGCCCTGCTGGCGCGCCGGGAAGACCTCGTCGCCGACGAAGACGTAGCGGCCGCGCCGCCAGCTCGTGTGGGTGCCGCGGATGAAGCCGGGACCCCCGGCCAGCTCGACCTTCTTGTACAGCTCGTTCAAGTCGTACTTGTACTGCATCACGAGCTGCGGATTCTCAGGCGTCCCGCCCTTCATCCCGTTGCCGACGTCGAGGATCACGAGCCCATCGTTCCAGTACGACAACGTGGCGAGGCCGTCCCGCACGTCGATGTCGTGCAGCGTCCGCCCGGCTTCGGGGCGTTCCACTTGCCAGCGCGCCACTTGCTTCGGGTGGTAGGGGTCGCGGATGTCGATCACCCGCATGGAGCCGGTGGCGTCGTCGGTCAGATAGACGTAGCCCCTGTACACATAGGTGCTGTGGACCCCGCCGGTGACGGTCTCGGTGAATTCGGCGATCGGCTTCGGATGCGCCGGCTCCTCGAACGAGAGAATCACGATGCCGTTCTTGCGGGTGGACGCGCCTTCGCGGGTCATCACGCCGAACTTGCCGTCCTCGGTCGTCATCACGTCGTTCACGACGCGTGCATCCACGAGCACCGAGTCCGTGAAGAACGGCTTCGCCGGATCCGAGATGTCGATTACGTAAATGCGGTCTCCGATAGTCGACATGTAGGCGTGCTTGCCGTCCGGATGGAGCCACAGCTCGGCGCCCGGGAGCCCCTTGAGCGCCAGCCGGCCGACGATCGTCACCTGACGCGTGATGTTGCGGGGCGCGACCTGGACGAACGCCTCCGCCGTGCGCGCGCCGAGCGTGGCGATCACGCGGTAGGTGCCGGGCTGGTCCGCCACGAACACGCCCCCGCCATCGACCGTGGCGTATCCCTGCCCGACCGGCGACACGGCCCACTCCGGACGCGCCTCGGCGACCGACCGGCGCGTCGCATCGGTCGCGGCGAACGCGAACCGGACGACGTCCCCGGAACGAATCGCCGTGTCGGCGGGGGTGAGGGTCACGCGGGCCACGGGGTTCGGGGTCACCACGACGGTCCAGCTCTCGCTTGCCTTGCCCCCGGCCGCCGTGAGCGTGGCCCGGCCGGCGGCGCGCGCCGTCACCTGCCCGATAGGAGTGACGTCGACGACGCCGGGCCGACTCGACTTCCACGTGACCCGGTCGTAGCGCCGGTCATTGTTCGCGGCGTAGGGCACCGCTTCAAGCACCAGCGAAGTGCCTGCCAACATCCGCTCCGGTCGGGGCGTCACGGCGATCTTCGCGGCCGGCTGCGGGAGCACCGTGATGCGCGCGAAGGCCACAGTGGACTTCCCCGCCCGTCCCGGGAGCGCCGCCACGGCGGCGACGTTCAGCGTACCGGTGGCGCCCGCACTCACGAGGCCGGTCGAGTCGACGGCGCCTTCGAAGCGGCCCCCGCTCGCGAACCAGCGGATCACCGCTTGCGGCATCGCCTGGCCACTCGAGTCGTAGGCAGTGGCGTGGAGCCGGACCGTATCGCCTACTGGGAGGGCGTACTCCGCCGGCTTCACGTCGACCCGCGCGATGGGCTGCGGCAAGGTGAGTGCGGGTGGGGCGGGCTGTTGCGCGGACTGTTGCCATGCCAGTAGAGCGTAGACGAGATGCAGAGCCATGCGGAACCTCATGAGCCGAGGGCTGGGACGTTGAAACTCGGGAACTGAGCTGACGGCGGCCTAGCACGTTATCCCCACCGCGCGGTGCGCGGAAGAGGCCTCGAAATCTGGCCCTTTTCGAGTGGCGGCATACTGTCGTTATTGTGGTGCCAGCAGGCAAGCCCTGACGGGAGTGCTGCTTACTCTATTGACAGGACCCGGCGCAGACCCTACGTTTGGCGCCGGTTCAAGCAATACGTGGCACCGTCACCGGTTTGTCTGCGCTCCGCGAGGACCACTTGTCTCGCGGTTTTTGTTTGAGCCCGTCTCTGGTCGCGGTGACCAGGGCCGAACATTTCCGGGGCAGTGCCCCTTAGTGCTGAGGTTTGAACGGTATGGCAAAGGGTAAGGTGAAGTGGTTCAACGACGCGAAGGGCTTTGGCTTTATCGCGCAGGAGTCGGGTCCGGACGTGTTCGTCCACTTCACGGCGATCCAGGCTGAGGGCTTCCGCAGCCTCGCCGAGGGCGATACGGTGGAGTTCGAGGTCGCTCAGGGTCCCAAGGGCTTGCAGGCGCAGAACGTCCGCAAGGTCTGAACGACACTGATCGCAGGCGACGGGCCCGGCTTCCCCGGGCCCGTTTCGTTTGGGCGCTTTATATTGGGCGCATGACCTCGCCGCGCCTCGCGCTCTGCGCGCTCGTCGCCCCTCTCGCCCTTGCGGCGCAGGCCACGGCGCGGCCCCCCGCCTCCCCAGCGCCTCCGGCGCCCCCGGCGTATCGCGGCTTTACACCCGGCATCAGCTATCGAGCGTTCATCGAGCGGGCGCGCGCGCTGGCCGACAGTGACGTGGTGCGCTGCCAGACTTCTTCTCATACGGCCCAACTCATGGAGTGCGGCGTCGTGATCCGCGACCCGAGCGACGTGGCGCGGTTCTACCTGAGCGGGCACTTTGTCGAAGGCAACGCGGACGTCGTGGCCCTGTACGATTCGGCGGGGTTCAGCGACGCGCGCGGCGTTCCGCTCGTGAACCGCACCAAGAAGGACCTGACGCGCGTGTTCGGGCGACCCCGGCCGATCGGCAAGAGCGGATGGGAGTGGCGGTACGGGCGCAAGCTGGTGCGGTTCAACTGGCGGGGCCGCGGGACGGCGCGCTGGATCCGTCACGCTGATCGACCGGGACGTGATGGACCGAATCGGCCGCTACGCGACACCAGCCGCAAGACGTAAGTCGTAAGCCCTCAACAGCCGCAGGTCGCAAGGCTCAAGTCGCAAGCAGTCCTTGCGCCCTACGGCTGGCGACTTGCGGCTTCGATCAGCCGCTCGGCCAACGCGGCGACCCCTCGCGCGGCTCCCAGTTGATCGAGCCAGCGCGGGGGGATGCTTGCTTCCCCGTCCCGCGCCCCCAGCAGCGCCCCAGCGACGGCCGCGTTGGTGTCGGTGTCGCCCCCCGCCTCCGCCAGGAAGATCAGCGCCTCCTCGAGCGACGGCCGGTGCACTGCGCACCAGATGGCGATCTCCACACAGTGCACTACATAGCCATATTCGCCCCGCACCGCGATCGGCAGCGCGCTTTCCTCCTCCCAGGGGACCCGTCTGATGGCCTCGAGCAGGGGCCGGGGGGCCGCGCCCTGGAGCCGGTGCAGCACCTCCTCCACGAAGTACCGATTGCCGTGCAACAGCTCCCGGGCCGCGAGGTTCACCGCAACGGATCCCCAGGTGCAACGCTCGTCAGCATGCGTGATGGCGGCCTGCTGCGCCGAAACGCGGGCCAGCTTGTCGACGTTGTCGTGGTAGCGGAGCGCGACGGGGATGCAGCGCATCACGCTGCCGTTG
>Ga0209237_1000217_pt1 | contig 30234 bp, 26 predicted proteins | sample GraSoi013_1_40cm_2_FD_185820 | JGI IMG/M metagenome (GOLD analysis project Ga0209237, IMG submission 185820) | Grasslands soil microbial communities from the Angelo Coastal Reserve, California, USA - Sample 10_02_2013_1_40cm (SPAdes) (version 2) | ecosystem: Environmental > Terrestrial > Soil >...
GCAGGCGAGCTTGAGCCCCTCGAGCACCTTCTGCCGATCGAACGCTTCGCGGCGGCCGTCCTTCTTCACCACCATCGGCAGGATCTCCTCGACGCGCTCGTAGGTGGTGAACCGCCGTTGGCACCCGAGGCACTCGCGCCTGCGCCGGATCACCGCGCCTTGGTTGGAGAGGCGCGAGTCGATCACCTTGTTCTCCACTTCGGCGCAGAACGGGCACTTCACGGGTTCAGCGGAGCCTGTTCGCGTAGAGCGGGAACTGGCGGGCGAGCTCGTGCACCTCGCCGCGCACGCGCCCGATCTCCCCCTCGTCCTCGGGCCGGTCGAGCACTCGCACGATCAACCTCGCCACCTGCCTCATCTCCCGCGGCCCCATCCCGCGGGTGGTGAGCGCCGGCGTGCCGAGCCGCAAGCCGCTGGTGACGAACGGCTTCTCCGGGTCGCCCGGGATCATGTTCTTGTTGGTGGTGATGTGCGCCCCCTGCAGCGCCCATTCCGCCACCTTTCCGGTGAGCTTCTTCGGGCGAAGATCGCAGAGCATCAAGTGCGTGTCGGTCCCCCCGGCGACGAGGCGCAGGCCGCCTTCGATCAGCCCGACCGCCAGCGCCTGCGCGTTGTCGAGGATCCGCTGCTGGTATTCCTTGAACTCCGGCCTGAGCGCCTCCCCGAACGCGACCGCCTTGGCGGCGATGATGTGCTCGAGCGGTCCGCCCTGGATGCCGGGGAACACGTTGGAATCGATCGCTTTCGCGTGCTGCTGCTTGCAGAGGATGAGGCCGCTGCGCGGTCCGCGCAGAGTCTTGTGCGTGGTGGTCGTCACCGCGTCGGCGAGCGGCACGGGCGACGGATGCAGCCCGACCGCGACCATTCCGGCGATGTGCGCGATGTCGCAGATCATCATCGCGCCCACCTCCTCGGCGATCTCCCGGAGCTTGTCGAACTCGAGCGTCCGGGGATAGGCGGAGGCGCCGCAGAGGACAGCGCGTGGCCGCACCTCGCGCGCCTGCTTCCGCGCCGCGCCGTAGTCGATCAGCTCGGTCTTCGGGTCGAGGCCGTAGTGGTGGATCTCGAAGAGCTTCCCGGAGAAGTTCACGGGGGAGCCGTGGGTCAGGTGCCCGCCTTGCGCGAGCGACAACGACATGATTCGGTCGCCAGGACGAAGCAGCGCGAAGTAGGTCGCCATGTTCGCCTGCGACCCCGCGTGCGGTTGCACGTTCGCGTGCTCGGCGCCGAACAACGTCTTCGCCCGGTCGATCGCCAGCTGCTCGACCTTGTCGACGACCTCGCAGCCGCCGTAGTAGCGTTTTCCGGGCAGCCCCTCCGCGTACTTGTTGGTGAGCGTGGAACCCTGCGCCTCCAGCACCGCCTCGGAGACGAAGTTCTCGCTGGCGATCAGCTCCAGCCCCTCCGCCTGCCGCTGCGTCTCTTCCCGGATGAGGCGCGCGATCTCGGGGTCGACTTCCTGGAGGGATTTTTCCATCGATGCGGGCGGCATGTGCGCCCGCTTCTATCATTCGAACCGCTGGAACGCTATGACGGCATTGGTCCCGCCGAACCCGAACGAGTTCGAGAGCGCGGTCTTGATCCGCACTTCGCGGGCGTGATTCGGCACGACGTCGACGTCGCACTCGGGATCCTGGTTGTCCACGTTGATCGTGGGCGGAACGATGCCGTGGTAGAGCGCCAGCGCAGAGAACGCCGCCTCCACGCCGCCGGCCGCGCCCAGCAGGTGCCCGGTCATGCTCTTGGTCGAGCTGACCATCAGGCCCTTCTTCGCCCAATCGCCGAAGACTCTCTTGATCGCCCTCACCTCCGCCGTGTCGCCCACCGGCGTGGAGGTGCCATGGGCGTTGACGTACTGCACCTCCTCCGGCCTCAGGCCGGCGTCCCGCAGGCAGAGTTGCATCGCGCGCTCTGCGCCGCTGCCGCTCGGCTGGGTGATGTGGAAGGCATCCGCGGTCGCGGCATATCCGGTCAGCTCGCAGTAGATGCGCGCCCCGCGCCGCCTGGCATGCTCCAGCTCTTCGAGGATGAGGATTCCGGCGCCCTCGCCCGGGACGAAGCCGTCGCGGTCCTTGTCGAACGGACGCGAGGCCTTCTCCGGGTCGTCGTTGCGCTCGCTCAGGGCGCGCGCGGAGGTGAAGCCCGAGATCCCGAGCAGCGTGATGGTGGCTTCCGCCCCGCCGCTGATCATCAGATCGACGTCGCCGTGCTGCAGGTGGCGCATCGACTCGCCCAGCGCGTGGTTGCCCGTCGCGCAGGCGGAGACCGGCGCGTAGTTCACGCCCGCTGCGCCGTAGCGGATGGAGATCTGACCGCCCGCCAGGTTGACGATGATCGAAGGAATGAAGAAGGGACTGACCCGGCGGTGTCCCTTCTGCACCGCGGTGAGATGCGTCTCCTCGAGCGTCGCGAGCCCGCCCATGCCGGACCCGACGATCACCCCAGAGCGCTCTCCCAGCGGTTTGTCCGTCGGCAACCCGGCGTCCTTGAGCGCCAGGTCCGTCGCGGCCAGGCCGAACTGGATGAAGAGATCGTTGCGCCGCGCTTCCTTCTTGTCCATGAACTGCGCGGGATCGAAGTTCTTCACCTCTCCCGCGATGCGACTCGGCAGTTCCTTGGCGTCGAAGCGCGTGATGGGCCCCACGCCGGACTTGCCGGCGATGGCCGCCTGCCACGACTCCTTGGTTCCGATCGCCAGGGGCGTGACCAGGCCGATCCCGGTGACGACGACTCTGCGTTCGACGCGCTGCATCTATCGAACCTACTTCTTGTGCTCGTTGATGAAGTTGACCGCGTCCTGCACCGTCTTGATGTGCTCGGCCTCCTCGTCCGGGATCTCCACCTCGAACTCCTCTTCCATCGCCATCACCAGCTCGACGATGTCGAGCGAGTCGGCGCCGAGGTCCTCGATGAAGGCGGACTCCGCCTTGATCTCGTCCTCGCCGACCCCGAGCTGCTCCGCGATGATGCTCTTGACCTTTGCCTCGACGGACATGGGCCGATCCTTTCGTGTCCCTGAACTTAAAACTGGCGCGGGCTTGTAGCACGCTTTTGCGCGCTCGCAAGCCCGCTCGCGTCACAAGTTACTGGCATATTCCATTGATGCACCGGTTGTCGGCTGGGCAGTCGAGATTGCTGGCGCAACGCACGCCCGCAGAGCGGGTCACGCACTGGCCGTAGTAGCATTGCTCGGGCCAGATGCAGTCGCGGTTGTCGTTGCAGCTCGCCACCGCGGTCCCACCCTTGCTGCAGACGCCGACCTTGCAGACCCCACCTTCCCCGCAATCCTTGTGTCCGGCGCACTGCACGGTGCAATGTCCGTCGCGGCAGCGGTACGAGCTCAAGCATTGGGGCTGCCCATCGGGCCCGGTCCCATCGCCTTCGCAATCGCCGAAGGACTGGAACTGGCAGGTCTTCCCTTTTGCCGCGACGCCGCCGTCCGTGGGCGCGCTTGGCTGGACGCACTCGAGACCATATGCGCAATCGTAGTTTCGCGCGCACGCCTGATCGCGCAGCTTCTTGTTCAGCTCGCCCTGGCCCTGGCACGCCGCGAGCGCGAGGAGCGCGGCGAGCGCGCCCTGTCTCACTTGAACACCTCGCGCAGGACGACCGTCAGTCCCGCCGGATCTTCCACCGCGTGGGCGCGCAGGCCCTTGTCGATGCGGCGTGCAAGCCCGGTCAGGACCTTGCCCGGGCCGAGCTCGATCACCGTGTCGACCCCATGCATCACCATCTTCTGGATGGTCTCCACCCAGCGCACGGGCGCCGTGACCTGCGTGAGCAGCAGGGAGACGATCCGGGCCGGATCGGTGTTCGGGTCCGCCGTGGCGTTCGCGATCACCGGCGCGTTCGGCTGCCGGATGTGGATGCCGCCCAGCACCTCGGCGAGCTTGGGCTGCACGGGCGACATCAACGAGCAGTGGAAGGGTGCGCTCACTGGAAGCGGCAACGCCCGCTTCGCGCCTTTCGCCTTGCAGATGGCGATCGCGCGATCGACCGCGGGCGCATGACCGGCGATCACGGTCTGCTCCGGTGAATTGTAGTTCGCGGGCTCGACGACCTTCCCCGGTTCCTGCTCGCGCGCTTCCGCACAGGCCTCCTTCACGCGCGGGGGCTCGAGGCCGAGGATGGCAGCCATCGCCCCCTCGCCGGCGGGAACGGCCTCCTGCATGAACGTGCCCCGCGCCCGGACTGCGCGGACACCGTCCTGCAGGCTCATCGCGCCGGCAGCGACGAGGGCCGAGTATTCGCCGAGCGAGTGGCCGGCGTAGAAAGCAGGGAACTGGAAGGAGCCGCCGGCCTCCCTCATCAGCACCCGGTGCACGGCGGAGGAGACCGCGAGGATGGCGGGCTGCGTGTTGGCCGTCTTGCGCAGCTCCTCCTCGGGTCCCTCGTACATCAACTTGAGCAGCCCGCCGCCCAGCGCCGCATCCGCCTCGTCGAGCGCGGCGCGGCCCGCTGGATAGGCCTGGGCGATGGCCTGCCCCATGCCGACGTATTGCGAACCCTGTCCGGGAAACACGAATGCGAGCTTCATCGATCTACCAGCGCAGAAGCCCGCTGCCCCACGCCATGCCTCCGCCGATGGCCATCATCAGGATCAGGTCGCCATCCTTCAGCTTTCCCGCGCGGTTCGCCTGATCGAGCGTGAGCGGGACGGAGGCCGAAGAGGTATTGCCCACCTCGTCGATGTTGACCTCGCACTTCTCCAGCGGGATCTCCAGCCGCTTCATCACAGCGTCGAGGATGCGGAGGTTCGCCTGGTGCGCGATCACGTAGTCCACGTCCTTCGGCTGGTAACCGTTGCTCTGCAGAGCCTCGCGGGAGGCCGCCTCCAGCACCCGCACCGCGGTCTTGTAGACCTCGCGGCCGTTCATCTTGATGAACTGCTCGCGCTTCTCCCAAACCTCCGGGCCGAACGGCCTCTGGCTGCCACCGCCCGGGATGTTGAGGATGTCCCACTGAGTCCCGTCGGTATAGAGGTGGGTGGAGAGGATCCCCCGGTCCGGGCGCGTCTCCGGCACCACCACCATCGCGCCGGCGGCGTCGCCGAACAGCACGCAGGTGGCCCGATCCTTCCAGTCGCAGATGCGGGTCAGGAGGTCGGCGCCGATCACCAGGACGCGCTTCGACTGCCCGCTGCGGATGAAGTTGTCCGCGATCGAGAGCGCGTAGATGGACCCGGCGCAGGCGGCGCTGATGTCGAAGCAGACGGCATTCTTCGCCCCGAGCTTCGCCTGCACCATCGCTCCGGCGGAAGGAAACGGCATGTCCGGGGTCACGGTGCCGACCACGATCATGTCCAGCTCTTCCGGAGTTATCCCAGCCATCTCCAGCGCCTTGCGGGAGGCCGCGGTGGCCATGTCGCTGGTGGCTTCGTTCGGGGCGGCCACGCGCCGTGCGCCGATACCGGTGCGCTCGCGGATCCAGGCGTCGGTGGTGTTGATGCCGAAGTCCTTCACCAGATCGTCATTCGTGACCTTCCGTGCGGGCAGGTAACTGCCGGTTCCGACGATGCGCGAGCGTTGCATTGTGTGCTTCTCCAGAGCAAAAGGCGCGGCACAGTATAGCGCCCACGCGCCGCGTCAAGACGCAGCGCGCTGCGCGAAAAGCTCCTCCCCGCGCCGAGCCGCCGCGGACAGGTCGTCCTGAAGATGCTGCTGGGCGAACGCTTCTGCCCCGGAAAGCGCGTTGAGGATCGCGCGATGCGTCGACCGTCCATGCGCGATCATCGCGACGCCGCTCACGCCGAGCAACGGAGCGCCCCCCACCTCCTCGTAATCGACGCGCTTCTTGACCTGTTCGAGCTGCGATTTCATGAGCAGAGCGCCGGCGGTCGCCACCCGGCTGGCCTGGATCTGGCGCTTGAGAAGCTGCCCGAAGGCCCAGACCGCGCCCTCCGCGGTCTTGAGGAGCACGTTGCCGGTAAACCCGTCGGTCGCGATCACGTCGAAGTCGCCGGAGAAGACGTCCTTGCCCTCGACATATCCTTTGAACTCGACGCCGCTCTCCGGCTTGGACAAAGCGGCGGCGGCAGCGCGCGTGAGCTCCGTCCCCTTCCCCTCCTCCTCGCCGTTGGCGACCACCCCGACCTTCGGGCGAAGGACGCCCAGCACGCGCCGCGCGTAGACCTCGCCCATCAAGGCGAACTGCACGACTTGAAGCGGCGTGCATTCCACGTTCGCACCCATGTCGACGAGCACCGCGCGTCCACTTCCACCGAGCGTAGGAAGGGACCCGCCGATACAGGGACGGTCCACGTGCTCGAGCCGCCCGAGAACGAACAATCCTCCCGCCAGCACGGCGCCCGAATTGCCCGCCGAGACCATGCCTGCGGCTTCGCCGGACTTGCACAGATCGAAGCACACCCGGATCGAGCTGTCCTTCTTCCGCCGCAGCGCCTGCCCCGGGTGCTCGCCCATCTCCACCACCTCGGAGGCATGATGGACGCGCAGCTCGCTCTCTCCGGCGCCCAGACGGCGCAGCTCGCCGCGCAGCCGGGCTTCGTCGCCGACCAGCACCACTTGATGTCCGCGCTCGCGGTGCGCGCGCAGCGCGCCCTCGACGGTCGCCGCGGGAGCCAGATCCCCGCCCATGGCGTCGAGTGCGATCATCCCCGGGCGCCGCCGCGGCCGGCGCTACTCCTCCGCCGCCGGCTGCACCTGCTTGCCGCGATATTGCCCGCACTTCGGACACGCGCGATGCGGCAGCACGGGCTCGCCACAGTTCGGGCAGGTGCCGACGTTGGGTGCGACCGCCTTCCAGTGGGCGCGCCGCTGGTCCCGCTTCTGCCGGCTGGTTCGCTTCTTCGGAACGCCCATTCACTTCTCCTTCTTTTGCAGCTGGATGCCCTTCAGGGCCGCCCAGCGCGGATCGATGACGCTGCGGTCGCAGCCGCACGCGCCTTCATTGAGGTCCTTGCCGCACGTCGGGCAGAGGCCGAGGCAATCCTCCCGGCAGAGTGGCGCGGGGGGGATGTACAGGAGGATCTGCTCGCGGACCGCAGGCGTGAGATCGACCTCCTTTCCCGAGTACGTGTCTTCATCCACCAACCCGGGATCGAAGCTGGCCTCGGAATCGTCGCCGCGTCGCTCTCCCGGAGCATGCGCCTGCTCCTCGGGCACGTAGGTGCGGGTGAGCTCGACCGGCTCGTCGAGGCGCACCAGAGTCAGGCACCGCTTGCATTGCCCCATGAGCGGCACGTGGAACCTGGTCTGGACGAGCACCTTGCGCCCCATCTTGGTGGCCGCGCCGCGCAGGTGCGCCGCTCCGCCGGCGTGGAACTCGGTCGGCGGGTCGGCGCGGAGGATACCGTCCAGGAACTCGCGGGGCAGGTCCGCCTCGAAGGGCTGGTTTGCCTCCTCGAGTGCGTCGACGTTGAGGATGAGGTCTTCCACGGCGGCTCTGCGAAAGCGGCGCACCTTAAAGGGCGGGTAGAGGGAAGTCAAGGCAATGCCCGCCTCGCTTCCAGACGGACCTTGCCGCGCGATGAAAGTTGATAAGGTGCCGCGCATGAGACGAGTCACCATCACCACGCTGATCTGCGCGCTGATCTTCGGGCTTCTCGCGACCTGGCTCGGTCCGAAGATGATCGCGTACTGGTACACGCCCCCGGTTCCGGCGGGCGCCGCGTCCGCGTTCAACTGTACGGACGCCGTGCAATGGGCGATGAACAAGTTGGTCGTGACGCAGGTCATAGGGACTTTCATCGGAGTGGTGGTCGGAATCGTCCTCGGAATCCTCATGCGGCCGAAGGCGGCCCCTCCTCGCGTCGAACCCCCTCCGACCAAAGTCGCATGAGACGGATTGACGGGACCCTACCCGCCGTGGAACATCCTCTCCGCGGCGCGCGGGTAGGGGGGGAATGCGCGCAGGAGGGGGCGGCGGAACCGGAGACGCGATTTGTCGCGACGGTTCCCCCGCCCCTTCCCTATACGGGAGGTACCGCCAGGGGACGTACTGCGATCTACCGACCCTTGCGTCCGAGCTTCTCGCCGAACACGTCACCGAACGAGGCGCGCCCGCCCTGCTGGTTGCGCATGTACTCGCGGTAGTCCTCGCCCTCGTGCAGCGCGGCCTTCACCGAGAGCGCAACCTTGCGCTCGTGCGGGTCCATGTCGATGACCTTCACGTCGAGCTCGTCGCCTTCCTTCACCACGTCGCGCGGGTTCTCCACGCGCTCGTCGCGCAGCTCGCTGACGTGCACGAGGCCCTCGATGCCGGGCTCGATCTCCACGAACGCCCCGAAGTCGGCCACCTTGGTGACCTTGCCCTTCACCCGGCTTCCGATCGGGTACTTCGTGGGCAGCTCGGTCCATGGATCCGGATGGAGCTGCTTGATGCCGAGGGAGAACCGCTCGTTCTCCACGTCGATGTTCAGCACCACGGCCTCCACCTCGTCGCCCTTCTTGTAGAGGTCGCCCGGGTGCTTGATGCGCTGGGTCCAGGAGATGTCGCTCACGTGCACCAGGCCGTCGATGCCTTCCTGCACGCCGACGAAGATGCCGAAGTCGGTGACGTTGCGAACCTGGCCGCGGATGACCGACCCGATCGGATACTGCTCCTCGAGCAGCGTCCAGGGATTCGGCTCGATCTGCTTCATGCCCAGCGAGATGCGCTTCGCCTTCGCATCGACGTCCAGCACCACGGCGTTCACCTGGTCGCCGATGGCCATGACCTTCGACGGGTGCTTGACCCGCTTCGTCCAGCTCATCTCGCTGATGTGGACCAGGCCCTCGACCCCGGGCTCCATCTCGATGAAGGCGCCGTAGTCGGTGAGGCTGACGACCTTGCCCGTGACGCGCGTGCCCGGCGGATACTTCTCCGCGGCGTGCGCCCAGGGGTCCTCCTGGATCTGCTTCAGACCGAGGCTGACGCGCTCGGTGGCCGGATCGAACTTGAGCACGATCACGCGCAGCTCGTCGCCGACGTTGAGCATCTCGCTCGGGTGCCCGACGCGGCCCCAGCTCATGTCGGTGATGTGCAAGAGGCCGTCGATGCCGCCCAGGTCGATGAAGGCGCCGTAGTCGGTCAGGTTCTTCACGATGCCGCTGAGGATGGCGCCCTCCTTCAGCTTCTGGAGGGTGTCCTTCTTCAGCGTCTCCCGCTCCTTCTCCAGCAGGACGCGCCGGCTGAGCACGATGTTGCCGCGCTTCTTGTTGAACTTGATCACCTTGAACTTGAACTTCTCGCCGATCAGCTTGTCGAGATTGCGGATCGGCCGCAGGTCCACCTGCGACCCGGGGAGGAACGCCTTCACCCCGATGTCGACCGAGAGCCCGCCCTTCACGCGCCCGACGATGGTCCCCTCGACGAGCTCGTCGCGCTCGCACGCGGTGGAGATCTCGTCCCAGATGCGCATCTTGTCGGCCTTCTCCTTGGAGAGGACGACCATGCCCGTGTCGTTCTCGCGCGACTCGAGCAGCACCTCCACCGTATCGCCCACCTTCACGTTGGGCTTGCCGTCGACGAGCCCGAACTCCTGGATGGGAACCTGGCCCTCGCTCTTGTACCCGATGTCCACCACTGCGTAGTCCTTGGTGAGCTGGACCACGCTGCCGCGGACGATCTCGTTCTCCTTCAGCTCGCCGCCCTTCGTGGTGCCCTTGCCCTTGAAGGACTCTTCGAGCATGGCGGCGAAATCTTCTTCGCCGCCGATCAGATCACTTTGCGGATTCGCCATGTAAAGGTTTGCCTGCGATTCTTTTCACGTCGCCCCCTGAAAAAGGAAGCGCCGCTTGCCACGGGGAGTGATGGCAAACGGCGGAAAACCGGACTCCGCCTGAAAGCGCCGGCGGACCCTACAGAACGCCCCGGATGGTGTCAAGGCTGCCCGGAAATCAGATGCTTCAGGCGCTGCGACGCTTCGCGAAAACAGCGCTCCACCACCTGCTCCAGGTCGAATCCGGTCGTATCCACGACCACCGCGTCCGCCGCGGCCCGCAGCGGGGCGATGGCGCGCTCGGTGTCGTCCTTGTCACGGCGACGCTGGTCGGCGAGGACCTCCGGCAGCGGCACGGACAGACCCTTTTCAGCCAGTTCCGCGTGGCGGCGTTGCGCCCTCGCCTCGTCGGAGGCGGTGAGGAAGAACTTCACGTCGGCGTCGGGGAAGACCACCGTCCCGATGTCGCGTCCCTCCAACACGGCTCCTCGCGGCGCCGCGCGGCCCAGATCCCGCTGCAGCTGGAGCAGCTTCTGCCGCACCACCGGCCGCGCAGAAACCACGCTCGCGCCGCGGCTGATCTCCGGCGTCCGGATCGCCTCGGTCACGTCCTCGCCGCGAAGCAGGACGCGCTCGCCCCGGAACGTGAGCCCGAGACCGGCGTCGAGGAGGCGCGCCAGGCCGGGGTCGTCGTCCCAGGAGACGCCCGCGCGCTGCGCCGCCAACGCGACAGAGCGATAGATCGCCCCTGTATCGATGATGGTGAAGCCCAGCCGTCTGGCGAGCTGGCGGGCGACCGTGCTCTTGCCCGCCCCAGCGGGCCCGTCGATGGCCACGATGGGCGCCGTCACGCGGGCGAGATAACCCGGGGCGGCACGCACATCAAGCGTTCAGGCGTTGAGCGTCACGAGGAAGACCAGCCGCCGGACTCCGACGGCGGCGATGGTCCATGGGAGCCAGGAACGCGGAGCGCGATCCCTTTCTGGGAGCTGCTCTTCGTCGTCACCCGGAGCCGGAGAGGCGGGAACGGGGAGGCCGCATTCGGCGAGGAGCACCGGCGAGAATACCCCCGGCCTCCGCAGCAAGACGAGCAGTGCGAGTGCAGCCGCGACCGCCAGCGCAAGTATCTCCATAGGGTCGCAAGCTGTGGGCGCCGGAAGCGGAGTGGCTAGTGCCGGTGAGCGAGCGTGCGGGCAGGCGCTTCTGCTGCGAGGAGATCCGCGCCATCCACCCCGGCCGGGGCCATACCGACGGCGGCACGCGGCGAAGAAGGGCCTAAGCCCCGTTCGCGCCAGGCTGCGTCACCGGCCCGATCTTCCGGAACTTCGCATACCGATCATCCACGATCGCCCCGGCGCCGAGCTGGCGGAGCGCGCGCAGGTGCCGCCGCAGGGCTCCGGCGAGGTTCTGGGCGGTGAGGTCGGGGTCGCGGTGCGCGCCCCCGGAAGCCTCCTCCACCAGCTCGTCGACGATCCCGAGCTCGTAGGCGTCGCGCGCCGTCAGCTTCAGGGCCTCCGCCGCCTTCTCGCCCTTGGAGCTGTCGCGGTAGAGGATCGCCGCGCAGGACTCGGGCGAGATCACGGAGTACCAGCTGTACTGGAGCATCAAGAGCCGGTTGCAGACGCCGATGGCGAGAGCGCCGCCCGATCCCCCTTCGCCGATCACCACCGAGATCACCGGCACCAATAGTCCCGCCATCTCCTCGAGGCAGACGGCGATCGCCTCCGCCTGGCCCCGTTCCTCCGCGTCGATCCCGGGATACGCGCCGGGCGTGTCGATGAACGCGATCACCGGCCGCCCGAACCGCTCTGCCAGCTTCATCAAGCGCAGCGCCTTGCGATAGCCCTCGGGGCGCGGCATCCCGAAGCTTCGCGCGATGTTCTCCTTGGTCGACCGTCCCTTCTGCTGCCCGATCAGCATCACCGGCTCGCCATCGAACCGTGCGAGGCCGCCGATGAGCGCCTGGTCGTCGCCGAACGAGCGATCGCCGTGGAGCTCCACCCAGTCGGTGAACAGCCGCTGGACGTAGTCCAACATGTAGGGCCGGTTGGGGTGCCGCGAGAGCTGGACCACCTGCCAGCGCGACAGCTCGTTGAAGATCTCCTGCTGCAGCCTCGCGCAGCGCTTCTCCAGGCGGCGGATCTCGCCGTCCAGGTTGCCGGCGGTGCCCGCGCCTTCGCCGGTCGCGGCGTGCCGCTTCAGCTCGGCGAGCTTGGTCTCCAGTTCCAGCAGCGGTTTCTCGAAATCCAGCGCGTAGGTGGCCATCGAAGCCTTCAGCGGGGCGCGCCCTCGTACCACCCCGCCGCCTGCTCGCAAAGGCGCAGCGCGTCGAAGGGCCACTGCAACGAAGCGCCCGCGTCCTTCGCGAACCAGCTCCGCTGCCGTTTCGCGTATTGGCGGGTGCGGGCATTCGTGCGCTCCTCGGCCGCGGCCCAGTCGCCCGTCTGGAGCGCCTCGGCGCATTCGCCGTAGCCGATGATCTTCAGCGCTTTGGTCGCGCCGCGCGCGAGCAGCCACTCGGTCTCGCGGCGCAGGGAGCCATCGGCGAACATCCGCCGTGTGCGCGCCTCGATGCGCGCCCGCAACACCTCTCGCGGCGGATCCAGGAACCAGATCAGCGCCTGGTAACGCGCCTGCGCGAAGCGGTGCTCGCGCTGCAAGTCGCTGAGCGGTCTTCCCGACAAGGCGTGGACTTCCAGAGCCCGCTCGATGCGGACGCGATCGTTCGGGAGGATCCTCGCGGCAGCCGCCGGATCCACCGCCCGCAAGCGCGCATGCAGCGCGGGGACGCCGAGCGCCTCGAACTCCTCGCGAACGGCGGCGCGGAATTCCGGCGAGGCCCCGGGCGCGTCGAGCAATCCGCGCAACAATGCGCGGATCCACAGCCCGGTGCCGCCGGCGACGATCGCGCGCTTTCCCCGCTTGCCGATGTCGGCGATCGCCGCGTCCGCGAGCTGGACGAATCGTGCGGCGTCCAACTGCTCCTCTGGATCGGCCACGTCGAGCAGGTGGTGCGGCGCACGCGCGCGCTCCTGCGGCGTCGGCTTGGCGGTGCCGGCGTCGAGTCCCCGGTAGCATTGCTGCGAATCGGCGGAGACGATTTCGCCGTCGAGCTTCTCCGCCAGCTCGACCGCGAGCGCCGTCTTTCCCGACGCCGTCGGGCCGCAGATGGTGAGCACCCGGTACATGGCATGATCTGTACAGCCTCAAAACAATAGCCGCATACCCGCGCCATCGGCGCGGGAGCGGCTACAACAGCTTGTCGGGCGTGATGGGCAGGGCGCGCACGCGCTTGCCCGTGGCGTTGAACACGGCGTTGGCGATGGCCGCCGCGGCGCCCGTGATCCCGATCTCGCCGATGCCCTTGACTCCCGCGGGATCGACGATCTCGTCCTTCTCGACCGGAATGAAGATCGGGTCGACGATGACGACGTCCTTGTGGGAGGGAACGTGGTAGTCGGCCAGATCGCGCGTCATGATCCTGCCCAGCTTCTCGTCGTAGACGGAATGCTCGTGCAGCGCCATGCCGATGCCCCACACCATCCCCCCCATGAACTGGCTGCGCGCGAGCGTCGCGTTGAGGATTCGCCCGGCCGCGAAAGCGCCCACCAGCCGCGTGACGCGGACCATGCCGAGGTCGGGATCAACCTCGACCTCCGCGAACTGCGCGCCGAACGAGTGCAAGGCGTACTTCTTCCTCTCCTCCGACGGCGCGACCTCGCCGAAAGCTTCGACCGGCTGTCGCGGGCGCCCTCCCATCGCGTCGAGCTTCTGCCGCAACGCCCGGCACGCGGCCTCGACGGCGGAAGCGACGCTGGCGGCCGTGGTCGAGCCGCCGGAGCGAGGAGCTTCGGGCATCTCGGTGTCGCCGAGATCGAATCGCACCTTCTCGTACGGAACCCCGAGCGTCTCGGCCGCGACCTGGGCCATCACCGTATACGTGCCGCCGCCGATGTCCACCGCGCCGCTCTGCACCAGCACCGTCCCGTCGGGCCTCATGCGCGCAAGCGCGGACGCCTTGGTGTAGTTCGCGGGGTACGAAGCCGTCGCCATACCGGTTCCGACGAGCTTTCCGGCCCGGAGCATCAGCTCCGGCCTGCGGGTCCGCTTCTGCCATCCGAAACGCTCCGCGCCCAGCTCGTAGCAGCGGCGCAGCGACTTGCTGGAGAAGGGCTTGCCCTCGGTCGGGTCGGTCTCGGCGTAGTTCTTCAGGCGGAAATCGACGGGATCGATGCCCAGCTCGTGCGCCAGCTCGTCGATCGCGGACTCCAGGGCGAAGCTGCCGCTCGATTCGCCGGGCGCGCGCATGAACGTCGGGGTGCCGATGTCGAGACGCACCAGGCGGTGCTTGGTCTCCACGTTCTCGCACTGGTACTGGTGCCGCGAGACCAGCGCCGCCGGCTCGATGAAATCGTCGAACCGCGAGGTTGTGGAGATGCTCTCGTGGCGCAGCGCGATCAGCCTGCCGTCCTTGTCCGCGGCCAGCGAAATCTTTTGTTGCGTCTGCGGACGGCCGCCGACGATGCCGAACATCTGCGGCCGGGTGAGCGCGATCTTCACCGGCCGGCCGAGCTGCTTCGCCGCGAGCGCCGCGATCACCACGTGCGACCAGGCCGAACCCTTGCAGCCGAATCCTCCACCGACGTACTTCGTGATGACGCGCACGTTGCCGGGCGGAAGCGCGAACGCTTTCGCCAGCTTCTTGCGCACGCCGAAGATGCCTTGGGTCGCGTCGTAGACCGTCAGCCGATCTCCGCTCCAGACCGCGAGCGTCGCGTGCGGCTCGAGCGGGTTGTGCGTCTCCGGTGGCGTCTCGTACACCGCCTCCACCTTGTGCTCCGCCTGGCGGAGGGCCGTCTCGACGTCGCCCCGCAGCTGGTCGGCCGGCCGCGATCCAGCCGCGTTGCGGATGTCATGCGGGAACGCGGCGTGCAGCTCGTCGGCCATCCGGACCGTGAACGGCAAGGGCTGCGCGCTCACCCGCACCAGCGCGGCGGCGTGCAGTGCGCGCTCGAAGGTATCGGCGACCGCGAGCGCGACGGGCTGGTTGCTGTAGAGGATCTGGTCGTCCTGGAACACCTGCACGACGCGGTCGCCGGTGTCCGGCTTCGCGCCGCCGGGAAGCTTCATCGCGTTGAAGGGAGTGAGGACCGCGATCACCCCGGGCTCTTTCTCGGCGGCGGCGCTGTCGACGGCGGTGATCCGGCCTTTGGCCAGGTTGCTCGTCACCAGGACGCCGTAGAGGATGCCCGGTACGGGCCATTCGTACGAGTACACGGCCTCGCCGGTGACCTTGGCCCTGCCGTCCCTGCGCGGGTAGGGCTTCCGATTTCGTCGCTCATGACAGTGCTCCGGCGGAGAGCATGAGCCCGCGCACGGCGGTGCGTTTCGCCAGCTCCACCTTGAAGGCGTTGTCCCGGCGGGGCGTTGCCCCACGCAGCGCGATCTCCGCCGCGCGCGCGAAGGTCTCGCGGGTTGCGGGCCGTCCCTGCATCGAGCGCTCCGCTTCCGGCACCCGCCATGGCTTCGTTCCCACGCCTCCGAGGGCGAAGCGGGCCGCCTGGACGGCCCCGCCCTCCACCTGGACGGCGGCCGCGCAGGAAGCGAGCGCGAAGGCATACGACTGGCGATCGCGCACTTTCACGTAGCGCGAGCGGGCTGCGAGGGCATCGATCGGCACGCGCACGCCGGTGATCAGCTCCGCGGGCTGGAGCGAAAACTCCCGCTCGGGATGGTCGCCCGGGAGCAGGTGCAGCTCCCCGATCGGAATCTCCCGCTCGCCCGCTGGCCCCCGGACGCGCACGGTCGCGTCGAGCGCATAGAGCGCCACGCACATGTCCGAAGGATGCGCCGCGATGCATTTGTCGCTCACGCCCAGGATGGCGTGCATCCGCGTCCAGCCGTCGAGCGCGTCGCAGCCCGAGCCCGCCTCGCGCTTGTTGCAACGCGTCCCGAGGTCCCGGTAGTAAGCGCAACGCGTCCGCTGCAGCAGGTTGCCGCCGACCGTGGCCGCGTTGCGCAGTTGCGGCGAGGCTCCGGAGAGCAGCGCCTCGGAGAGGCCCGGCGCGGCGCGGCGCACGTCCCCATGCTCCGCCACCGCGGTGTTGGATGCCAGGGCGCCGATCTGGAGGGCGCCCTCCCGCAGCTCGATCTTCGCCAGATCGAGCCGGGAGACGTCCAGCACGCGCTCGGGGTTGAGCACCTCGATCTTCATCAGGTCGACGAGATTGGTGCCTCCCGCGAGGAAGGCTGCGCCCGCGCCGGAGGCGATCGCCTCGTCGACGCTCGCGGCGCGCTGGAAGGTGAAGAGGCGCGTGTCAGGCCCTCCCCGCGACGCCGCGGATCGCGGCGACAATGTTCGGGTACGCGCCGCACCGGCAGAGATTGCCGGACATCCCCTCGCGGATCTCGTCGTCGTCCCTCGGCTTGCCTTCCTGGAGCAGGGCGATCGCAGAAAGGATCTGTCCCGGCGTGCAGTAGCCGCACTGGAACGCGTCCTCGCGCAGGAAGGCTTCCTGCATCGGGTGCAGCTGTCCGCCCTGGACCAACCCTTCGATGGTGGTGACGCGGGCGCCCTCGAGCTGCGCGACCAGCTTCAGGCAGGAGTTCACCCGCTGTCCGTCGACGATCACGGTGCAGGCGCCGCACTGTCCCATGTCGCATCCCTTCTTCGCACCCGTGAGACCGAGGTTCTCCCGCAACGCATCCAGCAGGACGAGCCGCGGCTCGACCTGCAGCCTGCGTCGCTGACCGTTCACGACCAGCGATACCTCGAGAAGCGCGGGCGCTCCTGAAACCGCCTTCCGGTCGTCCACCGGCCGCGCCGATGCGCACGCCTGCAGGACGGCCGCGCCGAGGGCGGCGGCAAGGCTGTTCAGCAGGAGCTCGCGTCGCCCGATCCCGCGCGGCGCAGCGCAGACGGCGCGGCCCGCCTCGCGGACGGCGGCCAGCAACGTGCCTTCCGCCTCCGGCGCATCCCGGCGCAATCGGACGCGCTGCTTCTCGTCGAGGAGCACCACGGTCAGCGCCGCTCGTCCCGCTCCGTGGATGCGCCACAGCTCCGGATGCGGGCCGATGTCGCGCGGTTCGTCATCGGCGCCGAATACGGTTCCGCTTCCCGGCGCGAACGCGAACAAGGGCGCGCCGAGGGCGCGCAGCTCGGCACGGAAGGCTTCCTCGAAGCGCGGCGCCCTCCGGCAAAATGCCAGCAAACAGGGTCTGTTCGGCAGGTCCATCCGCAGACGGCAGCACGTGCGAGCCGCGCCCGCATCCGTCCGTCGTCGCGAACGTTCAGGCCCTTTCTATCCTGCCGTCCGGAGGGATACGGAGCCCGTCGCCGCGCCGTTCAGTCCCTTGCACGCGCACTCCATCGCCGCGGCGGAGCTGATCGAAGGCCGCATTGTGCGGCCGGCGATCCCGATCGAGCCGAACGAGCGGGAACCTTCCCTCCGCACCGCAGATCCACACCCGCTGCTTGCCTTTCTCGGCAGGTGCCACCCCGACCACCCGCCACAGATCGCGCTCGAGCGGGGGAGCGGCGCGTCCCACGACGAGCGGCGCGAACGAGAGCACCTCGTCGGCGCGCAGCCCTGTCGCCTGGGCGAGCTGGCGGAAGAGTCGCGGAGGATTCCAGCGCACCTCGGCGGTGCACCAGTCCCTGGCCGAAGCGAGCGCGGGACACGGCGCCTGGGTGAAGCACGGCGCCAGCGCGGACCAGCCCGCGCGCAGCAGCGCGTCCCGGAGCGAGAGGAGGGCGCGCCCGGTCTCGCGCAGCGCGGGCTCGACGATCGCCACCGTGCCCTGCAGGCCCCGGACGAGTGCGAGAGGATCGGGTAGCTCGGAGAGGACGTTGGCCGCGAGGGTCAGATCGAAGACCTCGAGAGGGAGCTCGCGGGTCGTGCGCTCGATCCCGAGCGCGCGTGCTTCCGCGAGCGCTGGCTCACTCGCGTCGAAGCAGGTCGCCTCTCCGCCGAGAAGGTCGATCGCCGCGATCGCCGCAGGGGCGGGACCGGACCCGACGTCGAGAATGCGTGGCCGGCGCGGCAACGAGACCATGCTCAGCGTCGCCCTCGTCTTGACATACGTCTGCGGCCACCACCAGAGCAGATACGCGCCCAGGTGCCGGCCCGCGTATGTGGCAGGGCGCGCCAGCGCGCGATCTCCGACGAGCCCTTCGTGCAGCTCGAGCACCGCGCGCGCCGCGGGCCGGATCTCGGCCGCGGCGAGATCCGCCGGCGGACCGCCGGGCAGGCGCAGCAGCGCTCGCGCGCGCGCGAGCAGCGCGGGGAGGTGGTCGTCGAGCGTCACGCAGCCGAGTGTAATCCCAGCTCGCGCAGCGCCGCCCGCAGATCAGCCGGCAGCGGCGCCTCGCAGGCGACGCGCGCCCCGGTCACCGGGTGCGTGAACGCGAGCCGCGCCGCGTGCAGCCCCTGCCGCCCGAGCGCCGCCGCGGCCCGGCGGATGGCGGGCGGCGCCGCCGGACCCTCGCGGCGCGTCGCGCCGTAGAGCGCGTCGCAGAAGAGTGGCCAGCCGCGGTCTGCGAGGTGCGCCCGGATCTGATGGGTGCGTCCGGTGAGCAGCTCGACGTCGAGAAACGCTGCCCCTTGCGCCCGCGCGAGAATTGAAAAACGGGTGACCGCGCGTTTGCCTGCTCGCACGCGCGAGGAGAACCGCTTCCGGTCGACGGGGTGCCGGCCGTAGAGCGTGTCCAGCTCGCCGCGATCGGGCGGAGATCCGTGCACCAGCGCCCGATAGCGCTTCTCCACGTCGCGAGCCTTGAACGCCGCCTGCAGCGCGCGGAGCACGGGTTCCGTCTTCGCCACCACCAGGCAACCCGAGGTGTCCTTGTCCAGCCGGTGCACGATTCCCGGGCGCAGCTCGCCGCCGACGCCGCGCAGATCGCGGACTTGATGGAGGAGCCCGTGCACGATGGTCGTCCCCTCGCCGCCCGCGCCGGGATGGACGGCGAGGCCTGCGGGCTTGTCGATCACCACCAGGTGCTCGTCGTCGTAGAGCACCGGCAGGTCGAGGCGGACCGGGTCGAGCCGGGGCGGCGCGATCTCCGGCAGCCGCACGCGCACCACGGCGCCGGCGCGCGGCCGATCGGCCGCCGCTGCTGGCCTCCCATCCACGTCCACCAGGCCCGCGGCGATGAGCTGCTGCGCCCGCGCGCGGGAGAGGTCCGGAAACTGCGACGCGGCGAGCTTGTCGAGCCGCTCGCCGCCGCGCGCCGCTTCGAAGCTGCGCTCTTCCGCGATGGCCGGCGGCGGCCGCTTCTGCCGATCGCGCTCGCGCTGCTTGCGCGAAGGCCGTCCGCGCGGCGTCACCAGATCTTCGACTTGATGTGTCCCTTGCGCGCGAGGATCACGTCCACCAACGCCCGGTCGAAGAAGTTCGTGCTGCCGCGCAGCTTCGGATCAACCCGGCTCTCGTAGTGCGCGCGCCCTTCCGCGATCTCCTCCCGCAGGACGGAGAAGAAGGTGTCGTTCTCGATGCCTTCCTTGATCTTCGCCTCGTTGTAGAGCGAGAGGTCGGAGGCGATGGCCCGGGCGAGACGGTTCGCGGCCTCGGGAGTGTCGATCAGGGCGGCCATGGGAGGAATCTACCCTACCCGTCGTTTTCCTGAAGTTCTGTGTTCCAGTACGCCATGTCGGTCAGCGAGAGGAACGGCAGCCATTGCTGGTAGAAGGCGCCGGTGCGGGGCGGTCCGCGGAAGAAGGGCGTCCAGCGCGGGCGGATCGGATGGCGCAGGAGCCTCATGCGCGCCTCGTCGGGTGTGCGGCCGCCCTTCTTGAGATTACACGGCACGCAGGAGCAGACCACGTTTTCCCAATTCGTCACGCCTCCCCTGCTGCGCGGGATCACGTGATCGAGGTTCAGCTCGGCGCGCGCCGGCCTGCGCCCGCAGTACTGGCACGTGTTGCGATCGCGCGCGTAGATGTTCAGGCGGCTGAAGCGCACGCGCGCGCGGGGCAGGTGGTCATAAGCCTGTAGAAGGATCACCCGGGGAATGCGGATCCGCTTGCGCGTGGTGCCGATGGACTCTTCATGGACAGCGGCGGCCAGCTCGGCCCAGCTCTCGAAATCGAACGTCTGGTACTGCTCGTCCACCGCCTTTGCCGCACCGCGGTAGAGAAGGATCAGCGCCCGGCGCACGGATGTGACGTGCACGGGCTGGTAAAGGCGGTTGAGGACCAGAACGCTCGTCGAAAGCAATCACACCTCCAGATCCAGCGGGTCACCAGTACTCTGCGCGGGCCCCGGGCCGCCCTCAGCGGCCAAAGCTAGTTTATCGTCTTTCTGCGCGGTTGCACGCACTGCCGCTTCCGCGACCGCATCGGCGAGCTCTGCGACATCGGACACGCATCGGACGTCGAGCACGACCCGGCCGTCGCGGACTAGCGCGATGACGGGCGGGTCGCCGGCGCGGAGCGCAGCGAGCAGGGGGCCCGGGACATCTGCGAGCGCGATCCCGGCGCCCTCGAGCTTCCGCAGCGGAAGCGAGCCCCCGCCCACCTGTCCCTCGGATTCAACGACGGTGCAGGCGATCCCCTTTTCCTGGAGTAGCAGCGCGGCGCGCGTCGCGCGCTGGCGCAGCTCCGAAGGCGATGCCTTTAGAGCCTGCAGCGCGGGAAGCTCGTCGGCCCGGCCGTCGCGGTACAGCCGCAACGTCGCTTCCAGCGCGGCGAGCAGCATGCGATCGGCCCGCAAGGCCCGGCTCAACGGGTGCTTGCGGCAGCGCTCGACCATCTCGCGCCGCCCGAGCATGATGCCCGCTTGCGGGCCGCCGAGAAGCTTGTCGCCCGAGACGAGCACCAAATCCGTGCCTTCCTTCAGGCTCTGGGACGCGGTGAATTCGCCGAGCGCTGCATCGAGGGCGCCGCTCCCGAGATCGTGGAGCAGGAGCGCCTTCTTCTCTCGGGCGAGCGCTGCCAGCTCGCCCATGGATGGCGCTTCCGTGAAACCGACCAGCGCGAAGTTCGACCGGTGCACCCGGAGGATCATCGCCTCCGGATTCGCCTCCAGCGCCGCGGCGTAGTCGCCGGCGCGGGTGCGATTGGTGGTGCCGACCTCGATCAAGCGGCATCCCGATTGCGCGAGGATCTCCGGCACGCGGAATCCCCCGCCGATCTCGACCAGCTCGCCGCGGCTGACGATCGCCGCCCCGCCCTTGCCCAAGGCCGCGAGCGCCAGCATCGTGGCGCCGGCGCAGTTGTTGACCACGTGCGCCGCCTCCGCCCCGAAGAGCTCGCGAAGCACCGGCTCCAGGTGCGCGCTGCGCTGACCGCGGCGGCCGGTGCCCAGGTCGATCTCCAGATTCGAGTACCCGGAGGCGATCTCCGCCACCCGGCGAACGGCCTCCGCGTGGAGGGGTGCCCGACCGAGATTGGTGTGCAGCACCACGCCAGTGGCGTTGATCACCCGGCGCAGGCGTGGCTTCGCCTCGGATGCGCCGAGCTCCAGCACGCGCGCATCGGGCACCGGCTCGTCATCGAGGTCGTCGCCGCTCTGCAGCCTCGCCCGCGATTCGGCGATGGCGGCGCGGACGGCAGCCTTGGCCGCGGCCCGTCCCACCCGCTCCGCCAGCGCGCGAACCGCGGGTCGGGCCAGGACCTCGTCGACGGAGGGCAGGCTGCGCAAACGTTCGTTCACACGCGAAAGACTAAACTCGGTTCCTCTCCCTGCCAAATCTCTGCAAGGGTGTGCGCATGCGGCGAACCACGCTCGTCCTGCTCTGTCTGGCCTGTGCCTCGGGCAAAGGTACCGGGATCACTGCCGACGACCGGCGGCTCCATCTCGACGCCGTCGTCGTCGATGCGCACTGCGACATCGCCCAGGCGATGTTCTACGAGGGCTACGACCTCCTCTCGCGCCACACCACGCACCACGTGGATCTGCCGCGCCTGCAGGAAGGAGGCGTGGACGCCGAGGTGTTCGCCATCGCCGTGCATCCGGAATCGGTCGACCTCACCCAGTTCTTCCCGACGGCCATGCGCCAGATCGATCTGCTGCAGCAGGTTGCCCGCAAGAGCGGAGGTGCCCTGCAGATCGCGCGCAACGCGGACGAGGTGCCCGACAACGCGGACAAGGGCGCCACCTCGATGCTCCTCGCCGTCGAAGGCGGCCATCTGCTCCTGCCGGGGACGGAGGAGGAGCAGCTCGCGCACCTCAAGGCGTTCGCCGACCGCGGGGTGCGCTCTCTCACGCTGGCATGGTCGTCCTCGAGCCCCATCGGCGGCTCCACGGCCGAGGACGCGAAGACGGGGCTCACCCCGTTCGGAAAGCGCGTCCTCTCCGAGATGGAGCGCCTCGGCATCGTCGCCGACCTCTCCCACGGGAGCGACGCGCTCTTCTGGGACGTGATCGCCGCGGCGACGAGGCCGATCCTTCTCACGCATTCCGCGGCGCGGGCGCTCTCGAACCATCCGCGCAACGCGAGCGACGAGATGCTGCAGGCCGTGGCGCGCAATGGCGGAGCGGTGTGCGTCGATTTCTCTCGCACGTTCCTCGACGACCGGTTCCGCCGCGCGACCCAGGCCCTGCTGCAGAAGACCAAGGGAATGCTCGCCTCCGAGAAGATGGAGCTCTACCGGCGCGAGAACCTTCCCGAGGTGCGGCTGGACACGCTCGTCGACCACATCGAGCATGTCGCCCGGGTCGCCGGGAACGACCACGTCTGCCTGGGCAGCGATTTCGACGATGCCCCGATGATGCCGGTCGGGCTGGAGGACGCCTCGAAGTACCCTGCGATCACGGCAGCCCTGCGCGCGCGGGGTTGGACCCCGCGGAACATCCGCAAGGTGCTCGGCGAGAACCTGCTTCGCGTGCTCGCCGCGAGCGAAGGAAGATGAGAGCTACCTCGCCGCCAGCGTCTGTCCGAGCGCCGGCATGCGGCCATTCGAGTAGAGGAACTGGTACGCGGCGAAGCTACGCAGGCAGCGCTTCACGTACCCGCGCGTCTCGTCCAGCGGAATCTCCTCGACGAACGCGTCCAGGGGCAGCGACCCGCGGATCTTGAGCCATCCGGCGACCGCGCCCGGGCCTGCGTTGTAGGACGCCAGCGCCAGCGCCGGATGCTGGAAGCGCGCGTACAGCTCGCCCAGGTAGGTCCCGCCGATGCGGATGTTCATGTCAGGCTCGAGCAGCCGGGCCGTCTGATAGCCTTGCAGCCGGAGTTTGCGCGCGAGCATCCGGGCCGTCGACGGCATCACCTGGGTGAGCCCGAGCGCTCCGGTCGGCGAGAGTGCGCGCGGATCGAGCGCGCTCTCCTCGCGCATCAGGGCCTGCAGCAGGTCGGGGGGCACGGCAGCTCCCTGCGAAACGCGGGCGATCTGCTCGCGGAAAGCCAGCGGGTACGCCAGCGCGGCCGCCCGCAGTGCCAGGGCTGTTGCCGGCCGGCGCAGCAGGCTGCGCAGCTCGGTGCGGACGATGGCGTGCGCGCTGCGCAGATCTCCCGCCCGCGAGTACAGCTCGGCGATCAAGGTGAGCGGCTCGTGTCCCGCCTCGCCGCCGGAGCGGGCCGCGGACCGATCTACCGCGGAGATCTCGCGCGCGGCTTCAGTCTTCAGGCCGAGGCGGAGCAGCTCGATGGCCGCAAGGAGGTGCGGGTCGCGCCCCAGCGCGCCCGCGTGTAGGGTGCGCGGCGCCGGCGTCTGCACGAGGCGATCCTGGGACTGCTCGATGGCCTGCGTCCGCTCCGGGTCGAGCTCCGCGAACCGGCCGTGCGCGAGCAGGCCGTAGTACGTGAGGGGTCGGCCCTCCACGAGCCAGGCCAGGTCGGTGCGGGCGACCTCGCGCGCAGCGGCGCTCGCGAGCTCGCTCTCCCCCTCCACCGGCTCGAGCAGCGCCCGCGCGCGCCAGTACCGCGCCCGCTCCTCTTCGTAGCCGTCCGAATCGGGGCTGGCGGCGAGCTGGTCCAGCCAGACGAGCCCTTCCCGCGGCTTTCCATCGCTCCACTGCGACCAGAAGAGCCTGAAGAGGGCGTCGCTGCGCAGGTCGCTGCCCGGAAACCGATCGACCAGGTCGCGGAGCAGCGCTCGCTCCTTGTCGATCTCGCCATTGCGGCGGGCCGCGACCGCCTGGTTGTAGACGGCGTCGTCGGCGAGCGTCGACTGCGGATACTTGCGGGCCAGGGCCTCCCACAATGGACCCGCCGTCGGCCTGCCGCTGATGGTCTCAAGCTGCGCCAGCACGTACAGCGCCCGCGATCGCACGTCCGGTTCCGCGCAGCGGAGCACCACCTGGGCGAGCGCAGCGCGCGCGCGCGAATATTCGCGCTCCTTGCGGAACGCCCGCCCCTCGTCGAGCTTCACCCGACAGGCCAGCGGATCGCCCGGTTCCGCCGGCGTGAGGTCGACGTCCTCGGGCGTCGGCTGGTGCTGCTCGGGGTACGCGCCCAGCGCTCCCAGAGCTGCCTTCAAGAAGCCGCCCGCGCTCCGGTCGCCGGGACATCCCCCGAGGCAGAGGGACGGGACCATGATGCGGGCAAGCTGGTCCAGCGCCTCGCGGTTGCGATGGGCATCGAGCAGCATCTCCGCCCGCCGCACCAGCAGGATCTGCGCGATGTGCCCGCCGGGACCGAGCTGCCGTTCCCGATCGCGCGCCGTATCGGCGGCGGGCGACAGCGGGTGCTCGATCCAGGCTGCGCGCCAGTGGCTGCGCGCCTTCTCCTTCGCTCCCGCGGCGAGCTGCGCGTCGCCCGCGATCAGGTGGGCCGCGGCGATGTCCGCCCGGACCTGCCCGCCCACGATCGGCTGGAGGATCTCCTCGACCCGCGCGGCAGTGCGGGGCCCGGCGACGCGCCGATCCATCGTCTGGCGCGCGCGCTCGAGGAGTATCTGGTCTGCGTCGACGTATCGCAGCGACACCTGCGCGAGCAGCCTCTCCGCCGCCCCTGCCGACCCTTGGTCGATGGCGCAGAGCGCCGCCATGTGCAGGGCGCGATCCGCCAGCGGACCGCCCTCCATCGCGAGCTGCTCGAACAGCGCCCGCGCCGCTTTCGGGTGGTCTGCCGCCTTCAGAGCCAGCGCCTTGAGCCACCGGGTCGGCGCATCCGCCGGCCTGCGGGGAAGAAATCGCAAGGCGTTCGCCGCCCGCCCCGCCTGCAGCTCGCTCAAGGCAGACTTCAGCGCGGAAGTGGTGAAATACGGAGCCAGTTCGGCTTCGCCGATGGCCGGGCCGCGCTCCACGGCCTCCACGTCAGGGTCCGCGGCGAGCGGATCCGGTGGCGCGGGAACCCACGCGACGCACAGCGCCACGGCGGCGAAGCTGAGAAGGCGGGGGGTCATCGAGGGCTCGGTCGCTCGGTGCAATCTGGCATTGGTGGGCGCTGCCGTCCAGTCGCCGAACCGGTGGAGGGACATCCGTCATTCCGGGCAGTTCCCTGACGCTCCACCGTGTTACCCTCCGCTACGGTGGATGCCAGGACACAGAGCGCGTTGCTTGCGGCGATCGTCTGCCTGGCGCTTGCGCTCGCCATGTTGCTGCGCCCCGGGCGGACGCGCCTGTGGACCGCTTTCGCGCTGCTCAATTTCGCGCTCCTAGCCTACCAGATCGGTGACTTCCTCTACGGCATCTTCGGCACCACCCGGACGTGGCCCCTGCGCGTATCGGTGGGAGCCGCCGGGTTCATTCCGGTCGCCGTTCTCGGCTTCATCATTGAATTTCAAGGGGAATCCGCTGGCCGGGTCGTCGGCTTGCGTCGTTTCGCCACGGCTACGGCGCTGGCCACCGTGGCGGTGGCGGTCTCGCCGCTCGCGCTGATGCCGGCGGCGCGCGTCACGGCTTCCGGGGCGGTGTTCGTCCAGCTGACAGCGGCGGTCAGCCTCCTGTACGCCCGGATGCGGCGGGCAGCGTCGCGCACCGAGCGGGCGCGAATGTTCTACCTGTGGGTCGGGGCCGCGCTCTGCGTCGGGCTCACCTTCGGCGAGCTCCTCATCCGCCTCGCCGGTTGGCCGTCGCCTCCGTTCGCCAACGTGGCGATGACCATCTACCTGTACTTCCTGTCCCAGACCATCCAGCGGCACCGCCTGCTCGATCTCAACGAGCTCCTGGGGAAGATCGTCGTGCTGGCGTCCGTCGGCGTGGTGCTCACCCTGATCTACGGCGTGCTCGTGCGCTGGACGGGCACCACGGGGTTGTTCCTCTTCAACTCGATGGTGGCGTCCTTCGTCATCCTCATCCTCTTCGAGCCGTTGAAGACGAAGGTGGAAGAGAAGGTGCTCTCCATCTTCTTCGCCGAGCGGTTCCAGTTCGTGCAGGCGCTCGCGGCGCTGCGCCAGCGGATGGCCGGCATCATCGACGTCCGCGAGCTGGCCCAGGTGGTCCTCGACGGGTTCTACGAGACCAGGCGGGTGACGCACGCGTCGATCTACCTGCTGGCCGACGACGGCCTCGGTTTTCGCCGGCTGGACTACCGCGGGCCGGCGCCGACGCCGTACATCGACGCGGCCACGGTGCGCGCGCTGGTCCAGAGCGCCCAGGCCGGCCAGAAGGCGCAGCTGGTGGAGCTGGTCGAGCGGCGTCTCGCCGAGCTGCGCCAGCTCCTGCCGGAGTCGGAGACTGAATCCAGCGCGCTGTCCGAGGAGCGCGCGCGCCTCTCGGAGATCGGCGCGGCGATGGCGGCGATGCGCGCGGGGGTGACCATTCCGCTCATCGCCTCGCAGCGGGTGGTCGGCTTTCTCTGCATGCTCGACGACCGGGTCCCGGAGGCCTTCGCCTCCGACGAGCTGGCGACGATGCTGGATATCGGCGAGCAGGCAGCGATCACCATCGAGAACAGCCGGCTCTACGAGAAGATGAAGGAGCGCGATCGCCTCGCCGCGCTCGGCGAGATGGCCGCCGGACTGGCGCACGAGATCCGCAATCCCCTCGGCGCCATCAAGGGGGCAGCGCAATATCTGGATCCGGCGCAGCTGCAGGGGGCAGACGGCGAGATCTTACAAATCATCGTCGAGGAGGTGAACCGCCTCGACGGCGTGGTGGCGCAGTTCCTCGACTACTCGCGGCCGTTCCCGAACGCCGCCTCGGGCAAGTTCCAGAGCACCGACCTGAACGACGTGCTCTGGAAGACGATGAAGCTGATCGAGAGCAGCATGCCCCCGAACGTGGTCCTGGAGCTGGATCTGACTCCCGACCTGCCCCCGATCCACGCCGACGCGGAGCAGATCAAGCAGGTGTTCATCAATCTGGCGCTGAACGCCGTCCAGGCGATGCCGGACGGGGGCCGCCTGACCGTCCGCACGCGAAGGCCGCACGCGCCGATCGAGCTGGGACTCTCCGAGCATACCCCTCGGTACTCGGCCGATCAGATCGAGGTCCGATTCGCGGACACCGGCGCGGGCATTCCGGAAGAAGCCCTCGACCGCATCTTCATCCCCTTCTACACGACCAAGACCAAGGGCACCGGTCTCGGGCTGGCGATCTCGCAGCGCATCGTGAAAGGGCACGGCGGCACCATCGAGGTGCAGAGCCGGGTTGGCGAAGGGACCGAGTTCATCCTCCGCTTCCCTTCCGCGAGCGCGCTGGACACCGCGGGCCGGCTGGGCATGGTGCAGACGCCCCTCGCCCTCGAACCGGTCCCCGCCCCGAAGAAGGTGCCTGCCTAGAACACATTTCATGACCTGCCTGCGAGTGTTTGCGCTCAAGAGTAGCCGCTAACCGGCCTTCGGCCGGCGCGGCTCGCGGCCGCCGAAGGCAGCTTAGCGACTATCCTGGTCGAGCACAGGCCAACCGCGGCGTTGCGCCTCCGCCGAAAGCGGCGACCCCGACCTGGGCGCCACCACGACCGCGACCTGCGCGGCTTCCAGCATCGCCAGGTCGCCCGTCAACGAGTCGCCGCAAGCGAGCGCGATCCGCCCGGCTTTGCGCACGGCCGCGATCTTCCCGGCGGCGTAGGTGATCGGCTGGAGCACCTCCGTCGTGAACCGGCCATTCCGAACGATCACTTCGATGCCGCGGCAGCGATCGATCGCGAACCCGGCGAGCGGGGCGGCTGCGACCACGATGGGCAGCGCGCTGGCGGAGACGACCATGGGCTGGAGCCCCGCGGACTCGGACAGCTCGCGCACCCGTGTGACATCGGCGACCAGTCGGGGTGGAACCCATGCCGCGGCCAAACGGCGCGCCTCCGCCTCGACGCGCCCCACCTCCAGCCCCGCCTGCAGCTGCGCGGCATAGGCATAGCCGGTCGCGCGATCGCGCTCGACGGCGCGCTCGTACGCTTGATACGGATCGCTCCCGTCCGGAAGCTGCACCCAGCCAAGCGAGATCAGGTGCCGGAGAAAAGCCTCGCCGGCATCCTCGCGCCACAGAGTCCCGTCGGCATCGAACAATGCGATCGCGCCGGGAAACTCGCGCCCGGCGGCGCGCACGCGCTCCGCGAGCACGTCCGGAATCAATCCCCGCACCGCTTCATCGCGCGCGAGAACGCGGGGCGGTGCTCGGAGTTCTCGCGGGCCACCTGATCGCGCACGTCCGCGCACCCGCCCTGTTTGCGGGCAAGCACGTCCGCGGCTTCCGCGCGCATGCCCGCGCTCTTTGCGCTCCGGAGCACCGGCCCAAGCTCGCGGACGGCGCGCGAAGATGGCAGCACCCGTCCAGCGCCGTGCATGGCGGCGACGCGCACCACGACCGGCTGCTGCTCGTCCTTCGCGATCGTTCCCACCAGCCGCGAGGCGCGGTCCGGAGCGGCGGCGACCAGCCCGTTGACCGCTTTGGCGCGGCGCGACGGAAGCGCCGTCTCGTCGGCTATCACCGCCTCCAGGAGAGGGGCTGCCTGTGGTCCCAGGGCCTTCCAGTCCGCAGAGGACACCGGTCTGTCCAGAGCGTTGAGATATCCGTCGACGCGCTCCCGCAACTCCGTGTCGCTGAGTTGCTGCTGCACGGGCTGCTCCGCAGCTGGACCGCTGCGCGGTACCCTCGGGACCGCGACCAGCGCTGCGATCAGAAGGACGAGCACGGTTGCCTCCTCAATGCACGAGAGGGTTGAGACGCATCACCTGCGCCTGCTGCGGCGACAACTTCGCGCCCGGAGCGAGAAGCCAGAACATCAGATTGTCGCCGCCTCCACAGGAGGGCGGGGAAAGGCAGTAGTTTGCGAACAGCCTCGGGGTGCTCGTTCCGCAGTTCGGCCGATCCCTGGTGCTGGAGCAGGTCAGGCAAGGACACTTATCCGTATCGGCGAGCGGGTCGAAGTCCGCACCTGCCTGCTCGGTGGTGTGAAAGAGGCCGAGAAAGTGCCCGGCCTCGTGCGCGGCAATGTACGCCGCCGCGTCGGCCCCACAACTCGAAACGTTCAATCCCCCCGCGCACTGTGCCATTCCCGAAAAGAGATCCGCGATCGAGACCACCGCACCGCTCTGGACGGTGCCGTTGAAAGACGAGGGTCCAGGAATGGTGCCGTCGATGCCGACGACATAAAGGGTGCCGGTTGAATCCGACGACTGCAACCCTTGAACGAGGAAGAGGTTCATCGAGTTGGCGCTGTGCGCACCCGAAAGCGTCAACATCTGGTTCATCTCTTCGCAAGGCCCGGTCAACGTGACCGACAGGTTAGTGCCGAAGCGAGTGCGGTCGCTGGCGGCGACATCGTAGAACGTCACATTCGCGGTGATGCCCGCTTGCGCGAGGATGCCCTTGAAGCTCTGCACCATCCGTTGGACGGACTGATCGGTCGTTGCATTCGCTGCTCTCAGCGGCGCGCCTGAGGGGGTGGTCATGTCGGCCACGATATAGAAGGCGACGTCGAGGGTGCTGCCTTGCGGCTGCGTCCGGGTGACCACGGAAACGTCGTAGACGCTGTCCGCGCTACCGCCGTCGCTGCAGCCGGAAATGAACGTGCACTCGTTGGCGTAATCGTTGACGACAAACTTCCAGGCGCCCTCCGGAACGCCGGCGGCCAGAGAGGTGGTCGTATTGGGGAACGTGAACGCGGCGGTGTTGGGGGTATCGCCGCCGTAGGCCGCGTAGAATCCGGACAAGTCCGCTCCACCGTCTGGCGAGCCGTTGTTCACGATAGCTGCCACAGCGGGATTGTTGTCGTCGTACGCAACCCCACCGTCCGGAAACGTGATCGTCAGCGGCACCGCGGAGTTGTCCAGGGCCTGGTTCTTGTAGACTATCGTCAGGCTCGCGATCTTCGCCTGCTGCACGATGGTGACGCTTCCGGCATCGGGTGGAACGGTGAACGGCAGCTCGGTGCCGACCTTGTGTGTTCCCAGATACTGTACCTGATTGCTCGGCAGAGCACTGCTCACGATCGGACGCTGGCACGACGCGGGTGTGCAGGCGCCCGGCGGGACACAGGTGTTCCCCAGGGCAGGGCAGACCTCGCAGTTGGGGCCGTTGGAGCACGCGGCCAACGCCCCGGCCAGAACGATGGTCGCAAGTATCTTCACCGCTCCTCCGCTCCCCGGAATGTAACCAGGGACCGCACCCCGGTGGATTTCGATTTGTTTGCACCGGTCCGATGCACCGTGATAGCCCCCCAGTTCGAAGATGGCCGACCGGGTTCTCGTCGTCGACGATGAACAGAGCCTCCGCAAGGTCCTCGCGGCCACGCTGCAGCGCGAGGG
>Ga0209237_1000218_pt1 | contig 30145 bp, 27 predicted proteins | sample GraSoi013_1_40cm_2_FD_185820 | JGI IMG/M metagenome (GOLD analysis project Ga0209237, IMG submission 185820) | Grasslands soil microbial communities from the Angelo Coastal Reserve, California, USA - Sample 10_02_2013_1_40cm (SPAdes) (version 2) | ecosystem: Environmental > Terrestrial > Soil >...
ATGCCGTGGGGCGCGCGTGCGAGGCGCTGGGCTTGAGCCTGCTGCGACTGCCAGCGAAGGAGCTGCACGAGCGCGCCGCGACGACGCTCGGCATGAAGGAGACCGCGCTGCGTGCGCGTCTCGCTGCGGCCATCACTGGTGGTTCTACCAGCGCCTGCGCGACCCGAACCCGAAGGCATGACCGATCTCGACGGAACGTTGATCGCCCTGTCGGATCCGACGCGCCGCGGAGTCATCGACCTGCTGCGCCGCAAGCCAAGACGGGCCGGGGAACTCTCCGCCGCCCTGGAGATGAGCCCCGCAGCGATGAGCCGGCATCTGCGCGTCTTGCGCAACTACGGGTTGGTCGAGGAGGACCACGCTGGCCCGGACGCGCGCGTCCGCACGTACCGGCTGCGGCAAGAGCCTTTTCGCGAGTTGCGCAAGTGGCTCGACGACGTCGAGGTCTTCTGGGCGCGTGAGCTGGACGCGTTCCGGCGGCACGCCGAGCGCACCCGGAGGGCCGGAAAGGGCCGGTCGTGACCGGCGCCGGCGACGCCGCTACGGTCTCGGTGCTCGTCCGGGTTGAGCTGGAGGACGCCTTCGACGTGTTCACCCGCGAGATCGATCTGTGGTGGAAGCATGGCCCGCAGTTCCGCATCGCAGGGCGTCGGCGAGGGCAGCTCTTTTTCGAGAGCGGGACAGGCGGCCGATTGTTCGAGACGTTCGAGAGCGCGCAGGGTCCGCGAGCGGCACCCTCGTCACCGTCCGGCACCGGGGCTGGAGCAGTCTGCCGACGGATCATCCGGCGCGGCATGGGCTCGTTGGTCCGGCGTTCAGCCGGATGATCGGCCTCTGGTGGGGACAGCTCATGACCTCGCTGCGCGAACACATCGAGACGCGCCGCTGAAACGCGGCCGGCGCCTGTGATAGAGAGCTTCGCGTGGCGCCGCGCTCCGGGCGGAAGGGCCATGGAGCAAGGTCCCCGAGGATGGAAGGAGGGAGACCATGATCCCCCAGCAGATCGTCGACTACCTGGAAAGGAACGCCGTTGCCTACGAACGACACCCGCATCGCCGCGCCTGCACCGCGCAGGAGCTCGCGGCGTCGATGCACGTGCCGGGACGGCGGGTGGCGAAGTCCGTGATCGTCAAAGGCGGCGACCAGATCTGGATCGCCGTTCTGCCTGCCACGGAGGTAGTGGACGAGGAGCGCCTCGCCGAGGTCCTCGGTGTTCCGTCGGTGCGGCTGTTGCACGAAGCGGACTTCGAAGGCCTCTTCGCCGGCTGCGAGCCCGGCGCGGAGCCGCCGTTCGGCGCCCTCTTCGGGCTGCCGGTGGTCGCCGACTCGGCCCTGGCCGAAGCGGATCGGATCGTCTTCTGTGCCGGATCGCACGAGGAAGCGATCGAGATCCGCTACCAGGACTTCCGCCGGCTGGAGGGCGACCCGAAGACGGGAGCGTTCGGCCGCTTTCCCGCGAGCGCGCCGCGGGTCTGGGACGAGTGGCCGGAATCCCGCGCCCGTTGACGCGGGCCGCTGTTCAGCGGCCGGGCCAGTCGTTCATCGGCAAAAGCACTGCTTCCCGCAGCGCCGCGCGCCGCAGCGGCGCGATGGCCTGATATTCCGGATCCGCGTGCATCTGCACGTATGCGGTGCGGTTGGGATATCGCACCAGCACGACCGCGTCCCAGGCCTGGCTCTCGCCGGCAACCAGCGGCTCCACGCATTCGCCTCCATAGAGCACCTGGGCGCCGAGGGACCTCAGGATCGGCTGGACCTGCACGGAGTACTGCAGATACTGGTCGCGCCCGCCTTCGGCGAACCGGAGCAGCTGGACCAGCACGAACGGCCGCTTGTCGTCTCCGCTGCGGAATTGCTCCAGTTCGCTGCTGCTTGCTTCGATGGCCATGGCAGGCGGATCTAGAGCACATTTCATATCCTGCCTGCGAGTGTTTGCGCCCTTCCCCCCGGATTTTTCCCAGCGTGCTAAAGTTGCTCGCCGGGTAGGGCGCGGGGGCCTGCCATGCGCCTGCTGGCGAAGTTCAGCTTGATTTTCGCAGTCGTGTTCGGCCTCGGTCTCGCTGCCGCGGCCTTCCTCTTCCACGACTCGCTGCAGCGGAGCGCACGCGAGCAGGTCCTCCATGAAGCGCAGATCATGATGGAAACAGCGCTTGCCATGCGCAACTACACCACCGAGCAGATCCGGCCGGTGATGAACGAGATCTCCCAGCCATACGATGCGAAAGCGGTCGACCCGATCAGCAGGATCTGCGCCCGGGAAGCAGCAGCGAGGCGCGTCTTCCGCCCCCAGACGGTCCCGGCGTTTGCCGCCACCGAGATCTTCAACTACCTGCGCAAGAAGTACCCTGATTACTTCTACAAGGAAGCCTCGCTCAACCCGACCAACCCACGCAATCGCGTCGTCGATTGGGAAGAGGACATCCTCAACGTCTTCCGCAATCGTCCTGACCTGGCGCTGCTCGACGGCGAGCGCATGACGCCGCTCGGCAAATCGCTGTTCCTCGCGCGGCCCATGCGGGCCGCCAAGTCCTGTCTCGAGTGCCATGCGACGCCGGGCGAAGCGCCGCAGGACATGGTGAAGCTCTACGGTCCGGCGAACGGATTCGGCTGGAGGGAGAACGAGATCATCGCGGCGCAGATCGTCTCCGTCCCCGTAACCCTGCCGGTGCAGATGGCGAATCGCTCGTTCCGGCGGCTCCTGGTCTCGTTGGTCGCCGTCGGCTTCGTGACCTTGGTGGTGCTCGATGTCCTCCTCTACTTCACCGTGGTCCGCCCCGTCAGCCACTTCGCCCGGCGCGCGGACGAGATCAGCAAGGGGCAGATGGAGGTGCCAGAGCTGCCGGTGAAGGGACGCGACGAGGTCTCCATCCTTGCGGCCTCGTTCAACCGGATGCATCGCAGTCTGGCGGCGGCCATGAAGATGCTGGAGCAGCAGAAGTGACGATGGAGCGCGGGGAGGGGTGGCCGTGAGTCGCAGCGCGGGAGACGAGACCCGAACCAGTACCCTGAGCGCCGCAACGGCCGTGGCGGACGGTATTCGCCCCGGAGCGCTGTCGGAGGTGCTGCAGGAGGTGGGGCGCGAGCCGGATCCGGCGCAAGGAACGGGCTGGCCGACCGCGCTCGAGCCGGGAGCGGTCATCGGCCGATTCGAGCTGCTGCGCGAGGTCGGGCAGGGCGGCTTCGGGGTGGTGTACGAAGCGCGCGACCGCGAGCTGGGACGGCTCGTCGCCTTCAAGGCGGTGCGCGCCGGGGCGAGGCGGACGGTGCGCGAGGAGCGGCTGCTCTGCGAGGCGGAAACCGCGGCCCGGCTCTCGCACCCGAACATCGTGACGCTGTTCGACGCCGGCCGCGCAGCGCAAGGGCCCTATCTGGTCATGGAGCTGCTGCGCGGATGCACCCTTGCGCGGCGGCCGGATCCGGGCCCCGTTCCGGTGCGCGAGGCGTTGCGCATCGCCATCGAGGTTGCGAAGGGTCTGGCGCACGCGCACGCGCACGGGGTCGTCCACCGCGATCTCACGCCGGGCAACATCTTCCTCTGCGAGGACGGCCAGGTGAAGGTGCTCGACCTCGGCCTCGCCCACGCCTTCGGCCATCGCAAGATCGACGGCGGCACGCCTTCGTACATGGCGCCGGAGCAGCGCCGGTGCGCGCCCGAAGACGAGCGGACCGACGTGTTCGCCATGGGCGTGATCCTGTTCGAGATGCTCACCGGGGAGCTGCCGTACCGCGCGGAGGGCGGGAAGGCGCTGCCGGACTTGGCGGCGGCGCCGGGCGTCGACGTTCCCGGGCAGCCGGCGTTTGCCGAGTTCATTACGCAGATGCTCTCGATCGATCCGGTCCATCGGCCGCGGGATGCCAGCGAGGTGCTCTCGGCGCTCATTGTCTTCGCCCAGGACGCTGAACGGGAGCGGACGGCAGACCTGCGACCTCGACCGGTGCCCCATCGCCGGTTGGCGAAGCGGTCGGGCGAGCACGCGAAGTCGGAGCGCACGTGCCTGTGCAGCGTTCTCTCCACCGAGATCCTCCGGTACTCCGGGCAATCCGTGCAGATCCAGGCCGGCTGGAAGGCGCGCTTCAATGCGCGCCTGGCCTCGTCGATCCGGGACGTGCCCGAGGCCGATCGCGTAGTCCTCGACTCCGGCGGCAGCGTCGCAATCTGTTTCCTCGGCGATCCCGAGGCGGCGATCTCCGGCGCGTTGGGCCTGCTCGGATCGGTGGCGCGCGAGGACATTCCCAGCGGCGGCATGCGCGTTCGCGCCGGCCTGCACCTCGGTCCGGTCAAGCTGGTGAAGGACATCAACGGCAACCTGAACGCGCTCGGCGAAGGCCTTTCGGTCGCGCAGAAGGTGATGGCCTTCGCCCACGAGAACCAGGTGCTCGCCTCGCGCTCCTTCCACGAGGTCGCGAACTGCCTTTCCGCGGCGTACCGGCCGCTGTTCGCGCACGTCGGGGTCCGGCGAGACGAGTTGATGCGTGAGCATGCGGTCTACGAGCTTCGCCTCCCCGAAGCGGCGACACGCGGTCCGGAAGCCACCCGCTCGTTGAGCGAGGAATCGCCACCCTCACCGATGACGCTGGATGCCGGTGTGGAGGCGACGATCGAGCGCCGAGCGGCACAGATTCTCGGTCCCATCGCTCACCATCTGGCGAGGACGGTCGGGGCGCAGGCAGCGAATCCGCGCGAGCTGGCCGAGTTGCTCGCGGCGTTCATGCCGCAGTCGGCCGAGCGTTCGGCGTTCCTGCGCTCGTGCGCCGACGTCTCGGCGCCTCGCAGGACCTCGGGTCCGGCTTCGTCCTCCGTGACATCCTTCAGCGCGGACGTCCTCGACCGCGCAGCGCGGCGACTGGCGGAGTACCTGGGCCCGATGGCGCGGATCCTGGTGTCGCGGACGTCCCTGAACGCCCGCTCGGAAGAGGAGCTCTACGATCTGCTGGCGGTGCAGATCGACTCTGCCAAGGACCGTGCGGCTTTCCGCGGAACGGGTCCCGCGGCGCCTCAGCAGCATTGACGGCGTCGCGAGGCGCGCCACATCGGTCAGCGGATGAACGAACCGGGGTCGATGTCGAATCGGCGCAGCCATCGTTGCACCTGGGTGCGTGCCTTTCCCATGGCCCGAGCGACGGCGGTGACGTTCCCGCCGTTGGCGCGCAGCAGCTCGATCAGCTGCTCGCGAAGGCGCCGGTCCGGCTCGCGCAGGCCCTCCGGGGCAATGCCTTGCCTGGGAGGGCCCCCCGGCTTCGGCGCATTGAGAAGGCTTTCGCGCAGGTGCTCGAGCTCCACCCGCCTGTCGCGCGCCAGCAGCACCGCGCTCGCGATGCACTTCTCGAGCTCCCGCACGTTGAGCGGCCAGCTATGAAGCAGCAGGGTCCGGGCGGCGTCCGGCGAGAAGATCACGTCGCGGGCCATCTCGCCGGCGGTCTTCTCCATCAGCGCCGAGAGGATCAGCCCGAAGTCCTCGCGCCGCTCGCGCAGCGCAGGCAGCGAGATCCTGGCGCCGTCGAGGCGGGCGAGCAGATCGCGGCGGAACCGATCCTGGGCGGCGAGCGCGGCGAGATCGCGGTGGGTCGCCGCGACCACCCGCAGATCCACCTTCACCGGCCGCGTCCCTCCAACGGGAAGCACCTCGTTTTCCTGCAGCACGCGCAAGAGCGCCGCCTGGGCGGCCAGGGGCAGATCGCCGATCTCATCGAGCAGCAGCGTCCCGTGCTCGCTGCTGCGCACGAGCCCCGGACGATCTTCCAGGGCGCCCGAGAACGCGCCCTTGCGATATCCGAACAGCTCCGACTCGACGAGGTTGGGCGCGATCGCTCCGCAGTTCACGGCCACGAAGGGGCCGGGACGGCCTGAAAGCTCGTGGATGGCCGAGGCGATCAGCTCCTTCCCGGTGCCGGTCTCGCCCGAAACGAGCACCGGTACCTGCGAACGCGCGAAGGCCGTCAGGCGCTCCAGCTCCACGGCAAAGGCGGGCGAGAGCGTAGCCATCCCGCGCGGCAAGGGCTTCAGCGCGCGCTGTTCGAGGAGCGCGGGCTCCGCCCGAGGGAGCGCCTCGCGAAAGACGAAGAAGCTGTGTCCCAGCTCGACGAGAGCGTCATCGGCGAGCGGAGAGCTGGTGACGCGTTTGCCGTCGACGAAAGTACCGTTCTTGGAGTCGGCGTCTTCGATCACCCACGCGCCGAGCACCCGCTGCAGCCGCGCGTGCCTCGAGGACATGCGGCCGTCTGGAACGGAGATCCGGATCGACGTTGTTTCGCCCTGCTGCCGCTCGAGCTGAAGCGCGCTTCCGCGACCGATGTTCACCTGGTCGGCGCCCTGGAACGAGAAGCGCGCTCCTCCCTCCAGGGGACGGTCGCACCGCAGGGTGAGGAAAAGATACGGCTGCCCTTTGCCCGGTCCGGATCTCCCCTCGTGCGTCTGCGTGATCGTGCGGCTGGGGTCCATCGGCGGCTGATTCTACGGCAGATGGACCCATGCGCGCTTACGGCGCGGCTCAGGATGCCGTCTCAGCGGATGGAGCGCGGCCGAAGCGGATGGTGGCGTAACCGGTCAAAAGACCGACCAGGCTGCCGGGAAGGATGATCTCCAGGTAGTACTTCCCGCCCATGTGGGCGATGGCGAAGGCGAGCAGCGCGCCCACGAAGGTGCCGAACGCCAGCGTCCACGGCAGGCTCGTCACCTTGCGCGCGAAGGCGCCGATGATCGCCCCCGCCACCAGGCCCTTGATCGTCGATCCGATGACGATGCCGATCATCTGCGGCCGCGCTTCCGGAGTGAACCAGGCCGTCAGGCCGTCGACGATGCCGAGCGCGCCGCCAACCAGGATTCCCACTGCGATGCGATTCATTGTCAGCTCCGCGGGCGCCGCGTGCGCCCCTCGCTCCTTCCATTGTCCGTCGCGCCGGATTCCTTTCAGCGGCCGGTGAAGAGGAGGATCAGCGCGCGGCCGGCGAGGTAGGCGGCGACGATCCCCAAGGCCACCCGATGCCGCTTGGCCATCCGCAGCGCGCGGTGCAGAAAGGTCTCCGGATAAGCCGAAACCGCGGCGCCGTCGAGGAAGCGGGTGACGTCCGCCGCGAGTGCCCCTACGTCCGGATAGCGCTCCTCGCGCGGTGCCGCCATCGCCTTGCGCCAGACCGCGCGAAGCGCCGGCACACCCTCGCCGGCTGCCATCCACTGCAGCATCACGCCCAAGGAGTAGACGTCGCTGCGCGCGTCGACTCCCGCACTCTCGCCGGCCGCCTGTTCCGGCGACATGAATCCTGCCGTTCCGAGCACGGCGCTCTCTGCCGTCTTGCGTGTCGGCACCGGGTCGGCCCCGTCCCCGACGACTTTCGCGAGGCCCCAGTCCATCACCAGCACTTCGCCAAAGGCGCCGACCATCACGTTCTCGGGCTTCAGATCCCGGTGCAACACACCCTGCGCATGCGCGAAGGCGACAGCGTCAGCGATGCGGAGAAAAAGCCGCAGCCGCTCGGCGAGCGGTACCGGCCGCGACAGGCGCGCGTCGAGTCGCTCCCCCTGCACCCACTTCATCGTGTAGAAGACCCGCCCGTCCGGCAGCGCGCCCATATCGTGCACCGGCGCGATCCCGGGGTGCTCCAGCCGCGCCAGCACCTGCGCCTCTCGCCTCAAGCGCGCCTCGGTTCCGGCATCAGGCACGTCGAGCACTTTCAGCGCCGCGCGCCGTCGCAACTCGGTGTCTTCGACGATGTAGACCGTCCCCATCCCGCCCGAGCCGGCCACACCGGCGAGCCGGTACTTCGTCTCCGACAGATCCGGCTCGCGCACGGCGGCGCGCAGACGCTCGAGCGCGCGGTCATCCAGGCGGGTCATACCGCGCCGTCTCCGAGCAGCGCGCGTGCTTCCTCGCGGAATTCCTCCTCGCTGGCGGTCAACTCGCGCAGCACTTCGAGGACGATCCGCCGCAGCTCGCGCCGGACGCGGAACAAACGATTGGTCACGTCCGTGACCGGGACGCCGAACCGTTGCGCCAGCTCCGCGTAGGTCGGGCGTTCATCGTCGAGATCGTACCGTTGGAGCAGCGCGTAATTCTGCGATCTGCCCGTGCTTGCACACTCCTGCTCGAGCCGCCGCAGCGCGATGCCGAAGACGCCGCGCGCCCATTCCTTCTCGAACTGGACCTCCGGCGAGTGGCAGCCGCCCTCGAGCCCTTCGATCTCCTCGCGCGCGCCGTCGAAGTCGAGATGCGGCGATCCTCCACCCCGCTTCTGCCTGGACGCCGCCTTGTCGTGGTTCGCCACCAGTCCGTCGATGCACGTGCGCAGGAACGTGCGCAATCGCGCCCGCGAAGGATCGAACCGCGCGAACACGTCCTTCTGGACGACCTGTGTGAAGAACTCCTGGGCGAGATCCGCCGCCTCTTCGTGCGGTTTGCGCCAGCGCAATCGCAGATAGGTGTAGACCGGGCGCCAATAGACCGCCGACAGGATCGCGAGCCCTTTCGCGCGCTGGGCGGTATCGGCGCTGCGCACGGCCGCGACCGCGGAATGCCGCGTCGGCGGAAAGGCGCGGACCATGGCGTCGTCCATCCGTTCATGATGCGCCAGAAGACGGTGCGGACGCCACGCCGACCATTCGGCGCGCCGGCGGGGCTTTGCGAAGTGCGTTCTTGGAAACCGTATCGCAGTGGTGGCGAACGATCGCGAGGCGCGCCGCAAGGTGGACATGCGGCCGGACGCCTGCAAGCCCGCCCGGAGGACGTCAGCCTATCCGCTCGTAGATCCAGGCGGCGGACGAGAGCAATTCGTCGTCGGTCTGGCGCCGTCCGACGACTTGCAGGCCGATCGGCAACCCGGCCGGTCCGGTGAGGACGGGGAGCGAGATGCAGGGAACGCCCAGCAGGGTCCAGATCCGGCAGAAGACCGGGTCGCCGGTAGCCGCGAGACCTTCCGGCGCCTCCCCAGTGGTAGCGGGCGTGAGCAGGGCGTCCAGATCTTCGAACATGCGGTCGAGGTCGCGGCGGCACCGCTCCGCCTGCTCCCGCGCGGCGGCGAGCCGCTCGGGCGTGACGCCGGCGCCTTCGCGCAGGAACTCGCGCAGCTTCGCGCTCAGTTCGCTCTGCGGCTTTTCGCGCAGCGTGGCCGCCGCTTCCGCGCCCATGATCGCGATCTGCGCGTCGATCAGCGCGGCGAAGGGAGGGCCGAGGTCGACGTCGCGGGCACCGAGCGCCTTCGCGGCCTTCTCGATCAGTTCTTGCGTCTGCGGAGCGCCGCCTGGCCATGCCTCGGTGCGGCAGAGACCGAGCCGGGGACGGCGGGTCCGGATCGGCGTCGGCGGCGCATTGGAGAGGGCGGAGATCACCGGCGGGATGTCCTCGAGCGACCGCGCAAAGAAGCCGAGCGTATCCAGCGAGGGCGCGAGAGGGTGGACGCCCTCCAGCGGCACGAGGCCGTAGGTCGGCTTGTATCCGATGACTCCGCAGTACGAGGCGGGGCGGATGATGGAACCCGCGGTCTGCGAGCCGAGCGCGACCGGCACCATTCCGTCGGCCACGGCCGCCGCCGACCCGCTGGAGGACCCGCCCGGGGTGCGGGAAGGGTCGCGCGGGTTGCGCGTCTTCCCGGGCGAGTAGACGGCAAACTCGGTAGTCACCGTCTTTCCCAGCACGATTGCGCCCAGGTCCCGCAGCCGGCGCACGCATTCGGCGTCGCATGCCGGGCGGTGGCCGCGATGGATCGGCGACCCGTACGCCGTCGGCAGGTCCGCCGTGTCGATCAGGTCCTTCACGCCGACCGGTATCCCGCCGAGGGGCGGCTTGTCGCGCAGCGCATCGATGCGGCGCGCCTCGGCCAGTGAGCCTTCCGCATCGATCACCTCCCAGGCTTGCACCACGGGCTCGCGCTCCGCGATCCGGGCGAGGCATTCGAGCACCAGGTCCGAGGCGGACAGCTCGCGCCGCGAGAGGCGCGCAACCGCTCCCGGCGTGCGCGTCATGCGCCGCACCACGCCCGCGCAAGGCGGGTGTAGATCTCGACCGATTGTTCGATCCGGTCGACGCGGCAGTGCTCGTCCGTCTGGTGGCAGAGGGCCATTTCGCCGGGACCGAGGACCACGGTCGGGATCCCGCCGTATGCCGGCGTGAGCACGCTCGCGTCGGTGAAGTATGTCGCCGACCCAGGCGGCTCCCGCTCGCCGGTCACCGATGCAGTCACTTCCAGCACGTTGCGCACGAACGGATCGTCTTCGGGGGTGCGCACGCCTTCGAGGTCGACGACCGGCGCCAGCTCGACTTCCGGCCCGAGCAGCGACTCGAGCTGTTTGCGCAACTGACCATGACGCTGCGCGGGGATGGTGCGGACGTCGATCCCGATCACGGCCTCGTCCGGCACGGAGTTTACGTTGAGCCCGCCCTTGATGGTGCCCACGTTCAGCGTGGGCGCGCCGAGCAACGGATCGGGTGCGACGTCGAACTGGAAACTGCTCAGCTGGAGCACGGCGCGCGCCGCCTTGATCACGGCGTTGACTCCCATCTGCGGCATCGATCCGTGCGCGGTGACGCCGCGAGTCCGTGCCCGCAACCAGAGCGCGCCCTTGTGTCCGATGACTGGCCGGTTTCCGGTGGGTTCCCCGACGACCATCGCGCCGGCGCGTCCGAGCGCGCCCGGCACCTTGGCGAGGTGCGTGGCTCCTTCGCATCCCGTCTCTTCCCCGGCGAGCAACACCAGCGAGATCCCCGCTTTGCGCAAAGGCGTCTTCGCCAGCCGCAGCGCCGCTTCGACCATCGCGGCGATGCCGCTCTTCATGTCGCTCGAGCCGCGGCCGTAAAGCTTGCCCGCGTCGATCTCGCCGCCGAAGGGGTTCCGCGTCCAGGGAGCCGCGCCGAGCGGCACGGTATCGAGATGGCCGGCGAAGCAGATCGGCGGGCCGGCGCCTTCGCGGCGGGCGACGACGCTGGCACGTCCGGGTGCGAACTCGTGCGTCGCCACGCTGTAACCTGCATCGACGAGCAGGTTGCCGACCCGCTCCGCGCAGGGCCGCTCCGGGCTGTGGGGATTGATGGTATCGATCTGGACCAGCTCGCGCGTCAGCTCCACGGCGTTCATGGATTCCTCCTCGGCCCGTCTGGGCGTCCCGTCGGAGGCCCCGACCCGAAATAGGCCGCTCGCACCTGCTCGTCCGCCAGCAGCTCGGACGCGGTGCCCTGCGCCACGACCCGCCCCTGCGAGAGCACGTATCCGCGGTGCGCGATGGCGAGCGTCTGGTGCACGTTCTGTTCCACCAGGAACACGGTGACCCCCTGTTGGTTGATGCGCCGGATCACCGCGAAGTTCTCCATCACGAACAACGGGGACAGCCCCAGCGAAGGCTCGTCGACCATTAGAAGTTTCGGCGCGCTCATCATCCCGCGGCCGATGGAGACCATCGCCTGCTCGCCGCCCGACATGGTTCCCGCGAGCTGCTGCCGGCGTTCGGCGAGCCGGGGGAACGTCGCGAACACCCGGTCGAGGTGTTGCTGGATGACGCGAGCGTCCTCTTCGAGGTAGGCGCCGAGCCGCAGGTTCTCGACGACCGTGAGGCGCGGAAAGACTTTACGACCCTCGGGAATGCAGGCGATTCCCTCGGCGACGATCCGGTGCGTCTGCAACCCGGTGAGGTCCCGCCCGCCGAAGAGGATGCGCCCGCGCCTTGGCGGCGTCAGACCGAGGATGGAACGGATGAGCGTCGTCTTCCCGGAACCGTTCGAGCCGAGCAGGCAGGTGATGGTCCCGCGCTCCACCGTGAGCGACACGTCCTGCAGCACGTCTGCCCGATCGTATGCGGTGAAGACGTTCTCGACGCGCAGCTCCTCCATCGTTCACTCCAGCCCCAGGTAGGCCTCGCGCACCTCGGGGTCGCGCGACACCTCGGCGTACGCTCCTTCGGCGATCTTGCGCCCATAGTTGAGCACCACGCAGCGGCGGGTGACGCGCTCGATCACCGACATCTCGTGCTCGATCAGGATGATCGTCAGCCCGCCCAGCTTCTGCTGCACTTCCAGGATGTCGTCCATCAGACGCAACGTTTCCTCGTGCGTCATTCCCGCGGAGGGCTCGTCGAGCAGGAGGAGCTTCGGGCGGCTGATCAGCGCGCGGCAGACTTCCACGCGCCTCCGATCGATCATGGGAATGCGCGCCGCAGGCTCCATCATCCGATCCGCGAGCGGTGGGTCGAAGATGTGGAGGAGCTCCCGCGCCGCGCGGTAGTTCTCCTCGATCTGCCGCCGCAGCACCTGCCGCCGGACCAGGTTGAACCAGAGCCGGTGATCGAGGTGCTGGTGGTTGCCGACCATCAGGTTGTCGAAGATGGAGAGCGGCAGGCAGAGCCGCGAGCGCTGGAACGTGCGCGCGATCCCGGCGCGATGGACAGCCTGCGGGCGCAGGCCGGTGATGGGCGCGCCCGCGAACCGGATCTCGCCCGCATTCGCGGGAAATAGACCGGTCACGACGTTGAAGAACGTCGTCTTGCCCGATCCGTTCGGACCGATCAGCCCGAGGACGGAGGCTGCCTCCACTTCCAGATCCAGGCCATCCAGCGCCACCACGCCGCCGAAGCGGCGCGTGAGCCGGCGGCAGCTGAGCAGAGGCGTCGTCATGAGAGCGGCGGTCCGACCAGGCGCCGCAGCGGACGGGGCACCAGCCCGACTGGCCGGAAGAGCAGCGTGAGCACGACCAACGCCGCGAACATCAGGAACCGGTACTCCTGGATGATCTGAAACTTCTCCGGCAGCAGGATCACGATCGCCGTCGCCAGCGACAGGCCCCACGCGCTTCCGATGCCGCCGAGAAGCAGGATGGAGACGAAGATCAGCGACTCGGCGAAGCTGTAGTTGTTGGGCGCGATGAAACCGATCATGAACGCGGAGAGAGCGCCGGCGACGCCGATGATGAAGTTCCCCACGGTGAATGCCGCGATCTTCCAGCGGGCGATGTCCATGCCGAAGCTGGCGGCGGCGATCTCGTCGAGGCGCACAGTGTCGAGGGCGACGCCGACCCACGACCGGTCGAGGCGCTGTACGACGGCGAAGGCGAGCGCGACAAGCACCAGCGCGACCGCGATGTACCGCAGATAGAACGAACCTTCGAAGGGTCCGGCCGAGATCGGATCATTGAAGCGCAGGGGTCCGATCCGCATCTCGCCCAGTTTCAGTCCCTGCGGGCCGCCCAGCGCGTCGTTCACTTCGAGGAAGGTGCGGAAGAGCAGGGCGAAGGCGATGGTGATCAGGGCGGCGTAATGGCCGCGTGTTCTGAGGATGGGCAGCAGCAGGACGGTCCCGGCCAGCGCCGCCGTGACTCCGCCCGCGAGCAGCACGAGCAGGTGCGGGAGGCGCGCCGAGCTCGCCAGCACCGCCGCCGTGTACCCGCCGACTCCGAAGAAGCTTGCCCCCGCGAAGTTCACCACGCCGGCGTAGCCGAACTGCACATTGAGCCCGAGGCAGGCGACGATCACGATCAGGACCCGGGTGAGCAAGAGCAGCGCGAAATCGTCGTCGCGCAGGGCCAGCGCGATCACGACGACCGCGGCGAAGGCGAGCCCCTGCGCGAACCGCTCGTTGCTGCCGAGGGAGCGCGCCACCGGCCGCAGCAGTTGCGTCCGCATGGCGAGGATTCCGGCGGCGATGCCCACGAGGATCAACGCGGCGATCGCGCCCTGCGATTCCGCCCGCAGCAAGAGCCAGGCGTACGCCGTGACCAGCGCCGTGAACAAGGCCGCTATGGCGCGCGATCTCATACCCGCTCGCTCGCGCGCTCGCCGATCAGACCGGTGGGACGGATGGCCATGAGGAGGATCACCACGCCGAAGGCGAAGACGTCCTTGTAGGCGCTGGCGAAGGGGAGCGCCACGGCCCCGATGGTCTGCAGGGCGGCGAAAAGGAAGCCGCCGACGATGGCCCCGTAGAGGTTTCCCAGGCCGCCCAGGATCGCCGCCGCGAACCCGATCACGCCGAGCAGCAGTCCCATGCCGAAGAAGACCTCGTTGTAGTAGAGACCGTCGATCACGCCGGCGAATGCGGCCAGCGCGGAGCCGAGCGCGAACGTCACCAGCACCACGCGCCGGAAGTCGATGCCCATGGTTCGTGCCGTCTCCTCGTCCTGGGCGACCGCGCGGATCGCGAGACCGAGCCGGGAGCGCGTGATGATGAGGTGCGTGCCGGCGATCAAGAGAGCGCCGGACACGAGCAGGATGACGTTGTCGAATCGGAGGTGGAAGCCGCCGATGTCCCATCCCGAGGTCGGCAGCAGCGCCGGGAACAGCTTGGGCTGGGAGCCGCCCGGGTAGAAGAGCCGCAAGCATTCGCGCAGCACCGTGCCGGCCATCAGCGTGACCAGGAGGACGTTCAGCTGCGGCGCGCCCTTGACCGGCAATACGATGAAGCGCGCGACCACCGCGCCGAGCAGCGCGGTGACGGCGATCGCCGACAGGACTACCGCGAGCAGCAGCACGGCCGGCGCCGCGACGCCGGCGGCGGTCAGCAGCGTCCAGGCCGCGAGCCCCGCAAAGGCGCCGGCCGCCACCACGTCGCCGTGGGAGAACTGGATGATGTCCAGCACGCCGAAGAACAGCGTGAATCCCACCGCGACCAGCGCGTACATCATCCCGAGCATCGCGCCGTTCATCACGTACTGCGCGATCACGCTCGCGGACATCGCTACTTCCCGTTCGTCAGCTTCCGCTTCCCCGCGGCGTACTCGCTCTCTTCCCAGGTCACCCACTTGCCGTCCTGGACGACATATCTGGTGATGGCGGGCACGGTGTTCTGGCCGTGATCGTCGAACGTGATCTTGCCCACGATGGAGTCGCGGTCCGTCACGTTCGCCAGCTCCTTGACGATCTTCTTCCGGTCCGGCCCCACCTTGTCGATGGCGTCCATCAGGAGCTCGGCTGCCGCGTAGGCGAACGGTCCGTAGGCCTCCGGCGGGTTCGAGTAGCCCTGCTTGTTGTAGTCCTCGAGGAACTTCCTCCCGCCGGGCAGCTTCTCGGCGGGCGCCCCTTCGCGAAATGCCAGCGCGCCTTCCGCGAGCGGTCCGAGCGCCTTGATGAAGTCGTCGTTGACGATCCCGGAGGTGCCGTCGAACTGCGCCTTCAGCCCGAGCTTGTCCATCTGCGCGCGGACGCGGACGCCGATGGGCGTCAGTCCGCCGAAATAGAGCGCCTCCGGATTCTGCGCCTTGATCTGCGTCAGCTCGGCCGTGAAGTCCTGCTGGTCGGCGGTGACCCCGAAGGTGGCGATGATCTGGCCGCCGGCCTTCTGGAAGAACTGCGAGAAGTACTTGTTGTGGCCCTTGCCGTAGTCGGTGGTGTCATGGATGACGGCCACCTTCCTGAATCCACGCTCGGACATGAACTTCGCGTTGGTCTCGTTCTGGTTGATCATCGTTCCGTTGACGCGATGGATCTCCTTGAAGTCGTTCGCGTAGGTGATGTCGGGCAGCACCGCGCCCCAGACGATCACCGGCAGCGCGAAGCGATGGTACGTGTCGACCGTCGCCATCGCCACCACCGAGCAATAGTGCGTCACTCCCGCCACGATGGTGCGGTCAGATCCCGCCTTGGTCGCCATCTGCACGCCGGCGTCCGGCTTGCACTCGTCGTCCAATACCACCAGCTCGTACTGGTGCTTCGACTTCCCATCCGCATTCCGCAGCCTGACGGCCAGGTCGGCCGAATTGCGGCCGCCGAGGCCGATGGCCGAGTTGCCGCCGGTGAGCGGACCCACGAACGCGATGCGGACGGTTTCCTTGGCGCTGGCGGAGAAGGAAAGCACGGCGATCAGCGCTGCGGCCGCGAATCTCATTGGGGACTCCCCGGCAGCGGGATGGGCGCGGGAAGCTAGCAGAAAGCTGCTTCGGAGACACTCGCCGCTGCGACTGCGGTAGCTTGCTCGGAATGGCGACGCACGATGCCGAGCTGGCGAAAGCCTTCGACGCGCAGGCGGCCCGCTTCGAGCGGTCCCCGGTGCAGTCCGATCCGTCCGCGCTGGCGCGGCTGGTCGCCTTTGCCGCCCTGCCGCCGGACTCGCTCGTCCTCGACGCCGGCTGCGGGCCGGGGCTCGTTTCCGAGGCGTTGCTCGGAGCCGGCCATCGGGTGCACGGCGTCGACCTCTCCGCCGAGATGGTGCGCCGCGCGCGGGAGCGGTGCGCGCGATTCGGGGAGCGGGCGCGGTTCGAGGAGGGATCCGTATTCGAGCTTGCGCTGCCGGAGAAGTTCGATGCGGCCCTATCCCGGTTCGTCCTGCATCATGTCGTCGATCCGCTCGACTTCCTGCGCCCGCAGGCTACACGGCTGCGGGAGGGCGGCGTTCTGGTCGCCTGCGACCACGTCGCCGACGTGAATCCGGCCGCGGCGGCCTGGCACCAGGAGATCGAACGCGCCCGCGATCGCACGCACGTGCGCAACCTCACTTCCGGCGAGCTGGTGGATCTTCTCGCGCGGGCCGGCATGAGGCGGATCGAGCTCGCCGAGGAAGAGTTCGAGCTCGATTTCGATGAATGGTTCGACCGGGGAACGCCCGCAGCCAGAAAGGCGGAAGTACGCCGGCGGCTGCTCGCCGGCCGGGCACGCGGCTTCGACCCCCGCCCAAGGTCGGACGGCGGCATCTCCATCCGCTGCGTGCGGGCGCTGGCGCGCGGCGTTCGCGAAGCTCTATAAGTCGGCGGCACAGACACGGAGGACGGTATGAGGAAGACGCTCCTCGTCGTGTTCGCGCTCATGGTTTCGCCAGTAGCATCTGCCGACGTGGTGGTCCTCAAAGGGGCGACCATCATCGATGGGACCGGCCGCGCTCCCCAGCAGAACGGCGTGCTCGTGCTGGACGGTGAGAGAATCCTTGCCGTCGGTGCCCCGGCCAAGGTGAAGGTGCCTCGACGCGCGCGAGTGCTGGATCTCACCGGGCGCACCATCATGCCGGGCATCATCAACGCGCACGGCCACGTCGGGCTGGTCGCCGGTGGACAGAACCGCGCGGATGCGTACACGCGCGAGAACGTCCAGGCGCAGCTGCTGCAATACGAGCGGTACGGAGTCACCTCCGTCCTCACGCTCGGATTGAACCGCGACCTCGTCTATGAGCTGCGCGACGAGCAGCGGCGTGGAGCGGTGCCCGGCGCGTCGCTGTTCACGGCGGGCCGCGGCATCGGCGCGCCAGACGGGGCTCCACCGGTCCCGGTCGCGCCGGACCAGGTGTACCGCCCGACGACGCCCACGGAAGCCGTGGCGGCCATGCAGGAGACGGCGGCGCACAAGCCGGACTTCGTGAAGATCTGGGTCGACGACGTGTTCGGGAAGTTCCCGAAGATGGAGCCCGCCGTGTTCAAGGCGGTCATCGAAGCCGCGCATGCCGACGGAATCAAGGTCGCCTCGCACGTCTTCTACCTCGCCGATGCGAAGGCGGTGATCGAGAGCGGCGTCGATGCGCTCGCACACAGCGTCCGCGATCAGCCCGTCGACGACGAGCTGGTGGCGATGATGAAGAAGCGCGGCACCTTCTACGTCGCCACGCTGAACGTGGACGCGTCCTTCTTCGCCCTCGCGGACGATCCGGCGCTGCTCGACGACCCATTTCTCACGAGTGCGCTCGCGCCGGAGTCCGTTCAGCAATTCCGCAGCCCGGAGTACAGGGCGAAGGTCGCGGGCGACCCGAACGTTCCCAAAGCCCGCGCCGCGCTGGCGAACGGGATGCGCAACCTCAAGACGCTTCACGACGCGGGGGTGCACCTCGCCTTCGGAACGGATTCCGGCGCGAATCCGGCGCGCATTCCCGGCTGGGCGGAGCACCGCGAGCTCGAGCTGATGGTCCGCGCGGGGCTGTCGCCGATGGATGCGCTGGTCGCCGCGACGCGCGGGAGCGCGAGCATGCTCGGCGCTTCCGATCGGGGGACGCTGCAGAACGGCAAGCGCGCCGATTTCATCGTGCTGCAGGCGAATCCGCTCGAGGACATCCGCAATACGAGGAAGCTCGTTTCCGTCTGGCACGCCGGCCGGGAGATTCCGGCGCGAGACCTGGCCGCTGCCGCCCGCTGAGCGCTCGCGATTGCGATGTCGAGGTGAGGAAGTGTAGTCTGCGACGGTCGAGCAGCGCCGCAGCGAGCGTCATCGGTCACTCGATCGAGGGGAACAACATGAATCCAAGGCGGACGACGATCCAGGTCGCTTCGATCCTTCTCTTGTCGGCCGGGCTCGCGGCCGCGCAGTCTCAGGAGACGCCGCCGCCCACTGAGTCAGCGCCACCCTCGGCGCAGCCGCCGACCACGCCGGACCAGGGGGCCGCAGAGCCCGCGGTGCCGACGAGCGCGCCGGCGCCGGAACAGCGGCGGGGCGTGACGGAGGAGTTGGTCGTCACGGGGTCCCGCATCCGGCGCAAGGACCTCACCACGCCGGCTCCCGTGACGATCGTGACCAGGGAGCAGTTCGAGAGCAGCGGCAGGATGACCATCGGCGATTACCTGCAGACCATGCCCGAGCAAGGCAACGCCCCGAACTTCCAGCTCAACACGGGCGGCATCAACTACGGCGCCGACGGCGCCACTCGCATCAACCTGCGCAGCCTCGGCGTCCAGCGCACGCTGGTGCTCGTCAACGGGCGCCGCCTGGTGCCGGCCGGTCTTGGAGCGACGGCCGCGCCGGACTTGAACACCATTCCGACCGAGGCAGTCGATCGCGTGGAGGTGCTGAAGGACGGCGCGTCCGCAGTCTACGGATCGGACGCGATCGCCGGCGTCGTCAACGTGATCACCCGCAAGAGCTACACCGGCACCGACCTCGGCGCGCAGTACGGCGTTTCCGGAAAGGGCGACGCCAATACGTTCGATGCGCACGTCACCACCGGGACCTCCGGCGACGTCGCCGGCGCCATGTTCTCCGCCCGCTACTTCAGGCAGGGAGATTCCTGGCTCCGCGATCGCGACTGGGCGGCGGTGGCGCTCGACTACGACTACACGGGCGGAGGCCCGGGTTTCAGCGGCAGCAGCCGCACTCCTCAGGGGACGCTGCGGATTCCGAGGGACCCGAGCAACCCAGCCGTTGCGCTCTGCAACGGCAACGCGCTTTGCCTTTCGATGGTCGCCGACGGCTGGATGCCCGGTCAGCGCTGGATCCGCGATTCGAGAACCTCGTCCATGCCAGGGCCGGGCGTGTTCACTACGCCGGAGGGCATCAAGTTGTACTGCGGGAACAACGGACTCCAGCAACTGGAGTGCTTCCGCAGGTTCGGTACGAGGGCGCCGGACAACAACTTGACCGGCGTCGACTTCTACAACTTCAACGCCGAAAACTATCTCACCATCCCTTCGACGACGATCCAGGGCTTCTCGGCGGGCGATGCGAGGTTCTCGTTCGTGCGCGGCTACTACGAGCTTTCGTACACGCAGCGCAGCTCGACGCAGAACGCGGCCCCAATGCCGCTCAATCCTGGCGACTACGCCAACATCGTCTACTCGAAGGACAGCCTCTACAATCCCTTCGGCACCGATCTCAACTTCCTCGGGCGACGCCTCATCGAGTTCGGCAACCGCACGTACTCCGAGGACCTGAACACGTTCCGCGTGGTGACGGGCATCGATGGCACGTTCCCTGAAGTCGCCGGTCCGCTGCACGGCTGGTACTGGAACGCGGCCTTGAACTACGGCCGCACGTCCGGAACGTTCACCACCGGCGGGGCTTTCCGCAACTCCCGGGTCCAGAGCGCGACGGGGCCGAGCGTGAAGGACGCCAACGGCAACCCGGTTTGCGTGCAGACCCCGGGTCAGGCCAGCACGCAGATCGCTGGCTGCACTCCGCTGGACCTCCTCGGTGGACCGGGGACCATCGGGACCCCGCAGCAGAACTACCTGGCCTTCACGGGCACTTCGCGCGCATACGATCAGCTCACCACGGTGGGTGCGGACTTCGGCGGCGACCTGTTCCAGATCTCGCCGGACCGTCCGATATCGCTGGCGCTCGGCTACGAGTATCGCCATCAGCTCGGTTCGCAGATCGCCGATCCGATCGCCGCCTCCTTCGATTCCGCCGACTTCAACTTCCAGTCGACGAGCGGCGGGTTCTATTCCAACGAAGCCTTCGGCGAGCTGTCGGTGCCGATCCTCGCCAACATGGTCGGTGTCGAGGAGCTCGAGGCGAGCTTCGCGGGTCGCTACGTGAACTACAATACCTTCGGCGACAAGTTCACGTACAAGTTCGGCGCACGCTACACGCCCATCCGCGACCTCACCGTCCGCGGCACCTATTCGACGGCGTTCCGCGCGCCGAGCATCTCGGAGCTCTATCTCGGCAACAAAGAGACCGATCCCGCGGCAACCGATCCCTGCGCCGACTTCACCACGATTCCCGCGGGCCCCGCCGGGGACCCCTGGCGACAGCGTTGCATCGCTGCAGGCGCGGCCGGCGGCTCGGGCGACACTGGCACCCAGGAGCTGACGCGGACCGGCGGCAACCCGAATCTGAAGCCCGAGACGGCCAAGACCTATACAGCCGGCCTGGTGTTCCAACCGCAGGCAGTGCGCAATCTCTCGTTCGCCCTGGACTACTTCCACGTCACAATCGACGACGCCATCAGCGTCACCGGGACGCCCAACATCCTGAGTGGTTGCTACGTCGGGGAAATTGACGAGTATTGCTCGCGCATCGTCCGCAACAATGACGGCACCATCGCGTACGTCAACGACTTCTACCAGAACATCGGAACGATCACGACCAGCGGCGTCGACTTCGCCGTCCGCTACGCGCTGCCCACCGACGTCGGCCGCTTCGCTTTCGGGTTCGACGGCAGCTATCTTGCCACGTACGACATCACGCTGAGCTTGAAGACGGGCCCCGCCAAGATCCCGGCCAAGGACAACTACGACGCGGGCAGCTTCGGGGCGATGCCGCAGTTCAAGGCGACCAGCGGCCTGGACTGGAGCCTCGGCGGCTTCGTCGCGGGCGTGACCGGGCGATACGTGAGCAGCTTCAACGAGTGTTCCAGCCCGTTCGATCTCACCACTGCCTTTGGCGGCGTCTGCAGCGTGATCAGCGTCGACCCCAACACGCACCAGACGACGGTAAGCCGCAACGACAACCGGCGGCGGGTGCAGTCCTTCTATCAAATCGACCTGCACGCCGGGTACACGCTGACGAGCAACCTCGGCAAGACCACGTTCTTTGCCGGAGTCCTCAATGTCACCGACAAGGCGCCGCCCTACATTTACAGCGCCGCGCTCGCCAGCTCCGATCCCGGCACGTACGACTACCTCGGTCGCTACGTCTACGGACGCATCCAGCACCGGTTCTAGCTTTCGTCTGCGCCGCGCCCTTCTTTCACCTCCGCTCCGGCGGCGAGGCGCGCGAGCGCTTTGCGGATCGGAAGCGGGATGGGCGTGGGCTTTCGCGTCGTCCGCTCGACGAACACGTGCACGAACGAACCGAGGGCGCACAGTACCTGCCCGTGAAAGATCCCGATCGCATACCGGACGCTGCTGTTGCCGAGCTTCTCCACCCGCAGCCCGGCGTGCAGCAGGTCCGGGAATGCGATCGAGTGCTTGTAGGAGCACTGCGAATCGACGCAGACGCCGATCACCGGGCTCCGCTCGATGTCGAGCCCGCCCCGCTCGATGAGGAAGCGATTGATGACCGTGTCGAAGTACGCGTAGTAGACGACGTTGTTGACGTGGCCGTAGACGTCGTTGTCGTTCCAGCGCGTCTGGATCTCGAGCCGGTGGGGGAAATCTTCGGGCGTCAATCCAGCGCTGCTCCTGCCGCCATTCATTTCTCGGCGCCGCCGCAGTCGTACGCTTTCGCCGCGACGGTGATGACGTCGGGCATGACCGATTCGCTGTCGTAGACGAAGTCCGTTGCTCCCGTCGCGGCGACCTTCGCGCGCGCCTCGTCCCGTGCCTGGGTCAGCCCCTTCTCGCCCGGCTGCGTCGATGACCCGACGAACCGGCCGAGCATCGTGCAGGTCCTCATCGCCTCGTCGTCTGTCGCCTGGTGCATCGCCGCCAGGCGATCGGGCGCTACGGTGGGAACGCTCGCGCAGGCGAGCATCGTGAGCAGCACGAGACGTCGCATGCGAGGGTCTTATGTCATCGTCGTGCCGCCGTCCACGACCAGCACCTCGCCGGTGACGTACGACGACGCATCGGATGCAAGATAGAGAGCGGCGCCGGCGATCTCGTCCGGCTGGGCCACGCGGCCGAGCGGTGTGCGATCCAGCCAGACCTTGGAGATCGTTTCGTCCTTGACGAGCGCGCTGGCCAGCCTCGTGTCCACCAGCCCGGGCGCGATCGCGTTCACCCGGATGCGCGCTCCTCCGAGTTCGGCCGCCAGCGTGCGCGTCAGCGAGATGACCGCCGCCTTGGTCATCCCGTAGACCCCCTGCAGCGGCGAAGCCTTGAGGCCGAGGACGCTCGCCACGTTGACGATGGCGCCCGGAGCGCCGCGATCGACCAGGTGGCGCGCCAGCTCGCGGGCAGTCCAGAAGTACCCCTTGAGGTTGACCTCGAACGTCTTGTCCCAGGCGGCGTTCTCCACCTCGAGCAGCGGGCCGAAGTACGGGTTGGTGCCGGCGTTGTTCACCAGCACGTCGGCCTTTCCGAATCGGCGGACGGCTTCCCCGACCAGCGCGGCGCAATCCGCTTCCTTGCCGGTATGCGCGGCGAACGGGTGGGCGGAGGGCCCCAGCTCCAGGGCGAGCTGCTGCAGCGACTCCATCTTGCGCGAGGCCAGAACCACCCTGGCGCCGGCACGGACGAGAGTGCGAGCGATGGCCGCGCCGATCCCGCGTGAGGCCCCGGTGACGATGGCGACCCGATCCTCTAGAGAAAAGGTAGGAAGCATGCACAGATGCTACCGCGCGATTCAGCAGCCGACACCGGGGATGTGAGCGGGATCACACTCCCTTGACGCATGTTCAGCAAATCGCTTACATACGCGAGGGTCTTGAGCCGGGTCCGTCCATCAGTTCCGCCCGAACCGGCTTCATTCATTGCGCGCGCCCTCAATCGCAGGCTCCCGGACCGCATCCGAGGCGCTGGAACGCTGTATCTGTGGCTGCGACGCGGCCGGACGGCGCTTCGCGTCGCGCGCAGGCTGAGCGCGACCGGGCGCGAGCACGAGTTCATCGACGCTTGCGCCCGCATTCCCCTCGGAGAAGGGGTCGTGCAGGTTTGCACCGCCGACCTCTGCTCCGCCCTGAGCGAGGCCGAAGCGCAGGACACGCGCGCGCTCTTCATCCCCGGCGACGGCGTCCCCCAGCTCCCTGATTTCGCCCGCATGACTTCGCTGCACGCACTCGACGTCCTCGCGCGGTCCGGATGGCTGCTCGATCAGCTGGCCGAAGGGCGGTTCATCAGCTTCTTCCACCCCATCGTCCACGCGGAAGACATCGACCGCGTCTTCGCCCACGAGGCCCTGCTCCGCGGCGTGGAGCGAGACGGTTCCATCGTCGCTCCCCAACCGATCCTGACGCTGGCGCGCGAGGCGGGTCTGCTCTCGGAGGTCGACTCGGCGGCGTGCCGGAGCGCCATCCGCGAGGCGGCGCGCCAGGGACCGCAGATGTGCGTCTTCATCAATTTCTCGCCGGCTGCCATCCGCGATCCGGAGGCGCACCTGAACTCGACGGTGCAGGCCATCGAGGAGGTCGCCCTGCCGCGCGAGAGGGTGGTCTTCGAGGTGACCGAGGCCGATCGGTACGGCGACACGCCGCGGCTGCAGCAGGTGCTCAACGCCTACCGCCGCGCCGGGTTCCGCGTCGCGCTCGACGATCTGGGCGCCGGGTGGTCGACGCTGAACCTCGTGCACCGGGTGCGCCCCGATTTCATCAAGCTCGATCGCGAGCTGATCCGCGGAGTGCACGACGATCCGGTGAAGGCGCTGATCGCCCGCAAGCTCCTCGAGATCGGGCACGGCATGGGGATCGGCACCGTCGTCGAGGGCATCGAGGTGGAGGCGGAGCTGTCGTGGGTGCGGGAGAACGGCGCGGATTTCGTGCAGGGCTTCCTTCTCGGCAAACCTTCTCCGGTGGTGAGGAGCTAGCCGATGCATCCTCGCCTGCGCCGTCAGCTCGCGATGCTCCGCACCGACCTGCCGCCGGCATTTCGTCAACTGATCTCCGCGATCGATCGCGTGTATCGCGAGGCGGACACCGAGCGCGCCGAGCTGGAGGAATCGCTCGCCTCGATCATTGCGCTGCTCCACCGCGCCCAGAGCCGGGCCGTCCGCGCCAGACGGCGCAAGCAGGAGCGGCTGAAGAAGTCGGCGAAGGCGAATCGGCGCCTCGAACGTGTGCTCGAGAAGAGCCGGCTGGCGCTCTTCGAGCTGACCGCGGATCTCATCGTGCGCTGGGCAAACCCGGCCGCCGCAACCCTGTGCGGGGCCGTGCTCGAGGGACTCCCCGGAAAGCGCATCTTCGAGGTGCTCGCGCCGGTGGGCGCCGCCGAGCTGTCGGAGAAGTGGAGCGCGGCGCTGCGCCGGGGAGAGCCGGTCGCGCGTACGCTTGCGTGCTCCGGACCCGATGGGCGGTCGCTCGCCTGCGACTGGGTGCTGCTCCCGCGCATGCGGCGCGATGGTTCAGTCTCCCGCGTCACCCTGGTGCTGCGTGACCAGACCGAAGCGGTGGAGAAGAACGACGCCGTCCGCGAGCGGGAGGACCGGCTGTCCGTGGCGCTCTCGGGAACCTCGGACGTCCTCTGGGACTGGGACCTGCGCGCCAACCGCCTCTACCTCTCGCCGCGCTGGCAAGACCTCGTCGGAGGGCCGCCCGCGGTGACCGGGAGCCCGGGAGACTGGCTGGATCGTGTCCATCCGGAAGACGCGGCTCCGCTGCGCGCGGCGCTCTCCGCGCACGTCGACGGTCACACCGATTCCTTCGAGCACGAGCATCGCGTGCGCCACGCCGATGGCGATTGGCGCTGGGTCCTGGTCCGCGGGTCGGCGCGGCGCGACGAGAAGGGCACCGCGGTCCGCGCCGCCGGCCTGATGAGCGACATCACCCGCCACCGCACGCTGGTGGAGAGGATGGCGCACGATGCGCGCCACGATGCCCTCACGGGGCTGCCGAATCGCACGCTGTTCCTCGATCTGCTGCGCCACTCCTTCAACCGTACCCGCCGCCACGAGGACTACCGATTCGCGGTGCTGTTCATCGATCTGGACCGCTTCAAGATGGTGAACGACGCGTTCGGGCACGAGGTGGGCGATCAGCTGCTGCAGCAGATCGGCCGGCGGCTGGAATCCTGCCTGCGCGAAGGCGATACGCTGGCGCGGCATGGCGGAGACGAGTTCACCATGTGGCTGGACGACGTGCGCGGCTCCGCGGACGCCGTACGGGTGGCGGACCGGGTGCACGAGGTGATGCGCGAGCCGTTCGAGCTTCAGGGGCAGCAGGTCCACTCGAGCGCGAGCATCGGCGTGGCCGTGGGCTCCGCGCAGTACCAGAAAGCCGAGGACGTCCTGCGCGACGCCGACGTCGCCATGTATCGTGCCAAGGCGCTGGGGAAGGCGCGCACGGCCGTGTTCCAGCGCGAGATCATCGAGGGCGCGCCGGCGCACGTGCAGATGGAGAGCGACCTGCGCAGCGCGCTGGTCCGCAACGAGCTCTGCGTCCACTACATGCCCATCGTGGACGTGATGACGGGCAGGGTCCGCGCGGTGGAGGCGCTGGCGCGCTGGCAGCATCCGCGGCTCGGCCTGGTTCCGCCCTCGAAGTTCCTCGGGCTGGCGCAGGAGACCGGGCTGATCATCTCCATCGATCAGTGGGTCCTGCAGACGGCCTCCCGCCAGCTCCACGACTGGCGCCGCGAGATCGCCACGGCGAACCGGCTCTCCATCTCCGTGAACTTCTCCCGCGACCTGCTCGAGCAGGCCGACGTGGGGGCGCAGATCGATCGCGTGCTGCGGGAATCGCACCTGGTCCCGGGCGATCTGAACATGGACATCAACGAGAGCGTGCTTGCCCCGGACAACGGCATCATCTCGCTCGCCGACCTGCACCAGCGTGGGCTCAAGCTGCACATGGACGACTTCGGCGTCGGCCAGGGCTGGCTGCGGCACCTGCACAAGATCGAGGTCGATACCATCAAGATGGACCGCTCGTTCCTCGCCGGCGGCGCCGATCGGGACCGGCAGGTTCTGGGCCGCATCGTGCAGATCGCGCGCGACCTGGGGAAGACGGTGATCGCCGAAGGAGTCGAGACCAAGGAGCAGGCGCGGCTGGTGCGCGAGGTGGGCTGCTCGCAGGCGCAGGGCTTCTTCTTCAGTCCGCCCCTCGATCCGGCGAAGACGCGCACGCTCCTTCAGGGAGGCGTGCTGGACGTGGTGTGAGCCATGCGTCTGGAGCTCGTCGCCTTCGACCTGTACGGAACGCTGCTGGACGTCAGCGGCCTCGCGAAGCGGCTGGAACCGTACGCCGGGCCGCAAGCCGCGGATCTCCTCTCGAGCTGGCGCAAGGCGCAGCTCGAGCGCACCTGGCGGGAGACGGCCTACGAGCCCTTCGATGTGGTCACCGCGCGGGCGCTGGAAGAGGTCGCGCCGCGCCTCGATGCGCAGACCCGGCAGCGCATGTGCGAGACGTGGCTCTCGCTGCCGGCCTTCCCGGACGCGCGCGCGGCGCTCGAGTCGCTGCGGAAGGCGCGCGTCCGCCGCGCCGTCCTCTCGAATGGGACCCCGACGATGATCCGGGCGGCGCTCGTCGCGGCCGATCTCGACGTCGACGACGTGTTCAGCGCCGACGACGTGCGCGCCTACAAGCCAGATCCATCGGTATACGCCCTCCTCGGCCGGGAGCGGACGCTGTTCGTCAGCGCGAATGGCTGGGACGCCGAGGGAGCCAAGCGCAGCGGGCTCACGGTCGCATGGATCGACCGGGGGACGCCGCCTCCCGGCCTCGCGCCCGATCTGCGCGTGCATTCGCTCGCCGACCTCGCGGCCGCCGTCTGGCGGGACCAAGGCGTCCGGGTGGTGAAGGGCACCGAACTGGACCCGAACACGGCGCAGACGCCGGGGATGACCCGGGCCGCGGCCATCACGCACGCGCGAGCAGGCGCGGAGAAGATCTGGGCCGGGACGGTCATCATCCATGCCAACGCCAAGACGGGCGCGCACCACCACGGGCCGATCGAATCGGTCCTCTACGTCGTCCGCGGGCGCGCCCGCATGCGCTGGGGCGAGAAGCTCGAGTACACCGCCGAGGCCGGGCCGGGCGATTTCATCTACGTTCCTCCGTACGTGCCGCACCAGGAGATCAACGCCAGCCGCGAGCAGCCGCTCGAATGCGTGGTGATCCGCTCCGGGCAGGAGCCGGTGGTGGTGAACCTGGACATCGCGCCGGCCGAGCCGCCGGAAGAGGTGAAGTGGATCGACCCGATCCACAGGAGCTGACCGTCGCAGTAGAGTGCCGCCCATGCAGGGCATCCTCGCGCCGGTGCTCACTCCGTTCGATCGGGACCTGAACCCGGATCCCGCACGACTCGTTCGCTTCTGCCGGGCGCTTCTGGATGAAGGCTGCGACGGCCTCGCCCCCTTCGGCACCACCAGCGAGGGGAATTCGCTCTCCCTCGACGAGCGCGAACGGTTGCTCGACGCGCTGCTCGACTCCGGCCTCCCGCCGCAGAAGCTGATCCCGGGCACGGGATGCTGCGCGCTCCCCGATACCGTCCGCCTCTCGCGCAAAGCAGCGCGCGCGGGTTGCGCCGGCGTGCTGATGCTGCCGCCGTTCTATTACAAGAACGTGACCGAGGAGGGGCTCTTCCGCGGCTTCGCGCAAGCCATCGACCGCGCGGCAGAGCCGAAGCTTCGCGTGTACCTGTACCACATCCCGCAGGTGTCGCAGGTCGCGATCCCGCTCGGCGTGATCGGACGGCTGGTGAAGGCTTATCCGGGCGTTGTCATCGGGATGAAGGACAGCTCCGGCGACTTCGAGAATACGCGCGCGGTGCTTCGCGCCTTTCCCGGCTTCGAGGTGTTCGTCGGCAGCGAGAAGTTCCTCCTCTCCAACCTGGAGGAAGGGGGCGCCGGCTGCATCACGGCCACTGCGAACGTGAACGCCGCCGCCATCGCGCGCGCCTTCCGGGAGCGGAGCGAGGAGCGGCAGCGGGAGATCGACGCCGTGCGCGCCGCCTTCGAGCAGCTCCCGCTCATCGCCGCGCTGAAGGAAGCGGTCGCCCGGCGCACCGGCGATGCTTCGTGGCGCGCGGTGCGTCCGCCGCTGATCGAGCTCACCGCGGAGCAGCGGGATCGGCTTCAGCAGGGCGCCTTTTCCGCTTGAGGCAAGCGGAGATCGCGCAGTTGCTCGCGCAGCGCCGCCTTGAGGAACTTTCCCGTCGCCGTGCGCGGGATCTGCTGCAGGAACACGAACGCGTCCGGCAGCCAGAACTTCGCGAAGCGCGGCTCGAGCCAGGCCCGGAGCTCTTCATCGCTCGCCTTGGCCCCTTCCTTGAAGACGACGCAGGCCACTGGACGCTCCGACCACCTCTCGTGCGGCACTGCCACCACCGCCGCTTCCTTGACCGCCGGGTGGCCCATCAGCGCGTTCTCGACGTCCACCGAGCTGATCCATTCGCCGCCGCTCTTGATCAGGTCCTTCGAGCGGTCGGTGATGCGCAGGTATCCCTCGGGATCGATGGTCACCACGTCGCCGGTGCGGAACCAGCCGTCCATGGTGAACTTGTCGGCCTCGGCAGGGTTGCGGAAGTACGAGCGCGCCACGCAGGGGCCGCGCACGTGCAGCTCGCCCATCGACTTCCCGTCCCAGGGAACCTCGCCTTGATCTCCGACGGCGCGGACGTCCACGAACGGCACCGCCGTCCCCTGCATGGCGCGGAGCCTGAACCTCTCCGGGTCGGGAAGCCTGGCCCCCCGGGGCCCGGGCTTGCAGAGGGTCCCGATGGGCGACATCTCGGTCATTCCCCAGGCGTGGACGATGCGCAGGCCATACCTCTTCTCGAACCCCTCGATCATCGACTGCGGCGCCGCGGATCCGCCGACGATCATCGTGTGCAGCGTCTTCAGGTTCCATTTGCCCGGGTTGCAGTCGAGCTGGTCCAGGATGGCGAGCCAGACCGTGGGGACGCCCGCGGTCAGCGTGACTTGTTCGTCAGCGAGAAGGTTCAGGACGCTGACCGGATCGAGATGCGGCCCGGGAAAGACCTGCTTGGCGCCCACCATCGTGGCGGTGAACGGAAGGCCCCAGGCGTTGACGTGGAACATCGGCACCACCGGCAGCACCACGTCGGACTTCGAGAGCCCGAATGAGTCCGGCACCGCCGAGATCAAGGAGTGCACCACCAGCGCGCGGTGGCTGTAGAGCACGCCCTTGGGATGCCCGGTGGTGCCGGAGGTGTAGCAGAGCCCGGCGGCGTCGTTCTCGCCGATGAGCGGGGGAGAGAAGTCCGGCAGCTCGGGCTCGATCAGCTGCTCGTAATCGATGGCGCCCTCCGGGACGGGCTGCCCGTGCCCCCAGACGATGACGTGGCGCGGCTTCACCTCCGGGCGGAGGCGTTCCCAGAGCGGCCAGAGCACGTCGTCGAGGATCACCACCGAATCGTCGGCGTGATTGACGATGTACGCGATGTCTTGCACCGAGAGCCGCGGATTGAGCGTGTGCAGGACGGCGCCGCAGAGGGGGATTCCGAAGTACGCCTCCAGATGGCGGCCGTGGTTCCAGGCGAGCGTCGCGACGCGGTCGCCCGGCTTCACGCCCAGCCGCGTGAGCGCGTTGGCGAGCTTCTGCGCGCGGCGATGGAATTCGCCATACGTGCTGCGCTGGATCGTCCTGTCCGGCCTGCGCGAGACGATCTCGTTGTTTGCGAAGAACTTGCCGGCGCGATCGAAGAGGTGCACGAGCGTGAGGGGGACCTGCATCATCAGTCCGTCCATGGCGCCCTCCGATCCGGGGCCGCAGAGTCTACACCCTTGAAATGAAGCCCGTCGTGGGGCGTAAGATGCGCGCCCTTTCCGGAGGCGAAATGCACCCTGCGCTCCTCGTCGCTGCCGCGCTGTCCGCTGCCGTGAGCCCCCTCACCGTGGATGAAATCGTCGCCCGACACACCGAGGCCCGGGGCGGAGCGCAAAGGCTCGCTGCCCTGCAGAATCTGAAGATCAGCGGCAAGGCGTTCTTCGGCGGCGGAGAGGACTTCGCCGTCACGGCGGAGTTCGCCCAGGTGCGGAAGCGTCCGAACCGGA
>Ga0209237_1000220_pt1 | contig 30116 bp, 31 predicted proteins | sample GraSoi013_1_40cm_2_FD_185820 | JGI IMG/M metagenome (GOLD analysis project Ga0209237, IMG submission 185820) | Grasslands soil microbial communities from the Angelo Coastal Reserve, California, USA - Sample 10_02_2013_1_40cm (SPAdes) (version 2) | ecosystem: Environmental > Terrestrial > Soil >...
ACGACGGGGGCCCTCTCGGACAAGGCGCGCAAGGACATCCGGCGGGCGAGCTCCCCTCGAATCGTCGGGAAGGAAGGGGCCGTCGTGGCGAACACCGCGCGGATGAACGAGTAGCTCCCGTCCCCGAATCGCGCCTCCACCAGCTCGAGGAGTTCGGCGCACGCGTCGACGGAGATCCAGGAGTCTTCGGTGATCTCCCGCGGGTCGATCGTCCACGATCGGATGGCTCCGTCGAGGGCCTCCTTGCCCTTGGAATCCCGGAGAGCCGCGAGAATCCGGAGGACGCTGGAGCCTCGGATCTTCGGGACGAATCCGACGTACGGGGTCCCGCGCGCAGACGCCGGAACGAACCGACGGTTTGAGCGGTCGAAGTATGCGAGCAACGAGGCCCCCGCTTCGGTGACACCGTAGATCCGGCCCCGAGCCTTCGCCTCGGGGTTGAGGCATTCGACGAGCCCGCGCCCTCCCATCTCCCGCAGGGCTCGGCTGACGTGCGTGATGCGAAGGGTCGTTTCGTGGGCGACATCCTTCGGGAATTTGGGTTTGCGCGATAGCGCGTTCAGGACCCGTTCGCGGTAGCCGCTCGCCGCGACGAAACTGAAATCGGACCACACGTGGGTCTGCTCGATCACCAGCGGCGCAAGCGCTCGCGTCGATTTGAAATTGTCGCGGAAGGGTCATGACGAGGACGCCCATCCGCCCGTTGTGTTCCTCCTCGGGCATCTCGGCATCGGACTGGGCCTCGCGTGGCTCCTTTCCTGGAAATCCCCGGCCCGGATCGACTATCGACTCGTGCTGTTCGGGGCGATCCTGCCCGACCTCATCGACAAGCCCCTTGCTTACGTCACCGGGCTGGACTCGCGCCTCTGGGCCCACACGTTCCTCTTCCTCTTCGCGATCCTGGCGCTGAGTTTCGTGCCGGCCTTGCGGGGCCTTCGACTCGTAGGCTTCGGCGTCGCGACCCACTTGCTGCTCGACATGATCTGGAACCAACCGGCCATCGTCCTCTATCCGTACTACGGATGGGCGTTTCCTCCCGCCCCGTTCAACGTGGACCGATGGTTCGACACCCTACTCCACGATCCCTACGTCCAATTCGGCGAAATCGTTGGGTCCGTGTACCTGATCGCCTTCGCTTGGGCCCACAGGATCCGCTCTTGGAGGGCGCTGCGGAATTTCATCGCCCATGGAACGCTCCCTTTGTCCGGACCAGCCCGGCTCTGGAAAGATTGAGGCCAAAAGCCCCAACACCGGCACAGGTGTCGGTTCGAGTAGAACGGGCACTCCTGATCAGCGCCCGTTTCGACGCGCCCTGCAAACGCTTGAGTAGTCTTCCAAAGATGCCCCGGGGGGCGGGGACATGATGGCCGGGGCATCTCCAAGGGGCGATCCGGGCGAATCGGACTCGAGGTTGGCCGGCGTTTGCGGAATCCTCTTTGGCATTCTCGTGATCGCGACGTTTGCCGCATCCTACAACTTCCCGGCGGACCCGTCCCAGGCCGATGCGACCCTCGCCCAGTTCAGCTCCCTCCGGAACGCCTTCCTCGCCGGCGACATCTTCATCGGGCTCGCCGCGGTCTTCGCGATTCCATACTTCGTCGGGCTGCGGAACGCATTCAACGGAAAGGACCGCCTCCTGGTCGGCAGCGCGACCCTCATGGGGCTCGTGGGAATCGTCGTCACGGCGGCGGTGTTCATCGGCGAGGCAATCACCCTCGATGTGCTCTCAGGTCCGTATGCGACGGGAGGGGTTTCAAAGACGACGGCCGTCGTCGTCGCACAAGCTGTCATCGGATTCGGCACCGTCGAGGTGTTCGGCTTCCTCGTTTTCGCTGCCGGTTTCGCTGTGTACGGGTTCGCGACAATCCGCGGAAAGCCATTTCCTCGCTGGCTCGGCTACCTCGGAATCCTGGGGGCCGTCCTGTTCCTCCTCGGGTCGTTGCCCGTGAGCGGTGCATTCACCGCGATCTTCGCCGGGGTCATCCTCATCCTCGTCTGGGTCTTCGCCACGTCGGTAGTCATGTGGAGATCGGGAGCCCCGAGGGCGACGCGCTAGAGGCCGGCTCTCTGAGGCGCTGGACCTCGTCGACCACACCGGCCGAGGGCAACCAAATCTTGATTGACGAGATGACGATGTCCGGATGGGTGGAGGTCTTGATCACGGAGGGACGCGGGGCGGAACATGTCGTGGTGCGGCGGCTCGAGGAAGCGGATTTGCCTGAGGCCGATCGGATTTCCCGGATCGCATTCGGGACTCACCTCCGCATGCCGGATCCCGCACATACCTTTGGGGACGTGGACTACGTTCGAACGCGATGGCGCGCGGATCCTGCGGCGGCGTTCGCCGCGGATTATGAGGGGCGACTCGTCGCGACCGAGTTTGTCACGAGCTGGGGTTCCGTCGGATTCTTCGGCCCCTTGACCGTGCATCCCGATTACTGGGGACGGGGGATCGCGCAACGACTCCTGGTCCCAACGATGGAGCTCTTCGCGAAATGGGGGACGACCCACGAGGGGCTCTTCACCTTCGCCGACAGCGGGAAGCACATCGGGCTCTACCAGAAATTCGGCTTTTGGCCGAGGTTCCTCACCGCGATCATGGAGGCACCGGTTCGGAAGACGGAAGGAGAGAGCACCGCATCGACTTATTCGGACGCGTCGAAGGGTTCGCGGCAAGATCTCCTTCGGACCTGTGCTGGACTCACGGACGCGGTGTACCCAGGCCTCGATGTGCGGCGAGAGATTCAGGCCGTCGACACGCAGTCGTTGGGCGAGACCTTACTCGTCCACGAAGGCAAGCGGCTCGTCGCCTTCGCGGTCTGTCACTGCGGTCCTGGGACGGAAGGCGGGAGCGGCACATGCTACGTCAAGTTCGGTGCCGTCCATCCAGGCCCAAATGCTCCGAAGACGTTTGACGCGTTACTCGATGCGTGCCAGGATCTCGCGGCATCTCGTGGGCTGAAGAAGGTCGTCGCAGGTGCAAACCTGGCCCGCGAGGAAGCCTACCGTGCGATGGTGGCGCGAGGCTTTCGAACGGCATTTCAAGGCGTCGCGATGGAGCGAGGCCGGCCCGGGTACAATCGACCGGGCGTGTTCGTGATCGATGACTGGCGCTGAGCTCGCGAGCGACCCTGGTCCTGTTCGTTTGGCGTAAACATCTCGGGTCGTGGCGGGCCCATGCGAAAATTCGTCCGACAGGGGACCTGCCAGCCGTGGTGTCGAAACAACCGTGAACCAGGTCGCCGCAGGCGCACGGACTTCGTCCGTCGCATGAAGCACGCAGATGGAAAGATACCCAACCATTGTTCGGAACACATTTCTTCGATCGTCAATGCATTTTGGGGGGTGGAAGCCGTCGCTAGACCTCACGGCTCGGTCCGAACATCGCGTCCTTCACGTTCCGCTACGGCGGCGTTTGCGGCAACAGCCCGAGCTGGGCCATCAACCCCATCTGGTCGAAATAGAGGTTGATCTCCGCGAACTTGCCGCCCTCGAGTCTCGCAATCATGGCGACCGGAAGTCGGACGGACTTGTTTGTTGCGGGGATCGTCGGGCCCCCCGGCACGTCCAGCGCTCCCGTGTGGGTTGCTCGCATGTGGCTCAGTTGCGTAATCCAATCCCCAGCGCCGAACTGTTGTTCCGTCACCAACCGGATGTCCGGGAACGCCTTGAGGAACGGCTCGAGGCTCGCCCGGATCGCCTTCGGTCCCTTGATCGGCTCGGGATGTTGTGGATCCCGCTGGATGACCGAATTCAGATGCAAGCTTTCGAACCGGTCCAGGTCGCGGTCGTTCAAGGCCTTCGTCGCCGCGTCGATCACCTTGAGATTCTCTTCTACGCTCATCGATTCACCTCCTCCTTCCCCAAGGCTTTGGGTATTCTAAACGCGCCCCTCCTCGGCCCCCATCCCGATTTCCGCATCCATGTTTGACCGTATAACTGTTGCATCCTTCCTTCGGCCTCTCGGTTCACGGGGCATCCCGCTCGCAGATCTCAGCGGCGGTCGGCCACCCTTTTTCCAGCATGCGCAGGAGGCGTCCCCCCATGAGCCTCGCGACGATCCTCCCCCAAGCTCCCGCCGGCGTGATGACGGTTCGAATGTGCAGCCGAGTGCCGTCCCCACTGGGAGATGCCTGGAACTCATCGTGGACCCGGAGCCCCATAGGCCGCGCGTCGAAGGTCCAGCTCCCGTCTTGGCGCACCCGGAGGGTCTCCGGGAGAAGCATTTCCTTTCCGAGAGGGCCGCGCCACGTGCCCACCAGTTCGATCCGATCGGGGTACCGCGCCAGGACGCGGATCCGGTGAGGCTGTTCCCGCGGATCCTTCGCGACATAGTCATCGGGCAAATCCGTCCACCAGGCGCGGACGGAACGGGGCGGTCGGCGGATGTCCAACTCCAGGTCGAGGCTGAGCGATCGGCCGACTCGGGCGGCGACGGCGGTAGAATCCAATCGTGGATGCCCCCTCGCTTCTTGTGTTCCGACGCTCATTTGATTCCTCCAACCGATTAGCACGGGATGGGAATCCTCGCCTTGTAGGTTTGTCGGCGGAAGCCCGCGGAACGCGAACTCGTCCTCGCCCACTCGTCGCGTTCGGCGGCCGAACATCGGGCCGGACCGTCAAGACCAAAGCCACACAATCCTGTGACGGCGTCGTGGACACTCTTGACGACCTCGACTTCGACATCTTGCGGGAGGTCATGGTCGGGGGCGGGCCTTACCTCCGGAGCGATCGGGTGAGCCTCCAGTCTTTGGCCCGTGCCGTGGGCGTCCATCGCTCCACCGTGGCCGATCGCTTGGCGCGGTGGAGTCGGATCGGATTCATGGGGGAATGGACCATCGACGTGGACCCGGCGGCCCTCGGGCTCGTCGGCGCCCATGTCCATTTCGACTCCAAGGCGGAACCGAGGGAGCGGGCGCTCGTTCTCGCCGCCCTCGTGGAAGGCGTGGAAGGCGTCCTCGCCTTCGATCAAGGCTACGTCGGCGTCATTTTCATGGCGGATTCGCCCGGCGCGTTGACGCGAACCGAGACGCTACTCGCCCGGATCCTGGAGGCCCCGCGAGCCACGCGGATCGTGGATACCGCCGTGGACTACCCCGATTCTCTCCCGGTCCGACTCTCCCCGATCGACGCCCGACTCCTGACGATTCTCCTGGACGACTCGCGGCAGACCCCGGCCGCGGTCGCAAAGAAGGCGGACGTCACGGTGCGGACCGTGGAGCGGCGACTCGCGCGGCTCCGGAAGGGCGGAGTCTACTACGTCCGACCGAACTTTCGCTTCGGCCGCGTTTCCGGGGTTAGCTTCGGGCTTCTCTATTTCGAGTATTCGAAGGGGAAACGGGTCGCCGCGTTGCGCGAACTCCTCCGGACCCTACCGAATCACGTCGGCCGACAGGTCGAAGCCCCGACACGAGGTCTCCTCGTGATTCATGGCTCGGCGCATGAGCTTGATGACGCCGCACGAGCCGCGTCGTCGGTCCCGGGCATCCGGGATGTCACCCTCCGGACTCTCCTCAGAGAGATCGACGCACCGGGTTTCCCGGATTGGTTGACCGAACGCATCGAACGCAGGTCGGCGGCATCGAAAGGGCGCCATCGCTAAGTAGCTGGCAACGCATCCCTTAGGAGCGCGGCGAGGAGGGAAGAGTCGTTGTCGGCGAAGGAGAACAAGGCTCTGATACGGCGTTACTTCGAAGCGATCGATCAGCCGAACGCGAGCCCGAACTTGCTGGACGAATACGTGGACCCGCATATCGTCGTACATGATCCCCCGCCCGGATTTCCGACGGACCTGGAGGGACTGAAGAAACAGTTCACCATGTTCCAGACCTCGACTCCGGGCTATCACACGGTGGATGTCTTGATCGCGGAAGGAGACAAGGTCGCGGGCCGGATCACCGGATACGGAACCCACGAGGGCGACCTCCTCGGGATTCCGCGAACGGGCAAGAAGATTCGGATGAGCGGGATGGTCATTTGGCGCATCAAACGGGGCAAGATCGTTGAGGCCTGGGGCGTGAACGACACGCTCAGTTTGCTGCAGCAGCTCGGGGTGTTGCCGCCGATGGGAAAACCCTCCGGGTCAGCCTAGGGTCGAGGGAGATCCAGGCCCGGAGCCGGCAGATAACGGTAGAGCTGACTCTCTAAGGTCATTCTGGCCCAGGCTTTGCCGCGGGTCGGCGCATGGGTTCCCAAGGTGACGGAAGAGGCGCGGCTACACGGTCCCACGGGGACGAGAAAGGATAGGTGCCCGCCTATTGGCGGGCGTTGGGGTCACGGTTTCCTGCCCGCAGGCGGTGGTGGGCCGAGCCCAAGCTGGGCCATCATCCCCGCCACGTCGAAGTAGAGGTGCGTCTCGGCGAACTTCCCGCCTTCGACTTTGGCGATGAACGCGTACGGTAGCCGGATCGACTTGTTCGTTGCTGGAATTGGTGGCCCCACGGGGGTCTCCAGAGGCCCCCGGTGGGTCCCGAGCGCGTGTCCTTCCTCAACGACCCAGTCACCGTCGCCGAACGCACGTTCCCGGACGACATGGAAATCGGGAAAGGCTTGAATCATCGGCTCAAGGCCTGCACGGACTGCCTCCCGGCCTTTCGTCGGCTCTACGTTCTGCGGATCTCGCTGAATCACCGACGGAAGGTGGAGGCTGAGGAAGCGCTCCACGTCGTGATCGTTGAGAGCCTTGTTCCCCGCATCCAGCAAACGGATGTTGTCTGCCACACTCATCTCGATTCACCTCCTCCTTCGACGAAGGACCTGGGTATTCTAAACACGCCCCTCCTCGGCCCCATCCCGGTCGCGCATGGCGGCGCGAGCGGATAGACACTTCCCTGCCTCCTTCCGGTGGAGAGGCCCGATGTGTACCCTTGACCGCCCACCCCCAAGCGACCGAAAGCCAGCGAATGTCTCGCACAACGAACGCGCCCGCGGCAAGGTCGTCGACCGAAGCGACGCGCCTCCCCCCTTTACGCCCACTCCCGCCCTCGAGGGTTCGGTGGGAGTGTTGTGACCCAGGGACTTTGTTCCCGTGGTGCTTAAGCCAGGCGTGGACAACGACGTGCCATGGCCGCCTCGGCCCACCCGAACCGGCGTCCCCTCCTCGCTCTCATCCTGCTCTCGCCCGTCATCGCGGAGATGCTCTCCGGATCTTCGCCGCCTCTGGAGTGGTTGAATCCGATCACGCCGCTCCTCCTGATCTGGCTGTACGGCGCCGGCGTCCTGGTCATGCGCGAGACCGCCGTCCGGTGGAAGACCGGATGGCCGAGCATCCTCCTCCTCGGCGCGGCGTACGGAATCATCGAAGAAGGCCTCGCGGTGAAGTCGTTCTTCGACCCGGGCTGGATGGACCTCGGGACGCTCGCCTGGTACGGTCGCTGGCTCGACGTGAACTGGGTTTGGGCCGTGTGGCTCACGATTTACCATGCGGTCGTCAGCATCGCGATCCCGATATTTCTGACAGAGTGGATCTGGCCCCGCATTCGCGGCCAACCGCTGACCTCTCGGCGGGGCTACATCACTGCGATCGGATTGCTCGCGGGCGCGACGGTCTTCATCAACCTCCTCCTCACCCCCTATCGGCCCTCGGTCTGGCACTTCCTTGGAGCGGTGGCCGCGGTCGTGTTCCTCGCCTGGGCCGCGAAGAAGTACGCGGGAGCGCTCTGGGCCCGATTGCCCTCGAGACGACTTCCTCGATCGCCGCGCGTCTATGCTCTCGCGGGTTTCGGGTTCCTAATGGGCTCATTCCTCCTCTATGGAGGCGGACCATCCTTCGGAGTCGTCCCGATCGTCACGATCCTCGAAGGGGCCGCGGTCCTGGTGGGCGTAATGCTCCTCATGCGTCGCACCTCGGACGACCTCATGCGGTGGGCCCGGCAGCGTTTCGCCTTCGTCGCGGGGTGCATGGGCTTCCTCATCGTTCTGGCGGCGTTCCTCGAGTTGGCCGGCTGGCGCGGCATGGGCATCGTTGCCGCGGCGTTCACATACTTCTTGGTTCGATGGTACCACCGAACACCCGCCATCCTCCCCGCCCCGGGGCCTGCAGCTGGGTCCCTCCCGGCCTCGGAGCCCGGCTCAGGTCTGGCTAGGGGCTCAGCTCGATGATGATTTTCTTTCCCGCCTTCGAGACGAGAACCTGCTCGTCTCCCCGAAGATGCAGACTGCGCTCGATATCCGTCGGAATTCGGAGGACCGTCCCGCGCCCACTACGCGAGAGCTTGCGCCGCAACTTGAGCGGCTCGCCCCAAATGCCGAGCCGGCGCGCGACCCGAATCATCCGCTGACTCTCCTCCTCGGGGATGAATTCTTCACCGCACGCGGCACATCGGAGCCCCTGTTCCACGAACGTGTAGCCTTCGATTTCGGAGGTGATGTCGTCGACAGGGACAAGCCTCCGCCGTCCGCACTTGGGACACCGGGCACTCCGACTACCCCTCGGATCCCGTGATGACGAAGACCTCATCGTACTCACTGTCATAGGCGACCACCAGCTCTTTGTGCCCTTTCTTCCGAACGAAGATATCCCACTTTCTCGTTCCGATACGTGAAACCTTGTGAGCCTCCCGGAAGGCTTCCCTCAAGTCGATTTGATCCCAGTCCCATTTTCTCATCCAGGTGTTCCGGAAGTGCTTGCTCACGTAGATGTCGACTTTGTCGATGTCGAATGGGAGCAAATTGGTTCACTACATTATGTAATGAATATCATCTATATCAAGATTCGGATGGGATGAGAGAATTCCCGGATTCGTCACCGAGCCTCAGCGAAACTCATCTCATCCTTTATCAGGTCGGCCCACCTCCTCGTGCTCATGCCAAGCATCGCCGATTTTCGCGACATCTACGAGTACAACTGGCGGGTCCTCAGCGACTACTGCGAGGCCCTCGCAAAGCTGCCGGAGGACGAACTGTTGAAGAACCGCGCCGCGACGCACGAATCGTTGAAGAACATCTTCCATCACGTCCTCTCCGTCCACGACGGCTGGCTGAACGTCACCGCCCAGGGCGCATCGGCGGACCCGGCGATGCGCGAGAAAGATTTCGATGAGGTCCGAACGATGGAGCCGCTCCGGGCCTACATGGAGAAAATCATCGCGAAGGAGAAACGATTCCTCGCCAAGCTCACGGACAAGGATCTCGACCGCGGCGTGCAACCCGAATGGAAGACCCGCCCCCATCCTCTGCGGGACGCATTGATGCAGGTGACGTTCGAGCAGGCACACCACACGGGCGAGTTGATCGCCCTCCTCTGGCAGATCGACGTTGAGCCGCCCGAGATGACGTGGATCGACGTGCGGCTTGCAATTAAAGGCGACCCCGGCCCATCATGATTGCAGAGGTGGCTCGTCGGCGCCTCTAAGGACGGGACTCGGGAGGATGTCCGGCCCACCTTCGCCCTCATCCCCTTGCCGGCCTCCCTTTCGCCTATCCTGTCGACCGGCCGTTCGTCAGGAACACATTGCCTTCCCCGAGCGACAGCGAGGGGCGGAGTCGTCGGCGCGCGCGAACGTTGATTCGTCGGACCGACAGGAACGCGGGGTCGAGGAACCAAATCCCGACACGCATCCGGCCGAGTTCCAGAAGCGTAGTGAACATGTCGCCAGGTTCGATGGGCGCGAGGGCGAGCAGATTTGAACTGTCGTTTCCAGTGGTCTTCACGGGCGAATCGGTGCGCATGATGATCTCATCGACGCGGCTTTCGGCGACCCACGTCACGGTCCCCAAGATTCGGACCGTCCCACCAGAGAGCGGGTTGCCAGCGGGGGCCACCACGGTGACGCGCTTCCTCTTTAGCCGGCGCGTCCGTCGTCTCGCCTTGACCACAGGGTACTGAGGCCTTCGGCGATAGTGGACCGCGAGACTCGCGAGCACCACCGCGAAAATCGCTCCGCCAAGGAACTCCAGGTCAGAGCCGCGTGCGAAGAAGTAGAGGAGGCCAGAGAAGACTCCCGCGACCGTATGGACGACCCGAAACATGACCTCGAATCGGTCAGCGCGCGTCCGCTCAACGCCGCCTTGGAGCTCCAGTCCACACCGTCGACACGTGCTGTCTTGAATTGCGACGACGCAGCCGCACCGTGGGCAGTGCCTCCTCTGACCGACAACCACAGGCTTGAATCACGCGGGACCCGTTAACATTGCTCTCGAAGGGCGACTGATTCATTCGGGGCCCGCGCGTCGAGACCCGCGACAGCCGACCTCGGGCCCTCATAGGAAGAGTCGGCTCGTCATCGCCTGCAAGCCGGGGAACTCCATCGGATCCCCGGTCCATCGGGCCATCATCGGACCGTAGCGACGTTCCGCGCGTTCGAGGAAGATCCGCATCTCCTCCTTGACCTCGGCCGGCGGTTTGCCGGTGATCGCGACGGCGAGGATGAACTTCGGACTGCGTTCGATGATGACGGTCTGGTCGCCGAGCTCGAGTCGTCGCAGTTCGTCCGCCCCGCCCGCGAAGGACACGCGCGCGAAATTCATGATGGCGGTGAGCATGCCCGCCATGACGTCGGGATCGACGTCCGCGCCATCCGAGCGGCTCGCATGGGTCAACAGGAGTCCACCGCCCTCGATCACGAAGACGTCCTCGACCTCGTAGCCGACCTTCTCCGGTGCCGCGAGAGGTTCAAATTCGCGGTCGAGGACCCCCGCGGTCGCCTCATCGAGAGCCGCCGGATCGACACTCGCGAGGAGCACACCATCGCCCGCGGTTACCAGGTCCCGGATCGTGTTCAGGAGGCGCACGACACGTGCGGCTTCCTGGTAGTTCGCAAGATACTCGATCCCTTCCAGCACGACGACGGCCTTGGGTTGCGCCGCGACGAACTCGCGTATGAGCCGCTCGAGCAACTCCGGGTTCGTCGGCGGGACTCGGTTCTGTCCCACAGCCGACGTGAGCCAGAGGATCGGGGTGGTTTGCAGGTCGAAGTCGTCGCGGACCTCCGTCGGCGTGCGGCGCGTGATGACGAGGCCCAGGGAACCGAGGCGGACCGCCTCCGCGACCGCGAGGAACGCGAGCCGCGGTCGCCGCTCGCGGACCGCATAGGCGTGACCGGGCTTCAGGTCGAAGCGCCGGGGAACGCCGACGGGTTCCTCTTTTTGAGGCGTGACCACGAACATCCGGTAGCGCAAGACCGCGACCGCGAACAGCGCGGCCATCGCGAAGGCGGTGATCGTCAGGTACGGCGGCGGGTAGATGTCCTGGAAAATCCGCAGGTACGCGTACGATTCAGCGCCCGTTCCGTGAATCACGACGCCGGCCGTCATCAGGATTGCTTGCTTCCGGACGACCGGATCCTTGTTGCGGATCAACGTGCGGACGAGGACCGCGAGGGCCGTCGACATGAACAGCGTCGCGAACAGGGCGAGGCTCCCTCGAGCCCAGGCATCCTCGATGACCACGCCGATGCCTCCGTATTCGTCCTCGAGACTCGTGACCTGGGTCGTGACCCCAATCGCGACGATGAGGAGCGAGACCTGCAGGAAGAGATTCACGAGGCGGCGCCGCATGAGTTCGAAACCGAGGAAGTACTGGCCGATGAACGAGGCGGTGAATCCGACCGCCAGCATGTGAAAGAAGTAGAAGAGTCGGGCGATCGCGAGGGGCCCGGTGTTCGCTCCGCCATCGACGATGCTCGACGTGCGTAGGAGATACGCGAACGTGCCGGCCAGGACGAAGAACACCATCGCCAGGACGAACGTGTCGCCTGCGCGCCGGTTCGGGATCTTCCGGACGACGTACGCGGCGGCGAGGAGGGCGAGGGAACTGCTCCCAACCGAGATGAGGGAGTACCATTGGGAGGCTTCGACCATCAGCCCCCACGACGTATCGAGCGGGCGTTAAAAAGCCCTTTCTCCAAAGTCTCGGATTTGAGTACGTCCCCTGTGCTAGATGCAATCTTCGCAGGATTTAGAGGAGGAACAATCGCAGCGCCAGTGCTCACGCCCACGCCGGGGTTCTGTGTGCCGCCGTCGAGCCCCAGGGTTCGGTTGGCCGAACGTGTCCGATCGCGCGGACGGATCGCTAGCCGCCGACCTTCGCGCCGCAGGAGGGGCAAAACAGCACGCCAGGGCTGAGGGGAGCCCCGCAATTCTTGCAGAATGCCGGGGCCTCCGGGGTGATGGGCTGAGAGGCCTGCGCGCTCGGAGGCGCGGCTGCGTATCCGGGAGGAGCGACCGGCGGGGGCGGTCCGTAGGTCCCGAATCCCGCGGGATATCCGGCGCCGTATCCAGGGAACATCACGGCCCGCGGTTTCCATGCGATCGCCAGGGCGCCTCCGACGATCCCCAGGATCAGCCCGATCAAGAATCCTCCCAACGCGGTGAAGATGCTCAGGATGGAGAAGACCAAGATGATCACCCCCCAGGTCACGTGCTGATCCGGACGCGTGTAGAGCATGACGGCGCCGACGAGCACCACGATGCCAAACACGAGGCCAACGACCCCGATCACGAGACCGACGGCGGGGACGAACGCGAGGAGGGCGGCCCCGATCGCCGCGAGCAGCGCTCCGCCCAGCAGGATGAAGATGCCGGCGAGCAACGACAACACGAACGCGGCGGTCGGTTTTTCGGCCACGTAGCTCTCCGGCGATGGATGCGAGCTGGCGTAGTTAGAGATTTGCCCCTTCGCCAGACTCGAGACCGCCGTCGCTTCCCGCCGGGAGCATGCTATTTTGTAACACGCCGCATCATTCGCCGCACGTACGAAGTGCTTCCGACACCCAGTTAACCGACTTCGATTGCCTACCTCCTCGCCCGCTGTGCCGAGTACACGGGGTTTCTGACAAAGCCCAGCTCTCGCTCCGCGCTCCAGCCGCCCCGGGCTCGGCTAGATGGCGCAGCAACTGAGCTTGTCCACGTCCTCGAAGAACGACAGGGCCGCGAGCTTGATCGCCTCGCTGTGGGTCGGGAACACGTGGACCGTGTCGATGATGTCCTCGAGAGTCAAGCCGTGCTTCACCGCGAGGACGCCCTCGTGGATCATCTCGGGCGCTAGGGAGGCCAGAATGTGTACCCCGAGGATCTTGTGGCTCTTCGCCTCCGCGACGATCTTCACCATGCCCCGAGTATCCTCCACAATCAGCGGCTTGGGGACCTGCCTCAACATAATCGTATTGCAGGCGCACCGGACTCGTCCGTCTGCGTTTGCTTGGGCGTCGGTAGGCCCAACGGAGGCGACAGCCGGGCTTGTGAACACTGCGTGAGGCACCGCTCGGTAGTCCATCTTAAGCCCACGATTCGCGAGGGCGTTCTCCGCCGCGATGTAACCCTCTTTCGCCGCCGTCGTCTCGAGCATCGGTTTTCCGATCACGTCGCCCGCTGCGAATATATGCGGCGCGGTCGAACGCATCTCGGAGTCGACCTTGACCCCTTGATCCTCCTTCACATCGACGCGCGCCGCCTGGAGGTTAAGCCCCGCGGTGTTGGGGGTGCGGCCGGTGGCCAGGAGCAGCTCGTCCGCTTCGATCGTTCGTTTCCGGGCGCCAACGCGAACGACCACGACCTTCCTGCTTTTTCGTTGTTCGGCGGAAAGGACTTCCGCGCCGACATGGATCTCGACTCCATCCTCCTTCAGGTACTGCTCCAAGTACTGCGAGATCTCCGGTTCTTCCTCCGGAACGATCCGCGGGCTGCGCTGCAAGACAGTCACCTGCGTGCCGAGATGCTGGTACATCTGCGCGAACTCCAAGCCAAGGGCGCGGCCGCCGACGACGATCATCGAATCGGGTCGCTCCTTCAGGGACAGGGCCTCCACGTTTGTGAGGTACTCCACCTTGTCGATTCCCGGAACCGGCGGGATCGTCGGTGAGGAACCGGTGCCGATGACGAATTTGTCTCCTTCATGCCGATCCTTCCCGACCTTCACTTCATGGGAAGAGACGAAGGCAGCATGGCCCCGCACGTACTCCACGCCCTTCAGGGACGCGAGGACATCCGCGTACTTCGCTTTCCGGAGATCGGCAACCAAACGGTCTTTCGAACGGACCACGCCTCGGAATTCCGCGGACCATCCGTCCTCGAATCGGAGGCCCTTGAAGGGATGATTCGACACGCGAAAAAACTGATCCCCGACGGCAAGGAGGCGTTTGCTGGGAACGCAGCCCACGTTCACGCATGTGCCGCCAATCGTCCCGCCATCAATCATCAGTGCCCTCGCCCCGTTTCGGTCCGCTCGGATCGCGGCGCTGAATGCCGCGGCCCCGCCCCCAAGGACCACCAAGTCGTACCGTCCCGCCATGCACTCGCCTTCGGTCGGCCAGAGCGTAGCGCTGTATGAGCTTGGCGACGCGAGGGCACGCTTGGATGTCTCGGGGACCATCGGTACACCAGCTGTCGACACATTGACCCCGACACTAAAACTCGCCAGATCCCAGAACTTGCGGTGGCGCGTCGCGATGCGTGGCAGCTAAGTCCGGACAGTCATGGCAAGCCATTGGAGGGGAAGGATGAATGTGCTGAAGCACCGATCGCGAATTTAGCGCATCAGGAAGCGCCAGATGGCTTTCTTGCCGCGAGACCCTGGCTCCCAACGCCGACTAGCGGCGAAAGGTACGCAGACAGGACCCCCACCGATCGAAGCCAATTCCACTTTTCGAGAAGCGTCCAAATGGATTGATAGTCCGGGCGCTGGTACGATCCCGTGATGGGCTGGATTCCGACGTCCGAGAGGTCAAACGAGCCGGGTGAGCCAAAGCGTCCGGCGAAAGCCTTCGCCGGGGTGGAAGGGATTCCGGCCGGCGGTGCGACTCCCGAGCGGGGTCAGGCCCGACCGCTCTTGCCCCGGATGCCATCGGATTTCTACCGTGGCCGGGCACGGGCTCGGCGAGCCGCATTCGTCGCTTTCGTGCTCGTCATCGGATCCCTTGCGTTCATGGCGGAGGCCCACGTCATGGACCTCGGCGCGCTCTTCGGCCCCCACGTCGCCCGATCCGACTGGGCCTTCTCGATGACCGGGGCTCGGGACCTCAGCACACTCGGGCTCACCGGAAGGGGCGTGACCGTCTGCCTCGTCGACAGCGGGATCGACTTACAGCACCCGGACTTCGCCCATCTCCGCCTCGTCGCGTGGAAAGACTTCGTGAACCTGCGCCCGGAGGCGTACGACGACCGAGGTCACGGTACCGTGATGGCCGGGCTCATCGCCGCGAATGGCAGCTTGCGGGGGATTGCTCCGGACGCGGGCCTCCTCGTCGCGAAGGTCATCAACTCGGCGGGCTTCGGGAGCGTTCAAGCGGTCGCCGACGGCATCCGGTTCTGCCTCGACCCGTTCGGCGACGGGACGCGTGGCGCTGACATCATCTCCATTTCGCTGGGCACGTCAGCCCCCCAGTTAGGTGGCACGGGGGTCTCCCTTGCGGCGCAGCAGGCTTTGGACCGAGGCGTGTTTGTTGTGGCCGCGGCGGGAAACGACGGCGGGCCTTTCGACGACGGGGACGTTGAGGTCCCTGCGGATGCCTCGTTGGCCATCGCTGTCGGAGCGGTCGACGCCTCCGGACGGATCGCTCCGTTCTCGTCGATCGGCTCCGGCGCGAATCGGACGGACCCAAACCTCAAGCCTGAGGTGACCGCCCCTGGGGTCCAGATCATTTCGACGGCGCCCGGCGCCCACTATGTGACTTCGACCGGGACGAGTCCCGCGACGGCGATCACGGCCGGGATCGTCGCGCTCCTCCTCGAAGCCCATCCCGAGCTGCTCCCGGCGGGATCAACAGCGAACATCCTCGCGCTGAAGTGGGCCCTGGCCAGGTCCGCCGCGACCGCGCGCGGTCAGGTCACGCCCCACGACCCCTGGTACGGCTACGGGGTCATCGACGGGAGGCGGGCGTTGGGGTACCTCTAGGTCTGCGAGATTTCGGGAGTCGGCTCATGTGGGCTCGCCGGCCGGAGATCCGGAAGGACGGGTCCCGGAAGGCCTCAAGCCCCAGTGGTCTGCGTCGAGCTGGCGAACGACGACGAGTCGTTCCTCTACGGGAGCGTGGATGTCGCGCAGGCCTTCGATGATCCGCAAGCGTCGCAACAGACCCGCGGCGTTCGCGTTCTGGATCTCCAAGCCGGGACGACGGTTCACTTCCATGACGATTGGTCCCCGGTTCGCAGCAATGGCGATGTCCACCCCCGCGAAGCCGAGGCCGGAGAGCCGCTGGGCTTCCGCCGCGAGTTCGAGGATTTCGTCCCAGAACGGGACTGTCCGGCCGAGGAGGCGCGTGTCGGTATCCGGATGATCCGGTTGCGGCTCGCCTCGCCACACGCAATGAATGATTCTGCCGGTGGAAAGCCGGACGCCGGCCGCAACTGCGCCGAGGTGGAGGTTCGCCTTTCCCTCTGAGGCTTCGGTCGGAATGCGCATCATTGCCATCGCGGGATATCCGCGGAAGCTGATTACGCGGACATCCGCGAGTCCGATCGGCGAGAGTTCCCGCAACGCCTCATGGGGCTCGAGGAGTTCCTCGAGGACCGCCACGTCCCGGTGATCGCCGCCGTAGTCGCCGGAGAGAATTGCGAGTGCGTGGGCCTCGATCTGTCGGGCGGTCAAGGGTCCTAGGCTCGTGTCGTAGACGTCCTGGCCTTCCGAGCGAACGAGCAAGATTCCCTCCCCGCCGTGGCCGGATGCGGGCTTGAGGACGAATCGATTGTGACTCTCGATCCAAGTTCGGAATGCGCCGACGTCATTGCGATCTCGCAAGATTCCGTACGTCTTCGCCATGGGGACACCCAAGGGGATGAGGATATGTTTCGCTTGATCCTTCCCGAGCTTCGCCATCGTCGCGGCCGGATTGTACTTGGCTATGTACTCTCGGTTCCGGACGCTCATCGTCAGGACGTCGTCGCCGAAGTCCCCGCGAATCGGGTCGTCTCCCAAGGCGTACCGCGCGATCCCGCCGAACCGGTATCGCTCAAGGAGGCGGAAGCGAATCCGTGTGCCAAGGAACCAGTTGATGAGGACGAGGAGGGGCCACGTGAGGGGCGTCAGCATAACGAAATTCACGAGGGCGTCTTGAGTGATCACGAGGAACGACACGATGATTGCGACGATCGTCCAGATCAACGATTTCGTTGGCTCGTCCCAGCCAACCCGGGTGACGCGTTCGACATACCGCTCCGCGAACCACGCGCTGATCAGGACCGGGAACAGGACGGAGAAGAAGAGCTCGTGAAGTTGCCACTCCAAACCGATGATCGCGATCGAGGAGATTGTCACACTGACAATCGTGACGAGGATCGCGACTCGGTGGGCCTCCTGAACCCGTTCGCGGATCAGAGCGCCGCGGACGAGGAGGACGACCCCCATGATCAATCCGAGGATCACGAGGCCCAGGAGGAGCCCCGTGGCGAGGAACGCGAGGGCGACGATCACCGAAGCAAACATGCCGAGCGTCCTCGCCCCGACAACGTTGCGGAGTGACGCGATGACCGCGGCCGCGATGGCGACTTGGAAAAAGATGCGGACCAGGTAGAGGCGGTTCAACGCGTCGGTCAGGTAGAACTGGAGGTAGGCGCAGTACGCGGTGAAGGCCGCGATGAAAGCGAGGAAGGGGAGATGCCTCCGCACGGACGCGCCCAGCCGCCTGGACGGCGGTGCCGCCTTACGCGTCGGTCGATTCACAGATATCCTCAAGGCCATGGAGGCGGCGGAACCTCACTCTGCACGGCTTGCGGGGCGGCTACCCTGCCCGTCGGGCGGAAGCCCCAGTAAATCTCGATCGCCCCGAGTGCGAGGAGGGCGATGCCCGCGAGGATCGCGGCTTCGTCCACGGAGGTATATGTTCGCTGGAAACCCACGGTCTGGGTCGTGGTCAACAGGCCGGAGCCGTGCCGGAAGACCAGATAGTACGTGTCGGGCACCGTGGAGGTGAAATCGACATTGCCAATCGCCGTCTCGGGGAGCGAGTACAGGTTCGTCGTTATGTTCGTGTTCGTCTGGAATTGGGCGAACTGGGCGCTGCTCATGATCATGAAAGCGATGGGACGCCCGGAGGTCTCCTGGAACGTGCCAGTAATCCGCGTCGAATCCCGCAAGTTCGCGAGGATCTTCGCGTACTTCCCGGGGAGAACGTTGAACGTGGATTGAAACGCATGGACGGGGTTGTAGCTGTAGAGGAAGTAGCCGCCGAGTAGAAGCAGGATCAGACCGACGGCGATCAGGCCGCGTTTGCGAGCCGTCATCGAACGCGTCCACGTGGCGATTCTGGGATAAATCTTGTTGGACGGTTATCACAATACGCTGATGCATACCGTGCGCTCACAAAGGAGGGTCGAGCTGAGACGGTGGCGTGTTCGCGAAAAGGGGAAAAGGAGGAGGACCGGCGGGTTCTCCTCATGCTGGGACGGGACGACCTGAATTTGCTCTTAGCGTACCTCAATTCGTTCGCTGTTCCGTCGAATCATGACGTCTCCATAGGGGGAAATGACGAATCCCTCCCGGTCCGCGCCTGATCCACCCGCTCACCGGCGCGCACCCGAAAGCAGTCGACGGTCTGCAGGTTCTGACTATCGGAACCGCCATCCGCCCAAGAAGAAATTGGTGAGCCCAGGGGAAAAAATACCGTCCGTTTTGCCACTGGAAAGTGTCTTGCCATTGCAATCGTCGGGCTTTGTCACAGGAACGGGAGGCAACTCCCAATTTCGGTCCATCCGACAAAGATGGGCGATGACGTCTCGCCAGTGGCATTTCGCGGGCTGGCCAAGGCGACCCGGCGCTGATTCCCGTGCCGGGAACCGGCCGCAAGTACGGCTTCAAAGCCCGACGGTAGAGACTTTCCACTGGCATATCCCTTGATGGGCTTGCCGGGTTTGCTTGCCAATGTACCGACTTCCCGCCGGAATAGCGGGAATGCCGCAGTCAGTTGTACGAGAACAATCCATCCCAGCACCGTCGTCAGCGATCCTCCAGGATTCGAAGAAAACCACGGTACCGGACTCGCGTTCCCCGGTACGAGTGCGACGAACAAGGAGTACCGGCAGATTCCGTGCGCAATCGCCCCCAGCCATCCGACGAGGGCCTGCCACCGTCGCCAAAGTCGGACTCGAAGAAGACCGAAGGACGCGACCCAAAGCACGACCGGGAGGATGAGAAAGGGGGCCCCCTCCTGGATCGCAAAGGCGACACGATCGTATTCTCCGAACCGCAGCCAAACGAAGACGCCGATGCCGAAGATGACCCTGGCAACGAACATCATCACGATCGCGGAGGTCAAGACGAGCGCGAAGAGATACCGAACGATCGAATCGGGGACCGTGGATCGGTCCTTCTTGCGCGGGGAAGGAAGACGATCCCGGCGAACATCAGGCCGAAACGACACCACGAGCCCCGAGGCGAGCCAGAAGGACATGAACGGCGAATAGAGACCGACGACAAAGGTCGCGACGCTAGCGAATGGGATGCACACGCCAGTAACGATTTTGTCGAAGCGGTCCACGGCGATGCCTCTCAATGATTGGCGGGAACGATGTTTTGGTTCGTGCTTCAGTGTTTCGGCCCTTTGCAGCGGAAGGCGACATCATCGCGACGCTCGGGGCACCGGGCCGCCGCAGGTCTTTCAGAGCCGCTGCACGATCTCCGCACGACCTCCATCCCTACAGTCTCAGCAGACTTTTTGTATCACCCTCTCCTGGGCGTGTCATGCCAGGAATCGACGTCGTCCGCGGGACCGGGCTGAAAGAAGGCCAATTGACTCCCGGGATCCTCCGGGAGCAGGCGTTCGAGTCGAGCAACGTCCTCGTGTCGCGGACGCGGCTGGACCCTGCAGCGGTGTCGGGTTGGCATCATCACGGGACCCACGATCTGTACGGGTTCCTCCTCTCGGGGCGGCTCCGACTGGAGTACGGCACGACGGGGTCCGAGGCGGTGACCGTGAGTCCGGGGGATTTCATTCATATCCCTCCCGGCCTGGTGCACCGCGACGTGAATCCGGACCGCGCACGCGGGCTGATCGTGGTCAACATCCTTGTGGGAAGTGGAGTCCGCGTTGTGAACGTGGATCGACCGTGAGGTCCGCGAGATGTCTGTGAGCATCGAGAACCGCGTGTTCCTCGTGACCGGCGCGAACTCCGGAATCGGCAAAGCGACCGCGCTGGGCCTCGCCCGGATGGGCGGGACGGTCGTGATGGCGTGCCGGGATGCGACGCGCGGCGAGGCGGCCCGACAGGAGATCATTCGTGAATCCGGGAACCCGCGGGTCTTCCTCGAAATCGTCGACCTCGCGAGCGAAGCCTCGACCCGGTCCCTTGCGGAGACAATCCACCGCAAGTATCCGAGACTCGACGTTTTGATCAACAACGCGGGCGTCTACACGTCGCACCGCGAGATCACGCTGGACGGCCTCGAGAGGCAGTTCGAGGTGAACTATCTCTCCGGGTTCCTGTTGACGCAGCTCTTGCTCGATCTCCTGAAGAAGTCGGAGCCCTCGCGCATCGTGAATGTGTCTTCGACCGCGCACGGACCCAGCGCAATCCATTTCGACGACCTCCAGGGCGAACGCCGATACAGCGGCTACCGCGCGTACGGCCAGTCGAAGCTCGCGCAGATCCTCTTCACGCGGGAGCTGGCGCAACACCTCGAAGGCACCGGCGTCACGGTGAACGCATGCCATCCCGGAGTCATCCGGACGAACCTCGGGATCGGAGGCGCCTCGATCGTCGTGCGATTCGTGCGGATGTTCTTCAAAGGTCCAGTGAAAGGCGCGGAGACGCCAATCTTTCTGGCGACATCTCCCGACGTCGAAGGGGTCACGGGGAAGTACTTCGCGAACAAACGCGTGCGAACACCGTCCCTGGCCGCCCAGGACCCGGATCTCGCCCGGCGCCTATTTGACGTCAGCGTGAAACTCGCGCACCTCGCCGCCTGAGCCGATGAGATCCGAACGCTCGGGATGTTGCTCAGAATCTCGACCTAGTCAAATCGGACGGAGCGGTCACATGACGGCAGCCACCACGAGAGAATTTTCCTCCCTCGCCGCAATTCTGTCGGACATTGACCTTCCGACATTGAAGAACCGGCGTAATGCTCCGGGCCCGGTCAAAATCTGTTGCACAAAAGCTTTGTACCGTTCCTCCATCCTCGGAACAAGCCCGGAGGGGACGGAATGGGTCGGGTGCCGCGGTATGCTGTGGGATTCGTGTTCACGATCGCTCTCGCATTGGTTCTTCCGCTAATTGCGTCGGCGTCGCCGGGCTCCGTTACGATCCGCGATTTGGTCGCCCTGAGCCCGAGCGTGAAGTTCGCAGGGAGCAGCTCGTTCGGGTTCCGCGCGATCACCACGCAGGTCGGCGAGGGTGGATCCGTTATCTTCTCGAACCGCGGCGGGGAGGCCCACACCGTCTCCTCGTTCTCGGTCCGGGTGCCGATCCCCATTGCGCCCGGCACGTCTCTTCTGATCCCATACGCCGATGGCGTCTTTGACTCCTCGCCGTCGGTGCCCCCGATCCTTCTTGGCGGCGAGGGCACATTCCCCGACCAACTGAATCCGGGAAATACCTTCACGGTCTCCGCGGGGACCCTCTCCGCAGGGGAGTACCAGTTCTATTGCAAGTTCCATCCGTGGATGGTCGGCTTCCTCAAGGTCTCCGCGGACGGCCCGTCCAGCGCCTCGGTTTCCATCGACGACAGCGACATGTTCACGGCTCGGCAATTCTTCGCCGCAGGTGCGACGTGGGGTTTCTTCGCCCGCGTTACGGAAGTGAAGCAAGGGTCGCTCGTCACGGTCTCCAACATGGGATTCATCCCTCACACGGTGACCTCGGGCACGGAGGGCGCACCCGGCGAGGGCTCGGAATTCAACTCTGGCTTCGGCGATAACCCCGCAGCGTATGTGTATCCTGGGCTGATGTTCACGATAGACACATCAACGCTATCCGTTGGCTCCCATCCGTACTTCTGCGACCTCCATCCGTGGATGAAAGGGGTCATCCAAGTCGACCTGTGATGGACTCCCAGAAAAATTGGCGGACCCCTCCGAACGGGTCGCAGGACCGCTCAACCCGACACCCGGGTATGCGTTTCGGATTCGCCTGACCCGCGAAGCGCTTCGCTTCGGATGGATCGCGCCTTGGGGCCCCGAGCCACGGACCGTCGCGCCGTCGATGGATACCGTCCGCGCTCCAATCATGCAAACCGCCTGCGTAAGCGGCGAACCCGAGGGATGCACACCGGAACCCTTATGGCCGTCTCCTTCCGTGCGGCGCGAGCCCATGGAAGGGACGCGCGTCCTCGTGACCGGCGGCGCCGGATTCATCGGTTCTCATCTCGTCGAGCACCTCGGCGCGCGGAATGACGTCGCGGTCCTCGACGATCTCTCGACGGGCTCGTTGCGGAACCTCGAGACGGTCCCTCGGGAGATCCGGGTGAAGAGAGCCTCAATCCTGAACCGCAAGGCCTTGTCCGCCGCGATGGCGGGCCACGAGATCGTCTATCACCTCGCGGCGAAGACCTCGGTCCCGGACAGCGTCGCGCGCCCGGAGGCGTACTGGCGGACGAACGTCCAAGGCACGCTCGCGGTCCTCAAGGCGGCCGTGGACGCGAAGGTGCAGCGGGTCGTGTTCGCCTCGAGCGCCGCGGTGTACGGGAGCGCGGAGGAAAACCCGAAGGTCGAGACGATGCGCCCCGCCCCCGCGTCGCCCTACGCCAGCTCGAAGATGGTCGGCGAATTCGCGTGCGAGGAGATCGCCTCCCTGAAAGGCCTCGAGACCGTGGTCGCACGGATCTTCAACGCATACGGCCCGCGCCAGGATCCGACATCTCCGTATGCGAGCGTCATCGCGAAATTCTCCGCGTCGATCGCGGCGAACCGGGGAATCGAGATCTTCGGAGACGGGGCCCAGACGCGGGACTTCCTGTATGTCGGAGACTTGACGACCGCCCTGGAGCTCGCGGGGGAACGACCCGTCGCGGGACAGATCATCAACGTGGGTTCGGGGACCGCGACCTCGGTGGGCGAGGTGGCCCGCCTCCTCTCGGAAATCGCGGGCGTCCCGGTCCGCACGAAACGCGTCGACCCGCGACCCGGCGACCTCCGTGATTCCCGTGCCGACATCACGAAGGCCGCTCAGAAACTCGGCTTCGCGCCGCGGACGTCCCTCCGCGAAGGCCTCGCGCGGACCCTCGCCTGGTATCAGGCGCAGACGCACTGAAGCGCCGGCTCAACCGGCCTCTCGGAGCCACGCTTCGAACGGGCCGAACCCCATCTCGCGGCCGAGGAAGTCCCGCACCAGATCGGCCGCGGGCTTCTCGCTCCCCCGAGCGAGGATGCGATCCCGGTATCGTTCCGCCTCCGCGGGATCGAGCAGCGATCCGTGCGCCCGGAACCGGCTGAACAGGTCCTTCGCGATGACGAGGGACCACATGTACGTGTAATAGATCGCCGAGTATCCGTTCAGGTGGCCGAAGTTGCATTGGAAGTGGGTCCCCTCGAAATGGGGGATGAGCGGGAAGCGGGCATGGGCCTCCCGCAACACCTCGGTCGTGTCGATCCCCGCGGCGTCCCGCGTGTAGTACAGGAGCGATAAGGTCGCGTACAGCAGCTGTCGCTGGACCTCATACGCTCGCCCGAACGCTTCCGCGCGTCGCATCTGGGCGATGAGGTCCGCGGGCACGGGCTCGCCCGTCTCGTGATGGTGGGCGAACGTCTGCAACACCTCGGGGTCGCGGACCCATTCCTCCAACATCTGCGACGGCGCCTCCACGAAGTCCCATTCGATGCCGCCCATCGCGTTCCGGCCCCACCGGACCCCGCCGGACAGGAGACTGTGCAAGAGGTGGCCGAACTCGTGGAAGAACGTCTCCACCTCGGTGAAGTCCATGAGGGCGGGTCCATGGCCCGTGTCCGGCTCGGGGAAGTTGCACATGAGTGCCGCCTGCGGGAGTCGATGCCCGGCCGTGCCGATGACGAGGACCGCCGCGGCCGCGTGCGTGTACTTGTCCTTCCGCGGGTAAAGGTCCAGGTAGAATCGACCGAGGCGCTGACGGCCCCGGTAGAGGTCGTAGACCTCCACGGAGGAGTGCCACACCGCTACCCCTGAAACGCGGCGATACCGGACGCCGAACATCCGACTCGTGATCGAGAACAATCCCTCCCGGACCTTTCGGAACTCGAAGTACGGACGGAGCAACTTCGCGTCGAAGGCGTAGGATTCGGCGCGGACGACTTCCGTGTAGTAGTTCAGGTCCCACCGCTCGAGCGCCTTCGCCCGCGGGACATCGCGACGCTTCCGGGAGAGCAGTTCCTCGTAGTCGTCCCGCGCGCGCGGTTCGGCGACGCTCGCGACCTTGGACACGAATCCCTGCGCCGCCTCCGCGGTTCCGATCATCTTGTCCGCCGTGATGTATGCCGCGAAGTGTTCGTAGTCCAGGAGGCGCGCGAGCTCGTCGCGCTTTCCGATCAACCGCGCCAGGATGTCGAGGTTCGCGGGATGCGCCCGGTTCATGTACTCCTTCATCAGGTCGTGCCGGACGGATTCCTTGCGGGCGTAGCGGAACACCGGGACGGAGTCCGGGTAGTTCGTCGTGATCGCGACCTTGCCGTCGTCCCCGGGCGGGTGCGCCTTCACGAAGTCCTCGGGGAGGCCGTCGAGGTCGGCCGGTGCGACTCGGATGGAGCGAACGTCCTCGCGGATGTTCTTGTCGAACTCTTGTCCGATCGCCGTGATCTCGTCTCGCAAGGCCTTCACCCGGGCGCGCGTCGCATCGTCGCGGTCCACGCCGGCCAAGTGGAAATCCCGGAGGATCTTCGTCACCGCGTAACTGGTGCCCTCCGGCTCGCGCGAGACGTCGAGCGCCGCGAGGGCATCAAACAACTCGCGGTTCAGGCTCAACTCCGTGGCGAAGCGGTCCGCCGCCTGAAACGCTTCGTCTCCTGCCTGACGCATCAAGGGATCCGGATGGACATCGAAGAGGAACTTCGGCTGGGACAGCAGTTCTTCCAGCCGACGGGACAGCTCGTCGAACGGCGCGAGCGTGTTCTCGACCGTCCGTCTACCCGAGACGTCGATGATCCTCCGAAGGAGTGAGCGGCACGTCGTGAGGTCCTTCTGGAACACACGGTTGAACTCCGCAGGCGTCTTCGCGAACAGCAATTTCGGCGAAGAGAGTCGAGCGGGTTCGGTTTGCGGTTCCGACAACGGACACACCTCCGAGGGAATCGTGCACCAGGGGCTTTGAACTTCTCGGTGGACCGGCACTCTCGCGGCACAGGAGAACTCGATGCAGGCGCGAACGTTTTTCCCGGAAGAACCCGATGGGCCGCGCGATGGCCAATCCCGTCGTGCGAGCGCGCGACCTGTGGAAGAGCTACGACGGTCGTGCGGACGTCCTCTGCGGCGTGGACCTCGATGTCGCCGTTTCGGAGGCGGTCCTCGTCTTCGGGCCGAACGGCAGCGGAAAGACCACCCTCCTCTCGCTCCTCGGAGGGCTCGACGTACCGAGTCGCGGTTCGGTGGCGATCGGCGGGAAGGAGATCTCTCGTTTGAAAGAGTCCGCGCTCGCGAAAATCCGCCTCCATGACGTCGGGTTCGTGTTCCAGACCCACAACCTCATCGACGATTTGACCGTCGAGGAGAACGTCGCGTTGCCGCTTCGACTCGCTCGGAAGCCGGCCGACGCTCGCGTAGCCGACCTGCTCGCGGCGTTCCAACTCGCACGGCTCGCCACACGTCGACCGAAGGAGATCTCCGTCGGCGAGGCGCAGCGCGTCGCCGTTGCACGGGCCCTCGCGAACGGCCCGAAGGTCATCCTCGCGGACGAGCCGACCGCCGCGCTCGATTCGAAAGGGACCACCGCGGTGCTCGCCGCGTTCGAACTCGCGCGGACGTCCTACCACGCGGCCCTCGTCGTCGCGACCCACGATGCGGACGCCAAGGGATTCGGCGCCGCGTCGTATCGATTGGACGGCGGAACGTTGAAGCCGGTTGCCTGAGGAAAAGTCTTTATCACGTCCGGAGAGTTGCGACGCCGGATCGGGCCCCATGGACCTGACTCGCAATCGAATGGCGCGGTTCGTGGGCAAGGCACGCGATGTCATCGTCTCGAACGCGGCGCGGGGCCTCGATCAGGTGAAGACGCCTCTCTATCGAAACGCGTTCTACCTCATGCTGGCCTACGCGGTCGGCCAGGCGCTCGGACTCCTCTTCTGGGTCGTCGCGTACCGATTCTATACGTCCAACGATGCGGGCTTTGCGATTGCGATGCTCAACACGCTGACATTCCTCGCCGGCGTTGCGACGCTCGGGATGCCGATCGCCCTGATTCGCTTCCTGCCGGAAAGCGACAACCCGACCGCGCTCACGAATTCCGTCCTGACGGTCTCCGGCGGAATCGTGTTCGTCTTGAGCCTCGTATTCATCATCGGCCTGCCCGTCTGGGCCCCCGGCCTGGTCGTGCAATTCTGGCGGCCTGAATACGTGCCGATCGTCGTGCTGACGGGAATTGCGTACACGTTTGGCCCGGTCCTTGACCAGGTGGCGATCGCGGTTCGACGCGCCGACCTCTACTTCTGGCGCATCGTGATCTTCTCGGTCACGAAGGTCCCGTTGCCGGTCGTCTTCGCGTTGCTGCTCGGGCAGGCGCTGATCCGGATTCGCGTCCTCGGGATCTACATGTCCTGGTCGATTGCCTTCGGGGTGAGCGTCCTCGTCGCGGCGTTCATCTTCCTCCCGCGCGTAATCCCGGGATACCGGCCGCGGCCCCGGTACAGCCGGAAACGCCTGCGACCGATGTTCGGGTTCAGCATCGGGAACTGGGTCGCCGGCGTCATCGGCAGCGGCGGCAGCCTTCTCTTGCCGCTCCTCATCATCAACACGCTCCGGCCGATCGGCACCGGGGCAGCGGTGATCACCTCCTCTGACAGCACCGCGGTTTACTATGCTGCAACGGTCGTCGCGGGCAGCCTTTCTGCAATCCCTGCGGCCACGTTGACCTCCTTCTATGCGGAGGCCTCGCAACGGAACGCCGCGCGGCGTCGGGACGAACGCCGGGCCATCGGGCTCTCTCTCGCCCTCCTCATACCCGGGATCCTGGCGTTGTGGTTCCTGGCCGACACACTCCTCCGGATCCTGTTCGACCTTCGGCCGGAACTCGCGGACCTCGGCACACCCGCCCTCCAGATCCTGGGCCTCGCATCGATCCCGATCTTCCTGAACACGGTCTTCGGCACCCGCGTGCGGATCCGGAAACAGGTGGCCCCGTCAATCGTCTCCGCCGCCATCTTGACCGCGACGACGCTCATCCTCGGATACCTGTTCCTCACCTGGTACAGCCTGCCCGGCCTCGCCTGGGCGGTCGTCCTCGGGAACGCGGCCGCGACGCCGTACCTGTTCTTCGCCGCGGGCAAACCGATCGAGGAAGAAGCGATCGAACCGGCCCCGATCGTGCCGTAGGGGGAGATCTTGGCAACGGCGACCGCGCATCCGACGCCCGCGATGCTTGCCTCGCGGTGGCCGTATCTGATCGCGTACCTCGCGGCGGTGATCGCGGCCGAGGTGCTCATCTCGATCCCCGGCGGGCCGCTAGGACTGGACCGGCCGTTCCAACCGATCGGTCTTTCGATCCACATCCTCCTCGTGTTCACGCTCATGTTCCTCTCCGTCGTCATCCAGCCGAAGGACGCGACGCTCGCCCCGCTCCTCGTCGCAGCAAGTCTGGCCTCCCTCATACGCGTCTTCTCCCTCGCGGTCCCGCGGTACAACTTCCTCGGGCTGCAGGTGCCGGGCGCGGAAACGGATCCGCTGAACACCCTCCCGTGGCTCGCCCTGGTCAGCGTGCCGCTCCTCGTATCAATTGGGACGGTCGCCTACGTGCAGCGGTTGCGGCCCAGTGACTTGGGATTGCTCTTCAAACGGTGGATAGACCTCCCAATCCAGGCGGGAGTCGCGATGACGGGGATCCCCCTCGGACTCCTCGAGTTCGCTATCCTGCGGATCCGGCCGGACCAATATTGGATTCATGAGATCACGTTGGGCTCCCTCGTATTCGGCGGGCTCGCAATTTTCTTTGCGACCGGCCTTTCGGAGGAACTCATCTTCCGAGCAATCCTCCTGAAACGCGCGGTCGAGGGCCTAGGGGAAGGCGCCGGCCTGCTCTATGTAACCGCGATCTTCGCGTCACTCCACATCTTCTTCTTCAACGGGATCGACCTCGTCTTCGTGTTCGGGGTCGGGTTGTTTTACGGCTTCGTCGTGCTCAAGACGAAGAACCTCTGGGGCGTTATCGTGAGTCACAGCCTCGGGAACGTAATCCTCTATCTCGTCGCGCCGTTCCTCTAGGCGCCTACGAGGTCGCTCAAGTCGCTGGTTCGCTAGGCGCTCGACACGGGAACCGCGGGCGACTTTCCGGCCTTGCCCGCGACGGTCTCGGACGGCGGTCGAATGAGGATCGCGTTCTCCGGGTCCCAACCCACCATGACGTGCGAGCCAATCGGAATCGATTGCCCGATGTCCACAATCGGAACGCGGGAGATGAGTCGCCCGCCGAGGTCCAATTGGATCGTCACCTTACTCGACAGCCCCACGTAGACTTCGTCGGCAATCGTCCCTTCGAATCGGTTGGCACAACGATCGGCCGCCGACCCGACGCGGACCTTCTCGGGCCGGACGGAAAGGAACAGCTCCTCCCCCACTGCGAGGCCTTCTGCCGGCGCGACGAATTCCAGTCGATCGTGCTTCATGAGCGCGTTGTTGGGTCGGAGCTCCGCCACGGTGGCTCGAATGATGTTGGCCTCGCCGATGAAGCCCGCGACGAACTTCGTGGCAGGACGCTCGTAAATCCCGTGTGAGTCTCCGATCTGCTCGATCCGCCCTCGGTTGATGACGCCGATGATGTTCGACATCGTCAACGCCTCCTCCTGGTCGTGCGTCACGAAGACGAAGGTGATGCCGAGCGTGCGTTGGAGCTTCTTCGTTTCCACCTGCATTTGCTTCCGCAGTTTGAGGTCGAGCGCCCCGAACGGTTCGTCCAACAAGAGGACCTGCGGCTCGGTGACGAGGGCGCGGGCCAGCGCGACCCGCTGCCGTTCGCCGCCGCTGATCTGGGTGATTCGTCGCTCCCCGTATCGCTTGTGGGGCAGCGCGACGAGATCGAGCGTCTCGTCGACGCGTTTCGCGATGACATCTTTCGGGATCTTCCGCATCCGGAGGCCGAACCCGATGTTTCCGGAGACCGTCAGATGGGGGAACAGGGCGAGGCCCTGGAACACCATGCTCGTGTTGCGTTCGTACGGGGGCAATCGCGTCACGTCCTTGCCGCCGATGAACACCCGGCCTTTCGAGGGGCGTTCGAGCCCTCCAATCATCCGGAGGATCGTCGACTTTCCGCTGCCGGACGGCCCCAAGAGGGTGAAGAAGGAGCCTTTCTCGACCCCGAACGACACATTGCGGACCGCGACGACAGAATTGTCGAAGACTTTCGTCAGGTCGCGAACTTCCACGTCATAGGTGGCCAGCGGGGTCACCTCCCGTTGTCGCGATGACCTCGGTGGAATCCCGGCCGAGAGGTTCGGCGCGACTTTCGCACGTGCATCGAGCCCCGCCCACCGATCATCAGCCCGACGGCGCCGGCACGAGCTCGATCACTGGAGCCGAGTCCATGGGGAGGGCACTCGTGCCCCAGTCCCACGGTCCCGCAATCGACATCACGTTCCCGCTCGAGTCCCATAGGGCGTACGTGCCGAGCGGTGTGACGGAACCCAAGGCGAGCGTCGCGTTGAACATGACGTAGTGACCGATCTTGTTCGTCGCGTCCCAACTCGACTTGACCGGGTCGATCCAGGGAATCGGCCCACGCGGCAGGACGAGCGTGAGGCTGTGGCCCACCGTGAGATCCCACCGGGCGGGCACCGTCATGTATTCGTACGGCTGGCCATAGGCGTAGCTTCCCGGCGAGAGGTGCACGGATGTGCTTCCCTCATACCAGCGGAGCTCGGAGTTCGGGTACTGGGACGCGGCGGGACTCGCGGCGCCGGCCGGCGGGACATAGTCCATGAGCGTCGGCTTGAAGACCCAGGCCGCGACGTCGTCGCCGGTCTTCGGGAGCCCGTCGGGGCCGGGTTCGCCCCACGCGTTGAACTGGTACTCGCTCACGGCCTGGTAGTCCAAGTTCATCGTGGACCGAATCGTCGCCTGGATCGTCGCGTTCTCGCACCAAC
>Ga0209237_1000223_pt1 | contig 29932 bp, 26 predicted proteins | sample GraSoi013_1_40cm_2_FD_185820 | JGI IMG/M metagenome (GOLD analysis project Ga0209237, IMG submission 185820) | Grasslands soil microbial communities from the Angelo Coastal Reserve, California, USA - Sample 10_02_2013_1_40cm (SPAdes) (version 2) | ecosystem: Environmental > Terrestrial > Soil >...
CAGCTGCCTCTTCAGCTCGTCGCGCTCTTCCGCGAGCAGGTCCTTCTCGCCGGAGACGGCGCTCAACTGCTCGCGCGCCGACTCCAGTTCCTTCTCCAGCTGCTTCAGGCGCGTCTTCAGCTCGTCCGCGCCGCCTTTGTCGCGCTCGAGCTTCTTCGCCGCCGTCGCCAGCGCGTCCGCCCGCTGCTGCAGCGTCTTCGCTGCCGCCTCGCGCTTCAGCGCATCGTCCTTGAGCCGGCGGGCCTGTCCCTGCAGCTCCTCCAGCTCGTCGTCCTTCGCCTTCAATTCCTGCTTGAGCCGGAGGACCTCCTTGTCCGGCTTCGCGGCGCGCGCCAGAGGTGCCAGCGAGTGGAGCACGGCGTCGTCGTCCGGTGCGCTGAGCTCCCTGAGCTCCACCTCCTCCGCCGTGCCGGCCTGGCCATCCGCGAACCGGGTGGTGGTGCTCGGGACGGGCTGCCCGCCGGCGGAGCCGAGCGAGTCGAACGCCTTGTCGAACATCTCCAGCTCGTCGTCCCCGCCTCCCTCCTCCTGGATCTCGACGACCTCTTCCACTTCTTCGACGACCAACGCCTCCTCGGTGAGCGCGCTGCGGGCTTCGGCCACGTCCGCCGCCGACATCGAGATGGGCTCGTCCTCCAGGTCGTCGAGCGCAAGCGGCTCGTCATCGGCTGATGAGCCTTTGCGCTCCGGAGCGAGCTTCACGCCGAGCAGCTGCGAGGCTTTCTCCAGCATCGCCTGCGGCGCGAACGGCTTGATCAAGTATTCCTCCGCGCGCGTCTTCAGCTTCTTGTGCTTCTCGAAGCTGTCCGGCGTCGCGTTGGCGGAGGTGAGGATGACCGGGATGTCCTTGAGCTGATCGTCCTTCTTCAGCCGGGTGCAGAGCATGTACCCGTTGGTGGGCTGCGCCTCCACGCAGACGACGATCAGGTCCGGATTGTCCTTCTTGGCGAGCGACATCCCCTGCTCGCTGTTGGTCGCCAGGGTGGCCGCGAATCCTCGCGCCTTGATCGCGCTGGACAGTCCCTTCGCGAAACCTTCGTCGGAGTCGATGAGGAGGATTCGTTTGGACACGCGGCGCCTGACAGTGGGGGCAATAAAAGTTTACGGGCCGCCACTGAGGGGTGTCAACGAAACGCCACGGATTTCCGAGGGGTATGACGAGGTGTGTGACCTCAGCGCATCTCAGCCGACTGCACCAGCGCGAGCACGTCCTGCTCGTCCAGGTCGGAGATGAGCGAGTACACGATCTCGTCGTTGCGCCAGGAGGCGATATTGAAGCCGCGCGCCCTCGACAGCCACACCTCGCGATCCGCGATGCGCCGCGCAGCGCCAGGCAGGTGCGGCTCCGGGTCGTCCACGATCAGCAGCGAGACCCGGCGCCCGTCGCCCTGCGGAAGCGAGTAGGTGACCACCGCCGCTTGCCGCCGGTTGACGTTCGAGAGCCGCACGCCCTGCAGTCGCGCGCCTTGGGCGAAGCGGGGAAGATGGACGCCGAAGTCGAGCTTGCCCTCCAGCCACTGCTGGGCGGAGCGGGGATCGCTGGAAGGATAGTCGAGGGGGAGGGCGCGCGCGTGCAACGCGACGCCGTCCTCGATGAGCGAATGCGTGGAGAAGATCGGGTGCGAGAGGCCGCCGGCGAGGAACCAGAGCGCCGCCCCGGCGCAGGCCGCGGCGACGGCGATCGCGCTCGGCCTCTGGAAGGCGCGCGCCCAGCGGCCGGGGTCGGCCTCGTGCATCAGCCCCTCGCGGACGTCGTCGTAGAACGGGTGAGGCGCGGTGGCATTCGCGCGCAGCATCGCGGCCTTGTAGCTCTGGTGCAGGCGGACCGCGTGCGCGCACATGGGGCACTCGGCGAGGTGAGCTTTCACATCCCCGCTTTCCTCGGGCGAGAACTCCCCGTCCACATAGGCGTGGAGGAACGTCTCCTCGAGCTTGCGGCATTCGTGCGTCAAGCGCGCCTCTTGAACTCGAGCACCTCGACCGCTTCTTCCTCTTCCACGACCGCGCCCAGCTCCAGCGCCTGCTTGCCGTGCAGCACCCCGGAAGCGACGGCGTATTCGAGCAGGTTCTTCTGCAGCAGCTTGCGGCCGCGATAGAGCCGGCTCATCACCGTGCCCACCGGGCAGTCGAGGATCTCCGCGATCTCCTTGTAGGAGAACTCCTGCAGGTCCGCGAGGATCACCACCAGCCGGAAGTCGATCGGCAGCTGGTCGATGCTCCGGATCACGTCGTCGGAGAGCAGCTTGTCGAAGAAATACTGCTCGGGATCGGCGGAGCTCTCGGTGGGCTCGCGGGTGACGAAGCGCTCGTTGCCGGCCTCGCGCGCGGCGCCCTCGACGACCGTCCGCTCCTTCACCCGGCGGCGGTACTTGTTGATGAAGGTATTGGTCAGGATCTTGAAGAGCCACGCCTTCATGTTGGTGCCGCGCTCGAACTTGTCGAAGAAGCGGAAGGCGCGCAGGAACGTGTCCTGCACCAGGTCCTCGGCGTCGCGCTCGTTCTTCGTCAGGCGCAGGCCGGCCGAGTAGAGCGCGTCCAGGTGGTCGAGGGAGAGGCTTTCGAATTCCCGCCGCGTCCTGTCGGTGTGCTTGAAGTCCAGCATCCCTCTCCCGCGTGCGTGGCCCTACCGACCCTGAATCTAACTGGCCTTCGTTACCGTGAAAACCCGGCGAAGTCGTTGAGCATTCCGCTTCACCGACCGCTCGCCCGTCACACTTGCACGACACTGCGAAAATGCAAGGAAGATCAAGGCATCGGCTTCAAAGGAAGACTCATCGTCTGGTGGAGAGGGCCTTCTCGATGGGCGTGTAGTCGAAATCGTGCGCCTCGGCCACCGCCTTGTAGGTGCAATGGCCGTTGAAGGTGTTGACGCCCAGCGCAAGCGAGCGGTCGCGTTTCACTGCCTCGATCAGGCCGAGGTCCGCCAGGCGCAGAGCGTAACCGACGGTGGCATTGGTCAGAGCGAAGGTGCTGGTCTGGGCCACCGCTCCCGGCATGTTCGCGACGCAGTAGTGCACCACGCCATGCACGGTGTACGTCGGATGATCGTGCGTGGTCGGGTGGCAGGTCTCGATGCAGCCGCCCTGATCGACCGCCACGTCAACGACCACGCTGCCTTCCTGCATCTCGCTGACCAGCTTCTCGCTGACGAGCTTGGGCGCCTTGGCGCCCGGGATCAGCACGCCTCCGATCACCAAGTCGGCGTCGCGCACGTACTTCGCGATCTGCGCCGGGTCGGAGTACACGGGCGTGATCCGGGAGCCGAAGATGTCGTCGAGATATGCGAGCCGGTTGTTGTTCACGTCCAGGATGACCGTGTCCGCGCCCATCCCCGACGCGAGCTTCGCGCTGTTGGTGCCCACCGTGCCGCCGCCGAGGATCACCACCTTGCCCCGGCGCACCCCGGGCACACCCGAGAGCAGCACTCCCTTCCCGCCATGCTCCTTCTCGAGCTGAACGGCGCCGACCTGGACCGCCATGCGGCCGGCCACCTCGCTCATCGGCTTCAGCAGCGGAAGCTGTCCATCGTCGGTCTGGATGGTCTCGTAGGCGACCGCGGCGACCTTCCGCTCCAGCAGCGCCTTGCTGAGCGGCTTGTCCGCGGCGAGGTGGAAATAGGTGTAGACGGTCTGTCCTTCGCGCATCAGCGCGTACTCGCTGGGAACCGGTTCCTTCACCTTCACGATCATCTCGGCGCGCGCCCAGACATCCGCCGCCTTCTCGACGATCTTCGCGCCCGCCACCTCGTACGCCGCATCGGCGATGCCGCTCCCCACGCCCGCGCCTTTCTCGAACAGGACCTGGTGCCCGCGAGAGGTGAGCGCCGCGACCCCGCCAGGGACGAGCCCCACCCGGTACTCGCGGGTTTTGATTTCCTTCGGACAACCGATGATCATCTTCGCTCCGGAGTCGTTTCGCCTTGCGGAAAAGGGCGGCGGAAGATAGCAGGCAGTCGCCTCGGGTCAAGCTGCGACGTGTCGAAATGCTGAAGCTTCTCTTCGCCGATCCATCGGGCCGGGTGTACGAGCACCCGGAGCTGCTTGCGCTAGCGCGCGACGGCCTTTCGCCGGAGCCCGCCGAGCGGCTGCCCGCGCACGCAACGCTGGCCGCGCTGCCGGGGCGGCGTCCGGTGGGACTCGATCCCTCGAGCGGCCGCGTGCTCGAGCTCTCCGAGGTGCGAATCGGGCGGCGGACCGTGCGGCCGAGCGCGGTCGCCGCCGTGCTGCCTCCGGGATGGACGCGCACCGAGCTGCCGGCGTTTCGCAAGATGGCGATCGCTCCGCTGCTGCCGCAGTGGGCGTATACCGCCGCGGCCTGGGACGAAGAGCGGAAGTTCCACGTCGCCTGGGCGCTGCACACCGACCAGCGGCGGCACTGGGATCCGGCGAGGCACTCCACTGCGGACCTTCCCGGGCGGGTGCAGTCCCGCCTCGCGAGGGATCGCAATCCCCTGCTGCGCCAACTGGCGCATTGCGCGCTCGAGTACCGCTGCTTCACCGCGCAGAACACCTTCTACCAGCGCGACGAAGCCGCGATCCCGGCGAGCTCGGGATGCAACGCGCGGTGCGTCGGGTGCATCTCCGAGCAGCCGGAGGGAGGGCCTCCCGCGTCGCACCAGCGGATCGGGCGGGCTCCGGACGCGGAGGACATGGCGGCCATCGGCATTCCGCACCTCGCTCGCGCTCCAGGGAGGACGATGGTGTCCTTCGGGCAGGGATGCGAGGGCGAGCCGTTGACGCGCGCCCGGGAGATCGCGGAAGCGATCCGCAAGATGCGGCAGGCGACGCCGCGAGGATCGATCAACGTCAACACCAACGGCTCGCTGCCAGGGAACCTCGCGTTGCTGATCGACGCCGGCCTCGACGCGTGCCGGATCAGCCTGAACAGCGCGCACAAGCCGCTCTACGAAGCGTATTACCAACCGATCCAGTACGGCTGGGAGGAAGTGGAGGAGTCGATCCGCCTCGCCCGCCGGCGCGGTGTCTACACGGCGTTGAACCTGCTCACGTTCCCCGGCGTCACCGATCAGGAGGGGGAGGTGGACAAGCTCTGCGAGCTCGTCTCCCGCGCCCGCGTCGACCAGGTACAGTCGCGCAGCCTCGCCATCGATCCCGACCAGTACTTCGCCTTGGCCGTGAAGCACTCGGCGGGAGGTGCCCGGATCGGGATCGCGGGGCTCATCGCCCGGCTGAAGCGGGCCCGCCGGGGCTTGATGATCGGCAACTTCGCGCGCGGCTTGAACGAGCGCGGTCCTCGGGTGGCCTGACATCCGAGTCATGATGCGCGTGATTGGTCCCGCGCAAGTCCGCGGAATCCGGAAACGTCGATCGACGGCATGGCGGTTGCTGCGCTTGCCCTGGCATGAAACGCATGACCCCCGCTCGCCTCATGTTGTTGGGCGCAGCGCTCCTGCTCAGCGCGCCTTCCGCTCTCGGGCAGGAGCGATCGGACGCCGTGCTTGTGCTCGCGGATGACGGAGCGCTGGACGATTCGGCGGTGCACGCGATCCGCAACATCGCGGCCAGCGAGCTGCGCAAGCACGGCGTGGTGCTCGCCGAGGATCGAAGGACGGCCGGCGTACACCCGCTGGACGCGGAGCTGTCGACGCTGGCCCTCGATCTCGGCGCGCGGCGGGTATTCGCGCTCCGGATCGGTGGGAGGCTCGGCCAGAAGATCCCGCTCAGCCTCGACGAGCTGACGCCGGAGACACTCATGCCGGTGCACTCGGCCTCACTCACGGCCACGGGTCTCGATGAGTGTGACGTGGTCACGGCGCGCCTCGTCGACGCGGTCCTCGGCGGACGGAGCGCGGAGAGCACCGCGCAGATGACCACCGTCACCGCCACGGAATCGAAGCCCTTCGCCAAGAAGCCCGGCGAGCGGTTCTGGTTCGTGGGACTGCCCGTCGCTCTCTACAACGCAGGCAACACACCGACCGGGTTTTCCCTCGGGTATGGATACGAGGCTGAGAACTTCCGCATCTCTGTCACGGGCGCCGGATATTCGCGCGGCAGCGACGGCGTCGCCTATGTCGCGATGGAGGCCGCCTGGATTCCCTTCGCCACCGAAATCTCGCCGTACATCGGCGGCGGCTTCGGGTACATGGGCGCGGGTGGCCGCGGCGGGCTGGGAGGCGTGATCGAGGGCGGACTCGAGGCGTTCCGGCTCCACGGCGTTCGAGCTCTGCTCGGCGTGCAGCTCGCGGTGCCGTTCTTCGATACGCAGGAGAATTCAGGGGTGACCGCGATCGCGCACCGGGGAGTCTATCCGGCGGGTTTCGTGCGGCTGGCGTTTTGAAACGCGGGACACCATTGAACGGACCCGCTCGGAGCGGAAGGGGGACACCATTTTGGATGGTGTCCCCGTAGAGATTCCTCAGCGGAACGATGCTCCGAGATCGACCGTTGCCGTCCAGAAGTCGGAATTGCCGCCCTTGTTGACGGAGACGGTGTTGCTGCCGGTGTTGATGTCGCTGAACAGGTAATTGTACCGGAACCGGCCGCCCAGCTTGAAGGCTCCGATGTTCGCTTCCAACCCACCGCCGAAGGGCAGTGTATGGGTGGAGCTGTTCCGGATGCCGGAGGCCTCGGCGCCGTTGACCCAGGTGTAGCCGTACCCGCCGAAGATGTACGGCGTGAACTCGCCGGGAAGGATGTTGAGCCGCACGTCCCCATAGCCTTCGTTCGTCTTGAGCGTGCTCGCCAGGCGGCCCTGGTTCAGGCTCTCGTTGATGTTGTTCTGCGAGCCCAGATAGCCCACTTCCACGCCGAGCATGGGCGTGGGCATGATCCCCAGCCGCGCGCCGTAAGCGGCACCGACGTCCGAACCGCTCAGCGACTGGTTGTACTTCGCCGCGCCGCCCTGCAGGACGATGCTGAACTCGCTGTCCGCCTTCGCCGCCGCGGGAAGCACGAGCGCTGCGACGCCGAGGGTCACGAGAAGCTTCTTCATGTGGTTTCTCCTCAGGCAAATCATGGAAAATCCGCGGCGTGGTGCGCGCGCGGTGGTACACACGGTGCGCATGCGGCGGAAAAACGGCCTGCCTGGCCTTCCGTCCCGGGAGGGGTCGTGGGCCCGGTGAAACTGGAGCTGCAGAAGGATCTTGCTCGCCGCCTGCGCGAGGGCCATCCCTGGATCTACAAGCGCGCGATCGAACGGCCTGCAGGCGGGCTTCAGGCAGGGGCAATCGTGGACGTCGTGGCCGGCGGCAAGTTCGTCGCGCGCGGTTACTACGATCCGGTGAGCGCTGTCCGCGTTCGCGTGCTGACGCGCGATCCCGCGGAAGCGATCGGCCCGCTGTTCTGGCGGCGGCGCATCGCGAAGGCGGTGGCGCTGCGCCGCGCCTGGGTGCTCTCTGCGGAGACCGACTGCGCGCGTCTGGTCCACGGGGAGGGGGACGGCCTCCCCGGCGTGGTGATCGACCTCTACGGCGCGTTCGCGGTGCTGAAGCTGTACAGCGCCGGCCTCGCCGCCCATCGCGCCGAAATCGTGGAGGCCTTGCGCGGCGAAATCGCGCCGGAGGGAATCTACGGCCGCGACGAGGAGATCGCGCGCGACGACGAAGAGGACGAGCTGGGCGACCGCGAATCACCGGCCGGCAAAGGGCAGGCGCTCTGGGGCGCGGAGCCGCCCGCCGAGCTCATCGTGCGCGAGCACGGAATGCGGATCGCGGTGGACGTCCGCGCCGGTCAGAAGACCGGTTACTTCCTCGATCAGCGCGAGAACCGTCTGGCGCTGCGGCGATTCGCGCGCGGCCGATCGCGCGTGGCCAACTGCTTCTCGTACTCGGGCGGCTTCTCGGTCAGCGCGGCCCTCGGCGGCGCCCGCGAGGTCGTCTCGATCGACCGCGACGCCGCCGCCATCCGGCTCGCCCGGCGCAATTTCGAGCTGAACGGGCTCGATCCGGCGAAGCATGGTTTCGTCGGCGCCGACGTTCTCGAATTCCTGCGCGGCGCCGACAAGCCGTTCGATCTGATCGTGCTCGATCCACCGGCGTTCGCGAAGTCGCAGAAAGCGGTGCCTGCCGCGCTCGATGGCTATGCGTCGCTCCACCGCGTCGCGCTGGAAGCGCTCGCCCCGGGCGGCATCCTCGCCACCGCTTCCTGCTCGGCGCGCGTCTCGCCCGATGAGTTCACCGGCGCGATCCGGGAGGCGGCGGCGAAGACCCACGCGCAGCTGCAACTGCTGGAGGAGAAGCGGCAGCCTCCCGACCATCCCGCCCTGCTCGCGTTTCCCGAAGGAAGGTATCTGAAGTTCTTCGTCTTCCGCAAAGGCGACTGAAATGGTCCTCTCCGGCCAATACCTGGAGCGCAGCGTGGTCGTCGGAGAGCTCGATGCGCTCTACCACCGCGGAACGCGCGAGCCGCCCTGCGTCATCGCCGCGCCGCACCCAGCGCTCGGGGGAAGCATGCTTTCGCCTGTGGTCGCGGAGCTCGCCTGGGCCCTCACTCGCGCGGGACATCCGACCATGCGCTTCGACTATCGCGGCGTGGGCGCATCGCGCGGCGTTTCGCGGCATGTGGCGGGCAGCGGGCACTTCGCCGATCTCCGGGAGGAGGTCGCCGATCTGCAGCGCATCTGCGAGCATCTGCTGGCGAGCACGCAGATGACCGAAGTCTGTGCGGTCGGCTACAGCTTCGGAGCGGCCGTGGCGCTCGAGGCGGCCGAGGAATCGCGGGTGGGGCGGTTGGTCCTGATCGCCCCGCCGACGCAGCTCTATGATTTCGGAGCGATCTCCGCGCTGCGAAAGCCGCTGCTCGTCGTCTGCGCGCACCAGGACTCGTACTGCGACCGGCGCGCGCTGCGGCCCCCCGACGGAGCCCGGCTGGAGATCATCCCCCACTCGGACCATTTTTTCGGGCGAGGGCTCACCGAGTTGGGAAAGACCGTCGCCGCATGGCTGCGCGGTGATCGATCCGACTACATTGCTCCACCGGATGCGCCGGAAGGAGGAGGCGTCGCCCCCGAGCTGGAGCTGGATCCGGGAGACGGCGAGCCGCTCGAGCTCGACACAGATCCGGAATGATCCCTGCGCGTTCAGCGAAATAACGCTGCCGCCGTCGCGTTGGCCAGGGGTGAAGGCTATGCTGCGGACCATGTGGGGGAGCACTCTCGGCGCGCGTCCGGCCCTGCGCGAGCGGGCGATCGTAGCCGCCGTCGCCATCGCGGTGCTGCTCCTCCTCGGATTGGCCGGTTGCTCGCGTACCCCCGCCCCGGTCATGGAGCTCAGCGACGACGCGGTGCCCGGCCTGATCGAAGTCGAGCTGCGCGAGCGCGCGGCGGTGCCCGGGAAGGTGGTTGATCAGGCCGAGCAGGAAGACGATCTGTACGGCGACGCGCTCTCGCCCGAGTACGACGTCGATCAGGCCGAGCAGGAAGACGATCTGTACGGCGACGCGCTCTCGCCCGAGTACGACGTCGAGCTGGAGGTGGAGCCGGGCACCGAGGCGGAGGTGCTCGCCCAGCTTCGCGCTCGTCCCGACGTGATCTGGGCGGAGCCGGTGGTTCGCTACCAGGCAACGTGGGTTCCGGACGATCCCGACTTCTCGAAGCAGTGGCACCTCAAGGCCGCGGGCGCCGAGCGGGCCTGGGACGCCACCCGAGGCGAGAGCGTCACGGTCGCCGTCATCGACACGGGCATCTATCCCGTCGACGATCTCGACCCCGCCCGCCTGGTGAAGGGATGGAACTTCGTCGCCAACAACGACGACGCGCGCGATGACCACGCCCACGGCACGCACGTCGCGGGGACGGTGGCGCAGAGCACCGGCAATGGCAAGGGCGTCGCCGGGATGGCGCCGCAGGCGCGGCTGATGCCGGTGAAGGTGCTGTCGGCGGCCGGCAGCGGGACCTCGCACGCCATCGCGGAAGGGATCCGCTGGGCGGTGGACCACGGCGCGCGGGTCCTGAACCTGTCGCTCGGTGGCGGTGGACGCTCGCTCGCCATGGCGACCGCCGTGGCGTACGCGCACCGGCGAGGGGCGGTGGTCGTGTGCGCCGCGGGAAATAGCGGATCGCGCGGCGTCTCCTATCCCGCGGCGTATCCCGGCGCATTCGCGGTGAGCGCGGTAGGCCCGCAAGGCCGCCTCGCTCCGTACAGCTCGTTCGGACCGGAGATCGCCATCGCCGCGCCGGGCGGAGACAAGTCCCAGGGCGAAGAAGCCGGCGTGCTGCAGCAGACGCTGGCGGAGGGAAGCACCACGGAGTCGGCCTATCGTTGGTTCCAGGGGACCAGCATGGCGACGCCGCACGTCGCAGGAGCGGCCGCGCTGGTGATGTCGCTCGGCGTCTCCGCGCCGCTCGCCGTCGAGGAGGTGCTCCGCAGCACGGCGCACGACGCGCCGGACGGCAACCGCGAAAAATACGGCTCCGGGCTGGTCGACGCCGCGGCCGCAGTGCGCAAGGCGACGCTCTGGTGGGGATTGTGGCGGCTCGCGTTCGCCGTGTTCGGGGCCTGGTTCGCCCTGCGGCACGCGCGCGCCGTCGGCCAGATCCGCGCGAGCGAGAAGGCTGGCCCGCTGTTCTGGGCAGGGCTCGGCGCCGGGGCCGGCGCGATGGCGATGCTCGCTCCCTTCGCCGGCGAGCGGATTTCGCTGCTGTCGTTCCTCGCCTTGCCTCCCGCCGCCTGGCCGCAGCGCTTTCTCGGTCCGCTCGCCGGCTACGTCGGGTGGAGCGCGCTGGTCCCGTTCGCGCTGGCGGTGCCGGCGCGACTCGCATCGCGTCCGCTGCAGAATGCGTTCGGCGCGGCCGCCGCAGGACTCGCGTTCGGATGGTCCGGGACGCTCCTGCACGCCGCGATCTGGCGGACGGTGGCGCTGCCCTGGATGCCGGCGCTGCTGATGCCGTTCTGGCTACTGGCGAGCGCATTCATCGCGTGGATGGCCGGACGCGGTCTGCTCTCGCGGGAGCCGCTGCGATGAAAGTCACCGGCACGGTGGAATTCGTCGATCTTGAAGGCGGGCTCTGGCGGCTGACGGCGGATGACGGCACGCGCTACACGCTGATCGGTTCCAAGGGCGATCTGAAGTCGGCGAAAGGAGCGCGGGTGGAGGTCGAGGGTTCGCTCGACGAGGGATTCGGGATCGGGATGTCGGGCCCGCAGCTTCGTGTCTCGAGGGTGCGGAAGCTCTAGAACACATTCTCATGACCGGTACAGCCTGGAGCGTAGCCGCAAACCCGCACCTTCGGCTCTCTAGACTCTGCGCAGCGCGAGCACGAGGCGCAGCCCCCAGATCACCGCGGCGATCCAGGCGAGGCCGAGCGCGGCGGCCGCGCCCTTCCCGGGACCTCCAGGGACCTCTTCCGCGTCGTCGGGCATCGGCCGGCGCAGCAGCCGCGCCAGCTGCCACGCTCCGGCGATGAACAGCGTCGCGCCGAGCGCGAGGACTTGTGGAGGTGGCGGGAGATCCGGATCCTCCCATCCGAGCAGGAAGGCCCCGCCGGCGATCCCATTGTTCACGGCGTGGGCGATCATTGCCGTCCACAATGACCCGCTCCACCAGCGGAGCGCTCCCAGCAACACGCCGATCTCCATCAGCCCGATGAACCCCACTTCGTCTCTGTGCAAGAGCGAAAAGAGTGCTCCGCTGACCAGCAACGCCGCGAGCGGTCCCCAGCTCCGGCGCAGTGCGGGGAGCGCGAATCCGCGGAAGAACAGCTCCTCGCCGAGGGGGGCCGCGAGCATCACCGTGATCAGCATCGGGATTGCGTTCGCGCGAAAGACGGTGTCGAGCAGCCGCTGCTTGGCATCGAAGTCGTCCACCACCGCGCGGGGCAACACTCCGTGCGCCATCCAGGTGAGGAACGACACGACCGGCTGATTCGCGGCGGCGAGTCCCGCCGCGATCAGCGCGTGCTTCCAGGAGGGCCGCCGAAGTCCGAGCCAGGGAAGAAAGCGGACCCCGGCGACGCCGAGCGTGAAAGCCGCGGGAAGCGCGATCGCCAGCGCCTCCGTTATCCAGAGGCCGCTCACGAGCCCGCGGAATTGCGCCGGTCCGCCGATCATGACCATCCCGACCCAGAGCGCGACGTACGCGAGGATGGCGCTTCCCGCTCCCAGCTTGCCCGGCGGCGACATGAGCCGCGCCCCATACCACGTCGGGTGTCCCATTTCACGCCGTTGCCCGCGGATGCACCGGGCGCGCTCCGCCATTACGCTACCACCGAGGATGGCCGATGACGAACACGTTCCCGCGGGCCGGCTGCGAAGGCTCAGCCGGCTCGCGTATTTGACGGCGCGAACCACGGGCGACCTTTTGGCGGCGCAAGCGCGGCGCAAGCTCGCCGCTAGCGGCAGTCCGCGCGACGATCTGCGCAAGGCGGGCGAGCGCATCCTCGCCACCCTCGGGGAGCTCAAAGGAGCGGCGCTCAAACTCGGTCAGGCGCTCGCGATGGATCCCGACGCGCTGCCCGAGGAAGCGCGCAGCGTGGTGGCGAGGCTGCTCTCGCAGGCGCCGCAACGGATGGAGTTCGCGCAGGTCGCCGAGGTGGTGCGGGCCGAGCTCGGGCGCTTCCCCGACGAGCTGTTCGCGCACTTCGAGCGGGAGCCACTGGCCGCGGCGTCTCTCGGCCAGGTCCACGCCGCGCGCCTGCAGGACGGCCGGGAAGTGGTGGTGAAAGTGCAGTACCCCGGCGTGGAGAAGGCGTTGCAGAACGATCTCGCGAACGCGGCCGTGCTCGTCCGCGGCTTCGCCCTGACCGGCGACGCGCTCGACGGCCGCCCCTACTATGACGAGCTGCGAGCCGCGCTCCTGCGCGAGCTGGACTACGGGCAGGAGGCGGCGCAAGCGGATGCGTATCGGGAGGCTGCGGCGCGCTATCCCGAGCTGGTGGTGCCCGAGGTCGTGTACGAGCGCAGCGCGCGGCGCGTCCTTTGCCTGGAGCGAATTCACGGCCAACCGCTGCTGGAGCTCATGGAATCGGACGCGCCCGGCGATGAACGTTTCCGCGTGGCGCGCCTGCTGATCTTCGCCATCTGGGGTCCCTTCTACGCGGCGCGCCTGGTGCACTCGGACCCGCACCCCGGCAACTTCTTCGTGCTTCCGCGGGGAAGGCTCGGCGTCGTCGACTTCGGCTCGACCAAGATGCTCTCGGAGCGGTTCGGCTCGGTCTATCGCATCTTCCTCGAGGAGAACGCAGCGGGCCGCGTCCATCCCGACGTCGGGCCCATGCTGAAGAAGGCGGGTTTTCGTTTCCTCGGCGACGACGAGGAGGACGCGTTCGAGTTCTGTCAGAAGCTCGCCGACATCGTGCAGCGGCCGATCGCGAGCGAGGAGTACGACTTTGGGTCGGATGGGCTCGTGCAGGACGTCAGACGGGCCTTCCGCAGCGATCCCCGCATCGGTTTGACGATCAAGCCGCCGCCGGAAGCGCTGCTGTTCTACCGCTCGGCGGCGGGGCTCGCGCAGGACCTGAGGCTCTTGAAGGCGCGTGGACCGGTGCGCGCGGTGCTGAAGGAGATTCAGCAGCGCGGGAGCGCGTGGTAAAGCCAGCCGTCGTGGATCGCCTCCAGCAGCTCGTCGAAAGCCCGGGACAGCTGGCCGCCTGCGTGGAAGACGTGGCGCACAGCGCCCGGGTCGGGCTCGACACGGAGAGCAACGGGTTTCACGCTTACTACGAGAAGGTCTGCCTTCTGCAGATCTCGACTCCGGAGGCGGACTGGGCGATCGACACCCTCGCGCTCGGGGTCGCGCCGCTCTTGCCGCTGCTCGCCGATCGGGCGCGCGAATGCGTCCTGCACGCCGCCGAGTACGACGTGCTCTGCATGAAACGTGATTACGGATTCTCCTTCGGCCGCATTTTCGATACCCACGCCGCCGCGAAGGCGCTCGGGATCGACAGGGTGGGCTTGCACGACCTGCTCGGCGATCAGCTCGGAGTGCAGCTCGCCGTCGACGAGCAGCGCAGCGACTGGGGAAAGAGGCCGCTCTCGCCCGAGCAGCTCCAGTATGCGTTCGCCGACGTCAGCTACCTGCTGCCGCTGCGGGAGAAGCTCGGCGAGGAGCTCGGTGCGCGGCAGCTGCTCGCCGAGGCGGAGGCCGAATTCGCGCGCCTGATCGCGAAGGAGCCACGCCCTCGCGAATTCGATCCGGAAGGATGGCAGCGGATGAAGGCGGCGCGGGCCCTGGACGGCCGCGGCCGCGCCGTGCTCCGCGAGCTGTATCTGCTGCGCGACCGGCGGGCGCGCGATCTGAACCGGCCCCCGTTCAAGGTGCTCTCGGACCTCTTCCTCGCCGAGGCGGCGCGGCGGCAGCCGAAGGGCGAGGAGGAGCTGCTTCGCGTCCCCGGAACTTCGCTGGGCGCGCTGAAGAAGGTGGGCTCGCAGGTGCTGGAAGCGGTGAAGAAGGGGCTGTCGGCCGAACCGATCCCGCGCCCACGCCCCGGCGGAGGCAACGGCCCGCAGTGGCGCCGCGGCTCTCCCGGCGCGCCGCCGCCCGAAGTCGAGGACCGCTACCAGCGCCTGCGCGCCTGGCGCCGGAGCCGCGCCGAGGCCCGCAAGGTCGAAGTCCAGGTCATCGCCCCCAACGCCGTCCTCTGGGCCATCGCCCGCGCCAACCCCTCGCACCTCGACGCGCTGTCGCGCGTCGAGGGGATGGATGCCTTCCGCCTTGAACAATACGGGCCCTCGATCCTGGAAGCCCTCCACCGGCCCGGCGATCAGCAAAAGCTTCTCTAAGGAACAGCCTCGGCGTCCCTGGCGGTTGTCTGAAGACCTAGAAATTCGCCCCGGACTTGGGCGCCGGCACCGTCTCCGCCAGCCGCGGCGCCGATCCACCCGCGAGAATCCTGTATGCGCTCCAAGCCCCGACCACCGCCTTCACATACCTGCGCGTCTCCCGATACGGAATGTTCTCCACCCACTCGTCGAGCTGCCGCCCCGCCGCGCGCGCCGCCCACGGCGCCGCCGCGCGCGGACCGGCGTTGTACGCCGCGAGGGCGACCACGGGATCGCCGAACCTCCCGATCAGCTCCGAAAGGTACCACCCGCCCAGATCGATCGCGGTCCCCGGATCGACCAACTGCTCGTCCCGCAGCGGCGGACGCCCGAGGACGACGGCCGCCCGCCGCGCGGTCGCGGGCAGGAGCTGCAACAGACCGACCGCGCCCGCGGCGCTGCGCACGTCTGGCTTGAACAGGCTCTCGCGGCGCATGACCGCGAGCACCAGGTACGGATCGATGCCGGTGCGCCCCGCCGCGCGTGCCACCTGCGCCGGAAACGCAGCCGGGTAGGCGCCCTCGAGAACGGACCGCGGCGCGCGCGGGCCGCGATCGCCGAGCAACGCGATGGCGAGGAGCACCGCGCGATCGGCGCGGCCGGCTCTCTCATAGATGGGAAGGGCCGCCACCCCGGCGTCCCCGGCGTGGTGCTGCACGAACCAGTCTGCCTCTGCCGACGCCTCGGCGAGGAAACCGAGCGTCGCCAGCTCTGCCGCTACCGTGAGCGGGGCCGGCAGGCCGTCGGGTGGCACGGTTCGAGCAGGGGGAAACGGGGCGGGATCTTCGCTCACTTCGCCCAGGCGCTCTCGCGCGAGCAGGCCGTACCAACCCAGCGGGTCCAGCTCCGCCGCGCGCCGGTAGAGCGTCTTCGCAGCGCGCGCCTTTCCGCAGCGGGCCTGCCAGTACAGCCCCTGCGCGCGCTCCTCATCGCCCGACGCGCTCGCGGCGAATTCGGCGAATCGCTCGGGCGCGTCCCGGAGGTGGTCCTGGTACGACATCCAGGCGAGCGTCCAGCGCGCGAGGGACGCGTTGGGGCCGGCGCGCTTCGCGGCGAGCCGGGCGAGCCGCGCGCGCGCTTGCTTGCGCTTTCCGCCGTCCGTGAGCAGCCGCGCCGCGAAGAGAACGCTCTCTTCCGCTTCTGGAGAGGTGGGAAAGCCCTTCGCGACGGCATCCGCGAGGTCGATCGCCTCGGCTTCCCGCCCGCGCCGGGCCCGGTCGCGAGCGAGGAGCATTCCGGCGATCGCCTGGACGTGAACGTTGCCCTGCGCCCACGCCTCTTCGAGCGACGCAGCCGCCTCGCCGCGCCGGCCGTCGGCGGCGAGGGCGCGCGCGTGCACCAGGAGCGCCTCGGCGCGATCCTCTCCGGAAAGCATTCCGGCCGCGACCTCCGCTTGCGCCACTGCCGCAGCTGGCTGGCCCGCCGCGAGCAACCGAGAGGCGCGCAGCAGCAGCTCGCGACCCGAAGGCTCGGGTAGCGCGACGCCGAGTTCGCGCTGCATTGCGCGAGCGGTCTCCGCCGCCGGGTGCTCGGGGTGCTGCAGCCAGAAATTCCTCAACGCCTGAGCCGCCTCTTGCTCACGCTCGGGCTCGCCGCGGAGGGCCTGCGCGAGGACCCACGCCATCGCGGCCTGCACGTCGATCGGCTGTCCGGGAAGCGCCGCCGCCCGCTGGGCCATCTGGCGAGCGGCGGCGAAATTGCTCGTCGCGAGCAGCGCGTCCGCGAGCAAGGCGGAGGCGCGCAGGGAAGGGGGCCCGTCGGAGGTTGCCGCCACCCGGAGCGGTTCCACGGCCTCGGCGGGCGATCCCGAGAGCAGCAGCGCCTCGCCGCGGAGGACCTGCCCGTACGCCGCCAGCGGACCCGTCTCTCCGGCGCTGCCGGCTGCCAAGGCGGCTTCATTCAGCCTTCCCTGGGCGAACAGGGCTCGCGCCACCACCAGGCGGCATTCGGGGGCCGCGCAACCCGATGCCATGGCTTCGGCGTCGGCCGGTCTCCCGGCGGTCAGCAGAGCGCCCGCTTGAACGGCGGCATCTTCTGCGCCAACCACTCGCTGCGGGAAGAAGACCAGCATCGTTGCCATCGCCCGGAGCCTGAGATTCACTCGACGATCCGTCCCCTTGCGCCGTTTGCGGCGGCTGCCCAGATTGCGGCGCTTGCCGTCGTCCAAGGTGGCGAAGCTTGACGCGTTCTGTTATATGCCCGCGCCTCGCAAGGAGGTTCGTTCGAATGCCGCTTTTGGCGAAGCCGTTTCCGACCGAGATGACGACGCCCATCAATCTGGAGGGCAACAAGAAGATGTCGGTCGAGGCTCATCGCAACCTTTTCTGCACCGCCTATGACGAGTGCCTGAACGAGGCCGTCAAGCGCGGCTGGAACAGCTTCACCTGCGTGCGTTGCCCGAACTACACCTTGACCCACGTATCTCCCGAGAACTCCATCGAGGCTTTCGCAACCCAGCGCAAGTCGGCGTAGAACGCACTCGGCTGCCGCGGAAGTCAACAGAATGTTCCGCGGGACCGGAACACACTTCCTGACCAGTGCCGGCACGGTTCGCGCTCAAGGATAGTCGCTAAGCCGGCTTCGGCGGCCTCGACTAACGCCCGTAGAGCAGCAGTACCCACAACCGCCCGGCGCCGTACTGGCGCGAGCTGGCATACAGCGCTCCGACGCCGATGCGGGTCCATTTCCGCTCGGAGAGGTTCTTCGAGGAGCCGACCTCCTCGGGCGCGCTGGCCACGTACAGCTCCGCGACAGCGCTGGACAGGCCTTCTGTCCTTTGCAGGGCGCGTCCGGCCAGCGCCCGGTCGAGCTTCATCTGATCCGCCTCTGCCGTGACGCGGACTTCCTGGTCAGCGACGCCATCCAGCGCCGGATCGCGCTGCAATGGAGGCAGACCCCGCCTCTTCCGCTCCGCCGCGATGAAGCGTGCCACCTCCGCAACGGGGTCAGGGATCCCGACGATGGGCACTGCGAACACCTCGGTCAGGTACACTCCCTCGGCACCGTCGGCGGTCAGCCCGCTCGCCGCGCCAAGGCCGAGGCGGCGGTGTCTCGGGTCGAGCATGTTCGCGAGGTGCGCGGGCGATCCGGCGATGGCCTCGTGCGCGGTACCTACATCGCTGGAAAGACCGATGTTTTCGCCGATGCTCCGATAGGCGTAACCGCGGGCGCGCAGCCGATCGCCCAGGGATCCATCGCTCGGGAGCACGTGCGCGAACGTTCGCGTGCGCGCCATCTCCTGGCTGTGTGCCTCGGCCGCCGCGTCGAGGTCGCGGTCGCGAACCAGCGGCGGCAGTCCGCGCGACGCGCGCAACCGAGCAATGGCCTCCTCGACGCCGCCGAGACCCTCGCGCACACGCCCCTCTGGCGGCGGCCTGGAGGGGGGGACGACTCCGGCGAAAACCCGCCGGACGGCAGCCACTTGAGGGCCTCCGGCTCCGTCGGCGAGCACCTCGATGGAGTGTTCGCCGCGCTCCCCGAGCAGGACCCGAGTCGAGAACGCGGTGCCGGAGCCGCCCAGCTTCATCTCCTCCACCTCGCCCGAAGGCCGGGTGATGTAGAGCCGCGGGTTCCCGAGCCCCTGTTCCAGCGTGCCCGAGACGTTCACGGATTGCCCGGCCTCAACACGGCCCGGAATGTGCGAGAGGGTCGTGCCATGGAACGCCGTGAGCGCACAGACCACCGCGCTGCCGTCCCGCAACTCCGCCGCAGCCACCCCGACGCGGCTGAACCGGCAGGTCTTCGGATAAAGCTCGCCCGCGGCGCGATCGGCGCGCGACGACGGGCTGACGGTCGCGATGCCGGCGACCGGTGAGGGCTCGTAGGACTCGAGCGAAGCGAAAAACGACGCTGCCGGCCCGCTCACCGGGGCTCTGCCCGCCTGCACTGCGGCCGCGAAAGCGCGGCAAGCCCGGGTCAGATCGGCGTCGATCGCCACGCTCCGTCCCGGGCATGACCCGGCGATTCCGTCGAGCACGGAGGCCTCGAGCCGGGATTGCGCCGGGAGCGCGTCCGCGAGAAGCAGCAGCAGCGCGAGCAGCACCCCACCAGCCTAACGGAAGGGGCAAGGCGGGCGCGAGATTTCGTTCCGTCCCCAGGCGACGCCGGCGCAGGAAGTGGTTGCGCTCCTCCGTTCGTCTGCGACAGAATTGTCCTTGGCGTGGCGCTTGCTTGGCATTACTCACCCAAGTGGAGGCATTTCATGCGGCTCGGTTTCGGCGAGATCCTCGTGGTCCTGGCGCTTGCGCTGCTGTTCTTCGGGCCGTCGAAGCTTCCGCAGCTTGGCGCCAGCCTCGGTCAGGCCATCAAGGGCTTCAAGAAGGGGCTCAACGAGGTCGAGGAGCCCGAGGCGGAAAAGAAGCTTCCGCCGGCGCCGTAGAGCGGGACCACCGCTCCGTATTACAACACGGCTGGATGTCGTTGCGGCTCCAGCTGGTGCTCCTCTTCACCGCGGTCCTCGCCGCCACTCTGCTCGTCGCCAGCGCGCTCGGCCTGCGCATCGCGCAGCGGTCCGTCGAGGAGGAGATCCGCAAGCGCACCGCCGAGCTGGCGAGCGCCACCACTCTCGCCCTGAAGCACGCGGGGAACGACGACGATCAGATCTCCGAAGAGCTGGCGGCGACCGTCCGGACCCATCGGGGAATCCTGCGCGCGGAACTGGCCCGGCAGGCGGCCCTGGGGATCGACGCCGACTTCACCGCGGCCCACATCGAGGCGGGCGGCATCGTCTTCACCCGCTGGCGCGGTCCGGCCACGCGGCTCGCCGGCGAAGTGATCGACGATCCGGACTCCGGTCGAGCGCTGCAGCTCGTGGCCCCGTTCAACGATGCGCGAGGCGCCAAGGCGCGCCTGGTGCTGCTGGCATCGCTGGCGGAGGCGGAGCACCTGGTCGCCGCCGAGCGCAAGGCCTTGCTGCAGGTGGCGATGGGCGCGTCGGTCTTCCTCGTCGTGGCGTTCTGGATCCTGCTCGGGCGGATCCTCATCCGCCGCGTCTCCGCCCTGCAGCTCACGATGCGCGCGGTGGAGGGCGGACTGCTCGACGTGCACGCGCCCGGACCTCGGGAGGGCGGCGACGAGCTGGCGTATCTCGCCCGCGGGTTCAACCGCATGCTCGCCCAGATCCGCGGATTCAACGCCGAGCTGACGAAGAAGATCGAGGAGGCGACCGCCGAGCTGACGAAGAAGAACCGGGACCTCGAGGAGCTGAACGAGCTGCTCGTCGCCGCCCGCCGCGATCTCACCTCCCAGGAACGCCTCGCCGCGCTCGGGCAGCTCGCCGGCACCATCGCGCACGAGTTGGGGAACCCCCTGAACGCATTGAGCGGTCATCTGCAGCTGCTGGCGCGGCGGCCCGATCTGGCGGAGCCGGCACGTTCCCAGGTCGCTGTGCTGCAGGGAGAGGTGACGCGGATGACGCAGATCATCCGTCGTTTCCTCGATCAGACGCGCGGTTTCACGCCGGCAGCGGAGACGGTGGAGCTCGCTCCGCTCGTGGACGAGGCGCTCGATCTCACCCTGGGAATGGAGGCGCGGCAGCGGATCCAGATCGCGCGTGAAGTGGACGGCGTCGCCGTGCGGACGGATCCGGGGCTGGTGAGGCACCTGCTCACCAACCTGGTTGCGAACGCGGTCGACGCCATGCCGAACGGCGGACGCCTGGAGGTCCAGGCGCGCAGCGAGGGACGAGACGTGGTCTTGCGGGTCAGCGACACCGGCACCGGGATGGCGCCCGACGTGAAGCGCCACATCTTCGAAGCGTTCTACACCACCAAGCCGGACGGGAAGGGCACCGGGCTCGGACTCGCCATCTGCAAGGAGATCGCGCGCGCGCTGCGCGGCCGCATCGACGTGGAGAGCGAGCCGGGCAAGGGCTCTGCGTTCACCGTCCGCTTTCCGGAGGCGGACGCGCACGCCGCCTGAGCGTCCGCTATGCTCTTCCCATGCACGCGCCCGCGCGCATCCTGGTGGTAGACGACGACGGCGCCTCGCGCTCGCTGATGGCCCAGATCCTCGCGGAGGACGGGCACGGCGTCCTCGCCTGCGCCGATGGCGCCGAGGCAGTCGAGCGGCTCGAGCGCGACGGCGAGTTCGACGTGGTGGTCAGCGACATCCGCATGCGGGACGTGGACGGCCTGGAGGTGCTGGACTGGGTCCACAAGCATGCCCCGGAGACGCCGGTGCTGCTGGTCACTGCGTTCGGGAACATCGACGGCGCGGTCGAGGCGATCCGCCGCGGCGCCTACGACTACATCTCCAAGCCGTACGACGTGAACGCGATCAAGCTGGTGGTAGACCGGGCGCTGCGCCACCGGCGGCTGGCCACCGAGAACCGGCGGCTCAAGCGGGAGATCCGCGAGAAGTACGCGCTCGCGAACGTGGTGGGCCGCAGCGAGAGCATGCTTCAGGTCTACAAGACCGCCGCGCGCGTGGCGCTCACCGATGCGACCGTGCTCGTGGTGGGAGAGAGCGGCACCGGCAAGGAGCTGGTCGCGCGCGCCATCCACGCCAGCAGCACGCGGGCAGCGGGAGCGTTCATCGCCGTCGACTGCGGCGCCATCGCGGAAGGGGTGCTCGAGAGCGAGCTGTTCGGGCATGCGCGCGGCAGCTTCACCGGAGCAACCGGGACGCGCCGCGGGCTGTTCGAGGAGGCGACCGGCGGGACGCTCTTCCTCGACGAGGTCGGAGACATCGGCGCTCGCATCCAGGGTCAGCTCCTGCGCGTGCTCCAGGAAGGGGAGATCCGCCGGGTGGGGGAAAGCGCTCCCATCCGGGTGGACACGCGGGTCGTCGCCGCTACCAACAAGGACCTCGCCGAGGCGGTGAAGGCGGGGAAGTTCCGCGAGGACCTCTTCTACCGCCTGAACGTCGTCACGATCCGCATCCCTCCTCTGCGGGAACGTCGCGAGGACATCCCGCTGCTCGCCGAGCACTTCGCCGCCAGGCACGCCGGGGAACGCGGCGCTTCGCTCACCACCGAGGCACAGGAGGCGCTCCTCCTTTGGGACTGGCCCGGAAACGTGCGCGAGCTGGAGAACGCGGTCGCGCGCGCGTTGGCGCTGAACCCGGGTGGAACCATCCTGCCAGAAGACCTCCCCGAGGCGGTTCGCGAGCGCTGGCGGCCGCAGCGCGGCATGCCGGCGAAAGCCGTCTCCACTTTGGTGGCGGTCCCCGCCGCGGCGGCGTTGGCGGATCCGCTGATCGCGGATCACCCCACCCTGGATGAGCTCAGCCGGCGCTACGCGGAGCGGGTGCTGCGCGAGGCAGGCGGAAACAAGACCCGCGCTGCGGAGGCGCTGGGCATCGATCGGAAAACCCTTTCCCGCCTGTTGCGCGAGGAGTAGTCGATTCCTGTTCTCCTGGCCGACAGTTCAGCAATTTTGTAGGCCATTCGTGTCGGCTCCCCGACAGGGATTGGCGGTACGACAGACGCCCACCTCAGTAATCCCGGGTATTTGGCTTCCGGCGCAAAGCTGGCAGGCTGCATGCAACAAAGCGTAGGCGTGACTGACCGGAGGCCCCACATGAACGGATACCCCCGCGAGCAGAAGGAGCGGCTCCAGCGGATCCAGCTCATCGGCCGCGTCCAACTCGCCTACGAGCAGCTCAAGGACACGATGCAGCGCTATCGCGACGACTCCCCACGGGCCCGCGCAGCCATCGCCGCCGCCAAGCGGCGGCTCGCGCTCCTGAACCGCGCGCTCGCCATCATCGCGCTGGAGGCCGCGCAGCAGCCAGCGTGAAAGACCGCACGGCTGCGGCGGCATCGTACAGCTCGGTGAAAGGGGTGCACGCCAGGTCGTGCGCCCGGCAATAGCGGTGCAGGTAGCTGTCCACGCGAGCGAACGACCGGTCCGCGAACTGAACCAGGCAGCGGTCCGCGAATCCGTCGCCGATCCCGATCACGTACTTCGCCCCGGTCCGCCGAGCTTCCGCGACCGCCACGCGCTTGCACGAGCCGCACACGTCGCAGCCCGCCGCGCGTGATTCCGCGTCGGTCGGGTAGCTCACGCGCATGCCCTCTGGCGAGAATTCCGCCACGTTCGCGGTGATGCGCAGGTGCTCGCGCAGATCCGCGGGCAGATGCGCGGTGACCACTGCTTCGACGTACTGTCGCAATCCGCCCGAGGCGAGGAAGAACGGCGCGCCCCGATCGCGTGCGGCGCCCACCAACTCGACGAAACCCGGCCTCAGCTTCGCCGCCTTCAGCGCAAATGCGACCACCTCCGCTTCCGGAGCGCGGATGGGCGTGTAGATGCTCTGGATGATCGCCCGGGTGGTGAGCTTGCCCTGGAGAAAGAGCTTCTTCTGCAGCGCGAGGTAGTCTGCTCCGCAGAAGTGCCGGCTGATCTCGTCGCCGATGTCGAGGACCGTCGCCGTCCCGTCGAAGTCGCATACCACCGCCAGATCGGTCACGCCGCGCTTGTAAGCAGGGGTACGGGGCAGGCGCAAGCGCGGCCGTGTGAACGCTCGGCCGCTCCCTGCAGGGATTCGATGGGTGGCGCTGCGCTACACTCCTGAGCGTGAACCTGACCGATGCCGAACTGTTCCAGGAGGCCGCGCGCAGGAGCACGGCCAGGGAACCGTTCGTGCTCTGCACGGTGACTGCGACCGCGCGCTCCGCACCGCGCGACGCGGGCGCGAAGATGATCGTGTCTGCGGATGGCGCGATCAGTGGTAGCGTCGGCGGCGGACCCCTCGAGGCCCTCGTGATCCAGGAAGCCGTCCAGCTTCTCAAAGGGGATTCAGGCTCCTGCGAGCGGAGGTACGCCCTCACGACCGCCGGCGACGCCGCCGAGCCGATTCCGCCGGGCGGCGCGATCCCCGAGGAACTGGGCATGAAGTGCGGGGGAGAAGTGACGGTATTCCTCGACGTGCTCCGTCCGGCGCCGCGCCTGCTCTTGTACGGCGCCGGCCATGTCGGAGAGAGGGTGGCGAACATCGCCGCGGAGATCGGCCTCGACGCGACCGTCGTCGACGACCGCGAGAAGTTCGCCACGCGCGAGCGCTTTCCGCGGGCCGGCGGCGTGCGCTGCGCCGATCTATCGCAGGACCCGCTCGGGGGGCTTTCGCCGGGGCCATCCGATTTCGTGGTCATCCTCACCCGCTGCCACGCCCTCGACGAAGCGGTGCTCGAGGCAAGCCTTCGCACCACCGCGCGGTACATCGGGTTGATCGGCAGCCGGCGCAAGATCGCGCTGATCCTCCGCAGCATCGGCCGGCGGCTCGGCCGCGATCCGCGCGACGATCCGCGGCTGCACGCGCCCATCGGGCTGAGGCTCGGCGACAAGACGCCGGGCGAGATCGCAATCTCCATCCTCGCCGAGATCCTGCTGCTCAAGAGCAAGGGGGTGCTCGCCCACGCGCGCTTGCCCGCGAAGGACGCCGTCCGCGTACGTGTCCGAGAGCACGCCTGATTCCCTTTTTGACAACTGCACGCCTGTTCACTTAGGGTGAGCGGCGATGCCCGACGAGACCGCTCTCGCCCAGCAGGAGCCGGTGCAACCTGCGGTGCGCAGGTACGCCCTGAAGACAGCCGCGCCTGCGCGCAAAGGCCTGGTCGATTACGACCGGGATCTCTCCGACGAGCAGCGCGCGGTGGCGCTCTGCGATGCGCGTCCCACGCTGGTGATCGCCGGCGCAGGCTCCGGCAAGACGCGCGCGCTGACGTATCGCGTGGCGCACCTGCTCGAGACCGGAACGCCACCTTCGAGCATCCTGCTGCTGACGTTCACCAACAAGGCGGCGCGGGAGATGATGGCGCGCGTCGGCCAGCTCTGCCGGGTGGAGACGCGCAGGATGTGGGGCGGCACGTTCCACCACGTCGCGCATGGGCTCCTGCGCGAGCACGCCTCGCGGCTCGGATACGCCGATCGCTTCGGGCTCCTCGATCGCGAGGACGCGAAGGAGGTGATGGCGAGCGCCACCGCCGACCTCGGGTACGGCGTCGGACAGCGCCGGTTTCCCCGGCCCGACGCGCTGATCGATCTGTACTCGACCGCCGTGAACACGCAGCGGCCGCTGGCGGAAGTGATCGCGACGGAGGCGCCGCAGTTCGTCGCGCTGGAAGAGGAGATCCTGCGCGTCGCCCGACGCTTCGCCGAGCGCAAGGCGCAGATGAACGCGATGGATTTCGACGACCTGCTCCTGAACTGGAAGCGGCTGCTCGTCGAGGTACCGGCCGCGCGCGAGAGCATCTGTCGGCGCTTTTCCGCGGTGCTGGTCGACGAGTACCAGGACACCAACCGACTGCAGGGCGAGATCGTCGACGCCACCGCGGCGCCGCACGGGAACGTGCTGGTCGTCGGCGACGATGCGCAGAGCATCTACGCCTTCCGCGGGGCGCACTTCGAGAACATCCTCAGGTTCCCCGAGCGCTATCCGCGCTGCCAGCAGCTGCGTCTGATCACGAACTACCGGAGCACGCCGCCCATCCTCGCCCTTGCCAACGCGTCCATCTCCTGCAACCGCAAGCAGTTCCAGAAGGAGCTGCGCGCGCACCGCGAGGGAGGGGTGTTGCCGGCGCTGGTGCCGCTGCGCGACGTGCATCAGCAAGCGGAATTCGTCGCCCAGCGCATCCTCGAGCTGCGCGAGGAAGGCATCGGGCTGCGCGAGATGGCGGTGCTCTACCGGGCGCATACGCACTCGATGGAGCTGCAGATGGAGCTGGCGCGGCGCGGGATTCCCTTCCTGGTTCGCGCCGGTGTGCGGTTCTTCGAGCAGGCGCACATCAAGGACGTGCTCGCGCACCTCAAGTTCATCCAGAACCCGCAGGACGAGCTCTCCTTCAAGCGCGTCGTCAAGCTTGTGCCCGGGATCGGCGCCGCGAGCGCGGACGCGCTCTGGGCGCAGGTGGAGCAGTGGCTGCGCATGGGCCGCGACCCGCGCACGCACCTCGACTCGCTCACGCAGCTGGTGCCGCCCAAAGCGCGCCCAGGCCTGCGCGCCCTCGGCGGCGCGCTGCAGACGCTGGTGGCGATACGCTCGCAGCCGAGCGAGATGATCCGCTGCATCCTGGACGAGGGCGGCTATGGCGAGGCGCTGAAGCAGCGGTACGCCAACGCGCAGGCCCGCCATGACGATGTCCTGCAGCTCGCGGACTACGCGCTGCAGGCGGAATCGCTGGAGCAGCTCCTCGCGGACCTGACCCTGCTCGATTCACTGGAGGCCGAAGACGTCGTCGAAGGCGCGGAGCCCGACGAGAAGATCACCCTCTCCAGCGTGCACCAGGCGAAGGGCCTGGAGTGGCGCGCCGTGTTCCTCATCTGGCTCGCCGACGGACGCTTTCCCAGCGCGCCCGCGCTGCGCGCACCGGATGGAGAAGAAGAGGAGCGGCGCCTGTTCTACGTCGCGCTCACGCGCGCCAAGGACGAGCTGTACCTGACGTACCCGATGATGCAGGAGGAGCGCGACCAGGCGCGGCTGCTCTTGCGTCCGAGCCGGTTCCTCGACGAGCTGCCCGCGGCCCCGCCGCCATACGAGAAGTGGAGCATCGAACTGGCGCCGCAGCACGAATTGCTCGAAGAGTAGGCCATGGAAGGGGCTCCCCGGCAGGGGCTCGGATCTTTCTTCCGCGCCCTGATGGACTTCGTCGACGAGCGCGGCCTTCGGGAGCAGGTGCGTGCCGGCGTCTCCGCCGCCACGCGGGCGACCATCGACGATCCGCCGCGGGTGCTCAGCTTCATCTCCTCGACGGCCATCGACGACATCGAGTCAGTGCTGCAGAAGCTGGTGGGTGACGAAGGGCTGGCCGAGTGCGGCATCGCTTGCGCCCGGCCGCTGGGCTGGACCATCCTGCAGCCGATCATCCGGATGGCGTTCATGGTCTTCGGGCAATCGCCGGGGCCGATTTTCGCGAACCTGGATCGGTTCTTCTCCATGGTCACCCGCGGCATCACGTTCTCCTGGCAGCCCGGCGAGAAGTGCGGCGCGGTCCTCACCCGGTTCGACGGCGAGGGCACACCAGAGGCCGCCTTCCATGTGCTGCGCGGCACGCTGCTGTTCGCCTACGAACTGTCGGGAACGGTGGGAGAGGTAGGGATGCCGCAGGTGGTGGAATCGACGCCCGCGGGTGTAACTGTGCGTTATGACGTTCGTTGGCACTAGGGGTTTTGTTGCGTCGCGGATGCGGTGCGCCGTAGCATCGGGTGAGTTTCATGCCGGCCGATAAGCCCATCCTGCTCGGCATCGATCTGGGCACTACCAACACGTGCGTCGCGTACGTGCGCAACAAGGTCGCGCGGGTGGTCCCGAGCGACAAGGGCTCGCTCATCCTGCCCAGCGTGGTGGCGATGAGCGACAAGGGCGATCTGCTGGTCGGCAACGTCGCCAAGGACCAGATGGTGGTCAATCCGCGCAACACCATCTACGGGGCCAAGCGGTTGATCGGCCGCCAGTACAACTCCAAGGTCGTGCAGGACATCAAGCACTACTTCTCGTACGAGATCGTCGAAGGCCCGAACGGCGAGGCCGCGGTGGTGCTGGCAGGGAAGGTGTACTCGCTGCCGCAGATCAGCGCCTTCGTGCTCCAGCATTGCAAGCGCGTGGCCGAAGCGACGCTCGGGCAGGAGATCACGGAAGCGATCATCTCGGTTCCAGCCTATTACAACGACAACCAGCGCAACGCGGTGAAGGAAGCCGGCCTTCTCGCCGGCTTCAACGTGAAGCGTATCGTGAACGAGCCGACCGCCGCGGCGCTCGCGTACGGCCTCAACCGCGGGTTCGACCACAAGGTCCTCGTCTACGACCTGGGCGGCGGCACGTTCGACGTCTCGGTCCTGCAGCTCCACGGCAACGTGATGGAGGTGCTGGCGACCGGTGGCGACACCTTCCTCGGCGGCGTCGACTTCGACAATCGCATCATCGACTACGTCCTCGAGGAGTTCCGCACGCAGACGAAGATCGATCTGACCCAGTCGCCGATCGCCATGCAGCGGATCAAGAACGGCGCCGAGGCGGCGAAGATCGACCTCTCGTTGCTCAGCAACGTGGTGATCGAGCTGCCCTACGTCTCCGAGCGCAAGGGCAAGCCGGTGGACCTGCGCATCCCAATCTCGCGGGAGCGGATCAACGCGCTGGTGATGGACCTGGTCGACAAGTCGTTCCAGATCGTGGAGCGCGTGCTCGGCGAGAAGAACCTGAACCGCGGCGACATCCAGGAAGTGCTGCTGGTCGGCGGACAGACCCGCATGCCGCTGGTGCAGGGCAAGGCGCACCAGTTCTTCGGCAAGCCGCCGCGCAAGGGCGTCCATCCGGACGAATCGGTGGCGCTCGGCGCCGCGCTGCTGGCGGAGTCGATGCAGGAGATCGACTCGGTCACGTTGGTCGACGCCTTGAGCATGCCGATCGGGTTTGCCATGCCCGGCGGGCGCTTCCGCAAGGTGATCGAGAAAAACATCCAGATCCCCTCGAAGAGCAGCTTCCGTCTGCCGCCGGCGCGCGACGGCAGGGGGCTCGAGCTCGACATCTTCCAGGGCGACAGCGACCGCATCATCGACAACGAGTACCTGGGCACCCTCAAGTTTCCTGCGGAGGTGGCGGGGCAGCGGGTGAACTTCATCCTCGACGAGGAGTGCCTGTTGCACGTCACCATCGAGAGCGCCAGTGGCGACACCCGCGAGCTCACGCTGGCGACGAAGGACACGCCCGAGGCGCTCAAGGTCGCCTGGCAGGAAGAGGCCGAGCGCCGCCGCATCGACGCCGAACGCCAGGCGCTGACTCCCGAGGAGCAATCGCGCGGCCTGTTCGCGTCGATCCGCAAAGTCTTCGGCGGTCAATGAAGTCGGCGCGGCTCGACGCCGTCCGCGCGGCCCCGACCGAATTCGTGTAAACAGCCTGCCCATGGCTCCCAAGACGCTGCGCGAGCGCGCCGCCGAGCTCGGCATGAAGGCGATGGGCAAGCTCTTCGAGGATCCGCGGCGCGCGGAGGCGATCGCGGCGGCGATCGGCGGGCTGCAGCGGGCGAAGCAGGCGCTCGACGAGGCGCAGGAGAGAGCGCTGCGCGCGGCGGGGTTGGTGACGCGGGAGGATTTCAAGGGGGCCGGGAAGAGAATCTCGGCGCTGAAGCGGCGCGTGCGGGAGCTGTCAGAGGAGCTGGATCAGTTGATCCACCAGCAGCAGCAGAAGAAGTAGCGGGGTCCACATGCGCTGGACGGGCTTGATCGTCGCGATCGCGTGCACGCATTCGCAGCCGCCTCCGCCACCGCTCGCGGTAGAGCCGGAGAAGGCTGCGGGTCCGGCGGCTCCGGAGGAGGCGGGGACGGATGCTGGTACTGCCGATGCGGGCGCGCCGCGAGCCGAGACAAGCCTTGACGTCGGCGGCGCGGCGTGCGAATTGGACCGCCCCGCTGCGGGGCGCTTAGCTCAGCGGTAGAGCACTGCCTTCACACGGCAGGGGTCGCAGGTTCGAATCCTGCAGCGCCCACCAGATTCCGCCTCTACTTTCCCTAGGTTGTCCGCGCCCTCCGCGGGGTCGTTCGCTTCGGATCCGTCCTCGTGCAGCAAGAATGCAGCAAGCGGCGGCTCAGCGGGCGGCGGCACCGACGGCTTCGGGGCGTGCGCATCGACCGCGGCGCGCAGATCCTCGACGAGCAGGTGTGAGTACGTTCCGGTCGTGACGCGCACGTCGCTGTGGCGCATGAGCCGCTGCACACGGTGCACGTCGACGCCTTGGCGCAGCAGCTCGGTCGCGAACGTGTGCCGGAGATCGTGGAACCGCATCTTGAGCGGCAGCGCCTTCGGCCAGAGCAACCGGCCACGAATGTGCTTCGCGGGCTTGCCGGTGCCGTCCGTGCGCTTCACGCAGGTCGGGCAATAGCGCTGTTCACGGTCCTGGTGTCGCTCCTTGTGGCCGCACCAGCGGCAGCGGTGCTCCCAGCCCTCCGCGATGCCAGCGCGCGAGAGCGCATTGCGGAGGATTTTCTGCGGGTCGGCCTCACGCCGCCGCTGTGACCCATCGGGAGCCGGGAAGAGCAGGGGACCTGGCGCGTGCTTCACCTGGTACTCGATCCACGGCCGCAGCGGCGCCGGCAGGGGCAGGACCGCCGCAGCGCCGCCTTTCGTCGTATCGCGATCGTGCGAACGGGCGACCGTGATGGTGCCGCGGTCCAGATCGACATCGCTCTTTGCGAGCGCGAACAGCTCCCCCTTACGCAATCCGAGCGCGGGGCCACACGCAAAGAGTGGCCGCCAGTCGTCGGGGATCTGTTCGAGCATGCGCGCAAG
>Ga0209237_1000224_pt1 | contig 29932 bp, 22 predicted proteins | sample GraSoi013_1_40cm_2_FD_185820 | JGI IMG/M metagenome (GOLD analysis project Ga0209237, IMG submission 185820) | Grasslands soil microbial communities from the Angelo Coastal Reserve, California, USA - Sample 10_02_2013_1_40cm (SPAdes) (version 2) | ecosystem: Environmental > Terrestrial > Soil >...
AAATCGTCAATATGGGAGCCGGAATCTGACCGAGTACGTTAGGCTGAAACCGCCGGGGCCCGCAACCGGCCGCCGCTGCCCCCCGCGAGCACGTTAAGGGTGGGCCGGTCAAACCTCGGCATCTTCAATCCGGCCTATGTGGGATCGAAGAGTCGGAGGCCCAAAAACGCCATTGCTACTCTAGATCCCTTCGCGAGAGGAGACGGAGAAGATTTTTATCGTCAAGGTAACCCTACGGCGCAGTCATTAGTTGGTGAACAGCAGATCGCACAGAGCTTCATGCGTCCGAAAGGTGTAGAACTCAGCAAACACCAACCTTTACCACCATTCAGAAGCAGGGAATTCTGGAGTCCTTGGAGAATCACTCACATCCGGGAGCTAGCGAATAGCGGCAAGGCTACAGGCGAGATATGGCTTCCTGAAACTGAAAGAAGTTCGAGAGCGCTTGACCAGCTCTATCTGAAGACCAGCCAGACGTCGGAAAGTCGTAGCGTCGATATGTCCACTCCGTTCGCGGCTGGCAATCCGCTGCTATTATCCTCCCCCTTGTACTTGGGTGACATGTCCTTCGGAGCGCTTTCGGGGGTCCCGAACCTCGCGATCGCAAAAGCAGCCGACGCGACCGGAGTCATCGCGGGAACGGGAGAGGGCGGTCTGTTGAAGGAAGTCGCCGAATGCAGGATGATTACCGTCCAGTGGGCCTCGGCCAGGTTCGGAGTCGATATCCACTCTCTAAGGAGAGGTCAGGCGGTTGTAATCAAGATAGGACAGGGTGCGAAGCCAGGAATCGGCGGACACCTCCCCGGCGCCAAGGTGACCGCTCCGATATCCGAGACGAGGCGGATACCACTGGGTACGGACGCGATTTCCCCCGCCCCACACCACGACATCTACTCAATAGAGGACCTCGGCCAGAGGATTATGGCACTTAAAGAAGCGACGGGGAAGCCGATCTTCGTAAAGGTCGGCGCAACGAATTACATCTCCTACATTGCGCTGGGGATCGCTAGGATGGGCGCATCGGGAATCATCATCGATGGTTCTGGCGCTGGCACCGGGGCGGCCCCGACGGTCGTGAAGGAGAACGTCGGGATACCCACAGAACTCGCGGTAGCTTCGGTCGACTCGGCCTTGCGCCGGGAAGGCCTCAGGGAGGATTTCACGGTCGTTGCCGCAGGGAGGGTCAGCTGCCCAGAGGATTCCCTCAAGCTGGTTGCCCTAGGGGCCGACATCACTAGCCTCGGAAGTGCCACACTCTTGGCCCTGGGATGCCTGATGGTGCACAAGTGTCACATAGGTTTCTGTCCCGCCATACTCACAAACAAGATCTCGGACAACCCGGCTAGAACACTGTCTCTGGGGCAATCCGTCATCTGGGCCACGAACCTGGTGCGAGGCTGGACCGAGGAGATGAAGCAGATCCTGGCCGCGATGGGGCTCTCGAGCGTCCGAGAGCTGAGGTCTAGACGAGACCTTCTAATCCAAGGGGGAGGACTGAACGTGGAGACCCTCGAAATTCTCGGTCTAGGGGGTTCGGGCAAGTCGACCTCCTCGGCCTTTCCTACAAGGCCTCCAGTCGATAGCACCCTCTGGGGACTCCCCCGGTCTGGGAGGCTCTGGGAGATGGCGGGGGTCACCGGGAAGTTCCCTGGTGAGCCGCAGATTTCGAGCATGGGCTCCGTCGGTGCGCCATTCGTGGAGGCTCCCGTCAGGGTCTCCGATTGGTTGGTCACAGATGGTGCGCAAGTCACGAGGCCAAGCATCGACCCGTACCGTGAAAAGATAGAACTCGCCGCGTTTCTAGGGGGAGGGAAGATCCGGCTCGCGGCTCCCTTCTTCTTCACTCATCCGCCTGGGAGCCTACCGGAGGAGATACTGGGGGTCCAGGCAAGGACAGCCGCCGCGATGGGGCTGTTGTGCGATGACTCGATGAACCGCCTGGCCCAGTCCAAGTATTCAACCCGAATCATCAGGCCGGCGGCCTACGCGGGAGGGTCTCTGGCGCGAGCGGTTGATTTGGAACACTTCCTCGCGGACCGCGCCGCTCACGCGGCTCAACGGTCTATTGGAGAGACGTTCTACTTGAGAGTCCCTTCATCCGAAGAGGCGTTGAAGTGGGTTAGGCTTAACGAGGCCGACCTTCCCAGCTTCGACGGAATCATCGTCGACGAGGATTTGGATGGCTCCGACCAACAGCTGGAGCTGAGTGTTTCCAGACTGGACTCGCTCCTCGTCGCCGATGGCATGCGAAAGAAACTCGACATCGTCGCAGAGGGCAACCTGGTTAGGGGTTCCGAAGACATATTCAAGCTACTCGCGCTCGGCGCGGATTGCGTGGGTATTGGGAAGGCATCCCTGTTTGCCGTCGGATTCGAGGAGGGGAAGGGGATTGTGATTGAAATACCAAAACTCACCCAGCACCTAGAAAACTTCGTCGTAGCGCTGGAGAAGGAGATCAAGCTGCTTGCGGGCGCGGCCGGCGTTAGCAGCGTCTCCTCCTCTGTCACCGGAAACCGGGAGCTTCTCCGCTCGGTCGGCCTCGACCCGAGCATTCGCGAGCAACTGGGTGTGAAACCCGCCGGAGCCCGGTGAGGAAGGGACGACGACCGACACGCTCTTTGACACACGTTACGGTCAGCCAATCTTCAAAGACGGTTGCGGGATCTTCGGCCTCATACGGAAATCCGGTTCTCCGAGGATCCCGAGCGTCCTGTCCGTGAAGGGGATAGCCTGTGTGAAATACCGGGGGAGCGCTCTAGGGGCAGGTTTTGCTTCCTTCGATACTCTGCGAGACAGGAGACCCGCTGCTCACACTCTGAAGGCATTCGTAAAGGACGAAAGAACGGCCAAGAAGGTGGAGGTCCTCTTTTCGGCGAACTCCCTTCGCGTCGGCGAATCAAGCCTTGCCCTCCCCCCACAACAACAATCCGGTGGGGAGAGGCTCGGGATTTGGAAGGCGCGGGTGGAGACTTCGGACCTGAAGCTGCTCGAAAGGGTCGTAGACGAAGTGAACACAAATCTCTTGTCGTCCGGCAGAATCGAAGGTCGAATATTCTCCTACGGACGTCATGTGGATGTCTTCAAGGAGGTCGGATACCCCCTCGAGGTGGCTAGGCAGTATGGGCTGGACACCTCTGCATTGACAGCAGACGCCTGGATCGCTCACACGAGGCAACCAACCAACTCTCCGGGTCGATATCCGATTTGGTCTCATCCGTTTGCTTCGATGGACTGCGCGATAGTGCACAACGGAGACATCAGTTCCTTCGGCGCGAACATGCAGCTCCTCAACTCATGGGGGCTACGCAGTCACGTCGGCACCGACAGTGAAGTGATAGCCCGCCTAATCGACCATCTGATACGGACAGAGGGACTCTCCATCGCGGAGGCCGCACGGGTTCTGACCAACCCATTCGAAACCGACGCCTCGGAGGAAACCCTGAAGCTGATGCAGCGCTATCGCGGGGCCAGACTCGACGGGCCGTTCGCGGTCGTGGCGGGAATCTGTGATGGCGAAGACACCTACCTCCTCGCCCTCGCGGACAGGTCGAAGTTCCGACCGCTTCTGATTGGAGAGGACGAGGAGAGATTCTACGTCGCGAGTGAGGAGAACCAGATTAGGTCTCTTTCAAAGAATGCGAAGGTCTGGGCTCCCCAGCCAGGGTCCTTCTTTCTGGCTTCGGTAGCGCGCGGGATGATCGAAACGGGGACATACAGGGACGTCTCGAGCGGTTCGTCTGTTCCTCCAACCCGCCCATCTGAATCGGGCGTACCTGCGTTTGACGCCGCCGGGGCGGAATTCCATGAGATTAACGACTTCCTCCGAAGAGCATACCGAGCCGGTAGCGGTGAGGCGAGGATCCAAAACCTCAGCGGACAGAGGTACTTGGGGATCGGCTTCTCAACACGGGAAGAAGCTAACTTCCGGCGTGAGTTCAAGGTTGAGCTGCACGGGTTCCCGGGCAACTGCCTTGCGAATTTGAACGACGGTGTCTCATTCGAGGTCTACGGGAACGTCGGAGACGACCTCGCTGACACGATGCACGCCGGGTTGGTGTGCGTCCACGGGAGCGTTAGAGACGTTGCGGCTCAGGCTCTCCAAGGCGGCCGAGTCTACATCAGAGGCTCTGCGGGGAACAGGGCGGGTATTCAGATGCGCGAGTACAGAGACGAAAAACCATGCCTGATCATCGGGGAGACGGCAGATGACTACCTTGGCGAGTACATGGCGGGGGGAGTCCTGATTGTTCTCAACCTTGGCGGGTCCGAAAGACCCGTCGGTAACTTCGTGGCGACCGGTATCGTGGGTGGCATGATTTACATAAGAGGGAGGGTCGACGCGCGGCAGATAGGTCTCCCGCCCCAGCGGGAGGACATCATCAACTACCTCAGGGTCTGCGTGACCGATGGTACGCTCTCTGAGGGCCTGTTTGAGGGTGTCTCAAAGCTGCCCTACCCGGGCGAACGAGAGCTGAAGGAGAAACTCCCGGAGTCAATCTATTCGAGAATCCGCTTCCTCTTCTACGGCACGAGATACACGAAGCCGATCAGCTCGGCGTACAGGAATCTCTCCTCGGAGGAGGTTGAATCGCTGAGGCCGAGGCTTGAAGAGTTTGCCGCTGTCTTCGGCATTTCTTCCCCGGAGAATATCCTGAATTCGAAATTCACAGTCATCAAGCCGAATGAGCCGGGGATCGAAACTCCTGTGCCCCCGCAGGAGCTCCCGGTGCAGGAGTGAATTGAATGCCAAGTAGGATCGCGGATCTGTGGTGGCTCTTCACGCGGCAGACAGTAATGGTGACGGAAACACAGAGTGTGCTTGCCGCAGCGAGTCTGATGATGAAGCGCAATTTCAGGCATCTCCCTGTCGTGACCGAGACGGGAAAGATAGTGGGAATAATCTCCGCTCAGGATGTAATTGATTCCCTCAACCTCGTCCTCTCCAATGGGAGGATGTACACGAAGGAGATCTTAAGCGCCCTCTCGATTCCCGTCGAAGGGATCATGACCTATCACTGCATATGTGTGGAGCAGGGAGACGGCCTAGTGGAGATCGCGAAGAAGATGACTTACAACAACCTTGGGGCGCTTCCGGTCATCGACGAGCAGGGGAAAGTCCAAGGCATCGTTACATTGAGAGACCTGGTTGGGCTGATCGGGACGAGTTCAGAGCCGCTGGGGGTCCCAGTGTCCGAAATAATGAATACCCATGTGATAACGATAGACCAGGACTCACATCTCCCGACGGCCGTCCGCCTGATGTCTGAGAACAGAGTGAGACGTCTACCAATCCTCAAAAGGGGCGCAAAGCCGGGGATGCTAACGAACAGGGACGTCCTTCGCCGACTCGGGAGAATCTCCTCGGAGACGCGAGTCGGCCTGGAGCCGAAAGAAGAATTCGACGCACCCGTTTCGGACTTCATGACGCGAGAGGCAATAATAATCAGCCAAGAAGATGACGTCCGAGTGGCCGCTTCGACGATGACGATTTTCGGCATAGGCGGTCTGGTGATCGGCGATCCACCCGACGGCCGCATGTCTCTCGTCACCGAGAGAGACCTGATTCGGACTTTTGCCAGTAAGCGAGGGATAGACGCGTTAGTGAACGCGATGCAGTTCGAACGAGAAGTAGATAGCGTAACCATCTAGAGACCGCGGTCCCATTCATTTTTCCCGCAACTTCCTAGATGAGAATTACCTAGCAACGATTCCAGAAACTATTTCGCAAGCCGGTGGTCAAGCCCGTCCGTATACGGGTAGTCCTTAACGGCCCTCCCTTGAGACCGGCGACTGGTTTCTTCTCCTCGTCGTGTTCAACTAAGTTATGCTGTTGGTTGCAGCGAATCGTTGCCTGAGCCATGAGCGGGGCTGGTGGAGCCCGAACCTGAATGAATCCACAATCCTTTGGCGGGGTCTTCTAGTGCGCTCTTGCTGCGGTGGAAGACTCGGTAGGAGGAGAAAGAGGCCGATGGCAGGTACGCAAACTCTTCTTGTCAATAGCAACGGAGAAATACTATTAAGCGGAATTTGGAGCGGAATGAAGAAAAGAGTACTTCTCCTCTCGACAGGCGGGACCATCTCAAGCGTCAAGAAGGGGGAAGACGGCACCGCCCTCCCAACCCTCAGCGGGCAAGAATTGGTGGCAACCCTTCCTGGGATTGAAAAGGTCGCGGTCGTGGACGCCAAAGAGTTCAGCAAGGTTCCGGGACACTATCTTGGGTTCCAAGAAATGCTGGACCTGTCGGGGAGGATGGAAGACGCTCTCTCCTCTCGTGATTACAGCGGGGTGGTGGTAACGATGGGAACCAACATAATCGAGGAAGCGTCCTACTGTCTGGACCTGTTGCTCAAGCTCGATGCTCCAGTCGTGGTCACGGGGGCTATGCGTAATCCCTCGCTGCCGAGTTCGGACGCGCAGATGAATCTGTACAATTCGATCGTCGCAGCCTCCTCGAGCCTCCTCAGAGGGGCGGGTTGCATCGTGTGCATGAACGGTGAGTTGCATCACGCACGATACGTGGCGAAGACAAACACGGTGAGCATTTCGAGCTTTCAATCGCCTGGTGTTGGTCCCATCGGGGTCGTCAGGGGCGACAAGGTCATCAAGTACATGGAGAACGTTCAGAGAGAACACATCCGGCCCGCTAAGATGCGGGCGAGGGTGGACCTGATAAGGTACTGCATGGGCATGGATGGGACACTCCTGGATGCTGCGATCAAGCTGGGAGCCAAAGGGGTCGTGGTTGAAGCATGGGGCGGAGGACACCTAGTCCCCGCGACGATTCCGGCGATCCAGAGTGCCATCGCGAGCGGCATACCAGTGGTAATGACCTCCCGATGCATCAGTGGGGAGCTGCTGGAAAATGTGTACGGCTTCGAGGGAAGCGAGACTCACCTGAAGAGGCTCGGAGTGATATTCGCGAGTGGGTTGCCGGGGTTAAAGGCACGAATAAAGCTGGCTCTCTTGATCAGCGATGGTAGGAACCCTGAACAGGTACGGGTGGCTTTCCAGGGTACCTGAGCGCTCTTCCCCCGGACCGGGTCTCCGAAAGGAGAGAGCCGTAGTCCGTGATTGGGGTCGTATATCCTATTCTTCGCTTCATCGCCAACAGGTTGCCGTGTTGGTTGATACGACGGGGAGACCCGTTTCCCCCTCCAGTTCATCCAGCATATCCGCTGGGATCTGAGCACAGCTGATGAGAACGCTCCGCCTTCTTTGAATCGAGGCTTCTTACGCTAGTGCTAAACGGACAAATTCGGTTTCAGGTTTGCATGCTTCTCCCCGCACAGACTTAATGGCTGGGCCTCCTCTTACGCCGGGTGATTTCCCAGATGACTTAATACCCATCTTTCCGAATTTCAATTCGGTTGGCTGACGAAGGATACTCGGTATCCCGATACACCCTGCTACGACTCCTTCTACTCAATCCAACATTCATCGGCGTGTCGGGTAATCGCTTTCATCATAATGAAACTGACTCCCGGCGTTAGCAGCTCACATTCAAGGGGCTCCGAAGCTCACCACCGAAAACTTCCTGGCCTGGTAGGCTGAGACGATAATTCCCTCTCGGCTGGACAAAGAGATGGAGTGGTCGCTCAGTCCGTGGGAAGAGTCTCCGACAGATTCTGCTCTCTGAAAAGATACTGTTAATACAGCCGAACTCGGTCGTCCCGCACACGATTGCGGACAAGAATCGTAATTGAGATGCACCGTTCCAAACGGGAGATAACTACTTGAGCTCAGGAAGGACTGGCGCACTCCTGCTCGACACTCATCGACAGAAGCTTCGTGTTCTGTCCTCGTGGACAGTACAGTAACCTAGGTATAGTCACGATGACCAAGAAGAGATATTCCGTCGTCGTCATGGATGGCGATGGCATTGGGCCGGAAGTTGTCCATGAAGCCCTCCGCGTCCTAGATGCTGCAGCCGAGAAATTTCACTTCAGACTCGATTACAGTCACGTTCCGGCAGGAGACGCGTCCTTGCAACAGTTTGGAGACGCGCTCCCTGAGAAGAGCGTTGAGGCATTCGCTGCGAGCGACGCTTGTCTTAAGGGACCGGTGGGAGAAAGTGTCAGAACCATCAATGACAAGCTGAGGTTTGGCTTCGACCTTTACGCTAACTTGAGGCCAGCTAGGTCCTACCCGGGTATTTGTCCCCCGGCATTGCGACCAAACATAGACATGACAGTGATTAGGGAAAACTCGGAGGGTTTCTACCGAGGTTTGGAGAGTCGATTAACTCCTGACCTCGCCACAACCACGGGAGTTTTCTCGACCCGCGGTGCCGAGCGAATAGCCGAGTTCACGTTTAGATACGCCAAGAACAAGGTTAGACGCCCGGGTCTTGAACCCGGTGTGGTCCTCGCGACGAAGGCCAACATTTTCCCCCAGACACATGGGATGTACCTTAGCGCTTTTGAGAAACTCTCTCACCGTTACCCCCAGATTGGCTTTCAACACTATTACGCGGACGCGTTGTGCGCCCTCCTGGTCAGGAACCCAGAAAAGTTTGACGTAATCGCCTCGGAAAACCTGCTCGCTGATCTGCTGAGTGACCTCGCTGGCCAGATCGCTGGCGGTTTAGGCATGACTCCCGGCACGAACATCAACTACGAGACGAAGCATGCCTACTTTGAGCCTACACACGGATGTGCACCTGATATTGCGGGAAAGGGGATAGCCGATCCAATCGGTCAAATTAGGTCGGGAGGACTAATGCTTGAATACATCGGCACCGTTCACGGAGACTCTGCTCTCAGACGGGCTGCGATCGCAATCGAGAAATCGATAGGTTCTCTGTTGAGTAAACCAAAGCGCTTACAACTGCCACAAGAGCTCGGGGGAGAAGCTGGGTCAAAGAAGGTGACCGACGCCTTGATTTCCAAGTTGAAGGAGGACGGCGAAACAAGGACGAGCTTCGCGTGAGTTAGCGAGTCTTTTTGGTCAGACCACCATTCTCTTTTCTATCCCAACGCCTTTCTTGACGGCGCGTTCGTATTCTTCAATGACGACCACCGAGTCCTGCAGGGCAATTCCCGTGGAGTCGAATACAGTTAGGTCTCGTTCCGAAGTTCTTCCGACCTTCTTTCCCACGATGACTTCTCCGAGGGTTCCAGCTATGTCTCCGAGCTTGATCTGCTTTTGGGCCAAAGGAACATTGATTTCGCCATCTCGGATGCACTGCCTCAAGTCATCGACATAGATCTTCGCCCGTTTGAGAATGGTGACTTCCAGTTCCTGTTTTCCTGTCAGGTCGGCGCCCATCGCCGCGATGTGAGTGCCCTCGTCGACCCACGCATTCCTTACCACTGGAGAGGTAGCAGGTGTAGATGTTCCGATTATGTCCATGCCTTTCGTCGCTTCCTTTGCTTCTGCCACGGCTCGAATGTCGAGATCGTACTTTCGGCTGTTCTCTCTCACGAATCTCTTGGAAGTATCGGGAGAGCGACTCCAAACTCTGACCTTCTTGAGTCCAAAGAGATCTTGGATAGAGGCAAGGAGCCCCGTTGCTACAAACCCTCCTCCTACGAGTCCCAGGGTTTCGGATTCCTTCCTGGCCAGGTACTTGGCCGAAACACCACCCGCGGCACCGGTGCGCATGAGTGTGTGGTAGGTTCCATCGCAGATTGCAAGGGGAAATCCTGTCCTTGGGTCGGTGTAGACGAGAGTCGAGAAAACGTTAGGGAGCCCAAATTTTTCTCGGTTTTCTTCTCGTATCGCCACCCACTTACACGCGGAGGTCTCAGGCTCTTCGCAGTAAGACGGCATTGCTTCCCACTCACCATGGTATTTTGGAATGATGATGTGCATCTTCGGATCCATCTTGTACTTGCCTAATCCGTGCGCGCGGAACGCTCTCTCGACGGCGTTGTTGTATTCAGCCACCGTTAGGAGGCCTTCGATGTCGCTCCTGCCAAGGATGAGAGTCTTGCGCGAGCTCCAGCTAGTCTTGGGCATGCGGGCCAGATATCTTTTCGTTCGTGTGATAAGGATTTTTGGTGGCTCTATTAGAATTGAGGCCTCGTGACCGCGGTGACGCGAGAATGAACGTGTTGGTCGAGTACGCTCTCTCAAGTCTGAAACAGTGGGTATTTTACTGGAAGTTACCAACCCGCAGGACGGTCACGCATCCGGTGCGAGAGCAACGTTCAGTAAGGTACAGCTGGGCAGTTCTAACCTCAGCTACCCTCGTCGCCTTGTCCATGAATCTTACGCTGTTCAGTCCAGGACCTGTCCTTAATTCTGTTCGCCAAGGACTTCACACGTCATTCGCAGAAATAGGCCTCATCTTCACCTTGCCCGCTGTCATTACCTCGGTCTTCTCGTTGATCGGCGGTGTTCTTGCGGACTCGATCGGCATCAGAAGGGTAGCAGGAGCAGGTGGGGTGTTGCTCGGATTAGGCGGAATGCTCCGAGGCACCACTGTTGACTTTCTTACGTTCCTCCTCTTCACTGGTCTCTTTGCCGTAGGCCTCGGACTAGCTCTACCAAACCTGCCCAAGGCAATAAACGGTTGGTTCCCCAAGTCGGCAGTCGGTTTCGCTTCGGGAATCTACGTAATGGGTTTCCCTCTCGGAGCCTCGCTCGCGTCGGGAGTGACCACGTATCTTGCCGATGCAACTGGGGGCTGGCAGGGAGCACTGAGGTCATGGGGGTTCGTTGCCTTGGGCTTCGCGGCCGTATGGTTGATCGTGGTCAGGGAGCCGAGAGGGAGCAAAGACACGGTGAAGGTATCTCTCGCACTGCCGGAATCCGTGGCACGCAATTTTCCCCTCTGGATAGTGGCGGCGTCTCTCTTTGTGAACACTTCAATCTTCTCGATAGAAGTGGCGTGGTTTCCCACACTCTTGGCGGAGCGAGGCGCTTCTGGGCAGGAGGCGGGCTTGATGGTGTCGATATTCTCGATCGCGAATATGGTCACGGTGTTTGTCGTTCCCACCCTCTCCGGTCGGCTGGGCCTCAGGCGGCCCTTTATCTGGGCGTTCGCCGGAACGTCCGCTCTTGGGGTCGCCTCACTCATCATTACTCCGCCTTCGGCGGCATGGATAATCCTCCCTATCCTAGGTGCTGCGGTCGCGGGTCCTTTCGCGATGGCGTTCCTGCTCCCCGCTGATTTGGTTGATTATTCGCATCTGGGTTCTGCGAGTGGCATTGTCCTTTCCGTGGGTTGGCTCGGCATTGGGTTTGGTTCGTGGATGGCGGGATTCTTGAGAGACTTGTCAGGCAGCTTCTACACGACACTTGTCGCAATTGTAATCAGCGCATTGCTCATTATTGTACTTGCGTTCGTTCTCCCTGAAACGGGCAAGAGAGGCAGGTACGCAAGGGGTTCGACGGAGCGGGAATCTCCCGTTCATTAGGTGATTTGACACCGACAGGCGCCCAGAAAATTCCACTGGACTTGAATTGAAATGACTCACGACGTCGCGATCGTTGGTGGGGGAATATGCGGCCTCTCCATCGGATGGAAACTCGCAAAGAGGGGACTAAGGGTGTTGGTTCTTGAGAAAGGCGAGGCTGGCCACGGGGCGACCTGGGCGGCTCTCGGCATTCTTTTTCCAAGGGTAGGTGACGACCCAAGAGGTCCCGCCTTCACAAAGTTGTGCGTCGATAGTCATAGGCTATGGCCAACTTTCGCCAAAGAGGTGGAATCAGAATCGGAAATTGAGATTGATTACGGCAGGGAGGGGGCGCTACTCCCCGTATTCGAAGCTCGTGAAGAAGGGCGGTTAAGAAGAGAGTACTCGCTATTGCGAAAATCGAGAGTTGGCGCGAAGTGGGTCAGCGGGAAGGAGGTGCGGTCTCTCGAGCCTAATCTGTCGTACGGCGTAAAGTCCGCCCTCTTCAATCCACTCGTCGACCGGGTAGACAACCGGAAACTGGCGCTCGCTCTTAAGAAGGCATTTCGAGTCGTTGGCGACTTTCGGGAGAGAACCTCGGTGGCTGAAATCGTGATTCAGGGTGGCAGGGTCACCGGAGTAAGGGCAGGCGGGAGCATGATCCGAGCTCGCAAGGTAATCATCGCGGCCGGAGCTTGGTCAGCAGGCATCCCCGGCTTAGATGAAAGGATACGCCCCCCCGTCAGACCTGTCAAGGGACAGGTGATCTCCGTGAAGGTCCCTGAGAGGAGGAGATTGCTCTCCCACGTGATTCATTACGCCGATACCTTCCTTGTCCAGAGAGGGAACGGAAGGCTGCTGATAGGAGCGACTGTGGAGGAGGAGAGAGGGTTCGACACAAAGGTCACCGCTGCCTCCATCTCCAAGCTGCTCACCGTTGCCCTAGCTGTCATCCCGGATATCGGCACTCTCCCACTAGATGCGTGGGCGGGAACAAGGCCGGGTAGCCCGGACGGCGCGCCGATCTTAGGCGGCACCGACGTCGAGGGCTTGGTGGTGGCGACGGGGCACTTCAGAAATGGAATCCTCCTCGCCCCAATCACCGCCGACATAGTTTCGGAGTACGTCATTTCGGACAAGTTGCCGGCGCTTGCCCAACCCTTCACGATGAATCGTTTCAACGATTGACCGCAGATAATTCAGAGGAATCGGTAGCCGCCGTCATTCCGTCCCGAGGTATCAAATCCTGGGAACTTTCGCCGTCGACAAAGACGGGGTATCTCTTCGACGACCAGCAAACGCGCTCATCTAGCATCGACAGAATCCCAATCCCTGACTGAAGCATCCCAACGGACTTGTTCTATTCTATTTCTTTGTCAGAAACTTTCAGCGACTCGTCCAGAGCATCGATGCCCTGATCAATCTCGTTTCGACTTATTATCAATGGGGGTGCGATTACAAAATGACTCAACCAATTCAGGATGTACACGCCCCTGGACATCATTTCAGACGCCATCCTGTCAAGAACAGAAGCCTTGCCAGACAGCTTGTCTTTGGGATTGGTGAAAGGCTCTTTCGTCTTCCTATTCCTCACTAATTCGACAGCCCAGAAGAGTCCTATCCCTCTGACGTCTCCCACAGATTCGTGTTTTTCTTTCAACTCGCTCAGTCTCTTCCCCATGTAAGCACCCTTCTTTCTTGCTTCTGCGATCAGGTCCAGGCGCAAGTACTCCTTTATTGCGGCTACAGCAGGCGCCAGCGTGAGCGGATGCGCTTCATACGTGTGTCCGTGCGCGAAGTAGTGGTCCTCAAAGTAATCAGCGATCTCTCTCGTTGTCGCCGCAAGCCCTAGAGGCGCGTACGCCCCGGTTATACCCTTAGCGGTCGTGAGGATGTCGGGCTTGACCTTCCAGTGATTGACGGCGAACCATTCGCCCGTTCTGCCCCACCCAGACATTACTTCGTCGACGATGAGTAGAACGTCGTTCTTGTCGGCAATCTCCCTCACCATAGGGAGGTATTCTTTTGGAGGAACCAAGACCCCGTTGGTTCCTACGACGGGCTCTAGCATTATGGCGGCAACATTGCCTTCGTTCTTTATCATGTAGTCGATGTACTCGGCGCTTGCTATCCCCGGGTTAGGGTGGTCTGAGCCGAAGGGAGAGCGATACGTGTCAGCGTCGGGGGCAAAGATCACTCCATCCATCTTGCCCACAGGTTCTGCGGTCCACCTGCGAAGGTCACCAGTCGCCGCGATCGAGCCCGCTGTGGAACCATGATACGAACGGTACCTCGAGATTATCTTGTGCTTTCCGGTGAATAACCTCGCGATCTTGATCGCAGCTTCGTTGGCCTCAGTGCCTGAAGTGGTGAAGAAGAATTTCTCCAGGCCCTCCGGCAGTACTTTCAGAAGTGATTTGCTTAATTCCGCTCGTACTGTGGTCGCGAATCCAGGAGAGACGTAGGGCAGCTGCTTTGCCTGTTCACAAATCGCATCGATTACTGCCTTGTTCTTGTGCCCCAGGTTTGAGCACATGAGCTGAGACGAAAAATCAAGGTACTTCTTCCCAGCGGCATCAAGGAAATAACAGCCCTCAGCATCGACGATGTGGAGAGGCTTCCATCCACGCTGATACCGCCACGTCCCGTACGTATGCCTGACAGTTAGATCCAGTACCTCGTCCGACTTTGGGACTAACACGATCTCGCAGACTCAATGTTGTAGTATAAACTTTCCCAATCTTGAGCAAAAAGCGATGACAGCCTCTTCCAAGGGAGAGGGGGGCCGCCCCTCGCCCGGAAGATGTCATCGAATCTGTGGGAAGCATGCTTAAGAAAGAGACGTATTTCTTCTTACCGAAGAATTGGACTTCAAGATCGGTTTCATCGGATTAGGCAAGATGGGCGGGCCAATGGCTGCCAATCTCCTAAAGGCGGGTTTCCCGCTAGCGGTGTACGACATCGACAAAGACTCAACGGCTTCAGTTGCCTCGAAGGGGGCGAGCGTTTGTTCTGACCCTAAAGAGGTAGCATCAGATTGCAATGTCGTCATGACATCTCTTCCTTCGCCAGAAAGTCTTGAGGAGGTGCTTCTCGGGGAGAAGGGCGTCTTCGATGGATTGAGAGACCACTCGATACTGATAACGACAGACACGATTCTGCCAGAAACGATTTACAGGATATCTGAGGAGGCGACGAAGAAAGGCGTATCGGTTCTCGATGCTCCTGTCAGCGGTGGACCGCATGGCGCGAGAGCGGCCACCCTGACAATTATGGTCGGCGGGGACAAACAGATTTTCGAAGTGTGTACCCCGATCTTCAGAGCGATTGCGAAAAATGTTCTCCACGTAGGTCCGTCTGGAGCGGGCTGCATTGCAAAACTCGTCAATAATCTCTGCTCTCTGGCAAATACGGCGGCCGCCTGCGAAGGATTCGTTCTCGGCGTAAAGGCGGGCATCGATCCGAAGATCCTGCACGAAGTCATCTCTACAGGGACCGGCAGAAGCTATGCCGTTGAGCATAAGATTCCGAATCAGATAGCCAAAGGCAACTTTGAGCCGGGATTCTCTGTCAGGATCGCGGCAAAGGACCTATCGCTGATAACCGCACTCGGAAGGGCTCACGGTGTTCCTCTCTTTCTGACGAGCGCCGTCGAACAGCTCTACCAGCTCGCGAAGGCGAAAGGTCTGAGCGAAAAAGATCACGTCGCAATCGTAACAGTCCTGGAGGAGATCGCCGGAGTCGAGGTGCGCTTCTAAACCCCACCCGTGTGCTCGCACCCTCGACCCTATCCCTTCCCACCTCCAGTCTCCCGAATGGGAGTAGCGATCGCCGCGGCGAAGACAGCTGAAATGACGAGAAGGATTATCACCCCGCCGAAACTGTGCGTCTCGTCGCGGAGGAGCCCGGCTATGAATGGGCCAACGATGCCTCCCACAAACCCGATTGAGACGATTATTCCAGATGCCCTACCCAAGGTCGACGGCGGGAATAACTCCACGGGAAGGATGTAACAGATCACTATGATCCCCGCGGTTGCAAAGCCGAGGACAGCGGACAAGAACCATCCGAACCCCACCGGTGCGACCAAGAGCCCGTAGGAGGCTGCAGCGGCGGCGAGTGCTAGGATCCACAGGAAGGGTTTGCGGCGACCCACGACGCCTGAGAGAAAAGGAATGATCAGAGTTGCGGGGACGGCCAGAAAATAAGCCATCGAAGCCATCAGGCTCCCAAGATATGCTGAGCTGCCGCGCTCCACGAAGATAGTTGGCAGCCATCCCCCGAGCGTGTAGAAGAAGACGTTCATGCTCGTTAGAAGGAGAGCGACCAGCCATACCTGACCCTTCGCCCAAACCCTGTCACCCTCCCCATGATCACCCTTTGTGCCGTTGAGCACATTCGCCGAAGGCGGATCGCGGGCGCCGAGCCACCAAGCCGCAGCGACCAACGCGCTGACGGAGCCGGAGAAGAGTAGGGTATTTCGCCAGGAGCTCGCAAGAATTGAGTAGATCGGAAGCGTTACTGAAATGGCGAAGGCTGCACCACCGTAAAGACTGGCCATGTAGACGCCCGTTACTACGCCTAGCTGCTTGGGAGGAAACCAGCCTGCGGCTAACTTGGGAAGGTTGGGGAGCAGGAAGCCATAGCCCAGCCCCACGAGAGCCATAAAGAGAAGCAGGCTAAGGTACCCAGTTGCAAGACCCCTCAGCGGGGCGCCGACCCCGACTAACACCGCACCTGTCCCCAGGGATTTCCTTATTCCGAGTCTGTCGCCAACATATCCGCCAATCAATGCCCCAACTACGATCATCGCAACGAGAACAGAGAAGAGGAGGCCCCCTTCAGCGAATGTCAATGAGAGTTCGTCGATTATTGGTGTGAGTAGTGGTGACACGGTGAGAATCGCAAAGAGTGTAAAGAACCCAACGATCGCAGCCAAACTCAACGTTATCCAAGCTGCTGAATGCGTCAAGACTCGTTGGCCTGACATGTCGGAGCGACTTCCACCTAGCTATGTGACGGGGCAGGGGGCGTGTGCGACCCCGGCGATACGCTTCCAAGGAGGGTGCGCTTAATAGCGCCTAAACCCCTGGTGCCGATAACTATCAAGTCGATTTGCTGATCTTGTGCCTCCCGGACAATATGTTCGACTGTGGGCCCCTCAGAAATAACGGCTCTACAGCGAACTCCTGCGGCTTTCACTTTCGCTTCGAAACTCTTGAACAAATGCTCCGCCAGTCGACGCATGCACGCCCCACTATTTGAACCGCAAAAACTTCAGCAATACTCAACAGTATTCATCGGCCCCGAAAGTCGCTTCGAAGGCGCATGAGGATAAAGCCCGCGTTTAATGAATTGATCGTCGAGATTTGGTTCTTTGCAAAAACCAATCCATATAGTGAACCGGGCATTACAGCCTTCTTCGGGACTGCACACCTCTGCATTCTCCACCTCAGCTTTATTAAAGAATGGCAGCTCTCCCTCTCTGCGGGACGCGGAATGAAATCGGCAGAAATAGTTCGCTATTTTGAGAAGAATCTGGGCTGGGTTCCTGACTTTGCAGATATCCTTTCAAGATACAAGCCAGATACACTCGAATCATATTTTGCCATGCGAAGTTCTGTGATGAAGGACACTCCGCAAGGGGGAGCCCTGCCCTTGAAGTTCAAGGAGATTCTGTACGTGGTGTTGGATTCAATCACCAACAACACCGAGGGAGCGATAGCTCACGCAAGAGCTGCGATAAAGGCGGGCGCGAAGACTGAAGAATTGGCCGAGGCGCTGATCATAATGGCCATGCTCACGGGCATGCCGAGACTCGAAGTCGTTGGGACAAAAGCGTTCAGAGCTGCGGAAGAGGAAGAGAAGAACAAGAAGAAGAAAAAGAAATAGATCGGGGCCTTCTACATCGACCTCGTCAGTTCGCCATAAAGGTCCGGTCGTCTGTCCCTTAAGAAAGGAGCGGTTTTCCTCCTGTCATTGACTTCTTCAAGGTTCAGGTCAGCAACGAGCACAGCTTCATTTTCTCCCGCTCGAGCTATTATCTCTCCCTTCGGGTCGACCACAATGCTCTTCCCAAAATATCTCGCGGGCTGCTCTGGGAACTCAACTCCGCATCGATTAAGGCCGGCGACGAAAATCGTGTTAAATGACGCGTGAGCCCTTAACTCTAACTCCCACAGCTCAGGGTAGAATCCGGTGCAGGTGGGCACGAAGACAACCTGAGCTCCCTTGAGTGCCTGAATCCTCGGACCTTCTTGGAAATGCCTGTCATAACAGATGACTAGACCGAACTTAAGGCCGGGAATTTCGAAGACGGGGTATCCCAGGTTACCAGGCTTGAAGTAGAACTTTTCCTGATATCCTACCAGTTGCGGGATGTGCGTCTTCCTGTACTTACCGAGCATTCTTCCCTTTCCATCGATTACTGCGGCACTGTTGTAGAACGTTCCTGGAACTTCTGTATCGGCCTCGAAGATCGGCGCGATGACAGCCACAGAATTCTCCGCAAGATCGAAGTACTTGGGCTCCTGAAAGACACAGAAATACCGCGTCGAGAAGAGTTCTTGAAGGCAAACGATCTTGGCTCCTTTCTTGGCGGCTTCGCCGATAAGGTGAACGGCCCTATCAATGTTCTTCTCCTTCTTGGGAGCCGCGGTCGCTTGGAGAAGGCCAATCTTCATTGTGTTTGGCCGGTCGGTCGAGTCGCGCAAGGTATTTAGATATTGCCCACTTTCTGGCCTTGCAAGAGTCAAACATGCATAAATTTTGTCGCCACTCCTAACGCAAGGGGAAGATGAGCGTCTTTACCACTCGTCCCCTGATCATGGGGACGAAGGCCGTAGTAGCAGCCGGTCATTACCTCGCTGCAGTCGCCGGGATGCGGATATTGGAACGCGGCGGCAACGCCATAGACAGCGCCGCGGCGATCGGATTCTCCTTAGCCGTCCTCGAAGCCCACATGAACAGCATTGGAGGAGAGGTCCCAATGCTAATCTACGTGGCGAAGGAGGAAAGAGTCGTTGCGGTGAGTGGCCAGGGTCCGTCCGGCCATATGGCCAACATTGACTGGTTCAAATCGCGGGGAATAGAGATGATCCCGGGGGACGGATTCCTTCCTGCCGTCGTCCCTTCCGTCGTTGGATCATGGGTCGAAGTGCTCACCAGGTTCGGCACGATGAGTTTCGCTCAGGTTGCGCAACCCGCAATAGAGTTGGCAGAGGATGGATATCCTCTGCAGCTCGCCCTCAGAGACCTGATCGCTGCAAATTCAGAAAGGTTCGTAAGAGAGTGGCCCACCACCGCCAGGATTTTCCTCCCTAATTCGCGACTACCCGAGGAAGGGTACGTCTTAAGACAACACGAGCTGGCACAAACCCTAAGATCACTAGTAGAGGCTGAGAGGACCAGCTCTCATGCGGACCGAAGCGGAAGACTAGACGCGGTGAGAAAGGAGTTCTACGAGGGGAGGATAGCAAGAAAGATTGAGCAGTTTATCAGCAAGAATGAGATAATGGATGCTACCGGGCATCCGCATAGGGGTCTCCTGACCTATGAGGACTTCGCAAGGTATAGAACAAGGATAGAAAGGCCGGTGTCTTGCGAGTACAGAGACTTCGAAATCTACAAGTGCGGACCGTGGACACAGGGACCAGTTTTCCTACAACAGATAGGCATTCTCGAAGGCTTCAATCTGCGCAGTCTTGGGCACAACTCCTCAGACTACATTCACCTGTTTGTAGAGGCAGCAAAGATGGCATTCGCCGACAGAGAGAGATACTATGGCGATCCTGATTTTGACAGGGTACCTCTGGAGACGCTCCTCTCCAAGGAGTATGCCAGAAGGAGAGGAAAGGAGATCGACATGAATCACGCTCGTCTGTCAGTTGAACCCGGACTTGTCCCTGAGGCCTCCTCGACCGCGGTCAGAAAGACTCGGCAGGGTGACACTACTCACCTTGACGCGGTAGATAGGGAAGGGAATATGGTATCAGCGACACAAAGTGGGGGTTGGATAAACTCCTCCCCGGTCATAGAAGGTTTGGGATTCGCTCTCAGTACGCGAGGCCAGATATTCTTTCTGGATTCCGGAAGAAACAACGCCCTTGCCCCTGGGAAGAGGCCCAGGACGACTCTAACGCCATCCCTTGCCTTTAGGAATGGGAAACCCTTCATGGTTTTCGGCACTCCTGGTGGCGATATGCAAGATCAGTGGTCACTCCAATTCTTTCTCAATTACGCCGAATTTGGGATGAACCTCCAGCAGGCAATCGACGCCCCTTCCTTCCACACACTGCACTTCCCCAGTTCATTTTATCCTCGGACCGCAGAGCCCGGCAAAATCATCGTCGAAGGAAGGATCCCCTCTCATGTGACGGAAGAGCTGCGGTCGAAAGGTCACATTGTTGAGGAGACTGGGGATTGGGAGAACGGGAGAGTCTCGGCCGTGATGCGTGATACGAAGAGAGGGATTATTGTGGGAGGTGCATCCCCCAAGATGATCTATGGAAACACCGCCTATGCGATAGGGTGGTAATGTCAGCTTGGATATTCCGGCCGAAAAGGCTAGGCAGGAATCCCGAAGAAAGTCGCGCCACTACCTCGTGATGAGCCTAGCGGCCTCGTAGGGTTCCATACCGGTCGCGACTCTCGCCGGCCACAGCGACGCGATCGTCCCCATGAGCGCGGAGAGTCCAATCGAGAGAGCCAGAAGCTCTGCGAGTTGTAGTGGAGGTGGGACTGAGAAAGGCAATCCCACCGTCATGACTATTGAGGTCGAGAACCAGCTGAACGCGATCGAGGCACCTATTACTCCGAGGAGTCCCGACAGAGTTGTTAGGACGACGGTTTGTGCGATGATCAGGCTCCCTACGAACCGGCGTCGGGCTCCCACGGCTCGCATCAAACCTATCTCTGCCTTCCTCTCGTTTACCCCCAGGAACGTCACCGCGCTTACCAGGAATAGCGCGCCCAGCCAGACGAGGTTCCCCGTTATCGAAAATGTGGACAGAAGACCCGAGTATCTGATGCTAGCAGATTTGACGACGGAGTCAAAGGTGTAGGCGTGAACATTGCTGATAGAGGATCGCACACTCCTCGCTGCTGTGTCAGCGTTCGTCCCGCCCTGGAGCTTCACAAAGAAGGCGCTCGCCTGACCCGGTTGGAATGAGAGGGCTGGCAGCCAGTAGTTGTAACTCTTCCCCGCGGCCTGGGTGTTCGCGGTCTGCCACGCCAGCATGGCGTTCGCTGCGCTGAAAGATGTGAAGATCACATGGTCGATGAAAGTCCCTGTCGATGGTAATCTAGCCTGGACCTGTAGCTGAGTACCATAGAACTTTCCTTGGTCCTGAAGAAGAGGGAAAGTGGGAACATTGTACCCAACCACCGCCATGGTCCCGGTAAGAGGCTGGCTCACGTTCGTCGGAAGCAAGCTCTTGATCACGAAATTGCTCTGAGGGTCGGCTGCTATCAAGTAGACCTTGTCCAGAGAGCCACACCCACCGGGACTGAATTCTGTAAGATAGAGCTGGGGGGAAACTTCTGTGACCCCAGCGACAGCGGCGACAACGCTCGCGAGACTCCGGTCGATGTGGGCGGATGAGGGGGTGTAGACGAGAGTGTAGAAAGGCTGCGGGGACAGGCTGCTTCCTTGCGGTAGCACCACAAGGTCAGCGCCTAGCCTGTCTCTTATCTGGTCAACACTGTACGCGGCGCCGCTCGTCAGGAGATTCGTCGCAAACAGCGCTCCCACAATGAGGGCCACAGCAGCTCCTGTTGCAAAGGTTCTCAAGAACCGTCCTCTAGTCTCACTGCGTATGAGTGTCCCAATCCCGGGGGGGGTCTGCAGGTTCTCGGGTGACCTTCGCCAGGCTACCACCAATACGAGGTAGAATCCGATCAAGACTGCCAACCCTCCGACTCCGAGTTGAGCTTGGAGTACAAATGGGTCCGTCGTTGGGAATGCCGTCATCAACGCAAGTCCCGCCGCGCCGAAAAGCAAGCCGGCAGTGAGGGGCCTCTTCTTCAGTGTCATGGAGAGTTCTCCTACTTCGGACCTTCTATTAAACGCTCTAGGAACTCGTGCATGGTGGCCCACCATTCGGATCCGCACTTAGAGAGAAGGAGAACGAATGAATAGCCTTTCGGGTCTTCTCAAAGAATGATGAGTTCACCAGTCAGGTCCGAATCTAACCGTCTATTCCCCCGTCCTGATCGCTTCGTAGGGATCAAGCCGTGTGGCCAACACGACAGGGTAGGCAGCCCCCACAGCACCTATTCCGACTCCTGCGAGGACCGAGATCACACCCAGTGCGTTCATTTCGAGGCTCGAAAGCGGTAATAGTGTTACGCTGAAGGCGCTCTCCACGTAGTTTCCAGCAATTATTAGGACGACCTCCCCGAGTACGAGTCCAAGCGCACCGCCGAGGAACGCCAGGAGTACAGCTTCCGCAAAGACCGATTGAAATACAAACCCCTTGGTGGCCCCTAGGGAGCGTAATAGTCCGAGGTGGCGCCTCCTTTCGTTCACGGTCATCGAAAAGAGTAATGAGATCAGGATTATCACCGACCCCCCCAGAATCCCTGCCACCAAGAACTCGTACGTCGCGATGCCGGCGGTGTCGACCTTCGTCTGGTAAGCGAGTTGTGGCGGTAGCAAAGCAGTAAACGACGGGAGCGCAGCTTTCAGTCCAGAGTCTACGTTCTTGAATGTTGCCCCTTGTGCCAGCTTAATCATCAGCGCCGAGACTTCACCAATCTTGAACGGGGTCGGCGTCGAGCCGTTCTGGGCTACTTCGTACGCCGTAGCGATGGGAAAGAAGATAGTATTGTCAACGCTGCCGTTCGTCGGTTCCAACACGCCAACAACCTTGAGAGCTACTCCGCTCCACCTGACGAAGTCCCCAGCTCTGAGGCTGGTAGCTGATCCAGCCAGTGCGGTGTCTCCGTCCACTTTCGTGTTCGCGGTCTGTGGGAGCCAGGGCTGAATCGTAAAGTCCGTTTGAGGGTCAAACGCCACGAGTTGCATCGGTGAAGGGGACCCTGTTGTCGTGTTTAGGGAGGTCACGTATAGCTGTGCGGAAACCGCATCGATACCGGTTATCTTCTGTATGTCAAATTGAGCGCCCCCGTTAAGGTGCTGATTCGAAGGCGGTACCTCGAAGATGGGCAGTGTGACGTTCAAGCTTGTGTACCCCCCCGTTGTATACGCGGGCAGGATCATTAGGTCCGCTCCAAAGCGGGCTGCGCCAAGGCTCGTAATTCGGCTTACACCAATCGCCAAAACGGTCGTGGAGAAGACTAGGCTGACGACCACGGCTACGGCTATCGTCACAGCTACGCTCCGAATCAGCGATGCTCTCAGATTGCGAAGAACGAGTGCGGAGGTTCGCGTGGTGATAGCTCATCCCCGTTCATATCGATTCGTAAGCACTCAAGAATCTTCGGACACACCGCAATGTCATGCTACTCGAAGTGAGGCAAGACGCTCTCAGCGAACAACCTTATCGAAGACATCGCCTTCCCGTGACTCAGCCCAGGAAAGTGAATCCTGAAGATCAGGTGATCCGTCTCGACCTCCTTCCTGTATTTTTCTATCTGTGAGATGCACGTGTCTACGCCTCCTATGATGAACCGCTTTCTCAACAGCTCCAGGAACTGCTCATAGCTGACTTTCTTCGGGTCGACCGGATTACCCTCCTCGTCCTGCATGTGCCCCCAGAGATAGTATTCCTTGTAGATATGCAAAACCGGTTCCAGAGCATCTTTCCATGCGAGATCGTCCGTCTTGCCCACATAAGCTTCCCTGAACAACGGGACCTCCCGGCCGGTCCGATCCTTCCCGAGTTTCGTTAACTCGTCCTTGAAGGCGGCCCTTCTCTGCTTGAGTATGAACCGAGGTGTCACCGGATCCATAAAGTAGGCGTCGCAGATTCGCGCAGCCCTTCGCACAGCAGCCTCAGTCTTCGCAGCCACCCAAATGGGTGGCGAGGGTTTTTGCACAGGTTTCGGGCTCAGAGTCATCTCTGGGAGATCGTGGAACTTCCCGTGAATCGATACCTTGTCTTTGGTCCAGAGATCCCTTATCATCTTCACGTTTTCTTCAAGAAGCGCTCCCCGGTTGTGGAGTGAGACGCCGAACCCGTTGAATTCCTCTGGTCTGTACCCTTGTCCTACCCCCAATATGAAACGACCCTTGGAGATGACGTCGATTGATGCACCCATCTCCGCGACATGCAGAGGATGGTAAAGGGGCAGCAGCATCACCCCGGTCCCCACCCTGATCTTCTTTGTCGCAGAAGCTAGTGCGGCAACCGCTATCAGAGGCTGCGGAAAGTAACCTGCATCAGGGAGCAGGTGATGCTCGCAAACGAGGGCACTCTCGTAACCAAATTTCTCGGCCAGCAATGTCTGTTCGAGTGTCTCCCCAAAGACGGCCGGCATGTGCTGTGAGGTCAGGCTCTGGTTGCAGAAGACGAGGCCAAACCTCAATGAGGCTCTTTGTTCTTGTTACGATGTGCACATTTAAGTCTTCAAAAGGAAAAAGTCCCTGCGTCCAGCCGAGTTCTTAGTCCGCAGTTAGAAAGCCGGAGAATTACTCCTCTTCGTCCGGAACCGGCACCGTGACCACCGAAATCTTCCCGGCCCCTGCGCCCAAGCCCAGGTTCGTAATGTACAGGCTGCGCCCGCGGAAGGCCAGGTTCATGGCTCGCTCAGTGTCTCACGCACGGTGTTGAGGGGAAGAGGACTGGCCGAACCGTCTGGGGCAACCACCCAGATCGAATTCGTAAAGGGAGAAGCCACGAACAGGTTCCCCCTCTGATCAAATGTCAAGCCATCCGGGGTGGGAATCCCGACTGCAAAATTCGTAATCGAACCCGCAGCCCCATCCCCCTAACTTCAATCTTCCCGACGGTATTCTGACCTACGTTTGTTACATAAAGTGCAGTCCCCGCTCTGTCGAAAGTTATGTCGTTTGGTCCAATTGTAAATCCGATTGCTGTTGGCTTGGCCGCTAGGAGCGGTCCGTCAGCAAATACGGAGACCTTCCCGGCTGTGGTGACCCTCGCAACAGTTCCAGCGAATATGTTGGTTATGAAGATGTTACCTTCACTGTCGAGGGCCAGGCCGTTTGGGCATGTGGACTCACTGGCAATTACTGACATAGCTCCTGATTGCAAGTCTACACGCACAACAGCACCAGCCGCCGTCTGAGAGAATCCAGTACATGCGACGGCAATTAGCGACTCTCTCGAGCCTTCATCCCGCCAGGGGATCGACTCTCATCTTCGCCCCGACCGAGGGCTGCTTGCCCCACCGCTGGCAACCCAGGGATGCTGAAGGTGCGGGTTACAGTGCCGGAACTATCGAATTCTAGAATTGTTCCTGTGCCAGGCGCGAAGCTTATCGCTCCCACAAAGAAGCGGTTCCCCTTGATCGCTATCCCTTCCGCAAATAGACCGGCTGGCAGATCTGCGAGAAGTATCGGAACAACCTAAATAACTGAATCATCGGTCCTCGACCCCGATGAAGGAGATCCTCTGTGGCTATGGGGTTGACATCGATGCTGTGGCCGGTTGGCTCGGTTCTTACGGAGGGGAAGACTCTCCGAGCGACATTCAACGGGGTTTGTTTGCTGGGGAAGTTGGCACCCCTAGGCTGCTGAAGTTATTCGAGAAATACAAGATCAGGACGTCTTGGTTCATCCCTGGTCACTCGCTCGAGACGTTTCCGAAAGAGTGCAAGATGGTCGCTGAACAAGGGCACGAAGTAGGAGCCCACGGTTACACTCACGAAAACCCGATCGCGTTGACACGAAAGCAGGAGGAGGATGTCATGGCCAAATGCGTGTCACTGATCAAGGAGGTTGCTGGAAAACCACCTCAAGGATACGTTGCACCTTGGTGGGAAATGTCTTCAGCCACACCTGAAATTCTCTTGAAGTACGGATTCAAGTACGACCATAGTGAGGGACACCATGACTTTCAACCGTACTACGCTCGTGTCGGCGAGAAGTGGACGAAGATCAACTACAAGAGGCCCGCCGCTACTTGGATGAAACCGCTGCAGCGAGGGAGGGAGATAGACATCGTCGAGCTCCCGGGGAACTGGTACATGGACGATCTTCCCCCCATGATGTTCATCAAGAAGGCGCCCAATAGTCACGGCTGGGTCAGCCCTCGCGACATCGAGCAGATGTGGCGGGACCAGTTCGACTGGGTGTACCGCGAGTACGACTACGCAATCTTTCCGTTCACGATCCATCCCGACGTGAGCGGTCGCCCCCAGGTGTTACTTGTTCACGAGAGAATGATAGAGTACATCAACGGTCATGAGGGAATTCGTTGGGTTACGATGGCTGAGATGGCGGAGGACTACAGACGACGTCATCCGTTCCGTAAAGACCGTATGTAGCCACTGGAAGCCAACGCCCCGCCCCACTAACTCTTGGGCACTCGCGCGAGATAGTTCAAACCACACCGAGTGCCCTATACCTCGTAACTAATCTGAATCTTACCCCGGCGTTACCAAGTTACGTAAAGGTTCATATAATGGCCAACGAGTCGAAACTCCGTTGGTCGATTCTGAAGAGGCCGACATAGAAAACGTACAATTCTTCAAGCGCAGAATGACTCGTCGCGAAGCTATCAGCAACGTAACAGTCGCCGGAGCTGCCATCGGAATTGCAATAGTGGCCGGGGCTGGCGGATACCTTGCGGGGACGGCAGTATCACCGGGCAAGTCTAGCACCACAACTGTCACAACTACAGCGACCCAAGCCACGACTTCAGCGGTTAGCTTGGGTGCCACTCCTGCGGATCGAGCCGTCAACGCCGTAAAGGCGCTTAAGGCTTCAGGTGCGATTCCCGCCGGAGCGAAGATAAGGTTTCTCGAAGCCGCCTTCCGCGCGGGTAACATGACACCGACGGCGGGACAAACTCGAACGGACCCTTACACGGGGAAGGTGATACAGAACTCTATCAACATGCTGACGAAATGGAACGACCTAACGGGGGTACCAGTAGAGATGGACCTGCTCAACGACCTGCAACTGTACGACAAGGCTATCTCCGAGGCCACAACCAAGGCTGGAACATGGGACTTCTTGGGCCAAAGGATTGACTTCCTGGTCGACTTCATCAATTCAGGCGTCGCTCTCGACCTGACTGCCTTCGAGGCGAAATACGTGCCGGAGATCAGAACAGGCAACTGCCCAGTGACTCCCGTCTTCGCCCAAGGATACTACACCTCCGATGGGAAGTACTGGGGATTCCCGGGTTGCGGGGACTGGTTTAGCTATTACAACCGGCGGGACCTAGTCACCAATCCAAAGTTGCAGAGCGCATTCGAGACGCAATTCGGCTATCAGCTCCCTGTGCAGGGGCCTGATACATGGGCTCAGGTACTAGACATGGCCAAGTTCTTCGACATGTACAAGGGTTCCGAGCAGACTCTCCCCGACGGGAGTACCGCGACCCTACGTGGTTCGTACTTCTTCCGGGATAATTGGTTCAGCAACATCGAGTTCCGAATTCGATTCCTCGAACTCGGAGGCCTTCTCTTCGATAATAACAAGAATGTAACCTTGGACAACGCGATCACTAGGCAGGCGTTAACGGACATGAAGGCGCTCACTTCGTACCAGGCTAAAGATGCTTTCACATCTTCTTGGCCGACGATGTATCCGAACTATTCAAACAAACAGGTCTTCCAGACTATCTCATGGGCATCAGTAGCACAGTTCGCCGCGAGCGGTCCTGTGGGGGGACAGGGATTTGGTGTATACCAGACCCCGGGTTACGTGGTGAACAACAAGCTGATCAGAGTGACCGTGCTGTACGACCAGACATCCTACATCATAGAGAAATACGGGAAACTCACATCGGTGGTGCCTGACGTGCCGTTCCTGTTTGGCCAGTGGCTAACCGACCCTGAAATCAGCACTCAAGAACTCGCCAATCCCGGTGCGATTTCGGACTACTTCAGGACCTGTCATGGACAAGACGAGAGAATGATAGCGACATTCTTCGCCGTATGGCCACCCAATCCTGGTATAGAACCAGGGCGCCGAGGAGCGGCAGAAGCCTTCGATGTGCAGTTCCAGTCGTTGTGTGGAACCTGGCAAATGGCAGGAATGCACGAGCTTCAGGACCTCTGGGGGACGCAGATGAATGCGTACTTCACTGGTGTCCAAGACGTCGATACGTCAGTCAAGAACATGCAATCGGGGACAGATGGGGTCATGGACCGCCTCGGGCGAGATGCACAATTCCAGCGGTGGCAGCACGTAGTGCAGACATTCCCTCCAGCGCTGAAGGTTCTCCACGGAATCAGCTGAAATACTGAATGAAAAGGGAGCGAGAAAGATCGCTTTCTTTTCTTCCCAATTTTTGGTTAAGTCGCCGAAAGGTCGGGGTCTAGTTGGATAATAAGAAGGGCCGGACAAGCTGGCTGAAGAGGAAGTTCGGGTTCAATGTGTTGCTCATCATACCCCTTCAAGTTGTCCTCAACTTCGTTCTGATAGTCCCCTTTGCCCTGGCCATTTACCTGAGCCTGACTAACTGGTCACCGATAACTGGAACGTGGTACACGTCCCCCATTGTAGGCGCTGACAACTACGTTTCAATACTGACGACGTTAAGGTTCCAGCAGGCAATCTACAACACCCTCGTCATCGTGGGCGGGGCGGTTACTCTGGAGTTTGTTTTGGGTTTGGTTCTTGCTCTCGCCTTCTTCTCGTGGGATTTTCGCGGCAAGTCGATCTTCGCCTCGATCTTCCTCGTTCCAATGATGGTGATACCAGCGATCTCGGGTTTCACATTTCAGACGATTTTCGCTACTCAGGGGGCCCTCAACGATGTGCTCACCAGGATTTCAGGGACGGCGGTGGCCGTCGATTGGTTGCACGTTCCGTCGAGCGCTTTGTTGGCCGTGATCCTGGCTGACGCCTGGCAGTGGACACCGTTCATGTTCCTGCTGATGTACGCAGGCATGACGGCATTACCCTCAGACCCGATTCGGGCGGCAAGGGTGATGGGCGCCTCCGAAAGGCAAATCTTTCGCAGGATAATGCTGCCGATGCTAAGGCCGATCATAACGATAGCTCTGATAATCAGGAGCCTCGAAGCCTTCAAGATCTTCGACGTGCCATTTATCATGACTCAGGGCGGCCCAGGAACTACGACCGAGACGATATCGATATTTCTCTATAAATTTGCGATTGAATTTGCAAGGGTTGCGTGGGCATCAGCCGGCGCGATAGTGATATTCGTCGCCATCGTCTTCGTGACTCTCTGGGCATCGAAGCCATTGCTACCGAAGGCGGAGTGAGAATGTGAAGGGTAAGAAACCAATCTACTACGTGGTGATGCTCGTCGCCGCCTTCTTTGCCCTGTTTCCCCTATTCTGGCTTGTAACCAGCTCCTTCAAGAGCCCGCTGGAATGGTTCCTCATTCCGGTGGTGTGGATACCAGCACATCCGTCGTTCGACAGTTATGCGGCGATTTTTGGCTTGCCTGCTCCGAGCATAAACGTGGTTGGGGGAGTTCTCGTTCCTTCATTCTACGCGTTCAGAAACAGCCTCCTTGCGGCCATCGGGACGACGTTGGCTGCGGTCGTCATAGGTTACATGGGGGCCTACACCATCTCTCGATACAAGACCGGCGGCGCGATGACCTACTTCTTCGTCTTGACCTCCCGCATGCTTCCGCCCGTGGCAGTAGTAATACCCCTACTGGTCTTCTTCCAAACACTCACGCTTGTGGACACCGTGGAAGGATTGGTCCTGATCTACCTGGGTGTCAACGTCGCGTTTGTTATCTGGATAACGAGGGGGTTCATCGATGATGTTCCCAAAGAAGTTGAGGAGGCGGCGGCGTTGGACGGGGTCGCCAAATGGTCCATCCCCTTCAGGATAATTCTGCCGCTAGTCAAGGGGGGCGTTGCTGCCTCGGCGCTCTTCGTCTTCATCTTGAGTTGGACTGAGTTCGGTATCGCCTTGATCTTGACTCAATACAATTCCACTACGATTCCTGTCCAGTTGTTCAAGTACCAATTCGGTGGCGGACCCGCTCTCGGTCCTATGGCGGCGCTCAGCACCTTGGCCGTGATACCGGTAATAATCTTGGGATACCTCATTCAGAAACAACTTGTAAAGGGACTGAGCATGGGCTCAATCAGAGGTAGACGCTGACATGAAGCACTACTAACCTCGATGTCTCTTACGGTTGTTTCTCAGCCTTGGCGCTTCCACGGAGCCTTTCAATCGAAACTAGGTTAAGCTCGTGCTTCGCCGTCTCCCCCTCCGCCAGCCTAAGGACGAGTATCTTCTCCAAGAATCCAGGCGCCTTAACCGAGACGGTGTGCGAGGTAGGAGCCAAGCCAGTAATCATGAACGAGCCATCGGGTGCCAGTTCAAATTCTCGTCCACCTAGACTAACCTTGGCATCGGTGACCAACCCACTTTCCTCGTCGAGGAGTCTGATGACAAGGGTTGCAGGAGAAGCTGGTTTGAGAAGTTCAGGGGGCACTGGTTCACCCTCCGCCGCGTAGAGGGCCACTGCGCTACCTGAAATCACGGCGGTCCCTTGAT
>Ga0209237_1000226_pt1 | contig 29901 bp, 31 predicted proteins | sample GraSoi013_1_40cm_2_FD_185820 | JGI IMG/M metagenome (GOLD analysis project Ga0209237, IMG submission 185820) | Grasslands soil microbial communities from the Angelo Coastal Reserve, California, USA - Sample 10_02_2013_1_40cm (SPAdes) (version 2) | ecosystem: Environmental > Terrestrial > Soil >...
TTCGCGTCTGTCCCGCGGGCACACATGCCTCCCGACATGGCGGCCGAGGGCATCACTCTTGGGCCGGCGATCGCCGGTGATTCACCGGCCTGGACGTGGGGCGTCGCGTGATTCGGTGGCCTTCATGAACGGCCCACCTGTTGGCGATAGAGGTGGAGAGCGCGGGGGCTCGTGTTCCAGTCTCCCGCGATCTTGATTGCCGGTAGCCTCTCCTGGCCCGCCCGAAGACCGAGGTACTTGGCCGAGTACGGTCCCCGCGCGGCCATCTTCCTCAACGGCTTGAGCTCGTCCTCGGCGGTCCCGACCTGGTCGAGCAGGTCGAGCAAGGAGCGCCCCATCGCGCTCGTGAGGAACGACTCGAGGCCCGTGAGGTCTCCCGTGTGGCCCGCCTTGAGCGACCGGAGGTATCGAGACCGATCCGGAGGCAGGATGTGCACGGGCGGCCAGTTGTGTTTCAGGAAGTGAAGGTTCAAGAGGAGTCGACCGACCCGGCCGTTGCCGTCGCTGAAAGGGTGGATCGACTCGAACTCGAAGTGCATCCGCGCTCCGAGCGGGAACATACCGACGCCCTCCATGTCCTGCTTCGCATACGACTCCTCCCAGTCGCTCATGAGGGCGACGACCTTCTCCATCCGAGGCGGGACATGCCGGACGCCGGCAATGCGAACATTCACCTGCCTCCATTGACCCGCATCCGGCTTGATGCCTCGGAACACGGTGTCATGGAGGTCGAGGACCGAGGATAGCCGAATCGTGTCGGTACGTCGGCGGAGCAGGCTCTCGAAGGCCTGCTCATGCTGGATCGTCTCGAGGACATCCGGAAGCGGTCGATTCGATACGCTCCGTCCTTCCAGCAAGATCCGTTCGACATCTTTGCGCGTGAGCGTGTTCCCCTCAATCGCGTTCGTTCCCCATGTGTTGAGCGCCCCGGTGCGTCGCCACACGCCCGGCGGGAGTGTGTCCAATGGAGCTCGGGTGAGCAATTCGTGCCTGAGCTGGGTCAGTATGGTCTCCAGCATGTGTTGGTCATATACCATACATCATATTTAAGGATATATGGGCATACGACATCCCAATCCAATATACCATATCACCTCGACGGATCCAAATGACAGAAGCGCGGGTCACCGCTTCCGGGAGGGTCGTTTCTTCGGCAACGAAGAGGCGAATCCGACCCCGCGTGCCACCCAGGTTTGGAGCGCGGCGTCTGTGCGGTATCCCGCGGGCGCCACGAGGAGCCAACCCGCCATGGCGCGGGGCCCGGAAAGATCGAACGGCTTCGCGCCCGGTTCCTTCAACATCGCGTCGGTCGTGGCCGGCTCGATCCGTACAATGAGATCGTCGCCGTGGATGCCGACGCACATGTTGCCGCCCAGGAGGAAGGCGATTCCGCCGAACAATTGCTTCTCGGTGATGTCTTTGCGGCCCCCGAGCGTCTTGCGGACTCGCGCGGCTTCGGCCTCCGAATACGTCATGCGTGGCGGGAGGGGAACCGTTGGCGGGTTCAAAAACCATGACCCCATGGCGGGCCGTCGCTCCCTGGTAACAGGAGGTCCACGCCCGGTCTTCCCGAGCGGAATTCCGCACGTATTTCTACCCCCACCTCCTTCCAGCCGGTTGGAATGCCGACCCTCGAGGTCCGAGGGCTCAAGAAGTCCATCGACGGCCACGGGGTTCTGAAGGACGTTTCTTTCGGACTGCAAGACGGCGAATTGGCCGCGATTCTGGGTCCCTCGGGCGGCGGGAAGACCACGTTATTCCGATGCATCCTCGGTGAACTGACGCCCGAGGCGGGGAAGATCCTCATCGACGGTCAAGAGGTTGGCCAGCTGCCCACCGAGCGCCGCGGGATCGGGATCGTCTACCAGAGCTTCGCGCTCTTTCCGCACCTCTCCGTCGCCGACAACATCGGATACGGATTGCGGGCACGGAAGGTTCCGGCCGGCATCGCACGCAGCCGGATCGCCGAGATGGTCGACCTCGTCCACCTCGAGGGGAAAGAGAATCGGTTGCCCCATGAGCTCTCGGGCGGCGAGCGGCAGCGGGTCGCCCTCGCCCGGGCGCTCTGCGTGGGGCCCAAGATTCTCCTCCTCGATGAGGCGTTCGGATCGCTCGACGCCACGATGCGGACCCAGGTAGTCCAGGAAGTTCGATCGATCATTCGTCAGCAAAAGGTCACCACCCTGTTCATTACGCACGACCAGGAGGAGGCGTTCATGTTCGCGCGGCGCTTGATCGTACTGAACGATGGACGCATCGTCGCCTCCGGATCCCCCGAGAGCATGATGAAGCACCCCGACCTGTTCATCCAGGATTTCATGAAGATGGTCCTATTCGCGGAGGCCACCGTGCAGATGGGTCCAGACGGATCGCCGTACATCACGCTCGACGGCGGCGCACAGATCGCGGTGCACATCCCGGGTGTGCGCGGGGGAGAGAAAGTCCACGTCATGGTGAAGAAGGGGGCGGAAGCGGAACGGATCGAGGTGTGGCACGGCGATGCGAAGTAAGGCCTTCTCGATCGCCGTCCTCGTCTTGTCCGTGGGCCTCGTCGTGTCTCTCACGGACCTGTACAAAGTCCAGCAAGGTACTCTCATCGTGTACACGACGCCCGCGCTTCAAAGTCTGCTCGAATCGTTGGTTGTCCCCCTTTTCCAACGGGAGACGGGCATCGGCGTCACGCTTGTGTACGTGAGCGCGGGAGAACAGTATACCCGGCTGCGGATGTCCGGGGGCCATCCCGAGGCCGACCTCTTTTTGCACGCTTCTCCCCTCTTCCTCGAGAAAGGTTCCTCTGAGGGCTTCTTCCTGCCATTCCAGATCACCCGGAACGCGTCCGTCCCACCGAACTTCGAGAGGGCGCCTGTGTGGTACGCGTTCGCCTGGAGTCCACTCGCTGAAGTGTACAACCCCGCCCTCGGCGCGCCTCCTGACCTCGCGTTCCTCAACACGACCTTCGGATTTCCGCACCCGCTGCTGAGCAATAACGGCATTTACTCTGTGATGTTCTTCGAGAATGTCTCTGCCGCCGCGGGCGCCCGAGCGCTCGCGCATACCGTGGTCCAACCGGTCAACGCGCGATCGAACATTCTCGGCGTCGTGGATGGAACCTTCCAAGTCACGTTGGGCTACGAGGGCGTGACGTTGTTCTACAAGAGTCAGGGTGCTCGCGTCGCGTTCGACCTCCCGCTGCTCGGCGGGCGACGGTTCCTGACGCCGGTCGTCTTCTCGGCGGGGGTCGTCAAGGGCCATCCGAACCCGAGGGCGTTGGACTTCATCAATTTCCTCTTCCGGGATGAGATCCAGTCAAATATCAGTCGGTTCTACTTCCGCGCGGTCCTCCCCGGATTCCCCGACCCCGCGGGCGGCATTACGCTCCCCGCGCCTGGAATGGTCGTCTTGAACTACGACTGGTCCCGCTGGTCGTCATTGGAATCCGCGTTGCCGAAGTACGTCGTCGGGGGATGACCGCGATTTTCGAGGGGAGGGGATAGTCCGATGGTGAGGTTCCCATTCCCGCGCGCGACGTTCGAGAGGACCCTCTGGACCGTCGTCGTCTGGTTTCTGTTCGGCGTATTCGTCCTCGGCCCCCTGGCGACCGTCTTCGCATTTAGCTTCACGTCGTCCGTCCTCAGCGGGACGGGGACGTTCACGTTGAAATGGTATGGCCAACTGTTCTCCCAACCGGGCCTTTACGGACCGCTCATCCGCAGCTTCGAGATCGCAGTCATCGTCGTCGTCTTCCAGTTGATGTTTGGCACGATTATTGCGTATTCGACGGTGCGCGCGAAGATTTTCGGCGCGAAGACGCTCGACACGCTCAGCAACATCACGATTGCCGTCCCGAGCGTCGTGGTGGGCCTCTCCCTTCTTTCGTTCTACGGCCCGTTCGGTCCGTTCGCGGCGATCACCCAGTTCCTGTTTGGGAACCCGTTATCACTGACGTGGACCTTGTGGATTCTCGTGTTCGCGCACGTGATCGAGACGTTCCCGTACATGGTCCGCTCGATGGCGGCGGTGCTCGTCAAGCTCGACGCCCACCTGGAGAGCGCGGCCCGAAGCCTCGGAGCGAACCGCCTGCATGTCTTCCTGACGATCACCTTGCCTCAGCTGAAACCCGGCCTTGTCGCCGGCTCGGTCCTCGTCCTCTCTCGGAGCATCGCGGAGTTCGGGGCCACGATCATCGTCGTCTCGGCCGTTTTGAAGACCGCTCCGATCGCCATCTTCACGCAGGCTGAGGCCGGCTCCCTCGAACTCGCGTCCGCCTACTCGGTCGTGCTGATGCTCGTGTCGTTCGTCGCCTATCTCCTGATGAGTCGATGGCTGCTCAAAGGCGAGACGAACGCCTAGTCGGCGCGTTCAGCCGCCGTAGTGCCAGCCGAGCGATTCGAGGAAGATCGGCTTCCCTTTCCCCGGACCGGCGTCGAGGACCTCGGCGAGGACGACCGGATGGTCCCCTTGCGGAATCTGGTCAACCACGTGACATTCGATCCAGCCCGCGCCATCCGCGAGCACAGGGAGGCCGGACGCGGTCCGCTCTGTCTTCACCTTCTCAAAAGCTCCATCGAGAACGAGTTCCGCGACATCCTGCGTGCCTTCTCGGAGGAACGAGACGGCGAACGATTTCGATCGTCGGACGTTCGCCAAGGTCCGGCTATCTTTGCGGAACGCGAACGCGACGAGGGTCGGTTTGAAAGAGGTCTGCATCAGCCAGGTCCCGAACATCAGCCAGTCCTTCCGATCCTCCGTCTGCGTGCCGACGATGTATGCGCCGTACGGAATCTGTTGGAGGATCTTTTTCTTCACTTTCTTGTCCATCGCGCAACCCCGCCAACGAACGACTCCGTGCCTAATCAAGTCATGCGCGGATGATGCGTCGGGCTATCGGTTCCGTCACACGGATCCCGCGATTCGCTTCATCACTTGCATGGCCTTCAGCGTAATCATCTTGCTCGGTTCGCCAATAAGCTCGAGAGCAAACGGCGTCGGCGCCTGCTTTGGATGCTTCGCGTTCCATTCCGCCACGCCGCCCTCGACGTCCGGATGGATCCCGTCGAGGTTCCACTTCCCATCCGTCCGCCTCTTCTCCCTCAGAAGATTCAGGGCGAATCGCAATCGCGGGTCCGTCCCGTACCCCAGTGCCGTGATGAAATCGAGGCCGACGAGGAGATCATAGTAATAATGGACCGGGTAGTGGAACCGGTACCATGGCGGGTACTCTCCTCCTTGTCTGTGCAGTTCCTTCCCCAGGTAGTATTCGGCCCCGAGTTCGACGGCGCGCTTCATGCCCTCCGTCCACTTCGCCGCCGGATACACCGCGAAGGCGCTCATGCCTTCCCACGAGTCCAAGTTCCGACCGCTCCCGAAACAACTCCAGCCGCCGTTCTTGTCCCGATTCGTCACCAGCCATTCGAACGCGCTGCGGACGGCAGGATGGTCCGCGTAACCGAATTGCACCAGGGCGCGCGTGGTGTTCCCAGTCGTGCACAGGTGGCCTTTCTTGGAACCTTCCATCGCAAATCCTCCATCCTCCCGGGAGAATCGTTCAATCCAGAGATCGCACGCCCTCTTGATCCGCGGATCCTCACGGGTCAATCCGAGGTCCGCGAGGATGAGGAGCATCCAGTTCGCGGAGAGATACTTCGGCCGGTACAAACTCTCCCCGCTCACCCACCAACCCTCCCGGTCCTGATTCGCGAGAATCTCTGCGGCCCATCCTTTCCTCGGGATCATGGCCCTCGCGGCGACGACCTCCGGATCGTCAAGCGGTCTTTCGAGCAACCGGGTGAGCGTCAGATAGCGGACGGACGGTTGGTCCTCCTCGAGGAGCCAGTCCAACGCGCTCTTGGACTTCATCTCCCGTCAACGCCTCGTGGCCCGGCTCGATCTCGGTTGTCGGGACGCGGATTGCTCCGGAAGCAGTAGGTCAGGTGGTCGTTCACCATCCCCACGGCTTGCGTGTACGCATAGCAGATCGTCGAACCGACAAACTTGAAACCTCGAGACTTGAGGGCCTCGCTCATTCGGTCCGATTCCTTTGTCCGTGCCGGGATTTGTCTCAGGGTTCTCCGCCGGCTCGGCTTCGGTCCATCGCCTGCGAACTGCCAGATGTACGCATCGAAGCTCCCGAACTCCTTCTGAACCGCGAGGAACGCCTTCGCATTTCCGATCGCCGCTGCGATTTTCGTGCGGTTGCGGATGATTCCGGCGTCGGCTAGGAGCGATCTGACTTTTCTCGAATCGTACCGGGAGATCCTCGCCGGATCGAATCCGTCGAAGGCCCGTCGGTAGTTCTCGCGTTTCTTCAGGACGGTCAGCCAGGAGAGCCCGGCCTGCACCCCTTCGAGGACGAGGAACTCGAACAGCTTCCGGTCGTCGTGCTCGGGAACTCCCCACTCGGCATCGTGGTATTCGAGGAGAACCGGATCGCCGAGTGCCCACTCGCACCGTTTGAGCCCGGCTTGGCCCGCCCTTTCAGTTTTTTTCATCCGTCGTCCCCCATGACGACCGAGCACGGCCGATACCATCCGTCATATAGAAACCCCTCCGGATTGCGCGGACGTTCGGCCACGCGGGAGTTCCGACGACTACCGGGTTCAGCCGCTCGAATCGATGAACTCGGAGATGCGTTGCGCCGTCTCGCGGGGTTTCTCGACCATCGGAAAGTGTCCGGCGTCTTCGATCGCGGCGAAGCGGGATCCTTGGATCCGTGTCGTGGCTTCTTCTGCGGATTGCCACGGGAATTGGACGTCATGCCGGCCGGAGAGGACCAGCGTGGGCGCGTGGATTCGCCCCAGGTCCGCCGCCACCGAAGCATCGCTCCGCCTCAGGGCGAAGCCCGTGGCCATGAACCCCTTCCGGCGATCCCGAGGCTTCCAGGCGCCCACGATTGCGTTGACCCACACGTCATCCGCGAATCGCGGGTCATGGAAGACGGCCTTCGTCAGGAGCTTCCGGACGCTCTTCGGACCTGGTGCGCGGATGAAGCACGGGAGGAGGAACGGCAGGTACATCCTCGCGGTGCGACCCGGGAGTTTCGGCGTGAGCCCGGCGGCGTCGAGGACGACGACTTTGGCGACGCGCTCGGGCCGATCGAGCACCGCCATGATAGCCAGCGTGCCCCCCATCGAGTTGCCGACGACCGCGAACCGGGGAAGAGCGAGGGCATCGATGAAGGCGGCGATGGCTTTGCGGTACGCCGTCAGGGTCCGAGCCTTGCCCGGGAGCGAGGAGCTTTGACCCTGACACGGGAGGTCCGGCGCGATCCATGGATGACGGGCGCCCAGGACCCATGCGACCGGAATCCAAACCTCCGCCCAGGTAGGCCACCCATGGAGCAGGAGGATTGGAAGTCCGCTCGTGGCGCCGCCTTGGAGAAATCGGAACCGAACGCCTCCGGCTTCGATGAACCGCTCCCGGACCGAAGCCGGGAGAGGCTGTCCGATGACCGTGGCATCCGCAATGCTGACACTCGGACCATCGGTCATCGCCCCGGCGCGAAGGCTGGACGCGAGATGAGCTTTCCTGTCCGTGCCGCGGCGGCGCCTCCGCCCGTTGAAAGGTCGACCTTCCACGAAATCTTGGCCGCGGTGCCGGACTCGGTTCGAAAACTCCGCGGCATCTTCGGTCGTGCCATTCGGATTCGCTGGGCGCCAAGTCGGGGGCCACGCAAGTCAAATGACTCGGGAGGCCCTCCCGGAACCGGGAAGGAACACGTGCGAATTCTCTCGACCGAGCCACTGAATACGGAAACGCCGCTCGCGGCTCTCGAAGCGGCCCTTACACCGGAATCCGAGTTCTTTGTGAGGAGTCACTTCCGCCGACACGACCTGGTGCCTCGCAAACACGTTCTGGAAGTCGTCGGTGCGGTCGAGCAGCCCCTGCGGTTGAACATGGCCGACCTCGAGGCGATGGGCACTCGCACTTTGGCGGTGACGGTCGAGTGCGCAGGGAACGGTCGCACCGGACTCCAACCGCTCCCGGCGGGCGAGCCGTGGGGGCTCGGCGCGGTGAGCACAGCCCGATGGACAGGCGTCCCCCTGAGGGCCGTCCTGGAATCCGCCCGGCTTAGGCCGCGCGTGGTCGAAGTCCTCGCGATCGGCGCGGACCGAGGACGGTTACCGGACCTCGCGGACGAGATTCCGTTCGCGCGGTCCCTCCCGCTCGCCAAGGCGCGGGACCCGGACACCCTCCTCGCCCTCCAGATGAATGGCCGGCCGATCCTCCAGGAGCACGGAGCGCCCATCCGGCTGATCGTCCCGGGCTGGTACGGGATGGCCAGCGTGAAATGGCTCGAGCGGCTCGAGGTTCTCGCGGAGCCTTTTCGCGGTTACTTCCAGCTCGGCCGGTATGTGTACGATTACGAGGACGGCAACCCGCCGGCTCCGGTTCGCACGATCCGCGTCCGCTCTGTGATCGTGTCTCCCCAGGACGGGGACGCGGTGCGCCAGGGCCACGTGGTCGTACGCGGCCAGGCATGGTCCGGCGAGGGCGTGGTCGTGAGAGTCCAGATCGGGGTGGACGGCGCCGAGCCGTCCCAGGACGCGACGCTCTCGCCTCCGATATCGCCGCATGCGTGGCGCGCGTGGGAATTCAAATGGGACGCGACGAACCCGGGCCGGCACGTCCTGCGATCCTATGCGACGGACGCGAAAGGAAATCGGCCGCCCGACGTCGGCCGATGGAATCGATACGGTTACGGGAACAATGCCGCGCATGCTATTGCCGTCACCGTGCAGTGACGGCGGGAACGCCAAACGGCGACGCGTGAGGGGGACGCAACGCTGAATCTTCCGATCGGTGGTCCGCAAGCGGGAAACGCTGCGAACGAAGAGAGGACGGCCGCCTATCACGGCCGATAATTACCGGCGACGGGTTTATCGAACCCGGTGTGGCTAGGTTTCGCCATATCTATGGGTTGCGTGCCTTTCGCAGCGTCAGCCATGCTCCTGGCCCTGGTGTCGACGGCGCCGGAAGAGAAGGAGAAGCATTCGGCTTCGTCGAAGGGGCCTAGCCGGGCCAAGGGAAGCCCCGCGTCGGGGCCCACCGAAATCGAGAAATTCTTTCAGCTTAATCCCGAGGAGAAGTTCGATCTCGAAGCGGCGAATTCGATTGACGCGCCCGCGCTCGTCGAAGAGGCCCGAGGAGACAAACGGGTCTTGCGCGATGTGCTGCGGACGGCGGAAGCGCTGTTGCCCCGCGTCCGCGCTGAAACGGAAGACCCGCTCCTAGTCAGCGCCATCCTCCGAAGCAAGACGCTCGACTGGGTCCGTCGGAGTCCGTCGGACTCGGGTTGGGCGGAGACCATGCCGCTTCGCTGGGCCGGAATCTTCTACGAGTCCAGGGTCCCCGGCGGCCGGCTGAGCCGGAAGCTCTCCACCCGCATGGCGAACCTCATCTCGCTATGCGTCGAGGCGAGCGGTACCGTCGCGTTTCTGCGCGCGGGGGTCACCGGCATCTTTCGCGGCTCGGCGATGATGGCGAAGATGGTGCAGTTCGGCCTCAGCGCGAAGCGACCGCGTTACGTGCAGCAGGTCGCGCAGGCGTACCTCGACGATCTTGCATCGAGTCGCTGCGTCGGCAAGCAACCGGTTCCCCTGGAACGATTGAGCGAGGTCGCGCGACGGAACGGAACCGCGGAAGTGAACATTACCTTGGTGGAGCTGTTCTCCCAGGAGGGCACCGGGACCCTCATGGTCCTGGACCCGCGATTCCATCCCGGGATGGATCCGGTAGCGATCCGCGTGGTGCCCCCGAAGACGCAAGACGACGCGGCGACCTACGATTTGGTCCACAACGGAGTGCGGGCGCTACGGGAGTCCGGCGATTCGAACGAGGCGCCAAACGAGGCGAGCCCCGCGTCGCCCTGGGAACGATCGGACATGACGAGGAAGGAATGGCTCGCGCTGTTCAAGGCGCTCGAGAAACGCAAGGAACGGCTCGGGGCGCCTCCGCGGGAGAACTCCCGCGATCGGGAATCGTACATTGGACTCCGTGACTTGCTCTTGGCGGATCGGTCGGTGCGGCGGGCCTTCCTGGTCGTCCACTGGAAAGGGAGACCGAGCGGCTTGGCGCTCCTCTGTCAACTCCTCTCGGCCGGCACACTGGTGCCGGAGTTCGACACGGACGCGGACTACCTTGAAGCGGAGCTCGAGCACCTCGGTCAAGGTGCGGCGGAGCACCGGCCCAAGGATGGCCAATGGAAACTCGCCCACGGATGGACCGTGGTGTGTGAACATGCCGGCGGCAGCGCGAGGACCTATCGGGCCAGCGGCAAGTCGGCGGATTGACGGACCGTCGCGGTCAGTACCTGATAGACCTCGTCCCGATCGAGGACGCGAGGCAAGACCGACTCGCTCAGCGCGCTCTCAAGAATGGCCCATGTCGAGTCGGCCCGGGCGCCCCGTGGCGCGACGACCAGATTGAAGAAATTGAGCGCGGAGGACCGCGGCGCTTCACTGATCGCGGTCATGAGTGGGAGACCGCAGCCCCAGGCGAGGAGCTCGTACATCAGGTTCAACGTCGCCTTGCGGGCCTCGGCCGTCGTGTTGCGGCACAGGAGTAGCGTGCGGCTCGCAGGATCCGTCATGATGCGGGTCGCCAGGGTCTCGATCGCGGGGAATGTGAGGTGCTTGTGGATCCCGTTCCCGAATCGGTGCGGCCCTTCCGTCTCAGGCCGCGCCGGGACGAGGAGCAGCGGCATCTGGGCGGGGAGGTCCGCGGCCGTCTTCGCGTCGAACGCCTTCATCGAACGAAAGATCCCATCGAGCGTGATCTGACCGGACCGGAGGACATCCGTCCGCGCGATGACAGTATGATTGGTGAAGGTCGGTCGCCCCGCTTCGTCGGGAATCCCGCGGCTGATTCGAGACAGCAGGAGTTCGCGGCCGGTCTTCAGCGGGTGAATCATGTGGAGATCGACTTCGTCCTCCGCGGTCGCCGCAGCCGCGGCGCGGATCGGCGTGTAATGCCCGCGGAGGTAGGGATCGTACAGGCCTGCGTCGAGCCCATGGGAGACGGCTTTCGTCGTGTACCCGACCCCGGGGACGACACCATAAATCCAATGGTCGAACTCGACGACGTCTCCGTCCGATGCCCCTCGACCGGATTCTGCGGGCGCCATGGTGCAGCCTACTAGGCCGACCGAGCCATTACCTGAGCCTGGAACCGCTCCGCTTCGAGAATCTCGTCGGGGATCTTGTGTGCGATCTCTCGGAAGTGCTCGATGAAATTGACGTACTCATCGTATGAGAAATCGGGTTCGCCTCCGCCTTCCGGAGCGAAGCCGGTGCGCACGATCTTCGCCTGCCCGACCGGGTCCATGCCTTCGTGGGTCTCCGTTCGGACCCAGCTGAGGAAGTACGCCGACTTGTCCATGCTGACCCCGGCGACTTTGCCGCCGCGGATCTGGGAGAGCGTCTGCGGCACGAAGACGCGGAGCAACGCCTCGGCGTATTCCTTCCGGGCGCGGTTATTATCCGGGAACCCGCGGTGCAAGCCGAGCCGCGCGAGGACGTCATCCCGGAGGGTGTCGAACTTGGACAGGACGAAGACGGGGTAGATTTTCGGGGCGTCGGCCCGGACGCCCGAGTCCTTGAGCCGGTCGTATTCCTGCTTCTTGTAGGTCTGGAACGAGACGAGGAGCTTCGCGACCGTGCTGTCGTAGCGCAGCATTTTCTTGTAGGCGGGCGTGTCGATTTCGGTCGTCATCTTGCTGCAGTCGACCAAGACGCAGACGACGACGCTCTTCAGGAGCTGTTGGATGAGCGGCCGCGAGGCGATCCCAGTCTCGATGAACTCCTCGATATCTTCGCCCGACACGTCGTAGGCGGAGAACCGAAGGGTCGAGAATGGGTGGACCCAGTTCTGTTGACGGATGTAGTACGGCAGCTTGCCGACGACCTTACGGAGGTAACCGAAGACGAATCCGAGTTCTGTGATTTCTTCCTTCAGCGTGGCGCTCGGGAACCGGCCGTCTTTCATTCCTTCGTAGACCGCCGACATGATGTTCAGCGATTGGATCGGCGCGTGGAAACGGAAGTCATCTTGGACCCCCGTTCCGTATTTGACTTGGGCGCTGTAGAGGAGCCCCAAGAACGTGGTCTTCCCGGAGGCTCGGTCTCCTAGGAGTGCACAGGGCATATCACGGTGCAGCCCCGCTATCCATACTTAATCCTAAGCTCGACGTTATCATGAGTGCGACGACCTACGCCCGACGGACCGTGCAATCTATCGTCGCGCGTCCGCTGCAATGTCTCCGAGGTGCGTCAGGAAGGCGAGGTATTCTTCGCTCGAAAAGTCCGGCTCCCAGCCGACCGCCCCGCTGTGACGGAGCCGAATTTTCTCGGTTCGTCCGGACGCCGCCTTGTCCGTCCGCACCCAGCTGAAGAAATATGCGAGTGCCCCGAAACGAAGCCCACGATCCCTCCGAGCCTCGATGGCATTAATCGTCTTCGGCATGTTGCGATCCACGAGCGCCTTGCCGTAGGCTGCGTGCGGCCCTCTTCTGCGGACGTCGGGCGGCGCGGCCTCGAGATTCAGGAGCCGCAACGACTTCGAATCGACCCGATCAAACTTGGAGAACACGAAGATTGGGTGGAGCGATGCGGGCTCGCCGTGCGCACGCGAACGTTGAATCGCCGTCAGGAGCGCCTCGACGGCGGCGTCGACTTTGGCCATGGGGGCATGCGGCGCTTCTTCATCGGAGGTCGCGAGTTCCGTCGCGTCGACCATGATGACGATTGCGTCGCTGACGAGCGCCTCATTCAACGTCATGTGACCAATAGAGCTCCCGGTCTCGAGCGATCGCGCCATGTCGTCCTCGAAGGATTTCAGCAGAATCAACCGGAAGAGGTCGGACTCGTCGGACACCGAGTTCCTCTTCCGCCACCCCAGGATACTGAGCTTGGGCCTCGGAGGGCTGAGCCGGAAGGTGACCTCCCCGACGCCCTCTTTCGTCGCGGAATCCGGAAAGCCACCCGACATCAGCCTTTGGAAAACGCCGCTGATTTCGTCTAGGGACTCGAACGAGGCGTGGAACCGGAAGTCGTCCGCTTTTTCCGAGCCGAACTTCACTTGGGCGGTGTAGAGGAGGCCCAAGAAGGTCGTCTTGCCGGAATTGCGATCTCCGACGATTACGACTCGCGGCATCTGTAACCGCACCCGAAGTTCCCTCACGACGTTACGTCGGAAAGTCCTATCCCTGGCGAAGTGGCCTGGATGGGACCGAGGCCTCGTCGGAGTGACGCAGTTCCTCGCTCTATCGGATCGTGTGCGGTTGCGAGCCCTCACTTCGGTCCGACTGGCGAGCGCTCGTGTCATCCCCCCCAGAAACAAGTGGACCGGACGGGATTCGAACCTCAGGCGCCGGAGCTCTTCGGAGACAATTGCGTGGTCAGGAACCGAATCGTTCGTTGCCACGCGAGCTCGGCTGCCGGAGCATCATACGCGTCAAGTCGGTCTCTCTCGAAAAACCAGTGCGTCGTCCCAGGGTATGTGTAGAACGTGAGGTCCTTGCGCCTTGTGCGGAGGACCTTCTCGAGATCTCGCACGGCGGCGGGGGATTCAAATTCGTCCGTCTCAGCGAAGTGCCCGAGGAAGGCCGCTTTTATGTGGGAATAGTTGCCATCTCCCGTCCCGTAGAAGAGGACGACCGCAGCAACGTCCGCGGGCTGCTCCTGCGCCAACCAAAGACTCCAGAATGCTCCCATCGAAAAGCCGATGACTCCGAGGGGGTTTCGCCTCACGCCCGGATGGCTTTGTAGGCCTCTCACACCGCTAATAATGTCTCGGCCGGCTGCTTCTTGATCGAGTTTCGACATCAGGTTCTCGGCCCCGTCCCTGGTCGATGCGGTCGCTCCGCGGTAGAGGTCGGGAGCGAAAGCGACGAATCCATCTGCTGCGAGCCTATCACAGAGGCCCTTGAAGAAGTCGTTCAGACCCCACCATGCGTGGAGGACCAGGACACCGGGCCCTCTGCCGGCCTTCGGGATTGCCAAGTACCCCGAGACTGTCCCTTCGGGGCTTTTGAGGTCAACCATTGCCATGCCTTACATCCTCTTCTTGTCAGGCAGCATTTCCGAATCGACTCTTGAAGTTAAGCGTCACGAAACGGCTGCTTGCGGTTCCACGGAAGGACGTGGAGCGGACCGAGTGGGTTTGAACCCGCGACCTCCGCGACTGCGCGACTTGTCGCCGCTCAGAGCGTTTCCCGATGGCCTTTCACAACAGTTCATGGAACCTCGTGCGGACAATCCGAGTTGCTTAAGGTGGCGCAGATCATCTGCTTTGCTTGCTGTCCACGATGGCCATCCCTTCAATCACTCGGGAGAACGTGCTCGCGTTCCGGCAACGTGCGACGTACCTGCACAGGCGCCTTCCGCCAGGGCGACTCGCCGAGGCCGCGTTCGCAGGACTTCAAGACAGCGCCCCGCGATCCGCCGTCTTGGCGCTTCACGCGCGCGTAAGAGATGTACGGCCGTCCGCTTGGAAGGATCCCCGGTTCGTCCAAGTATGGGGCCCTCGCGGCGCGGTGTACGTCGTCCCGTCTCACGATGTGGCCGTCTTCACTCTGGGTCGGTCGCCGCGCAATCCCGTCTTGCGAGCTGCTGTGAGCGCCGCCGCCGAAAAAGCGAGGCGCGCGTTCTGCGCTCGGGAGGCTAAACCGGGCCGCGTCCTCTCGGATCGAGCAGCGGGAGTGAATTTCCGCGAGCTGAGAGTCGCATCGATGACCGGCGCGTTGAGGATCGAATGGGATGGAGCCACGACATCCTGGCGGATGGTCGAGCCTCCGACAGAGGCGCCGGAACCCGCCCGCCTCGAGCTTGCGCGTCGGTTCCTGCGGTCGGTTGGGCCGTCGACGCCCCAGGAATTCGCGTGGTGGTTGGGCGGGTGGGCCGGATCCTTTGGCTCATCCACGCGCGGAGAGCTTTCCGACGCGCAGCAGACGTTTCGTTCTCTCGAGAAGGAACTCACCGAGGTTGAAGTTGCAGGCCGGAAACAGTGGGCCCTTCGGACGGACCGTTCCCAGTTGGCACGCGCGGAGCCCGTCGAAACGGTGCGCCTGCTGCCGGCCGGAGACCCGTTTCTGGCGTCCGCGGACCGGGCATTGATCGTCCTGCAGCCACGATTTCGATCCGAGTTATGGCCCAAGTCCGTGTGGCCGGGTGCGCTCCTGGTGGACGGGGAGCTCATGGGCACATGGCGTCGGCAGGTGGGCCGAGTCACCCTCCGAGCGTGGCGACGGTTGGAACCGGAAGTCAAAGAAGCGGTCGATGCGGAGGTTTCCAGCATGCCCATCGAATCGGCAACGAAGGAGGTCCGTTGGTCGACCAGTGATGTCCCCCTTAGAGCTGCGCGGTAACCTCGTCAGGAAGCGGACCGGGTGGGAGTTGAATCCAAGTGCCCGCGCGACGGGTCGGCGTGTCTATTCCTTGTCAGAAACGAGGTCCCAAACTGGGTTGAAGCTTGACCCCCAGGCCCCTTCGATAGCCTCACCGGTCATAGATGGATTCCCTGTGACCGACCTTCAGGACAAGGATTCGCAATACATCCCCTTGGATGTCGAGGATCACTCGGAAGTCTCCGACCCGGAGTCGGTGGTACGGCGAGTTAACGAGTTTCTGAACCAAGCGATGAGGATTGTCTGCGAGTTCTCCGACCTTATCAAAGATTCGCCGAGCAATGGGCCGGTCGAGCTTCTTCAGTTGGCGAATAGCTAGATCGGACCAGATGATTTCGAAGACCATCAGAAGCCCAGCTCGGCCTTCAGCTGGTCGTGGGTTCGGTACTTCCCTGCTTTGATCTCCCGGATCGCTTGCTCAATCTCCCTTTTCGTCTGCTCGTTGAGCTCGCGGAGATCCTCTAACAACCTTTCGAGGACTTCCTCATAGCTCTCGCGGGGATGGAGTTTCATCCCTCCGAGGATCTTCTTCATTTCCTTACTGAGTTGGATTGTCGTCGCGGCCATGTCGAAGGAATGAATGCGGCTTCTATTATAGCTTTCTATTGCATGCTATAGATGCCTATCCGCGGGGCGACGCAAGTGGACCTGTTGGGAACGGAGACTCCGTTCGCAACCGTTTCACCGCGGACCTCCTCTGGGTCGGGTTTCACCCAGGAACGTGTCCTCGCATCCCAATCGGGCGCTCCGTGGAAAAGTGGACCAGGTGGGATTTGAACCTGCAACGCCAACCAGGCTTGTCCAGGTACGCGGTGACCACTCGTTCACTCGAGAACGATGCGATCGCAATTGTGTTTGTCGCTAGTGGTGTTCCGGATGGCCCTTCATCCACCGCTTCTCCTCCGCGTTGGGAGTGAGGGGATATCCGATCGACCAGAGGAAGACCCTGGCGGTTGCGGGGCCCATGTGTTTGAACTTGTATTGGAGATCCTCGAGTAGCTTCCCTTCGCGCTTCCCAAAGCCGGCGATGTACCCCTTCACCGAGCCGTGTTCCTTCGCCAAGTCCAAGATCGTCCTTGCGTTCTCGACCGTCGCGCGGATTTTCCTTTCGTTCCGCACGATTCCCGGATCCTGCATCAACGCCCGGATCTCGCGCTCCGATAGCCTTGCGACCTTGTCCGGGGAGAAATCACGAAACGCCTTTCGAAAGTGGGGCCACTTCTTCTCCACCATGCGCCAATTCAAGCCCGCGGTGAAGATCGCCCTGGACATCAGGTCGAGGTACCCCTGGTCATCCTTGGGGGGAACCGCTTTCCATCCCGGCATGGGACCTGCGACCTTGTTCGCTCTATTTATGCCTACCTTCGCGGCAGTCCTCGCACCGCCTTGAGTGGGTCGTCAGCAACGCCACTTTCAACCGCCTAGTCAGAACGGCGGCGACTATACCTTTCACCGAAAAGTGGACCGGGTGGGATTTGAACCCAGAATACCTACGAACTATTGCCAGATGTCCTTTTACCTCGCGACATCTGAGTGCAACACCTCAGATAACAACCCACGATCTCGACTTTGCTTCTAGTCTCTCAGCGGCTCCCAGCTATCCGAGCTGACGCAATCGAGGCACAACAGAACCTACGCGCGGACCGCGACAACTATGGTTCGGTCTTGCCAAGCTTTTTTGCCTCTTCTCTTAGCATGCTCACAACGTCCTTCCGATATTCCTGAAAGTCGTCTAAATCGAGTGCTTTGATCAGCAGCGGTCGTATGTCTTCTTGAAGAAGGGCTTTGAATCGAGTTTCGGCTCCATCTAGTTGCTTGCGATACCGTTTCCGATCTTCGATGCTGAATTTCGTTTTCTCCTCGATTTGTGGGAGATAGTTCTCAACGTGGAGGTCAAGCTCGCGGTCCAATAAGAACAGGTCAAGGACATCCCTCCCCTTAGCGGCTTGCCGCGTGAGTATGGCTCGACTTTTCTCGATGAGGATTTCCCTCGCATCATAAGAAATGCAGCGAACCGGGGTTGCGTATGTCTCGGCGAGGAACTCGTCTACCAATTGAAGATCTCTTGGCCTGTCTCCCTTGAGGAGGCTCGACGCTTCTTTCTCTTGGACTTCGTACAGGATTGGCTCGAGGAAGTTGACTTGCACCTTGATGAAACTAGGAATGGATGTGAGATCCTTGAAGGCATACTGCAACGTCATCATCTGTCCGCTCCGGCTATAGAGAGGGAGTTCAGTCCGAGAGAGTCCTTGGCGTGCCGCATGCTCATCCATTGCCTTCAGGACCCTCCTCCTTGTGGGTTGGACAGTTCGCCTGGCCTTCTTCGAACCTTCATCTTGCCACGCCCTCTGATCTCGCCAGGTAAAGTCCAAATCCTCGCTGAACCGCCAGTATCCGAAGTGGCACTTGATGAGGCAAGTCCCGCCCTTGAAGACTAGGTTCGTTCCAATCCTCTCGTCGCCGCTAAGTCCACCAAGGAGCAGGTGAAGTCGGACGTCACGTTCGAGAAGAGCTTGGTCCCCAAGCCGCAATTTCGTAGAAAGGGCAGGGACGAAAGCTCTTAGGCTCACAGCCGAACACCGCTGCGGAAGTATGCCGGGAAGCGCGCGAGGTACCGCTTCAGTTTGCGCCGATCGACGGAATGGAGGTAGGTCTTCCAATCTTCCGTTGGCGCGTGTCCCTTTCTCTCGCTCCAATAGTCGGAGTATGCAAGGTCGAGGACCGTTTTCTCTGGATCACTCACTGGCAGACCATTAAGCCGGATTACCCCGAAGGTTGTGAGGGCTCGATTCCACTTGTGAATAATGAACTTTCGACCGAGGATTTCAATGCCGCCGATTCGGTAGACGCGCGCACTGATCACAGTCTCCCAGCGCCGAAATTCGTGAGTCATTCCATGAAGCCGTAACGCTGTGTGCAATCCGAAGTACCATGGGTCGAGTCCTTTCCATCGAGCGCTATCCGCGAAGAGTTCGAGTGGGTCATGTTTGGTCAGGTTGAGCTTGAGCTCAGCCGGATCCCTGACATAGTAGCTTCCCTTGAACAAGGGGACTAGGTATCCAGAACGTACGAGATGATCGATAGCATTTCGAGGCTCTTTGCCGAGACGGCGAGCAAGCTCTTCCAGATCGGACCGAGTGGTAAGTTCTCGCTCGTTCCTAACGAGTGACTCCCAGATTGCTGTGCTGCTAGTGTTCGTTCTCATATCTCTAGACGATAAGATATGTCGCCCCGTGATATAAGACTTCCGCTTCTGTTTTTGCACTAGACGTACGCTAGAGGCAGTAGTTGTCGCTTTCCCATAGGAAAGCCATCATCATTCGATGAGAAGCACACTCGAGGAGTACCTCCTGTGGATGTCCAAGTCAGGAAACAAGAGAAAAGTGGGAGGTGAACGACTTCCGGCGGAGCCTCTCTCACCTCGAACGTCCGTGCGTCATCTCAAGAAGACTAGAACGGTCCTCCGAGATTTGGGCTACCTCATCTACACCAAGAACCCCATTCCTCGTCGCCCCAACCAGTGGCTTGTGAACCCCGAGAAGGACGTTCGCTTCCTCTCCCTCGACGAAATAGAGGGTTGGTTCGTCTCCCATTTTCCTCCAGGAGACCGCATGCCCCGGGAGACGGCTCGCTGGAACGACTACGCCGGTGCCATTCGAAAGTTCGCGGAGTTCATGCACTATGGAAAGGGTGTCTGGTCCGCCGAGAAGCTCGGGAAAATCCGGAGCCGAGTCCTCCTCTTCGACGTTTCCTACCCAGAGCTCGAGATCGTCGAGCCCGCAAAGGCCCACGCATTCCAGCGGTGGCTCGAAGCCCAGCGAGGGTACTACATTCACGGGACGATGCTCTATCTGATGCAATGGCTCGGGATGCGCTACCTCGAGGTCGTTAGTGCCAAGGCCTCCCACGACGTCCCCACTCTCAAGGTGGACTGGGCGAAGAGCTGGGTTACGATCTGGGGCAAGGGGAAGGGCGGGCTGTCTAAGCAGCGGTCCCTCCCGCTACGGGCTGAGGTTGCGCAAAAGCTGAAGGACTTTATCCAGTGGCGGCAGGACCATGGAATCGTGTCGGAGGATCTCTTCGTGACGACCTGGGGTCGCTCGTGGAGCGAGTCATCGTGGGGCTTCAATAAGACGATCCGTACGCCTAGCCTGCCAAGGTTCAACAAGTGGGCTCTATCGCAGAACAGGCCCGAGCTGATCTACTCTCAGGATGAGATTCGGAAGATGACGACCCACAAAATGGGACGCCATGTCTTCGGCACGGTCTACGCGCCGCTGCTGCCCGCGAAGACGCTCATGGAGTACATGGGTATTACGAAGTTCTCTGTGGTTCAGCGCTACATCAACTTCAGCAAGGCAGAGAAAGTCGATCAGTTCGAACGAGCAACGAAGAACATCGCATCTCAAAAAGGTTCAGAGAACATCCTCGAAAACACGACGACGAGAGCCCTAATCGAGCAATTGAAAGGGGCGCCACCTCCCGGCAAGGAGGGGGCATGGTCGGCATTTCTAGACGGGCTGAAAGCCCTCATCTCGTCTGACGGCTAGCTTGAATGGAAGGACTTTCGGTCTGCTTTCGCCCGAGATAGTTTCTTCAGCTCTTCCCTGACGACTTGGCCTTTTTCCGGTGGCAAGTAGTTTCGGGCCTTCTTGAGCAAGGACTCAGCCCACCGCTGGACAAGCCAATCAGCATCAGTGTCGAGCTCAATTAGACGAGAGATCACCGAATCCCATTTCTCAGGTGGTATCCGATGCATGTATGCCTGAATCAAATTGAGAGAGGCGGTCCGGACGAAAGTCTCGGAATCACGGCTCAAGAGCAAGAACCGGTCGATTAGTGACGACATCATCTCCTGTGGGACGACAGGCACTACTCGTCCGAAGAAGCCAGCCGCTTCCTTTCGGACCTTCCATTCTGGGTCAGAAGCGAGTTCGTGAAACCTTTCAACGACATGTCGCGACTTCGAGCCAGAGGGAACGTTCGAGGGGGTATCGCCGGAGATTCCCCGTAGTCGAAACATGTCACTTCGGGAGGCGAGTAGGATATCAACCAGTCGGTCCGACACCTCGTTCCAGCTACGACCGGGAACGATCTTCGCCAGATCTCCGAGACAATAGGCGGCCGTGTGTCTAACCCCGTCGTCAGTGCTGTGAGTGAGATCGAGCAGTTCCTGAGTTACGAAATCGAACTGATCTTCTGGAATGAGCCCTTGGAAATCAACTAGAGACCTTCCGGCCTCAATGCGCACGTGTCCTTCGCGGGTCTGCATCAGCCGCAGGAGGTGGATGATGACCTCATGTCGTTTTTCGTTCGGTACAAGTCTCATGAGCTTGTAGATTGCCGCCGTGGCGTCGCGGCGAACTTGCCTATCCGAATCAAGCGTGAGTCGCATTAGATGCTCGATAACACCAGACCGCTTGTTTTCGGGAATCGAGTCCTTGAGAACCCCCGGAAGCCAGGCCGCACGCCTTCTCACTCTCGGGTCAGAGTCCGTCCCAAGGGCCCAAATTCTGTCCACGAGGACTGGCATGAGGCCCGCTGGAAGGAAACCTCGGACGATCTCTAGTGACAACAGGGAACGCCACCGGACTTCGGGATCAGTATCGCCCGTGAGCTCGATCAAGCGCTTCGCGACAAACGTCTGGCGGCTGTCAGGGAGTCTCTTTCCCATCGTCTCGATGTTACGAACAGCGTCCCGTCGCGTCGAGTCGTCCTCGCTTCGTGTCATGGCAAGGACTCGATCGACAAACTCCTCGGAGGAGGTCTGCGAAACCCGCTCGTCTTTAGGAAGCACGCTCCCGGAAGGGAGGTCCATGTACGTTTCAGTTTCGAGGAAGACGGCGCGTCTGGAGGAACTTGGGGTGCAGCGAGGCTTCGTGGCTCACCGATGCACTCAAATATCTGAATTACAGCCCAAGTACGGCGCCTGTTTTAAAGAATCCTCAGGTACGGTTTTGCCTCCACTCCATGGAAAAGTGGACCGGGTGGGATTTGAACCCACGGCCTCTACCATGCCAAGATAGCGATCTTCCAGCTGATCTACCGGCCCGCGAGCCTCCTGTAACGAAGGGAGGATATGAAGTCTTGCGGGAGAAGAGACCTCACTTCTCGAGCGGTTGTCTGGCCTCGGATTTGACGGGAGGCCTGCTACGATTCGCGTCCCGTCGATGGAATCTTCTTTCGCATGAAGATGCCGCTCGTCCCGAGCGGAGCGATCCGCCTGAAGCCTTCCCGCCGGAACATGCTCGGCGTCCCGAACCAACGCCACTCCGGGACCGCGGACATTCGCTTCGACACGACCGGGAACGCCTCGACGATGCCTCCGCCATGGGCCCGGATCGATTCGAGCGCGGCCTTGAGCGCGAGCTTGGCCACGCCGCGCCCGCGGTGCCTGCGGTCGACGAAGAAGCACGTGATTCGCCAGAGTCTCTGCGCTCCTTTCGGCCTCCCCACCTTCCGGTAGCCGCGTCCGGCGTCGATCCGTGGGAGTTCGTCCGCGCGGCCATACTGGCACCACCCGACCGCGATGTTGCCTTCGTACACGAGGATGGCATGAGACCGGCCTTCTCTGACGAGCGCCGCTTTGTCCCTGCGATTTCGCTACTCCCGGGACTCGGCCGACCTTCCGCGCTCGACCGGGCTCGGTCGCTGGTAGTACATGCACCAGCAACTCCCTTGTTGGCGTGCGAGTTCCTCGAAATCCGGAAAGGTTCGAGAGCTCAACTCCCGCGTTTTGAAAGTCATGCTCGTCGTCTGATCCGTCCTTGTTCGAGTCGGTTCACGCGATGGAGCGTTCGCGGTATGAAGGTTTTCGACGGGACACCGGTCGCATCGGGCGAGGCGGCTTTCGTAGGCAAGCGCCGGCTCCGGTTCCGCGGCGAGGCTGTGTACGGAGGAAAAGATACAGTCGCCCGCCGGAATCAACCGGGCTCATCTCAGGATTCGATGAAACAGGGGGAGACGAAGATCGCAAGGCCACGGATTCGTCCGCGGCAGATGTTCGGGCGTCCGGCCCCTGGGAGACGTCGGTCCGGGCGCCGACGACGCCCTGTCCTCTCATCCTTGATTATCGCCCGCGGACAGAATGGACCGCGCCTTCATGAACGCCCACTAACATCCGAGTAACTTGCTACCCGCTCCGGCACTGACGAAGCCCCGAGGACCCCCGCACTCCGCAGATCTCGCGGACCTCGTCCGGGCGATGTTGACCGATGCCGTCTTCGATGTGGCGACCGCGAAGGATCCGATCGAGCTCAGTCGCCTTGCGGGATTGTCTCTCGCCCGCGTGTCTTCGGCGCTGGCCGCTGGAGAGAGCCGTGGCCTCTTTCAGCGCCATCTGGCTCCGTCCAATTCGGGACCCGGTAGGCCAAAGATCGTATGGCAACTCTCTCCCGGCGTCACGGACCTTGCCACGAGGTTCGAAGATTTTGCGGAGCTCTCGTCCCGCTTCAGCAATGGCGTGGCGGAGGTGGCGTCCCTTCGGCCGCCGAAGGATCTCGCACGCAATGTGGCATTCAACCTCGAGATCGCGAAGACCGTCTTCGGGAAGTGGTCCGTCGACCTCCTGGCGCTGATCTATTCGCGCAAGACGGTCGGCTTTCAGGAGATCGTCCGGGCCCTCCCCGGAATCAGCGCTCGAATCTTATCCGTGAAACTCGGGCGGCTCCAAGACCTTGGGCTCGTGCGCCGCGAGGTCTTGGACACAAAGCCGCCGCGGGTGCAATATTCCTTCACGGCGAAAGGGCTCCGGGTGGCGAAGTTGGGCGAGCCGGTTTTCCTGTATCTCCGCTTCACGGAAGGGTTGCTGTTCGTGGAGGAAAATCCGGAGGCCGCGGACCGCTCGGAGGAGAGGGGTCGTTGATCCGCGATCGGCGGCCCGGCGGGTCACGCGTGGAGTTGGATGTTTCCTCCTGCGAGCAGGCCGCCCGTATCGTATTCCGACGATAGCGTGACGTGGATCGAGTCGATGCCCCGACCCGGCTCGCCCCCGTCCGTGACCGTGACGGTGGCCGTGTAGCCCGAAGCGCCATTCACGATCGCGGCGCCTGTGAACGTTCGGGTCGTCCCGCTTCCGTCGTAGTCCGTGATGTCCGACATCTTGACCTGGAGCCCTTTTGCATGGTCGATGTACGTGAGGTGGCAGGTGGGCGACGAGGCTCCGGGCTTCAACCCGGCCACGAAGCCGAAGTTTGCCTTCCCCCCCGACACATCGATGAAGCCGCCTCCGGTCACGAAGTCCTTTGGAGTCGGATTCGAGGCGCCGCATCGGATGTCGCTGTGGGCATGCGAGACGATGATTTCCTCGCCGGTCGCAAGGGTCAGGTGCAAGGCGTTCACCGTGATGTCGGATGTCCCGTCGTGCGAACCGTCGATCTGTTCGTTGATGACGAGGTTGAGGACCCTCGGCACCGATACGACCTGGTTCGGTGCGGTCCCGACGACGATGTCTTGGCCCGCCGCGCGGAGCTCGACGAGTTCGCTCAGACCTGAGACGCCTTGGCACGTGGCCACGGATTCGGACCGGACAAACTCCGCCGTGACTTCATTCGGCGTGCCTGCCAGCAGATCGACGGTCGCAACGGCCGAATCGCTCTGAGCGACCGAGTCAAATCCCATCGTGTCGGAGAGGAAGACGTCGGCTTTCGCGAGCGACGTGTCCACGTGGACGAAGGTCGCATCCAACTGGCCGCCTCCGGAAGGGAGATTGCCGGTGTCCGCGAACGACGTATCGAGGATTCCGGTGTGGATGGACACACCCGTCGCCCTTCCACTGTACTGCGTTCCCGAGTCGGCTACCGCCGTCGCGAGGGCCGTGACGATGAGCCCCACGCACACGGCGGCGACCGAGATAGAGGCCGCGACCCGCCTCCAGAGAGAATTCGTGGGCTTCATGATCGAAAGATCGGTGGACCCCTCTTGGGTCTTCCCGAACTTGGAGCGAATGTCGTTACCTCGGGGTCAGGTCGTAATCTTCGTGGCCACCGACCGTCGCGAAAAGTCGCGCGTCCTCACTCGGCCCGCTCCGACCTTCCACGTCCTTCTTCGGGGCGACCCTCAGGAGGGTTGCGAGAACACCTCGAGCGCGGAATTGTGACCGAGGAGACCGCTGCCGCCTTCGGATTCAAGGACCCCGAAGCCCGCGAGGATTCCCATGCGAACCCTCGGCCGCCAAGGCAGGTCGGGTTGTTTCAGGGTTGCGTTCCGATTATCACAAGGGAACACCGCTCCACGTATGCGAATCGATTGCTCTCCTCATTCGCGTTCTTGCGAACTGGCAGCGGGAGAAGACGGGTCAGGCGTCGCCCGAAGGTCATGTCCTCGCAACGAAACCATCTTCAGGTCTCGCGCGAATGGATGATTACGGCAAAGAAACGCGCGGAGGTTAGCCCAGCCCCAGAGGGCCCGGGCGCTGAGGTCTTCACGGCGGAAGCGCTTGAATTCATCGCCGAGCTGCAGCGACGATTCAATCCCACCCGCTTGGACCTGCTGCGCCGTCGAGTGGAGCGCCAAGCGAGGGTGGATCGCGGAAAGACGCTCGGCTTCCGTCCGGAGACCCGGCGGATTCGGGACGACTCGTGGCGCATCGCTCCGGTTCCGGCGGATCTGGCCGATCGCCGGGTTGAGATCACCGGGCCTACCGATCGAAAGATGATGATCAACGCGCTCAACTCGGGCGCGAAGATGTTCATGGCGGATTTCGAGGACGCGAACACGCCGGCCTGGCGGAATGTGGTGGATGGGCAGGTGAACCTCCGCCATGCCGTGAGACGCACCATCGCGTACTTGAGCCCAGAGGGCAAGGAATACCGGTTGAACCCCGAGGTCGCGACGCTGCTCGTCCGGCCCCGCGGATGGCATCTCCTCGAACGGCATATCCGCATCGACCGCGAACCCGCCTCCGCGAGTCTCGTCGATTTCGGTCTGTTCTTCTTCCATAATGCAAAGGACCTCATCGCCCGGGGAACCGGACCGTACTTCTATCTGGCCAAGATGGAAAGCCACCTCGAGGCACGCCTGTGGAACGACGTCTTCGCCTTCGCGGAGGATACGGTCAGCGTCCGGCGCGGGACGATCAAAGGGACCGTGCTGATCGAGACGTTCCCGGCCGCATTCGAGATGGAGGAGATCCTGTACGAGTTACGGGACCACGCCGCGGGCCTGAACGCAGGCCGATGGGACTATCTCTTCAGCATCATCAAGACGCTACGTGCCCGGAGGGACTTCGTCTTGCCGGACCGGGCCCAGCTCACGATGACCGTCCCGTTCATGCGCGCGTACACGAAGCTCCTCGTCAAGACGTGTCACCGCCGCGGCGCTCACGCGATCGGCGGCATGGCCGCGTTTGTCCCGAGCCGCAAGGACCCGAAGGCGAACGAGGTCGCCTTCGCGAAGGTGCGGGAAGATAAGGCGCGCGAGGCGGACGACGGTTTCGACGGCACGTGGGTCGCCCATCCCGACCTCGTGCCGGTCGCTCAGGCGGTTTTTGACCGAGCGCTGCAGGGACGATCGAACCAACTCGCACGCCTGCGGGACGATGTGGCTGTGTCGGCGCACGACCTCCTGGATGTCCAGGTTCCGGGCGGCAAGACCACCGAGGCGGGCTTGCGCAGCAATGTCCGGGTCGCGATTCAATACCTCGAGGCATGGCTCCGGGGAACCGGGGCGGTGACGATTTCGAACCTCATGGAGGACACCGCGACCGCGGAGATCGCGCGCTCGCAGGTCTGGCAATGGATCCATCATGGGGCTCGCCTGGAGGATGAGCAGACGGTCAACGAGGGACTCGTGCGGCAGATCGGCGACGAGGAGCTCGACCGGCTACGGATGGAGGCGAAGCCCTCAGCGCAGACGCGCGGGCGATTCCGAGAAGCGCGAACGCTGTTCGACGAGATCGCTCTGAAGGAGCCCCTAGTGGATTTCCTGACGATCCAGGCGTATCCACTCATCGAATGATCGATCCCGCTCGAGGCGGTGCGAGCGAGGCAGGCCCGCGTCCGAGTCGGAACTACGTTGCGGCCTTGGCGCCACGCTTCGCCGTCGGCTTGTTCGACGTAGGTTGGGAGAAGAGCTCGAGGGGTTTCTCTTTCCGCATCTTCTCGCCGGGGATCGGGACCGGGTACTCCCCGGTCAGGCACCCGAGACAGATGTCTTCCCGGGAATGCTTCAACGCGGTGATCAGCCCCTTCATGGAGAGGTACCCGAGAGAATCCGCATTGATGAAGTCCGCAATCTCCGGCACCGTCTTCTCGTTCGCGATGAACTGATCTCGCGTCTTCATGTCGATACCGAGATAGCACGGGAACCGAATGGGCAGGCAGCCGATACGAACGTGGACTTCCTTCGCACCGGCCTGGCGGAGGATTTGCACGATCTTTCGAATCGTCGTCCCGCGGACGATGGAGTCGTCAATCAGTACGATCCGCTTGTTCTTCACCGCAGACCGAATCGGATTCAACTTGAGCATGACGCCAAGCTCGCGCTCCCCCTGATCGGGCATGATGAACGTCCGCTCGATGTAGCGGTTCTTGATGAGCCCCTCGACGACCGGGAGGCCGGCGAGTTGCGCGTACCCCTGGGCCTGCGCCCGTCCGGATTCCGGGACGGGCACGATAATGTCCGCCTCGACCGGATACTCTTTCGCGAGTTGCTCGCCGATCTTCACGCGGGCGTCATAGACGAGACGCTCGTCCAAGACGCTGTCCGGGCGCGCGAAGTACACCCACTCGAACATGCAGTGCGCGGTATGGTTCGGATGGGGGAGCCGCATCGAATCGAAGCCGTCCGGCCGGAGCTCGACGATTTCACCCGGCTTCAGGTCGCGGATGAACTTGAACCCGAGCGTGTCGAACACGACGCTCTCCGACGCGATCATGAAGCGTCCGTTCCCTTCCCCGATGCACAGGGGTCGGACCGCCAGCGGATCACGAACCGCGTAGACGGTATCGTTGATCATGAGCGCTAGGCTGTACGCTCCGACGAGCCGCGAAGTGAATTCCTTCAAGGCGCGCTTGACGTCCCCGCCCGAATTCACGATTTCGTTCGCGAGCAGTCGAACGATGACCTCGCTGTCGGATGTCGTCATGAAGGCCCAACCTTTCTTGCTGAGCTCCTCACGGATCTCGTCCGCGTTCGCGATGTCTCCGTTGTGCGCGAGTGCGATGTCTCCGTACGACGTCTTGACGACGATCGGTTGGGCGTTCTCGAGGACACTCGATCCCGTCGTGGAATAGCGAACGTGGCCGATCCCGTTGTTTCCGCGCAGGTCCATGAGGTCCTCTTTCGAGAAGACCTCGTGCACAAGGCCCATGCCTCGCTTCGACTTCATCTCGCCATTGTACACCGCGAGACCCGCGGACTCCTGTCCGCGATGCTGAAGGATTCGCAGGCCCAGGAAAAGATCCGTCGTCACCGGCGTTGTTCCCGAGCAGCCGATGATCCCGCACTTCTCGCGCGGGCGAAGGTCGGAGACCTCCGACACGGCTTGGTCGACGGACATCGTCAATGCCTCTTCGCCCAGGAGTAATTTCGAAGTTTCTTCATCCGTCCGAAGCCGCAGGCGGCGCAGTACTTCTTCTGCTTGTGATACGCACGCTGACCGCAGCGCCGGCACCGGATGTGGACGCTCTTCCGTCCCATCTTGCCAAGCGACGCGGTCCCCTTGGTCATGCAGGCCACCTACGTCATGGGGAGATGTAGATGACGTTGTCTCCTCGGACAATCGCAAGGTCCATCTTCCGCTGGGCCTGGTTGTCCTGCATCTCCTCCGCGTTGCGAAGGACGAGGTTCATGTGCGGGTCGAACCCATCGAGGATTCCGCGATACCCCCGCCCGCCTTTCAGCTCAACCATCACGTTCGAACTGATCCGTTGGTTGAGGAGAGAAAGCGGCTTAATCATCGGACCACGGCGCACCCATGGAGGCGGCGTACTTAAAGGTTTACGGGAGGCGTGACGCGGGGACGCGACGCTCGACGATTGTCACGGATTTCGGCGGGCCCGCTTCCCCTCGTTCTCGCGTCCGTTGCCTTTCGACGGATCCACGAGAAAACCGGAATCCCGCAGGATGTCCATGCCCACGATCATGTGATATCTCATGTCTTTGCGATCGGTGATCGCCACGGCGACATCGAACTCTCGTCCCGCGATCACCACGCGGGCGTCCACGACGTCCCGTTCTTCCGGCTCGTGCGCCGCGGCCGCCCGGACGCGGACTCGATCAAAGACGGGGCCGAGGCCCGCTCGCGCCGCGAGGTCCGTGTCGAGGCTGGTCCGTGCCGCGCCGGTATCGATTCTCGCCGCCACCCGGATGTCGCCCTTGCTCCCACGCAGGGTGACCTCCTCGACGACGCCAATGCTCGTACGTGCCGGTTGTTGCCGCCGCTCAGAGACCACGGGGTGCACCGTCAACTCCCTTCCCTCTATCGATATACGTCCCGCGATATAGCCTTAACCGCGCAAATCGCGGACTCGACACGTTTTTCTCCCGCGAACCGCATCGCTTCCTTCCGCGGGTGTGGCGTCGGATGAAGATCGGCGTGATTTCGAAGAAACCCACCTATTGGTCCACTAAGGCCATCCTGAAGTCGATCCGCGAACACGGCCACGAGCCCGAATTCGTGAAGACCGACGAGGTACGACTCGTCGTCGCCGGCACGGACGACGCGGTGTTCAACGGCAAGTCGTTACGGTCTTACGATATCCTCATTCCGCGGATCGGCCGCTCGATGACGGACTTCGGCAAGATGCTGTTGCGCCAGCTCGAGCTGATGGGCATCCGGACCACCCTGGCGAGCGACGGCCTCATCACCGCGCGCAACAAGTTCCTCGCCATCCAATCGCTCCGCCAGGCGCGGATCCCAATCCCGCGGAGCATTCTCCTCGCGTCCCGGCCGAATTTCGTGGAGGCCGCGCACTTGGTCCGCTACCCCGCCGTCCTGAAAATCCTTTCGGGCACCCAGGGGATTGGCGTGATGCGCGTGAAGAGCCTCGAGGAAACCGCGTCGATCGTCGACACCTTGAAGTTCTTCGGCGAGGTCGTTTGCCTCCAGGAATACATCCCGAATCCAGGAGTGGACATTCGAGCCCTCGTCGTCGGCGATCGAGTTGTCGGTTCGATGAAGCGGGTCGCGGCCCACAACGAGTGGCGGGCGAACATCCACCTCGGTGCAAAAGGCGTCGCGATCGAACTGTCGGACCATGCGAAGGAAGTCGCGGTGCGGGCGTCGAAGGCCGTCGGACTGGAGATCAGCGGCGTGGACATGATCTTCCGCGGCGACACCCCGTACGTCCTCGAGGTCAACGCGTCTCCCGGGTTCCGCGGGCTCCTGAATGCGACCGGGGTGAACGCCGCGAACGCGATCGTCGAATACGCGGTCGAGAAGGTGAAGGCCGGCGAGCCGAAACCTCCTTGATGGACGCGTCCGTTGCGGGCGCCCATGGACGAGGCTCCCATTCCGGGCGCGCGCGTTCGCGCGACCACGAAGCACGGTGCCTTGAGTG
>Ga0209237_1000227_pt1 | contig 29801 bp, 30 predicted proteins | sample GraSoi013_1_40cm_2_FD_185820 | JGI IMG/M metagenome (GOLD analysis project Ga0209237, IMG submission 185820) | Grasslands soil microbial communities from the Angelo Coastal Reserve, California, USA - Sample 10_02_2013_1_40cm (SPAdes) (version 2) | ecosystem: Environmental > Terrestrial > Soil >...
GGGGCTTCGCGGCGAGCGGTGCCGTCGCCCGCGCCTTCGCGACCGCCTCCCGCGCGATGCTCGCGTCGCCGGATCGCTCGGGCGCCACCTGCAGGATCGCGCCACGCAGCGTCCCCTTCGCGCGCAAGCGTCGCACGAGCGCGCGCGTGTCGATGCCGGCAAGCCCGGGCACGCCGTACGCGCGCAGGTACGCGTCGAGGTCGGTCGTGCGCTCACGGCATGTCGGGACCAGCTCGCGGACGACGAGCGCCTCGACCCACGGGCGGCGCGATTCCGCGGCACGATCGAACGTCCCGTAGCTGCCGATGAGGGGATACGTGAGGACGACGATCTGACCGTTGTACGAGGCGTCCGTCGCGATCTCCTGGTAGCCGGTCATCGCGGTGTTGAAGACGACCTCGCCCGACGCCGGCTGCGCGTCCCCGAACGCCTCGCCCCACCACGCCGAGCCGTCTTCCAGTCCGAGGACCGCCGCCCTGGTCATCAGTGCATAACTATACGTTCGAGATGCATAAAGATGCAACTGCTGTCGGCTGTCTATCGGCGCGACGTACCCAGGAGGTGCGGGGGCCCGCCCCCGCGATGAGACGCTACGGTCAGCGGACGGCGAGCGGCGCTGCACGAAGGTCTCCTTCGTAGCGAACGTCGCCGCCCACGACGCTCATGACCACACGACCACGCAGCTCCCTCCCCAGGAGCGGCGTGTTCTTTCCCTTCGAGGCCAGCCCCGCCGCGGTGACGATCCAGGTCGCGGCACGGTCGACGACGGTCCAATCGTCGTCCGGGACGTCGATCCCGAGCACGCGCGCCGGCCCCGTCGTGAGCGCGGCGATGACCGTGTCGAGCGCCGCCCAGCCTGCGTCGACGCCGCCGAGCAGGAGCGGGAGCGCGGTCTCGAGACCCGAGATCCCGAACGCCGCCAGGTCGTACTCGACGTCCTTCTTCACCGACGCGTGCGGCGCGTGGTCGGTGGCGATCGCGTCGATCGTCCCGTCGGCGAGCGCGTCCCAGAGCGCGCGAACGTCGCCTTCGGTCCGCAGCGGCGGGTTCACCTTCGTCGACGCGTCGAACGGCGTGGCCCGCGGCGATGGTCGGCCCTCCCACGCGACGGTCCGGTCGCCCGCGACCCAAGCGTCGGTGAGCGCGAGGTGGTGCGGCGTGACCTCGCATGTCACGGCGAGTCCGTCGGCTTTCGCTCGCCGGACGAGCTCGACCGAGCGCGCTGTCGACACGTGCTGCAGGTGAAGGCGGGCGCCGCTGAGCTTCGCGAGCGCGAGATCGCGGGCGATCGCGGCCTCCTCCGCGGCCGCGGGGATCCCCGGCAGGCCGAGGTCCGCGGAGACGCGCCCCTCGTGCATGACGCCCCGCGCCGAGAGCGCGAGGTCCTGCGGGTGCTCGAAGACCGGCCGATCGGCGGCGCGCGCGTACTCGAGCGCGCTGCGGAAGAGACGCGCGTCGTCGACCGGAGAGCCGTCGTCCGAGAAGGCGACCGCTCCCGCCGCCGCGAGCTCGACGAGATCCGCGAGCTCCTTCCCTTTGCGGCCCCGGGTGATCGTCGCGACCGGGAGCACGCGGGCGGCACTCGCCGCTTTCGCCCGAGCGACCAGCTGGGCGATGAGGCCCGGCGAGTCGATCGCGGGCTCGGTGTTCGGCATCGCGCAGACCGTCGTGAACCCGCCGCGAAGCGCCGCGCGCGCGCCGCTCGCGATGGTCTCCGAATCCTCGAAGCCAGGTTCGCGCAGATGGACGTGGAGGTCGATGAACCCAGGGACGACCAGGTAGCCCGCGGCCTCGAGCGCGCGCCGGTCGAAGGTTGTCATACGACCCCCGTAAGCGGGGGGGTTGCAGGGGGTTCTCCCCCTGCGATGAGGAGATACAGCAGGGCCATCCGGACCGCGACACCGTTGGTCACCTGCTCCTCGATGAGCGAGCGAGCACCGTGCGCGACGGCCGCGTCGATCTCGACGCCCTCGTTCATCGGTCCGGGGTGCATCACCGGCGCGCCCGGGCGCATGGTCGCGACGCGCGGCTCCGTGAGGCCCCAGGTCCGCGCGTACTCGCGGATCGAGGGGAGCAGCCCGGCCTCCTGGCGCTCGCGCTGGAGCCGGAGGGCGATGACGCCATCGGCGCCGTCGAGCGCCCGATCGACGTCGGGCTCGCAGGCGACCCCGCTCGGGAGATCGCCGCACCGCCACGCCGCCGGCAGGAGAGTGGGCGGGCCGGACAGCGTGACGCGGGCGCCGAGCGGGACGAGCGCGTTGATGTCGCTGCGCGCGACGCGGCTGTGGAGGACGTCGCCGACGACGACGATCCGCTTCCCCGCGAGATCCCCGAGCTTCGCGCGCAGGGTGTACGCGTCGACCAGGCCCTGGGTCGGATGTGCGTGAGCGCCGTCGCCCGCATTGATCACGGCCGCGCCGACGCGCTGGGCGACGAAGTACGGCGCCCCCGACGAGCCGTGCCGTATGACGAGGACATCACCGCCGAGGGCCTCGAGCGTGCGCGCGGTGTCGAGGAGCGATTCACCCTTCTCGACCGAAGAGCCCGTCGCCGTGATGTTCACGACGTCGGCCGAGAGCGCCTTCGCCGCGAGCTCGAAGGAGACGCGCGTGCGTGTCGAGGCCTCGGCGAAGAAGAGGATCACCGTGCGGCCGCGGAGCGGCGGCGCGCGGCGGATCGGCCGCGAGAGGACCTCGAGCATCCCGTCCGCGGTATCGAGGACGTGCTCGATCTCCTCGCGTGACCAGTCGTCGGTCTCGAGGACGTGGCGGCGGCTCCACGTCACTTTCATACGCGCGCCATCTCGACGACCTCGACCTCGTCGCGGCCGTCGGACTCCACGAGCCGGACCCGCACGTCGACGCCGAGCGACGTCGGGACGTTCTTGCCCACGAAGTCGGCGCGGATCGGCAGCTCGCGATGACCGCGGTCGACGAGCACCGCGAGGCGGATCGCCCGCGGCCGCCCGTAGTCGACGAGCGCATCCATCGCCGCGCGCACCGTGCGGCCGGTGAAGAGGACGTCGTCGACCAGCACGACGACGCGGTCGTCGACGGTGAAGTCGATCGCGGTCTCGCGGACGATGGGCGCGTAGCCGACGCGCGTGAGGTCGTCGCGGTACAGCGTGATGTCCAGAGCACCGAGCGGCACCTCGACACCCTCGTTCGCCCGGATCGCGTCGCGCAGCCGCTTCGCGAGCGCATCCCCGCGCGCGCGAATGCCAACGATGGCGAGGGAGGAGAGGTCGCGCTCGCGCTCGACGATCTCGTGCGCGATCCGGTTGACGGTGCGACGCACGTCGTCGGCACCGAGCAGCGTGGTCGTTCTCGCACTCCTTCCCGGCCTCGCAGGACCGGTCCTTAAAGGTGGCGCGTTAGCGTTTCCGAGTATATGCGGCTCGTCATCGCCGTCGGCGGAGTGCTGCTCTTCGGGACGATCGCGGTAATCGTCTCCGCGAGGCCGCCCAGCGCCGCGACCACGCGCGACGTCGCGACCGCGCGCTACACCGCGGCGCCACGCGAGGCCGTCGATCCGGGGAGCGATCCTGCGGCGCGCGCGCCGACGACGGACACCGAGCGCACCGTGACCGCACACGCGCGGCCGCGCGCCGTACGCGGTCTTGCCCTGCCCATCGCTGGCGCGACGTTACCGACCGATCCGGAGCTGCTGCCGAACTCGCCGCGCGAGTACCGCGCGGGCTGGCACGAGGGGATCGACTTCCCCGCCCCGCCCGGCACGCCCGTGCTCGCCGTCGCCGACGGCGTCGTGATCCGGGTCGACACCGCCTTCGTCGAGTGGACCGCCGACGAGGAGGGGCGCGCACTCGACGAAGCGGTCGCCCTGGGGTACACGCCGGCCAAGACGCTCGATCGGCTCCGCGGCCGGCAGGTCTGGATCGACCACGGCCAGGGCATCGTCTCGCGGTACGCGCACCTGTCGGCGGTCGCGCCGCTCGTCGTCGGGGCGCGCGTGGAGCGCGGCCGGACGATCGGCGCCGTGGGCAGCTCGGGCTACGAGGAGGGCGGCCCGCACCTACACCTCGAGGTGCGCGTGGGCGACGCCTACCTCGGCGAGGACCTCGCCGGCGACACGCTCATCGCGACGATCTTCCGCGCGTTCGACTGAGCGGTGCTCAGCTCGCGGGCGCCTCGTCGGTCGTCAGCCTTTGCGATTCTCCTCGGACCGCTCCTCGCGCACCCGCTCGCCGCCCTTCGCGCCGGCCTGCTGCGGCAAGACGCGCTCGCGGTAGACGCGCTCGGTCGGCGCCGGCCGCGGGACATACGCCGGGCGCGCCAAGGCGCCCGTCACGATCCGCGACGGAGCGGCGAGCCCGCCGAGCCACGCGGCGAGGATGAGGACGGCGATGCCGACGATCGCGAGCGGGAACATGCCGTAGCCCGCGACCCAGGGTCGCGCGCCCGCGGTGACGGCCATGCCGGAACCGAGCCACGAGATGCCCCAGGCGTCGGCCCCCGTCACGATGCCGACGACGGCGAGCGCGAGCATCCCGGTGAGCAGGCCGTGGTATCCCGTGCGATGACCGGCGAGAGAGCCGGCGGCGTAGCCCCCGATGAGGAACGCGATCGCGAGCACGACGATGAACGGCAGCGCCATGAGCGGCGCACCGAGCAGCGGCGCTGCGAGCGCGGCGAGCGGAACGAGCACGGCGCAGAATCCGGCGGCGACGAGCCAGCCCACGAACGCCGCGCTCCCCGATGAGGTGCCCGAGACGTGGTCGGTGCGCACCATCTCACAAGCCTCCTGCGCTGATTGCCCTCACAGGCGGACGAGCGAGCCTCCGCAAGACCAATGCCCGAGCGGCGGAGGGGTCCGTTGCGGAGGTGTAACGGGATGCGGGCCGGATTACTCGACCGTGATCGCCACGGCCATGCCGGCAGCAGCGTGGCCCTGGATGCCGCACTGTCCGTCGTACCGACCCCTGGGGAGGTCGCGGAGGCCGGTCGTCACGGCCTGACCCGGCTGCACGAGCAGGTAGATCCCGAGGCCCGGGACGGTCAGGTCATGGGGCAGGCTGCCCGTGTTACGGACCGTGAGGTTGACCTCGCGGGCTGGCAACACGACCTCGCCGGGCGAGAAGCGCATTTCGGTCGCGATCACGATCACCTCGGGCGCTCCGGGGATCGGCGGAGCGACGGCGCTCTGCGTGGCCGGCGCGCACGCCAGTGCCACCGTGACGAGAGCGAGGAAGAGGCAGCTGCGAGCGAGCGCGCGGACGGTGTGGGAGCGTGCCTCTAGCGGAGGCCCGTGCGGCGGGCCCGCAGCGCGGCTTCGAGGACGAGCTCGACGGAGTCCGACGCGAGCGGGTAGGGCGTCTTCTTGAAGAGCCCGATCTCGGCAACCTTGTCTTTGTCCGGGGAGTCGTACCACCACGAGAGATGTGAGACCTCACACATGTACACGTACGACGTCGTCTGCTTCGGGACGATATAGCGAACGGCGCCGAGGAGATCGAGCTTCGGCGCGATGATGCGGGCCGCATCCCAGAGCTCACGCCTCGCGACCTCGAGGATCGTCTCTCCCGCGCGGCGCCCGCTCGCCGGGAAGTGCCAGCCGGCGGCGTCGGCCTTGCGCACCCACACGGTCAGGTCGCCATAGAAAGGAACGATCATCGCGATCTGCGCGGACGCGGGTGGGTATTCACGGAATGTGCTGTCGCGGCGCGAGACGAACGAGTGTTCGGCCACCGTCTCGCACACTATGCAAGGGAGTTAGCGAGCGTCAATAGCGGCGGAGTGACGATGCCGCTACCTCTGTAACGCCTCCACGACCCGGAATGGATCGGCCGCGACGACGCTCGCCGCATAGAGCTCCATCGCGCCGATGTCGCTCGTCTTGTTCGCCGGATCGCCACGGTCGACGAGGCGCGCCTGCGGTGGGAAACGCCGCCAGTCGTTCCCGTCCGTCGAGAGCGGCGGCAGGAAGAGCGCGAAGTTGTACGCGACGACGCCGCGGGCGCGGAACGCGCCGATCGCGAGCGCGATGGCCGGCGCGAGCGTCACCTCGTCCTCACCCGCACGCCCGAGTATCACGACCTCGCTCTCCTTGACGGGCGTGAGCGACGCGAAGACGCGGGCGCTGCCTCGCTCCACGCCCAACCCGAGGGCCTCGTGCACACGCCACAGATCGTCGAAGTAATCCCTTCGGTGCCGCTCGTCATATGCGATCGCCTGCCGCCGCAGCTGCTCGATCTTCGGGTAGTGCATGCCTCTCGTCGCGGTCATCTGCATGTGGCCGTGCACGATCGAGCCGCCGGCACGCCAGAGGCAGTTCCAAAGCAGGAAGTAGTAACGGGCGGCCGGATCGTCATCGTGCGCGGCCTGGGCCCAGCCCCGGGCGGTCGCGAGACGGTCGCGGATGACGTCGTCGGTCATCGGCACGAGCGGGTCGTGATCGTCGAAGACGAGGACGCCGTGGTATCCGTCGTACTTCGCGACGTTCGACGCCGTGATCCCGTGCGCGCCCTTGATCCGGCCGAAGGTGTCCGCCGGCGTCCCGGTCTCCGGATGGCAGAACGGGTCGCCGCGCGCCTTCTCGATCGTCTCGCGCGTGTCCGCGCCGCCCTTCACCTCGGCCGGGCGGCGCGCGCGAAGGTCGTTGAACAGGGCGCCCTCGAACGTCACGAGGTTCGTCACGCGCACGACGGTCTGCGCGATCACCGCGTCAACCGAGCCGAACTGCTTGGTGATCCATTCGCGCATCTCGACGGGCGGATCGAGACGGCCGACCGTCGTGGTCACCGAGAAGATGCGCTCCGCCGCGGCCCGGGTCTCGGGGTCGAGCGAGGCGATGCGCTCCTCGAGCTCGACGATGGACACCGACCGTGGGGGGTTCTCGGGGGGCGGAGCCCCCCGGACGACGGTCACGCCGCGCGCCGTGCCTTCGACGCGGCGCGATAGAGGTCGACGTACCGCATTGCCGAGGACGTCCATGAATGGTCCTCGCGCATCGCGCGTGCCCGGAGCTGCGTCCACTGGTCACCGCCGAGATGGAAGCGGCGCGTCGCACGCTCGACCGCGTCCGCGAACGCCGCCGGCTCGTAGGTCGCGAACGAGAAGCCGTTCCCCCGGCGCGGATCGGTGTCGAGATCGCGTACCGTGTCCGCGAGGCCGCCGACGGCGCGCACGACGGGGATCGTCCCGTAGCGGAGCGAGATGAGCTGGCCCAGCCCGCACGGCTCGAATCGCGACGGCATGAGGAAGAGGTCCGCGCCGGCGTAGATGCGCTGCGCCAGTGCGGCGTCGAAGCCAAGCGTGAGCGCGAGCCGGCCCTTCTGCTTCGCGGCGAGCCCCCGCCACTTCGCCTCGTACGCGGGATCGCCCGTGCCGAGCACCACGAGCTGCCCGCCGCCGGCGAGGACCTTCGGCGCGACCGCCGTGAGCAGGTCGACGCCTTTCTGCTCGACGAGCCGTCCAATGACGCCGAACAACGGGGCGAGCGCGTCGACCTGCAGGCCGGTCTCCTTCTGGAGCGCCGCCTTGCAGACGTCCTTCCCGGCCTGGTCGTCGGCGTCGTACGAGGCGGCGATCTGCGGATCGTGCGCGGGGTCGAAGACCTTGGTGTCGATGCCGTTCGTGATACCCCAGAGATCCGCACGGCGCTGCGCGAGAAGTCCCTCGAGGCCTTCGCCGAACTCGGGCGTGAGGATCTCCTCCGCGTACCGTTCGCTCACGGTCGAGACGATGTCCGCGGACGCGATCGCGCGGGCCATCGGGTTGCACTCGTCGCGGCCTTCGACCGGGAGGCGCGAGCGCGGCAGGCCGGCCAAGCGCAGCACGCGCGCGTTCGTGCGGCCCTGGTACGCGAGGTTGTGGATCGTGAACGCCGTGCCGCTGCTCCGCAGCTGCCTGGCGCGGCCGACCATCGGCACGAGCAGCGCCGCGTGCCAGTCGTGCGCGTGCACGACGTCCGGCGGACGATCGACGAGATCGGCGAGGACCGCGCGGCAGAAGAGCGCGTAGCGCTTCGCGTCGTCGGGGTAGCCGTAGACCTTTTCGCGGCCGATCCGCGCGCTGCGCACGAAGATGGTGCGCACGCCGTCGCGCAGGATGGCCGGATAGCCGGCGCGCGCGGTCGAGGCGCCGTAGGGGATCGAACGGGTCTCAGCCTTCTCCGGGATGGCGAACTTCGCCGCGTCGATGCTGAGGTGCGCCGGCAGGTACACCGTGACCTCGTGGCCCAGCCCGGCGAGGGCCTGCGGGAGCGACCCGGCGACATCGGCCAGGCCGCCGACCTTGGCGTAGGGGGCGACCTCGGCGGCCGCGAAGGTGATGCGCACTGGGGCGGAAAAGATGTTAGCGGGCTGTAAGGACCTGCTCGTCCGGTACCGGGACCGTATGGCGAGGCGAATCTTCTGCGTTACACCGGCGGTAGACCAGGTGGGAGCCCACCCAGGAGGTAGGGATCAGATGCGCTTCATCGACCGCAAGGTAGGTCTCGCGATCGGGGCCGGCGTCGCCAGCCTCGGTCTTTTCGGGGCCGTCGCCCTCGCCGCATTCGCACCGGACGCCGCGCCGACCGCAGCCACGCTCGTCCCGGCGAACGCCCAGAACCTCGCGAAGGACGGCAAGCACCCCGACAAGCTCAAGGACCTTCTCGACGGCCTCGTGAAGAAGGGCGTCATCACGCAGGCGCAGGAAGACGCCATACTCGCCGCCCTCAAGGATGCGGCCGGCGACCGCGAGCACGAGCGCGCCGCGAAGCACGTTCTCGAGGGTCTTTTCGCCGCGTCGGCGAAGTACCTCGGCCTGACCGAGAAAGACCTCCACGCGAAGCTCCCGGGCCACAGCCTCGCGGAGCTCGCGGGCACGACGGCCGGCGGCCGCGCGGGCCTCGTCACCGCCCTCAACACCGCGGCGAACGACGCGATCGCGAAGGCGCTCGCGGAGAAGAAGATCACCGACGACCAGGCCAAGAAGCTTCGCGACTCGGTCGCGACGCGCATCCCCGAGTTCGTCGACCGCAAGTGGCCGACGAAGCCCGCGGTCGCTCCGGGCGCCGGGTCCGACGCGCGCGGCTTCCTCGGCGACATGACGAAGGCCGCCCTCGATTACCTCGGCCTTAGCAAGGACCAGCTCGGAGCCGCGATGCGCGGCGGCAACAGCCTCGCGCAGATCGCGGTCGGCCAGGGGAAGACCCGCCAGGGCCTGTACGACGCGATCACGTCGGCCGCGTTCAAGCGCGTCGACGAGGCGCAAAGCGCGGGCAAGCTGACCGCGGACCAGGCGAAGGCCGCGAAGGACCGGATCGCGATCGAGGTCAACACCTTCATCGACCGCAAGCCCGGCGCGACGACGAACGGCGGCCGGCCGGCGATCGGGAACCTGCCCACCGTCAAGCGACCGACGACGGGAACGCCCTAAACAGGACCCCCTCCTCTCTCCGCAGGAACGCCGGGCGACGCGCCCGGCGTTTCTCGTTGAGGGGTATCCGTTCGGTGACGAAGGAGCGGCGCCCGCATGCGGTATTCAGGCGGGCTGCGACCAACGGCAATCGCCGGCGCGCCATCGGGACGAGTAACGGTCGCGCCTGTGTGGGCGTTCTTGTGGTGGCAGGGGAGTGGGGCGGAGGCGGACGATGGCAAACCCGCTTGCGCACGTAATAACCCACAGAACGGGCGGTATAGTCGGCGCGCCTCGGAGGGGAACGGAACTGGGACTCGAGCGCGTTCTGCAGAGCCGCTACAGGATCGTCGAGCCTATCGGGACCGGAGGCTCGTCGCAGGTCTACCTCGCCCAGGACACCGCCCTCAACCGCGAGGTCGCGATCAAGGTCCTCGATCCCGCGGCCGCCGCCGATGGCAAGACCCGAGGGATGTTCGTCAAGGAGGCGCGCGCGCTCGCGCAGCTCTCGCATCCGAACATCGTCGCCGTCTACGACGTGGGCGAGGTCGACGGCGCCCCGTTCATCGTGATGGAGCACCTGCCCGGCGGCTCGCTGAAGCAGCGGATCGAGCGCGGCGGGGCGCTGCGGGCCGGCGACGCCGTCCGCATCGCGACCGAGGTCGCGAACGGCCTCCAGTTCGCCCACGGGAAGGGCATCATCCACGCGGACCTCAAGCCGTCGAACATCCTCTTCGACGCGAACGACACCGCGAAGATCTGCGACTTCGGCATCGCGCGGACCCCGCAGGAGGACGCCGACACGCCGCAGCTCTTCGCGACCGCGATGTACGTCGCTCCCGAACGCGTCGAGGGCAAGGGCGCCTCGATCGCGTCCGACGTCTACGGCCTCGGGCTCGTCCTCTACGAGATGCTCGTGAGCAAGCCACCGTTCACGAGCACGAACGCGTCGGTGCTCCTACGCGACCACGTGGTCCGGCAGCCGGTGCCGCCGAGCCACCTGCGCCCGTCGCTTCCCAAGGAGCTCGACACGGTCGCGTTGAAAGCGCTCGCGAAGCAACCGAATCTGCGGTACCAGAAGGCACACGACTTCGCGAACGCGCTCGCCCACATTGAGAACGTCGACAAGGAGCTCGCGACCACGCGGCTCGCGGTCGTGAGCGAGCCGATCCAGGACTTCCTCCCGCAGGTCGAGCAGAGCCCCGTCGTGTACCTCCTCTCGCAGTTCGGACAGCCGATCCGTCACGCGTTCTTCGGCGTCCTCGCCGCGCTACCGGTCTTCGGCCTCGCGCTGCTGGCGGGCTTCGGGCCGATCGCGGCCGGGCTTGCCGCGGGCCTCGTCGCGATCGTCGGTTTCGGCGGTCAGCTCGCGCTGGCGCTCGCGATCGCCTGGATCATCGAGAGTCTGCTCCTGTTCATCTTCGTGCCGGTCCTCGCGGTGCTCTTCGCGCTCCTCGGCGTGATCCTGTGGGCGCGCGACGTCGCCCCGGAGCGCACCGCGCTCGCCATGGCGATGCCGGCGACCGCACCGTTCGGGCTCGCGCCGGCGGTGATCCTCACGTCGGCCGCGGTGCACGGCCTCTCCGGCGTGCTCACCGTCGCATGGGGCGCGGTCGTGACGATGATCTATGCGATCGCGCTCGGCGAGCAGTCCATCGGTCCGTTCGCCTCGACCGGTCTGTCGCTCCGTCAGGAGTCGCTATTCAGCCGCGCGCGCGCCGAGGACACCAAGGCCGCGCTCCTCAACATGCTCCAGAACCCCGGCGATCGGTTCGGGCCGCTCGGCACGCAGCTCGATCCCAGCACGCTCACGAACCAGGTGTACGGACTGGTCTCGCGGATCAGCGCCGCCGACGTGACGGCGATCGCGACGGTGCTTGCCTGGACGATCGCGGCGCTCACCGTGTGGACGCTCACGCGGATCCTGCGCACGTTCTTCGACACCCTGCTCCGCCGGCCGAAGCGCTGGTTCACGCTGTACGTGTTCGCGACCGCGGTCGGCGTCGGGAGCGGTGCGACGATCCTTTACATGCTCGCGGAGACCTGGTCGCCACTCGCCCTCGCGCCGGGGCGCCCGGCGGGTGGCCTGCTGTTCGTGTCCGCGCTCGTCGGTGCCCTCATCGCGCTCGCGGCGGGCGTCGTGATCAGCGCGACCGAGAAGCCCGAACTCGCCGAGGAGCGCGCGCCGTCGATGGCGGCCAGGAGAGTGCCCGTCCGCTAGGAGGGCGCACTACCCTTGCGGCGTGACAGCGGACGAGCTCAAGGCCCTCGTCGGCCGCCGTGTTGCGCTCGAGCTCGCGCCCGCCTCGGGTGAGCGCGAGATCCAGGGCCGTGTTCTCGGAACGATCGATGCGTCCGACGGCCTCGTGCTCGTCCTCGAGCCCGAGCGGATCCCCGGCATGAGGCGCACGGTGCACTCACACCACGTGCGGAGCGCGCGGGCGATCTGAGCGATGGAGCGGTCCCTCATCCAGTGGATCTGCGTCCGGCCCGAGCACCGCAAGAAGCGACCCGTCGATCCGTCCAGCCCGTTCAACGTGCACGAAGAGGGCGGTTGGTCTTATTGCCCGGCGGGCGAGCTCGAAGGTCATCGCTGGTACCGCACGGGTGGCGTCACCCGCGAGGCGCTCGCGCGGTTCGTCTGGCCGGACGAGCCGGAGGACGGCGACTGATCTAGGAGCGCGCCGTGCCGTCGAGCGCGCGCGCGATCGTCTCGCGGATGCGCTCGAGGTCGAACGGTTTCTGGACGTACCCGTCGGCCCCGACGCGCTCGGCTTGAGCCGCGAGGTCGGGATGACCCGACAGCAGCACGATCTTGGACACGCCGTTCGGGTGCCCGCGGTACTGCTCCAGGAACGACCAGCCATCCATGATCGGCATGCGGAGGTCGAGGAGGATCACCGCGGGGTGATGGTGCTTCGTCAGCGCGAGCGCCGCCGCGCCATGCGGAACGGTCGCGACGGCGTATTCGTCGGCGAGCGCCTCGCGGAGCACGTTGCAGAGCTCGTCGTCATCGTCGATGACGAGGACGCGCGGGCGCTCGGTCCTGCCGGTGCGCGATGGCTCGCTCAGGCGTCGATCTCCCTACCCACCCATCTCGCTCGCCCAAGGCTCGTCGAATGCCGACGTTCGTTTCGCTGCGGTCTGACGGTAGTCGACGAATCGCGGTCATTGGCGCGGGTTTTGTTCTTGTGCGGCGGGCGTTCGTGCGTTAGAATGTCTGTTCTAACGGTCTGTGCGCTAAACGTTCATCGGCGTTCCAGCGGGGAGGATCGCTCCGCGATGGGAGTTTCCTTCCCTGGATACGGCGCTCCAGTCGACCTGGACCGAATTGCTCGCCACGCGGCGCTGCTCGCGCTGTGGCGAGTGGAAGCCGATGCGGGACTTCGCGTTCGCGGACATGGCGAGAGCGACGCGCCAGGCGTACTGCCGCGTTTGCCATGCCGCTTACCGGCGCGCGCACTACCTGGCGCACCGGCAGGAGTACATCGACCGCGAAGTCGACCGGATCCGGCGCAAACGGAACACGAACCGCGGCCGTGTGTTCGACCATCTGATGACGCATCCGTGCGTTGACTGCGGCGAAACGGATCCGCTTGTCCTCGACTTCGATCACCGTGATCCCAAAACAAAAGTGCGCGAGGTCGCCTTCTTGGTCGTCCGGAAATCGTGGACCAGCGTCCTGCGCGAGATCGCGAAATGCGACGTGCGCTGTAGCAACTGTCATCTCCGTCGAACGGCGGTCCAGTTCGGCTGGCAGAAAGCGCGAACCGAAGGGGCGAGCGACGTCCCGAGATCGGCCGTCAGCTCTTTTGCTGGTAATGCGTCGTCCTCGAGCGACGGCGCCGAGATCGACGTCTTTGCAGTGAAGACGTGTACCGAATGCGGGGAGACGAAGCCAATCTCGGCCTTTCACTTCAAGAGCAAAGCGATGGCAAAACGAAAGGCCGGATGTCGCGACTGCCGTAACAAATACGGCCGAGGTCACTACCGGCGCAACCGACCCGTCTATCTCGAAAAGGCGGAGCTGCGACGCGGCGTCGTGCACGCTCTCCATCGCACTCGCCTGCTGGATCATCTGAAGTCGAATCCCTGCGTCGATTGCGGCGAGACCGACCCCGTGGTCCTGCAATTCGATCATCGCGATAGGGCCGAAAAGATCGGCACCGTGTCGCGGATGGCGATGGAATACTCCTGGGGACAGGTCGTAGCCGAGATCGCGAAATGCGATGTCCGGTGCGGCAACTGCCATCGTCGTCGCACCGCGGTGCAGTTCGGTTGGACGAAGCTTGCACGGCTCGGGACCCGTTAGAATCGAGATGCGCGGGAGTAGCTCAGTTGGCAGAGCACGGCGTTCCCAACGCTGCGGTCGGCGGTTCGAGTCCGCTCTCCCGCTCAGGGGAAACTCTTCGTTCGCTCAACTCGTAACGCGTCGCGCCTAATCGTGTTCCTCCTCTCGGTGGGTCCACTCATTGCCGCACTCGCGCTCATCTCATCGTTCCTACCCGCTCACGCGCTCGCCGCGCTCCCACCGCAAGCCACCGCATCCGCGACCGCGACCTGCGTGTCGCAGACCGGCCCCGGCATCCCGCCGCCTGCCGCTCTGCCTCCGAAGCTCGCCGGATTTCACGCGGCCTGGTACGGACAGAGCGGCTACATGCAGCTCTGCGCCGGCGAGCGCGCGACCGCGACGCTCGCGTACCTCAATTCGGGATCGCGGGGCTGGGTCTCCGGTCGCATGGGCGAGGTCGCATACCTCGGCACGTGGGCAAGCGAGCCGGGCCAGGACCAGCCGAGCATCCTCGGTGGCGACGGGCAGCGCGGCTCGCCGGCCACCGGCTGGCCGCGCTGGAATCGCATCGCGATCCAGCCGGCCGACTATGTCGGCCCGGGACAGGTCGCCTGGTTCCAGTTCAGCGTCCGGGCGCCGAACACGCCCGGCACGTACCGCCTGTACGTGCGACCGCTCGTCGAGGGCGCGACGTGGCTCGAGGATGTCGGCGTCTTCTGGCAGGTGACGGTCCTGAATTCGGACGGGACCGCGCCGAGGCCCACGCCGCCCGATCCGGCGGGCGTCCGCTTCCAGATCGACGACGGGGTGGGCGCGCGCGACATCGCGCTCGTGCATCAAGGCGTGCAGCACGTCGCCGCGTATCTCGACACGAACGCGGGCGGCGCGCGGCGCACCGCGTCGCTCGTGCACGTCTACGTCGGCGACGGCACGGAGCGGTACTGCTGCCTCACGTCGGGGGACGGCTACGAGGTCGTGACGTCGAACAAGGCGTGGGCGGCGCCGCAGGCCGCGGCGCCCGACACGTGGGCGCCAGACACGGAGCGCACCGAGCTCGCGGCGCACGAGTACGTGCACCTCTGGCAGTACGCGCTTGGCGGGCGGCCCTGCATGCTCGGCGTGCGCTGGCTCTCGGAGGGCATGGCGGAATCGTTCGCGTACCGCTCGCTCGTTGCGGACGGGATCATCCCGCAGGCGAACCTCGACACGTTCACCAAGCGGCAGCTGCGGAACGCCACGAACCCCGTCCCGCTCCGCACCCTCGAGACCGCGTGGGCCTCCGATGCGAACCCATTCGCGGTCTCCTACCTCGCGGTCGATCGCCTCCTGGGATCGAACGGTCCGCGGATCAGGGACTTCTGCGTGCGCGTGGGCCGCGGCGAAGAGTGGCACACGGCGTTCGCGTCATCGTTCGGCATGACGACCGACGCGTTCTACCAGAGCTTCGAGCAGCTTCGCGCCGACTACGTCCGCTAGGCGCGTGCAACCGCACGACGGTCAGGGGCCGGCCGCGACGAGAGCGCGCGCCGCCTCGGCGGCGATTAGACCGCGGCTCCGCAGGAACTCCGCGACGTGACGGTCGTAGTCCCACGGCCGCTCGAGGTTGGCGCAGTGCCCCGCGCCGTCGATGACGCGGATCTCGGCGTCGGCGATCTGCCGGGCGAGCTCCTCCTGGGCGGGACGTGAGCGGTCCGCGCTCCCGCACACGATCATGGTCGGCGCACGGATCCCCGCGTGCAGCCCGGGCGGGTCGGGCTCTTCGAGCGCGAGGAGCAAGTTCACGATGCTCTCGGCGTCCCCGCCGCGTTCGATCGCGACGTCGACGAGGTAGCGGTAGAAGGCCGACGCCCGGAAAGCGTTCGTGAAGTTCCGTGCGAAGTGCTCGCGGCGGTAGGCGAGGCCGGCGCTGCGGTACCGCGGGACGTGACGTGGCGCGATGCCCTTCGTCACCGGGAAGCTCGGCCGGCCCGCGCCGTAATAGCCGCCGCCGGTGAGCACGAGCGCGCGTACCTGCTCGGGCCGCTGGTTCGCCATGTGCTTCGCCGTGACCGCGCCGACCGACAGGCCCACGATGACGGCGGGCCCGCGTCGGGCCTCGTCGACCGCGTTCCAGCACGCCGCCGCGACGTCGCCCATCGCGAGTCCGCGCTGCGACGCCGGCGAGCGCCCGAGCCCCGGCAGGTCGATCGCGACGCAGGTCGCCCAACGCGCGAAATGCGCGAGCTGGAACGTCCAGCAGGTCAGGTCGTGCGGGAGCGGGTGCAGGAACACGAGCGTCGGCCCGTCACGGCCGACGCGCTCCCAGTACAAACGGCCCCCGATGTGCATCACCACCCGCCACCAGACTAGGAGCGAACGCGCGAGAGGCGTCGCGGCGCGTCTTGAATAGACTCGTCGCAAGACCGCAGGGGAGGTCCGTCGAGTGGAGCTCAAGCCCGGTGACGTCGCGCCCGCGTTCACGCTGCCCGACACGGACGGAAAGATGGTCTCGAGCACGGATTTCCCCGGGAAGCCCTTCGTCGTGTACTTCTATCCCAAGGACGACACGCCGGGGTGCACGACCGAGGCCTGCCAGTTCACCGACAACATCTCGCAGTTCGAGTTCCTCGGCGTTCCCGTGCTCGGGATCTCGCAGGACGACGCGGCGTCGCACCGGGCCTTCGCCGACAAATACCGGCTGCGCGTCCGGCTGCTGAGCGACCCGGACCGCAAGGTCCACGAGGTCTACGGCGCCTGGGGCGAGCGACCCGGCCGCGGTGTAGGCGTCATCCGCTCGACCTTCCTCGTCGGCGCGGACGGGAAGATCGATCGTGCGTGGTACTTCGTGAAGCCCGACGGCCACGCGCTCGAGGTGCTCGGCGCGCTGAAGCCCGCCGCGTGAGCTAGGCCCTGCGCCGCAGGAACGCGACCGCGGCCGCGCCGAAGAGGTAGAAACCGGCGCCGATCGCGGCCGTCGTGTAGTCGGTCACCGGCTTGCCGCCTACGAACCACACGACGCTCACGCCGAGGCCGTAGAGGCCGCCGACGAAGAGGAGCCACATCGCGACCGTCATGACGGCGCGGTCGATCACTGCTCGAGCGGCGGCCGCTGGTCTAGCCGAATGAGCCGCCACGACTCGCCGTACGAGTAGCCCGCGTCCTTCCCGATCTGCTTCGCGAAGGTGCGGATCAGCTGCTCGACGGTGGGGTCGTCGAACTGCGAACGGTGCGCGCGGACCGCGCGGAGCTTGGTCTCGAACACGTCGCTCACGTCCACCACGACGTTCCCGCGCTCGAAGGACTGGAGGAAGAGCGCCTTCGGTTTGTGCGGCTCGAGTCGCTCGTCCTTCCAGAGCTCGGGGAACATCTGGCGCGTCGACGCGTCCGGATTGATCGACCGGAGCACGACCTCGCCGGTCGCGATGTGATCCGGATGGTTCACGTAGAAGTCGCCGGCGTAGCGCGTTGTCGGGTCCATCGTGAGGATCGCGTCCGGGCGATGGATGCGGACCTGGCGGGCGACGTCCTTCCGCACCTCAAGCGTCGGGTAGAGGTAGCCGTCCTCATGACCCAGGAAGACCACGTCCTTCACGCCAAGGATCCGCGCGGCCTCGCGCTGCTCGGCGAGACGGACGTCGCGCAGCTTCTCGCGCGTCATGGTCTCGTCCTGCGATCCCGACGCGCCGTTGGTGACCATGCAGTAGGTCACCTCGACACCGGCTTTCGCCCACTTCGCGACCGTTCCTGCCATGCCGAACTCGGCGTCGTCGGGATGGGCGTACACGACGAGCGCGCGCTCGATCTCGAGCCGGTCGTCGAACTTCATGCTGCGGCGAAGAGCCGGGCGAGCAGCTCGGCCCCGTCGACCAGGCGCGGCCCCGGCCGGCTGAAGAACGCGTTGCCGTCGACCGGATGGACGCGACCCGCGCGCACCGCCGGGACCTCGTCCCACCCGGGGAGCCTTCGCAGGCGCTGGCCGTCGCTCGCCGCGCGCCGCTCGTCGAAGCCGCACGGCATGAGCACGAGCACGTCGGGCGACGCCGCGACGACCTCGGCCCACGCGATCTCGCGGGAGCGCTCGCCGGGCGATCCGAGCACGTCGGTGCCGCCGGCGATCTCGACCTGCTCCGGCACCCAGTGGCCGCCGTTGAAGAGCGGGTCCAGCCATTCGAGGCAGGCGACCCGCGGGCGCGAGCGGCCGGCGCTGCGCGTCCGCACCGCCTCGAGGCGCGCGCGGAGTGACGCGACGAGCAGCTCGGCCGCGCGCGCGCGCCCGATCGCGTTGCCGACGCGCCCGACGTCCTCGAGCATGCCGTCGAGCGAGCTCGCGTCGAGGGGCACGACCGGTGCGCGCAGCGCTCTCGGCACCTGGTCAAGCGTGATCGCGCAGACCGCGCAGAGCGTCTGACCGAGGATAAGGTCGGGCCGTGCGTCGCGGAGCGCGCCCGCGTCGAGATGGAACGTGCTCTCGCGTCGCTCTGCGGCCGTCTTCACCGCGGCATCGATCTCGTGGCTCGTCGCATCCGGAGGGAGCGAGGTCCGCGTCACGCGCGGAAGGCGGCGGACCTCCGGCGGATGGTCGTCGTCGTGCGTCACCGCCACGAGATCGTCCGCGGCGCCGAGCGCACACGCGATCTCGGTCGCGGCGGGGACCAGAGAGACGAGTCGCATCAGGGCGCGCCGAGGATGTCGAGCTGCACGAAGCCATTCTCGCCGCGCCGCTCCCCTGGGCGCCACCGCAAGGGTCGGGCGAAGAGCGGACCGGCGAAAGCGAAGGAGTGGTATTCGCCGTTCTCGCCGCACGGATCGATGGGCAGGCCGGTCACCTCCGTGAGGAACCGCTCGTCGATCACCCGGCCGAGCCAGGCCGCGTCGAGCTTGGCCGTCTCGCAGCAGGTGATCACCGCGCGGCCCCCGCCCGCGACGAACTCGGCGAGCAGCGCCGCGGGACGCTCGCCCCACAGCGGCTCGACGTGCTCCAGGCCCGCGCCACACACGCGCGTCTCGTACCACGCGCGAACGTCGGCGAGATGGATGTCGCCGAAGACGACGCCGGCGAACCCCTCCGCCGCCAGGGCACCGAGCGCCGCGCGCAGCGCCAGGTCGAAGCCCTCCCAGGTCGTGCCGATCGGGCGAAGGTCCGCGCCGATCGCCGCGGCCTGTGCGCGAATGAGCTCGACGCGGGTGGCGTGGAAGCGGACGCGACCGGTGGCGGCGTCGTGGAAGCAGAGCAGCGTGTCGACCGAGAGCCCCCGGGCTCGCGCGCGCGTCACCGCGAGCGCGCTGTCCTTGCCGCCGGACCACATGGCGGCGTAGCGCTTCACGGGCGTGTCGGACCGCTCAGTCGGGCGCGCCGAGCACTCCGTCCGGGGAGGCCAGGACGTCCCAGGGATTCCCGGCGAGGTCGCTGATCCCTGCCGCCTCGCTGATGGTCGCCGGCAGCTGCAGACCGGGCGTCGAGCCCGGCTGGATCGTGGTCGGGTTGGCGGTCAGCGTGATCGTGAGGACGCGGTTCGGGCCGTACGGCGTGCCCGCGAGCGTCTCGGTCGCCGCGTTCAAGGCGCAGCTCGCGTTGCCGCCCGTCCCGCAGACGATATCGGCGAAGGTCCCGTCGGCGTCGACGCCCTGGAGCCTGGCCCCCGTCGCGAGCTTCATGTCCTTGCTGAAGGCGATCTTGATCACGTCGCCGGCGTCGAACGTGTTCGCGAGGCCCGCGACCGTCGTCACGCGGGCGTCGATCGAACGCGGGTCGGCGTTCGGACCGACCGGTGTCGGCGGTGTCTCGACGGTGATGAAGTTGCTGTACGCCCAGAGCGTCGTGTTCGTCACGGGATTCGTCACGCCGACCCGATAGCAGTAGAACCCGCTCGAGATCTGGCGATCAAGGAACTTCGCCGTGTCCTGGCCGCGCGGCATCTGCAGGGTCCCGCGCGGGGCGTAGCCGCCGCCGCTCGTCTCGCACGACGGGCCGAGCGCGGTGACCGACGTGCCCCAGACCTGGTACACGATGTCGTCCACGTTCGTCGGCGGCTCCGTGATGGTCAGCTGGATGTCGTCCTGGACGTTCTCGTTGTCGTAGTCGTCGACGTTGCCGACGACGGTCGGCGCCGCGCGTCCGACGTCGCTCGTGATCGTGAAGCTCGACATGCCGGTGGAGTCGGCGCTGTAGGTCATGGTGATCCCGTCACCCGTGGAAAGGAGCTGCTCGAACTGCGCGAGCGTCAGGTTCATGCTGCCGAGCTGATAGATGTCGTTCCCGTCGTAGTGGAACGTCTTCGTCCCGGCCGAGTCAACGAAATACTTCTCGTCCGTGTTCACGGCTCCGACCGTGATCGTGTACGAGGACGAGGCGGCGTTCGGCGGGATGAAGCGGACCGGCGCGCCGACGCCGACGGTCTCGGTCGGGAAGTTTGTCGCGTTCAGGTCGAGGGCGTTGTTGTTGTTGGTGTCCTGGAAGAAGATGGGCCGCACGTTCGCGTTGCCGTTTGCGGACGTGACGGTGACGTCGATCGTCCCGGACGGCGGGATGACGACGCAGTCGACGTAGCTCGTACCCTTCTGCACGCCGTTGACGGTCGAGAACGTGGCGGCGGTCGAAAGGTCCGCCTTGTCGTCGCCCACGACCTTGCCGCTCGCATCGGTCTCGGCGTCCCGGAACGAGCCGTCCACCGGGTACGTCGCGGCGTCGACGAACGCGAGATCGAGGCAGCCGGTGATGCCGTTCGCCTGCGCGGTGTACGACCGGGTCGTGTTGATGGCCTGCGTCAGCGCTGTCGTCGGCGAGACGAGGACACCGGTGAGATCGACGGCCCTTACGGTCACCTGCCAGAAGACGCCGAAGTCCTCCATCCAATTGGCCCCCTCGACGAGTGGACGGATGTAGAGCCGGTACGTCCCTGGCTGCTGCGGCGCCTGGATGGTGAACTGGAACCACGAGACCTGGTTCGGCCCGACGTAGTCGGCCGGTTGCGCCGCGACCCGGTTGTAGCGCGGCCAACCGGTCGCGGGCGAGCCGTTCGTCCCGTCGCCGCCGAGCGAGCTCGGCTGGTCCTGCCCCGGGAGCGGGGTCCACGTTCCGAGGAACGCCATCTCGCCGAGCCGTCCGCTCACCCAGCCGCGGGTGCCCGAGTTGTAGTAGGCGACGACCGCGGTCGACTTATCGCCGGGGCAGAGCGTCGGATAGCCGGACTGCCCGTACCACGAGGCGTGGAAGCCCGGGAGGCCGGACGGCACGGTCCCGGGAGGGGCGATTCCGGGGCCGACCGACGACACGCAGGCCTGCGCTCGCGATGTCCCGGAGGGCGCGACCTGCGCGGCCCGGCTCGGCCCGGCGGGCGCCGTCGCGGCGACGAGCGCCACGACGGCGAACGCTGTGAGGAGGCGGACGGCGGCGCGCACCCGCTCCATTGAAACGCATCGGGCGACCGGGGCGCCGGTGGCCTCCATAGACTCCCGGGACCGTGGGACTGGGGAAGCCCGACGACGGGCTGGCGGCGACGCCCCCGATGGGCTGGAACAGCTGGAATCGGTTCGGCACGAAGGTCGACGAGGCCCTGGTCCGCGAGACCGCCGAGGCGATCGTCGCAACCGGGATGCGCGAGGCCGGCTACCGCTACGTCGTCATCGACGACGGGTGGGAGGCCGGCGAGCGCGACGCCCATGGCGACCTCGTCGGCGACCCGGCGAAGTTCCCGCACGGGATCCGGGCCGTCGCCGATCACGTGCACGCGCTGGGCCTGCGGTTCGGCATCTACACCGACGCCGGGACGAACACGTGTCAGGGACTTCCCGCGAGCCTCGGCTACGAGTTCCGTGACGCGCGACGGTTCGCCGAATGGGGCGTCGACTACGTGAAGGTCGACTGGTGCCATACGAACGGCCTCGGGCCGCGCGCGCTCTACGCGAAGTGGGCGCTGGCGATCGCGGCGGCCGAACGACCCATCGTGCTATCGATCTGCGAGTGGGGCCGCTCGCGTCCGTGGGAGTGGGCGCCGTCGGTCGGGCACCTGTGGCGCACCTGCTGGGACATCCAGGACACGTGGTCCTCCCTCACGGGCGTGCTCGACCGTCAGGCGGGCCTCTACAGCTACGCCGGGCCGAGCCACTGGAACGATCCGGACATGCTCGAGATCGGGAACGGCGGGATGACCGCGCTCGAGTACCGCACGCACCTGGGGCTTTGGGCGATGCTCGCGGCGCCGCTCATGGCCGGGAATGACCTCCGCACGATGACCGACGAGACACGCGCGCTCCTCAGCGCGCCGGAGGTCCTCGCCATCGATCAGGATCCGCTCGGCCGTCAGGCGCGCCGCGTGCGTGCGAGCGACGGGGCCGAGGTATGGGTCCGCGACCTCGCCGGTGGCGCGCAGGCCGTCGCGTTGGCGAATCGCGACGACGGCGCGCGCGAGATCGCGGTCGAGTGGACGGACCTCGGGCTTCCGGCGGGGACGATCCGCGGCGTGCGCGACCTGTGGCTCCGTGAGGACGTGGGGCGCCTCCGCGACGGCCACGCGATCTCGGTGCCGCCGCACGACACGGCGCTCCTGAGGATCGCTGCGCCGCTAGGCTAGCGGCGCCCCGTGAAGCTGGACGTCTTTCCTCACATCCTTCCACGTCCGTACTTCGATCGGATCATGAAGATCGCGTCCGGACCCGCGTCCTACATGCAGAAGCGCGTCGCCTCGATCCCCTGCATCTACGACCTCGACGAGCGCTTCCGCGTCATGGAGCGCTTCCCCGAGTACGTCCAGGTCCTCACCCTCGGCTCGCCGCCGGTGGAAGCCCTGGGCGAGGCGGCGCTCACGCGCGACCTCGCGCGCCTCGCGAACGACTCCATGGCCGAGCTCTGCCGCAGGCATCCTGACCGTTTCCTCGGCTTCGCAGCGGCTCTCCCGATGAACGACCCTGACGCATCGGTCGAGGAGACCGCGCGCGCGGTCCGCGACCTCGGCGCCCTCGGCGTGCAGATCTACACGAACGTGAACGGCGTACCGCTCGACGACCCCCGGTACGCGCCGCTCTTCGCGCGCGTCGCGGAGCTCGATCGGACGATCTGGGTGCACCCCGCGCGGACCGCGAAGATGCCCGACTACCCGGGCGAGTCCGGTTCGCGCTACGAGCTCTGGTGGGCCTTCGGCTGGCCGTATGAGACCGCGGTCTTCATGGCGCGACTCGTCTTCGCCGGGATCTTCGACCGACATCCCGGCCTGCGGATGCTCACCCACCACGCGGGCGGCATGGTGCCGCACTTCGCCGGGCGCATCGGGCATGGCCTCGATCAGCTCGGCGCGCGCACCCCGGACGAGGACCTCGCGAAGGTCCGCGCGTCCCTCGCGAAGCGGCCCTACGACTACTTCCGCATGTTCTACGGCGACACGGCGCTCTTCGGGGCCGGCCACGCGGTCGCGTGCGCGATCGAGTTCTTCGGGGTCGACCACATCCTCTTCGGGACGGATATGCCTTTCGACCCCGAGAAGGGCCCGCAGTTCATCCGCGAGACGATCGCCGACCTCGACGCGCTCGAGGTCTCAGCCGCCGAGCGCGCCGCGCTCTACGAGGGGAACGCCCGCCGCCTGCTGCGAATCCAGCCCCGCTAAACATGACCCGCGGAGCCTCGTACTACCCGCGCAGCCTGATACCGCGCTGACAGTGGTCCTCCCCCGGATGGGTACCCGGCGCGACGCCTGCGAGCCCACGCTTGCTCGCGGTGGGTGTGGTGGGACGCATCGCGGTGGCCGCGCTGTTCGGCATGGGCTTCCTTTCGATCGTCTTCTCCGTGGAAAGCCCGGCCTTGAGCTCTCGGTCCGCGCTGCTCGACGCGCTCGCCTCCCGCGTGAGCGTCGAGCGCGCCGGCGTGGTCTCCCGCGTGACCGTCGAGCGCGTCGTCGGCAGCGGTGACACCGTGCGCACGGACGCCTCGGGAAGCGCGCTCATCACCTACCCCGACGGCTCGACGGCGATGCTCGACCCGGAGTCGGAGCTCACGATCGAGCTCGTTCGTGCCGACGGCGGCGACGTGATCGTGCGGATGCAGCAGACCCTCGGTCGCGTGTGGTACGCGGTCAAGCGGACGGTGTCGTCGGGGAGCCGCTACGAGGTGCGCAGCTCGGCCATGGCGTCCGTCATCCGCGCGGGCTCAGGATCGTACGTCGTCGTCTCGCCGGACGGCGTCATCACGGTCGTCGCGACGGACGGGGAGGTCGACACGACGGCGAACGGTGCGAGCGTCACCATCCCGGCCGGCTCGGGGACGATGGTGGCGGCGGGCTCGACACCCGCGCCACCGCAGCCGGCCCCCGCGCCGCCTCGTGCGGGCACGCCGGCGCCGGCGGTCTCGGCGACCCCTGCTGCGACCCCCAGCCCGACGCCGAGCCCGGATCCGACGAGCAAGGCGGACTCGAAGTCGAATAGCTCCAGCTCGTCGAGGTCGAGCGCGCCGCAGGCCTCGACCGAGCCGAGTGTCGAGCCGAGCGCGGCGCCGGTCACGAAGACGAGCGACAAGGTGAAGGCGTCGAGCGATCCGGTCGTCGCGCCGAGCGCCGAACCGATCACCAAGACGGACCCCGTGAAGAACACCGACCCGGTGAAGCAGAGCGACCCGGTGAAGAACACCGACCCGGTGAAGCAGAGCGACCCGCTGATCAAGCCCGATCCGGTGAAGGCCGATCCGGCCAAGCGCGACCCACTCTCGAAGCCGGAGCCGAAGCACGAGCCCAAACCGGTCTTCGAGCTTCCGACCCTCCCGACCCTCAGCGGCCGCTAGGGCAGGCGGTTGAACCAGAAGAGCGAGAGACCGCCCGCGATGATGGCCAGGATCGCCGCGGCGGCGGTGAAGAACGCGGTGATCTCCGTCTTCTCCTGACGGATCACGAGCTGCGTAGTGAGCGTCTCGTAGACCTTGCGCAGATCCGTCTCGGTCGACGCGTTGTAGTACTCACCCTCGGTGAGCTCGGCGATCTTCTTGAGCGTCACCTCATCGAGCGCGGTACGGATCTGGCGGCCCTGGATGCGGACGATCGTCCCCTGCGCGCTGCCCACGCCGATCGTGTAGATGCGCACGCCGCGGCTCGCTGCCTGGTCGACGACGGCGAGGGGGGGCGGGAACTGGTTGTTCTGGCCGTCGGTGAGGAGGACGATCGAGGCGGGCGCTTTCTGACCGCCTGGCAGCGGCGGCAGGGTCGGCCGCGGTGACGCGGCGTTCGGGTCCAGGTTCTGGAATGCGGCGCTCGGGAGATCGTCCTCGGCGCCCTCGAAGATCGCGTCGAGCGAGACGAGGATCGCGCGGCCGATCGCCGTGGCGCGCTGCGGCCGCAGGCGGTTGATCGCCGCGATGATGAGGTTCTTGTCCGTCGTCGGCGATTGCACGATCGATGCGTCGGTCGAGAACGAAACGATACCGATGCGCAGGTTCGCGTTCTGGCGCTCGACGAATGCGCGCGCGGCGGCCTTCGCGGCCTCGATCCGGTTCGGTTTCATGTCCTCGGCCAGCATCGATCCGGAGACGTCGATCGTGAGGATGACGGTGCCCTCCTGGCTCGGCACGGTGACGACCGCGACGGGACGTGACATCGCGAGGACCATCACGCCGACCGCGACGAGGAACAGCACCGGGGGCACGTGCCGGCGCCAGCCCGGACCGCGGCCGAGGGCCTCGCGGACGAGCGAGACGTTGGCGTAGCGAAGCGCGTAACGATGCCGGCGGCGCTGCGCGAGGACGTAGAGGACCGCGAGCGCGGCGACCACGGCGAGCAGGCCGAGCGCCCACGGCCATTGGAAGCTCACGCGCTGGCCCTGGCGGCGACCGATCGCGCCGCACGCTGCTTACGCGCGTACGCGAAGCGCACGATCGAGCGAACGAGGTCCTCGTCGGTGCGCAGCACGAGGACATCGACGCCGGCCTTCGCGAACGCCTCGGCGAGATGCTGCTCGCGGCGGCGCGCGGCTGCGGTGAGTCGCGACCGGAAGCCGCCGTCATGTGTGTTCACCCAGAGCTGCTCGCCGGTCTCGCTGTCGGTGAGGATGAGCGGTCCGACGTCGGGAAGCTCGTTCTCGCGCGGGTCGACGAGCCGTACGGCGAGCGTCTCGTGGCGTCGCGCGAGCATCGTCAGGCGATCTTCCCAGCCCTGGGCGCTGAAGAAGTCGGAGATCACGAACACCAGCGAGCGGCGCTTGAGCGCTCGCAGGCCGGCGTCGATGAGCTCGCTCAGGGAGGTGAGCGGCGCACGCTCGAGGCGGGGCCGCCGCTCGAGCTCGTTGAGGAGGCGCAAGACCTGGATGCGGCCGCCGCGCGCCGGGACGACGCGCTCGACATGCGCGCCATACATCGTGGCGCCCACGCGGTTCCCGTGTCGCGTGAGAAGCCGGGCGAGGATACCGGTGAAGTCGATGAGCAGGTCACGCTTGCGGCGGTCCGCGGTGCCGAAGTCGACCGACGGCGAGAGATCGAGGAGGAACTGCGCCGTGATCTCGCGGTCCTCGAGGAACTCGCGGACGTAGGGCGCGTCGAGCCGCGCGGTGACGTTCCAGTCGATGTGCCGTACGTCGTCGCCGAACGCGTACTCGCGGATGTCCGCGAGGTCGAGGCCGTGACCCCGGAACACCGTCCGGTAGTCGCCCTGCAGCAGCCCGTCGAGGCGGCGCAGGACGGTCCACTCGAGCCGCGCGAGGCGGCGCTCAGGCGTGGAGGGCGACATGTTCCTGCAGCGGTTCGGTCGGCGTCGGGAGGCGCTCGAGGACCCGGCGGAGGATCGTATCCGCGTTCACGTCGTCGGAGAGCGCCTCAAAGCTCAGCACGAGGCGGTGGCGGATCACGTCCAGGACGAGGTCCTGGATGTCCTGGCCGGAGACATAGCCCCGCCCGCGGAGGAACGCGAGAGCGCGCGCGGTGAGGATGAGGTTGATCGAGGCGCGCGGGCTCGCCCCGTAGCTCACGTACTTGGCCAGGTCCTTGAGTCCGTAGTCGGCCGGCTGGCGCGTCGCGGAGACGATGCGCACGACGTACTCCATGAGCCGCGGATCGACGAAGACGTCATCGACCTCGCGCTGAAGCTCGAGAAGCCGCTCGGTGGTCATCACTGGGACGACCGTCGCGTGGCGCCCGGTCACCCGCTCGACGACGACGAACTCCTCCATCTCGCCGGGATACCCGACAAGGACCTTCATCATGAAACGGTCGACCTGCGCCTCGGGCAGCGCGTACACGCCCTCGGTCTCGATCGGGTTCTGCGTCGCCATGACGAGGAACGGGTCCGGCACCTTGTGCGTCTCCCGGCCGATCGTGACCTGCCGCTCCTGCATGACCTCGAGGAGCGCGCTCTGCACTTTGGCCGGCGCGCGGTTGATCTCGTCCGCGAGCAGGAGGTTGGTGAACACCGGCCCGAGCGAAGTCTGGAAGTCGCCGGTCCGCTGGTTGTAGATGCGGGTGCCCACAAGGTCGGCGGGCACGAGGTCCGGCGTGAACTGGATCCGCTTGAAGTCGCCGGTGATCGCCTGCGCGACCGTCTTCACGCTGAGCGTCTTCGCGAGCCCGGGCACGCCCTCGACGAGCAGGTGCCCGCGCGCCAAGAGCGCGACGAGGATGCGCTCCAGCAAATGGTCCTGCCCGACGATGACCTTCTTGATCTCGAAGAGAAGCCGGGCCATGTCGCCCGGGAGCGTCTCTGTGTCCTTCACTGTTCCTACCCTCCCGCTAATCCACCGGGATGCCGAGCGCGCCGCCCGCGGCATCGATCGTGATCGCGAAGCCGAGGCCGCTGAAGACAGGGAACCCGGTCGGGTTCGCGATCGCGGTGACGATACCGATGACGTCGCCGTTGCGGTTGAAGAGCGGCCCGCCCGAGTTCCCGGGGTTCGCGGCCGCATCGAACTGGATGAGACCGGTCAGCGGCTTCGCGTAGCCGGGCACCTGGAGCGACCGGTTCAGTCCGCTGATGACGCCCGTCGAGAGCGAGCGAGTCATGCCAAAGGGGCTGCCCACGACGAGCGCGTCGTCGCCGATCCGGACCTTCGAACCGTCCCCGAGCACGGCCGGGACGACGGTCTGCGGCGGCTCGAGCGCGCGCAGGACGGCGATGTCGTTGTCCGCGAGCACCGCGATGACCACGGCCTTCGACTCCTTCCCGTCCGAGAAGATGACGCTCACGTCCTTCGCCGCGCCCACGACGTGCAGCGCCGTGATGATGTCGGCGGCCTCGTCGATGATCACGCCGGCGCCGGCCGAGGACTGCACCGAACCGTCGTACCGCGTGATCTTCACCTGCACCACGGTCGGCGCCACCTTCTCGTACAACGCCGCGATCGTGGGCGGCGGTCCTGGGCTCGGCTCGACGACGGGCGGAGCTTTCGGTATCGGCGCGAGGGCGATCGGCACGAGGACGGCGGCCGCCGCGAGGGTCGTCACGAGAAGGAGGGCGTGGCGGCGCACCGCACCGACGCGGACCGGCCGCACCGTCGTGTCTGGTGTGGCCTCCGGCTCGTCGGGACGGGCCCGGAGGAACGAGCCGTAGGGCCTATCCGCTCTGCTGGGCACGACCTCTTCGGAGTGTAGGGAGGGGATCGGCGCGTCGGATATGAGTTCGATAAGGGCCGAGGTCGTTTTCGCCCCATAGAACCGATGTTCTAATCAGGATTCCCTCAAGCCGGTGTGTGCAGCCCGCCGCTTCACCGCACTCAGATGGCGAGCTGGAGTTGCTGTACGTCAGCAGGGTCCTGATGGACTCTGCGCGGCGGCCTCTCGCGGAACGAGTATCGGGACCGAACCATAGCAACGCGTCTGTCGAGCTCGCGCTGGTATTCGCGCGTCGGCAGTTTGCTTCCCCCATAGAGAGCCGTATGCAGGGGGACGAGGACAGGAAAGTCCGTCGCTAAGAAGTCGAAGTAGTAGTCACGGATCTCCGAGTCAATCTTCAGCGGACGGTGGCGGAAAGCCGTCGCTCCGGCCTCGCTCGCGGCGCGGGCGGCGCGGTCGATGGACTCCTGGCTGTCGCTGATGCCCGGAAGGAGCGGCGCGCACAAGACGGCCGCGTCGAGGCCCGCCTCCCGGAGCATTTTCAACGCGCGTAGGCGTTGCCGCGGCGACGGAGCACCGGGTTCAGCTTTGCGCCAGACGTTGTCGTCGACGCAGGGCACGCTGAAGTACACCGTCAGGTCGGTCCTCTCGTCGAGCGCTTGCAGGACGTCGATATCCCGAACGATCAGCGTGCCCTTCGTGACGATGGTGGTCGGCATGGGATAGCGGACGAGCGCCTCGAGACACCCCCGCGTCAATCGGTATTTCGCCTCGATCGGCTGGTACGGATCGGTCGCCGTTCCGATCGCGAGCGAGCCCTCGGGATGCCGCCGGACTTCTGACCAGAAGCGCTCGACAAAGTTCGCTCGTATCTCGATGCTGCGATCGAACCCGGGACCAACATCGCGCTCGCGAAAACGTGCGTTGTAGGCCCGGCTGTAACAAAATCGGCACGCGTGAACGCATCCGACATAAGGGTTCAGGCTCCAGTCGAACGGCATGCCGTGAACTCGATTGAGTGCGCTCTTCGCTTCGATTTCGCGGTAGCTGATTTCACTCACAGCGGTGCTCCCTCGCCCCGAAGCCGAGACGCTCCGCGACTTCCTGCTACGTCGCTATTTGGGTTCGCGTGTCGTTGGAATCAGTTCTCGATCGCGCGCAGATCGCTGCGCGCTTTCCGCCGCCCTGACATCCCAGCATGATAGAACAGGTGTTCTAGAAGGACGCGAGCGCAAACCCAACGTCGGTTCTTAGCCCGGACCCCGTCCTAGTTGGAATAGTTGGAGAGGACCACTTCAGGCTCCACGTCGGCAGCCTCGACGCGTTTCGGCTCCGCCTGCTCTCGCAGCTCTTCGGCGCGCACCCTCTCGGCCGCTTCGTGGATCTCACGCTGCAGCGCCACGACCACACCCGTACTCAGGCCGGCGATGACGAGCAACGAGAGCCACCAGGGAGGGCGCGTCCCCAAGACGCGGTCGATGGAGATCGCGCCGGGCCCGGCGAGGACCAGCGCGCCGGCGATCGCGAGGTTCGTGGCGGGAAGCTCCGCACCGCCCTGGGTGACCCAGATCGGCTTGCCCCAGTGCACCTTGCGCCACGCGACGATCATCGGCGCCATGGTCGTGAGCGGGCCGAGCGGCGAGAGAAGACCGAGCGCCGTGAGCGC
>Ga0209237_1000228_pt1 | contig 29642 bp, 31 predicted proteins | sample GraSoi013_1_40cm_2_FD_185820 | JGI IMG/M metagenome (GOLD analysis project Ga0209237, IMG submission 185820) | Grasslands soil microbial communities from the Angelo Coastal Reserve, California, USA - Sample 10_02_2013_1_40cm (SPAdes) (version 2) | ecosystem: Environmental > Terrestrial > Soil >...
CGGCCGATGGACCAGGTGTGCTCCTCCGCCAGCGCGCGCGCCGCGTAGACGCGCACGAGCTCATTGGGATTGTTGATGCGCTCGAAGAAGACGAACAGCCATCCGTACGCGGCGAGCAGCAGCAGGAGCAGGAGGCCTTCACCGCGGCGCAAGCGCACGCGCCCATGCTACTCCACGCCGGACGCCCAGGCAGGCGCACTTCTCTCGTACCCCCGGATGCGCGTGCGCAAGCTTCATGGGGGTTCGAAATGCGACGGTTCATCATCTGTGTAGCGGCATTGGTCGGCTGTACTGACGGAACGGCGAGATCGGAAGCAGACGTGGATCCCGCGATGGTCGTTTCGATCACGGTCGTAGGTGCGGGTGCCGTCCGGGTGCCCGCGCTCAATTCCACCTGTCACGGGACCTGCTCCTTCCCCGTGGCGCCGGGGACCACCATCCGTCTCGACGTTGCCGACGAGGTCCCGGCGTCGTTCTCGGGCTGGTCCGGGGCGTGTGCCGGCACGGGAGCGTGCGAGCTGGTCGTCCGCGAGCGCGTCTCGGTCGCGGCGACGTTCGCTCCATCGCCGAACGGCGAGCTGACCGTCAGGCAGGCGCAGTGATCAGAGCCCGATCTCGCCGGCGATGGGCTTGAGCGCGTCGATGAGGAAGCCGATGTGCTCGACCAAGGGACGCCCGAGCGCCTCCGCGCCGCCGTAGACATAGCTGCGGTCGACACTGCGCGCGAACGCCTTGTCCTTCAGCTTCTTCACCACCGACTCCGCGGGCAAATCGGCGATCTTCTTCGTCGGCCGCACCTTGGCGCACGCGCCGATGAACCCTACGGCCTCGTCGCAGGCGTAGATCGCTTTCTTCAGCGGGGTGTCGCGCGGGATCTTCATGTAGTCCGCGTGCGAGGCGACCGCCTCGATCATCTCTTCCGGCCAGCCGCGCTCGCGCAGCACCTTGGTGCCGACGTGCAGGTGCGTCTCTTCCGTCGGGTTCCGTTCGTAGTCGAAATCGTGGAGGAGCCCGACGATCCCCCACTTCTCGATCTCCGCCGGATCGGTGACGCCGAACCAGCGCGCGTATGCCCGCATCGCTTCTTCCACGCCGAGAGCGTGCTTGCGCAGCGCATCGGACTGGGTGAACTCGTGCAGCAGCGCCAGGGCGTCCGCGCGCGTCTTCATCCCTTCGTCGCCTCCGCGATCGGCAGCCGCGCCGCGCGCACAGCCGGCAGAAGGCCGCCGAGCAGGCCCATGAGGACGGCGAAGATGGTCGCCTTGACCGCGATCGCCGGCTCGAAGTGGAACCTGAACTTGATCTCGGTGAACGATCCGAAGTTCGTGGTCGTGAACGTCGTCGCGCCGAGGAGCGAAGCCAGCACGCACCCTGCGACCGACCCGAGCAACGCCAGGATCAGCCCCTCGGTGAGGAAGCTTCCCAGCACCGACCGGCGCCGGAACCCGATCGCCCGCAACGTTCCTATCTCGCGGACGCGGTTCGCCACCTGCGCGTACATGGTGATCTTCGCGCCGAGCGTCGCGCCGATGGCGAAGAAGAGGGCGATGGCCGTGCCGAGCACCTGGATGAAGGTGGCCATCGGACCCGCCGCCTCCTCGTAGAACCGATCCTCGCGCTTCGCCTCCAGGTTCCAGCGCGGGTCGGCGTCCACTGTGGCGCGCAACGAGCTGAACTCTGAGGGGCTGCGGAGCTTCACCGTGAGGATGGAATAGCCCGTGCGGCGGGCGGCGTCGGCGATCGGGTCGGCATCGCCCCAGATCTCGCTGTCGAATCCGCTGCCCCCCGCGTCGAAGATTCCCACGACTTGCCACTGGCGACGTGCGATCGAGATCGACTGCCCGACCTGGGCCCCGTTGTACCGGCCCACAGTAGATCTGCCGAGCATCACCTCGTTGGTGGCCCACTGCGGGAGCCGGCCCTCGACGACCTTGACGGTATTCGAGCGCAAGAGCTCCCATCCGTCCTTCGTCACGCCGCGGAATCCGACGTTCGCGGTCCCGCTTCCGTCCACGCGCTGGAGCTGGAAGATGACGAAAAGCTCGGGAGAGGCCACCTGCCGCCCACCCTCGATGGCGACCGAGGGATCGGCGGCGAAGGTCTTCGCGGCCTCGCGCGGAAGGAAGCTCGTCAGTTCCGAGGTGCTCCCCTTGCGCAGGATGATCGCGTTCTGCGGTGAGCCGGTGGCCTTGAGCGTCTCCTGCACGCCTCGTACCAGCATGAGGACCGCCGCAAACACGAACACCACCAGGGCGAGGCCGCCAGCGGCCGCGAACGCGGAGAAGCGACGCCGCAGGATGGAACGGACGTTGTAGGAGAGGGGGATCACTCCTGCCTCCGCAGCGCGTTGACGATCTCCATGCGCGCCGCTTGGACGGCGGGAAGGGCGCTGGCCGCCGCCCCGATGATCGCGGCAACCGCCGCGGTCGCAAGCGCCGTGGTCACCGTGTACGAGACATTGGAGAGAAACCCGATGCTTGCCGCGAACTTGCCCACGGCGTGCAGGACCGGCCGCGCCAGCAGGCACCCGAGCACACCGCCGAGCGCACCGAGCATGGCGCCCTCGCCGAACGCGAGGGCGCGGACGTGGCGGGGGAGAAAGCCGATCGCCCGCATCACTCCCACTTCACCCGTTCGCTCCCGCAGACCCATGGCCAGCGCGTTCCCCAGGATGAGCGCCATGATCACGAGGATCACGCCGCTGACGATCTGCAGCGCGGTGAGGATCGCCGAGGACCCGCGGACGAACTGTAGCCTGAACGCTCTTTCCGTCTCGGTGTGCGTCTCCGCGTCGCTGTTGGCGAAGAGCGCGTCGATGTCCCGAACCACACGAGGCGAGTCGTTCGCGTTCGACACTTTCGAGGTGAACACGCCGACGGTGTCCTTGATCCGGTCGGGCAGGCCTTCGTTGAGGCGGGCCCAGTGGAAGTACATTGTGTTTGCGATGCTGGCGTCGTCGGTGCCCTCGACGATCCCCGCGATGCGGAACTTCCAGTCGCCGGGATAGATCTCGCTGAACAGCGGGACGGTGTCGCCCACGCGCCAGCCGAACTTCTCCGCCAGCCCCTTGCCGACGATGCAGGCGTTGCGGTCGCCGAGGAAGTCCGCCTCGCTTCCCTGCACGAAGCGGATGTCGAACACCTCCAGCGCCGAGCGAGCATCGATGGCGAACTGCGCGAAGAAGTTCCGCCGGTCCTTGTAGATCCCGCCGAACCAGTTGCTCCAAGTCACCCGAGTAACCCCAGGCACCTGCGCGATGCGGCTGCCGTACGAGAGTGGCAGCGACTGCGTCAAAGAGATGGCGTTGCGGGTGACTATGCGATCGGCCGCCGAGGCCTCGCTGCTCGCGTACCAGGCGGTGAGAATGGTGCGCAGGAAGAGGAATGCAACGGCGGTGACCATCACCCCGAGAACCGTGAGCACCGAGCGCGTCGGGTTGCGAAGGAATGCATTGCGGACGGCGAGGTTGGTGAGCGTCACGTGAGCTGTCCCTTGTCGAGCCGCCGGCGCACCTTGGCCGCCTCCGCGGCGTGCGGGTCGTGCGTGACCATCAGCACGGTCTTTCCCAGCGTTTCGTTCAGCGTGCGCAGCAGCGCCAGCACCTCTTCCGCGCTGCGGCGGTCGAGATCGCCGGTAGGCTCGTCGGCGACGATGATCTTCGGGTCCGCCACGAAAGCGCGCGCGATGGCCACGCGCTGCTGCTGGCCGCCCGAGAGCTGGCGCGGCGTGTGATGCATGCGGTCCAGAAGGCCCACCAGCTTGAGCGCGACCTCCACGCGGCGGCGGCGCTCGGCCCTGGACAGGCGCGTCAGGAGCAACGGCAACTCGACGTTCTCGGCGGCCGTCAGCACCGGGAGCAGGTTGTAGAACTGGAAGATGAACCCGATGTTGTGGGCCCGCCAATCGGCGCGACTGGTCTCGGAGAGATTGGCGATCTCCACGCCCGCGACGCGGATGGAGCCGCTGGTCGGGGCATCGATGCCGGCGATCAGGTTCAGCAGCGTCGTCTTGCCGGAACCGGAGGGTCCCATCAGCGCCTCGAAGGCGCCATCGGGCACGTCGAGGTCGATCCCGTCGAGCACCGTCAGCTCCTGCCGATCGCGCCGGTACACCTTGCGCAAGTGGCGGATCTCGATGATGGGTCTGGCGAGCTGCGCCGCGGGAACCGTTTCGGCCATCACTGTTTCTCCTTGATTCGCATGCCGTCCTTCAGCTGTGGAGGCGGTGAGCGCACGACGCGCGTGCCGGGCGGGGGGCCCTCCCGGAGCGTCACGAGATTTCCGAGCGCCGGGCCCGTGATCACCGGGACGCTCTTCACGGTCTCGTTCTGCTGTACGACGAACACGGCTTTGGTTTCTCCGCGATCGACCACCGCGTCCGGGGCCACGGCCGGCGTGGGTGGCGACTTCTGCGCAGCCTCGTCGAGTTGGCGGGTGAGAAACGTCACCTTCGATCCCATGTCGGGCAACACGTCCTTGGGCTCGTCGACGAACGCCACCTTCACCGTGACCGTCGCTTTCGCCCGATCGACCCGCGGACGGACTTCCGCCACCTTTCCCCGGTACCGCCGGTCGGGGAAGGCGTCCAGCACGATCTCCGCCGGCGTGCCGATGGCCAGTTTCGCCACCTGGGACTCGGAAACGTCCGCCTCGACCCGCAGGCTGTCGAAGTCGGCGAGCGAAGCGATGCCGCCGTTCCCGGCGTTGCCCGCGCTGGTGAAGCCAAAGACGATCTCCCCGATGTCCGTGAGCTTCTGCGTGATGCGGCCGGAGAACGGCGCGCGGACGTAGCAGTTGTCGAGGTTGACGCGCGCCACTTCCACCCGCGCCCGGCCCGCCGCGACGTCGGCCTCGGCAGCCGCCAGCGTCGCCTTCGCGGTCCCCAGCCGCGCACTGGCCGTGTCGAGCGCGGCCGGGGTCGACACTCCGTTGGCTTGTAGGATTTGCTCGCGGTTGTACTGCCGCTGCGCGTCCTGCAGATCGACTTGGGCGCGCGTCTCGCGCGCCTGGGCCGCCTTCAAATCCGCCCGCGCCTGCGCGACCTGGGCGCGGTAGTCCGCATCCTCCAGCACCGCGATCATCTGGCCGGCCTTCACCACCGTGCCGTCCTCGACGAAGATCTTCGCCACCCGCCCGCCGATGCGCGGCGAGATGTTCGCCTTGCGCTGCGGCACCACGTATCCCGTCGCCACCAGGAGCTGCGCGCCCTGCGCCGGCGTGATCAGCGCGACCGTCGCCGTGTCCACTTCGGGAGCGAAGAGGCGGCCGCCCAGCGCCCTCCAGCCGATCAGCGCCAGCACCGCGGCCAGGGCGATCGCCGCCGCCACCGGGACCCAGCGGGGCAGCGATCGCCTTGCCGGACCGCGGTCGATGCGGAGGCTTTTCAGCTCGTCCGCGAGCGACGGAGGAGGGCTGGCCATGATGGCGCGCTGTCTACCACAGCGGCCCCCCGAGGCGGGAGGAGGTCCACCCTGCGTCAGTGATGCGCCTGCGGCGCAAGCTCCGGCGCCGGCAGCGTGAACGACTTGCGCGCCTGCGCCAGCTCGAGAAACCCCTTCGCGTCCAGCGCTCGCGAGAACCAGTAACCCTGCGCGGAGTCGACCTGCAGCAGCTGCAGCTGTCGGGCCTGCGCGGCGTTCTCCACGCCTTCCGCCACCACCTCCATCTGCAGCGCGCGGGCGAGGCTCACGATGGTGCGGACGATCTCCGTTTCCTTGCCCGACTGCTCCAGCCGGGCGACGAAGCTGCGGTCGATCTTCAGGGTGTCGAACCGGAAGTTGTGCAGGTAGCTGAGCGAGGAGTACCCGGTGCCGAAGTCGTCGAGGAGCAGCCCGACGGAGAGCGCCTTGAGCTGGGTCAAGAGCAGCGCGGCGGGGCCCGCTTGCTCCATGATCACGCTCTCCGTCAACTCCAGCTTCAGGCGGCGCGCCTCGAGTCCGCTGGCCGCCAGGGCGCCGCGCACGTCCTCCAGCAGATCGCTCGGAAGGAGCTGCTTGGCGGAGAGGTTCACGGCCACGTAGACCCCCGGTCCGCGGGCGAGGGCGTCGTTCCATGCCTTCGCGTCCTGGCAGGCCTGCGAGAGGGCCCAGCGGCCGATGGGGACGATCAAGCCGGTCTCCTCGGCGGTGGAAATGAAGTCGCCCGGCGGAATTGTCCCGCGCGTCGGGTGCTCCCAGACGACGAGCGCCTCGCAGCCGACGATCTGGCCGGAGCGCAGCGAGACCACCGGCTGGTAGCGCAGCCGCAGCTCTTCCCGTTCGATCGCGCGCCGCAGGTCCGTGTCCAGCTGGAGGCGGGCGCGCGCGTGCAGGTGCATCGCGGGGTCGAAGACTGCGTGCCGGGCCCGGCCCAGGTCCTTGGCATGGTACATGGCCGTGTCCGCGTCCCGCAGCAGCTCCTCGGCCTGCGTGTAGGCGCGCGATCCCACCGCCAATCCGATCGACGCGGTGACGAAGACTTCGGTCCCGTCGAGATCGTAAGGGGCGGCGAGCGCCTCCTGCACGCGGCCGGCGGTGCGCACCGGTTCGTCCGGGTCCATGAAGTCGCCGAGGAGAAGGGCGAACTCGTCGCCGCCGAGGCGCGCCACGGTGTCGCCGGGGCGGGCGATCGCACGCAGGCGACGGGCGACCTGCACCAGGAGGACGTCGCCGATGGTGTGGCCGAGGCTCTCGTTGACGGTCTTGAAGCGGTCCAGGTCGAGGAAGAGAACTGCGAAGCGGTAGTCGGCGCGCCGCTGCTGGAACGCCAGCGCCTGCTCGAGCCGGTCCATGAACAGCGAGCGGTTCGGCAGCCCGGTGAGGCCGTCGTGCAGCGCGTCGTGCAGCAACTTCTCCTCCGCGAGCTTGCGCGCGGTGATGTCGGTCTGCGATCCCGCCAGCCGGTACGCCCGTCCTTCCGCGTCCCGCACCGCCGCGCCGCGCACCAGCATCCAGCGCCAGTTTCCGTCGAGATGGCGCACGCGGTGCTCGACCTCCAGGTGCGGAGTGCGCCCCTCCAGGTGCAACGAGAGGTCCCCGAACAAGCGCTCGCGGTCGTCGGGATGGACGCGGTCGAACCATTCGTCCGGGTCGTCGGTGAGCTCGCTGTCCTTCGCCCCGAGCTGCTCCTTCCAGCGGGCGGAAAAGAAGATGCGGTTGGCCCGCAGGTCCCAGTCCCAGAGCCCGTCGTTGCTGCCCAGCGCGGCGAGCGCGTAGCGTTCCTCGCTCTCCCGCATCGCTTCGGCGGCCCGGCGGCGCTCGCTGATGTCGCGCGCGATTCCCTGCACGCCGATCGGCATGTGCCCGCGATAGACCAGCCGGCTCTTCAGCTCCAGCGGGATGCGCCGGCCGTCCTTCGCCACCACTTCCACTTCGAACGTCTGCATCTCGCCGGAGAGGTCCTTCTCCATCGCGGCGCGATATTCGGGCGCGACCAGGTCCCAGATCCGCAGCCGCAGGGTCTCGTCCCGCGTATAGCCGGTGATGCGCTCGCAAGCCCGGTTGACCCACGTGAACCGGCCCTCGAGATCGTGGGCGTAGATGACGTCGCTGGCGTTCTCCACCAGCTCCCGATAGGTCGCTTCCTCCACCGTTGGGAATGGTATCTGCGGCGCTGCGCGTCGGAAAGCAAAGGATGGTACACACCGCTGAAGGTGAACAGCCGGCGGCGCTCCAGATGATCAAGGAATGGCTCAGCTTCAGCCTGCTGTCGCTCTCGGCCATCTTCTTCGTCGTCGACCCGATGGGTGCCATTCCCGTCTTTCTCGCCATGACGCGCGACGACTCCCCCCAGAAGCGGCGGGACATGGCACTGCGCGCGTCGATCACCGCGTTCTTCGTGCTCACCACCTTCGCGGTGGCGGGCACGCTCATCTTCAAGGTGTTCGGGGTCACCCTCGGGGCGTTCAAGGTGGCCGGTGGGGTGCTGCTGCTGCTCACCTCGATCGAGATGCTTCGCGCCCAGCCCCAGCGCACGCGGGTCACGCCGGAAGAGACCCAGGAGGGCTTCGAGAAGGAGGACGTGGCCATCTTTCCTCTCGCCATCCCGCTCCTGGCAGGCCCGGGCTCCATCGCCACCGTCACCGCCCTGATGGGACGCGCCGGCCGCAAGCTGTTCGCCGTGCCGGTGATCCTCTCCATCGCGCTCACTTGCATCGCGAGCTACCTGATGCTGGTCGCGGCCGACCGGATCGCGCGCGTCCTCGGCGTCACCGGCCTCAACGTGATGAACCGCGTGATCGGGCTCGTCATCGGCGCCCTCGCGGTGCAGTTCATGTTCGACGGCGTGCGGGACACCTTCCCGGGGCTCGCCGGGTGAGAGCGGCGTTCGTGGCGCTCTGTTGCTGCGGATGTGCGCTGCCGGTGGTGAGCGCGGGGACCTTCCTGCCGGCGGGCGACCTGGAAACCGGCGACATCCACGCCAGCATTTCCCTCGAATCGGGCAGGGTGCTCGCCGGACCGAGCGATGTGCACGATCTGCCTGCGACCCCTCCGGAAGCGGAGCAGTACGACGTCTCCACCTGGGTCGCCTCGGACATCTCGGTGCGCTGGCAGGCGGCCTCGCGGCTCACGCTCGAGGCGCAGCTCAAGCTCACCAACCCGGTGGTGCCGTTCGCGCCCCTGGTCTCCGGCGCAGCGCTCGGCGCCCGGCTGCGGGTGCACGAGCGGTCTCCGGAAGGGGGGCTCTCGGTCGAGCTCGGCGCCCGCGTGGTGGGGGTCGGCGCCGAGCAGCGGATCGAGCGCTCGGCGAGCGGCCGGTCGCAGACGGACGTCTGGGCCTACCGATCCATCGGCATCGAGGTGCCCGTCATCGCCACCTACCGCGTGAATCCGCTGTTCGCCGTCACCGCCTCGCCGTTCCTGCGCGCGTACTGGATCCGCGCCTGGCACGACAAGATCGTCGGGCTCACCACGTCGCAAGCCGTCCTGCAGTGGTCCCCGGTGCTGTCGGCGGGCTTTGGCGCGGCCGCCGCCTTCGATCTCGGCCCGGTGCAGCTCTCCCCCGGGGCGGCGATCGAGCTGGCCACGAAGCCGGGTCCGAACGCGGCGACGCGCTTTCTCTTCGAGCCCGGCGTGTGCGTGGGGACCCGCTTTTGACCTGGGCGGCGATCGCCATCGAATACGTCGTCTTCTGGCTCATCCTGCCGTTCTTGCTGCTGCACCCGCGCGTGCGACAGGGCATCCGTTTGCGGCTCGGCCTGTACCGACCCGCCCCGGTTGCGCAGGGCAGGCCGCGGGTGTGGCTGCACGGCGCGTCGGCGGGTGACGTCCTCGGCCTGGTGCCGATCGTCCAAGAGCTCAAGGCGCTGCGGCCCGACGCGCGGGTGATCGTGTCCGCGATCACCGACTCCGGCGCATCCATGGCGCGCCAGCGGCTCGCCCCTCAGGGGCTCGCCGAGCTGGTGACGTTCCTTCCCTACGATCTACCCGGAGCCTGCCGGCGGGCGATCGCGGCCGTCCGCCCGGACGTTCTCGTGCTCGAGTACACCGAGCTCTGGCCGCAGCTGGTGGAGGCGGCTTCCCAGGCAGGGGTCAAGCTCGCGCTGACCAACGGCCGCCTCCGCCCGCGCAACGTGCCGCGCTATCGGCTCCTATTCCGGCTCACCGGAAATCTTTTGCAGAAGTTCGACGTCCTGATGATGCGCGCCGACGACGAGGCCGAGCGCGCGCTGCTGCTCGGCGCGCCGCCGGAGCGCGTGCATGTCACCGGAAACACCAAGTTCGACGCGCTCGCCGTCAGTGTTCCGGCGGCGGAGGACGCCTCGCTGCGCCGGGCCCTCGCGCTGGGCAGCGAGCGGCTCTGGGTCTGCGGATCGACGCACGAAGGCGAGGAGAGCGGCCTCTTGCGGACGTTTTCCATCCTGCAGCGAGAGCACGGCGATCTGCGCCTGCTGATCGCGCCGCGATACATCGAGCGCGCGCAGCGGGTCCTCGCCCTCTCGCGCTCGATGGGTCTTCGCGCGCGCCTGCGCTCGCAGGCCGGCGGGGCGGAGCCGGTCATCATCCTCGACACCATCGGAGAGCTGGTGCGAGCCTACCAGCTGGCGACGGTGGTGTTCGTGGGCGGCAGCTTCGGAAGGCGCGGCGGGCAGAACATCCTCGAGCCGGCGGCGTGCGGAAAGCCGGTCCTGTTCGGGCCACGCATGGAGAACTTCCAGGACAGCGTGCAGGTGCTGGTCGGGCGGGGCGGTCTTCAAGTCAAGGATCCGCTCGCGCTGCTGCGGCTGATGCGCGATCTGCTGGCGCGCCCGGAGGAGATCCGGAAGCTCGGGGAGCTGGCGCGCGAGGCAGTCTCTTCCGTGCGCGGCGCATCGGCGCGCGATGCCCGGTTGATCGCGGAGCTGCTGCCGTGAACTTCTGGTGGCATCCGGATCCTCCGGCATGGTCGGTCCCGCTGCGGGCGCTGACTCCGCTGTATGCGGCTGGAGCGGCGCTCCATCGGGCCGCGTCCCGGCCGCTCAAAGTGCGCGTGCCGGTGATCTCGATCGGCAATCTCACCGTCGGCGGAGCGGGCAAGACGCCGGTGACGCTTCACCTCGCGCAGCGCCTCGCTGCTCGAGGCCGCAAGCCGGCGGTGCTCAGCCGCGGCTTCGGACGGCGCTCGCGCGAGCCGCTCGAAGTCGGCCCGGAGGCGATCGTCGAAGCCGCCGGCGACGAGCCGCTCCTGCTCGCGCGCCGCGGATGCAAGGTCTTCGTCGGACCGCGAAGGTCGGCGCTCGCGCAGCTCGCCATCCAGCGCGGCGCCGATGTGCTGCTGCTCGACGACGGGCTACAGCATTACGGCCTCGCCCGGGACCTGGACATCATCGTCGCCGATGCGTCCAACCCCTTCGGGAACGGACGCCTCCTTCCGGCGGGGCCCCTGCGCGAACCGGTGGCGGCGCTGCGCCGCGTGCGCCACGGCCTGGTCTGGTGGACTCGCTGCGAGCTGCCGCGCGATCCGCGCACCGCCGAGCTGCGCGCATTTCCCGCCGTCGAGAGCGCCTACGACGCCAATGCCGAGCTGCGGGGCAAGCGAGTGTTCCTCTTCGCGGGAATCGCACGTCCGGACGGCTTCGCCAGGACGGTGCGCGCGCTCGGCGGCGAGATCGCCGGCGCGCGCTGGTTCCGCGATCACCATCTCTTCACCGCGCGCGAGCTCGCGCAGCTTCATCGTCTCGCGGCGGGGGCGCTGCTCGTCACCACCGAGAAGGACCTGGTCCGGATCGCCGATCCCGCAGGCGTCGCCGCCGTGCGCATCGACGTGCGCATCCTCAGCGGCGCCGACGTGCTCGACAGGGCGCTGGAAGCCATCCTGTGAGGGCGGCGCTGCTGCGGCTGGGCGAGTGGCTCGGAGCGCTGGCCTGGCTCCTGCGCCTGCGGCGAGCGGTAGCCCTCGACGGGCTGCGCCGCGCGTTTCCCGATCTCACCGATGCGCAGAGGAGGAAGATCGGCCGCGCGAGCTACCTGCAGCTGGGGCGCAGCCTCGCCGAGATCCTCCTCCCGTTGCGCGACGAAGACCTGGCGAGCGTCCAGAACGAGGGCTGGGAAATCCTGGAACGGGAGCTCGCGCGAGGCCGGGGCCTCGTCGCTGCCGTCGCGCACTTCGGCAATTTCGAGCTGCTCGCGCGCGTGAGCGTCCGGCGCGGGTTGAAGCTCTCGGTCATCGTCCGCCGGCTGCGCGATCCGTTCGGGCGCTGGCTGCTGGCCGATCGAACGCGCATGGGCATCGGCCAGCTCTTCGAGCGCGGATCGACGCGCGAGGCGCTGGCGGTGCTGCGCCGCGGCGAGACGCTCGCCATCGCCGTCGATCAGAACATGCGTCCGGCCCGCGGGATCTTCGTGGACTTCTTCGGCGAGAAGGCCTGCACCACCCCCGCCGCGGCGGTGTTCGCGCTCCGGAGCGGCGCTCCGCTGGTCGGGGCCTTCTCCATCCGGCAAGCGGACGGCACGCACCTGATCCGCATCCGGGGGCCGTTCAGCACAGCGCTGTCCGGCCACGCGGCGGTGGCGGATCTCACGCAGCAGGTCACGCGAATGGTGGAGGAGGAGATCCGGCAGCATCCCGACCACTGGTTCTGGGTTCACCGGCGCTGGAAGACGCGGCCTTCGGCGGCCGCGACTGGCCCACCGGAACAAAGTGTGAGAGGAAGCGCGCGATGAACGCCGATCTCGCGCATCTTCTCGGCCGCTTCTCTCGCGCGCGCATCGTCGCCGTGGGCGATCTGGTCGCGGACGAGTTCGTGTACGGCGAGACGGATCGCATCAGCCGCGAGGCGCCGGTGCTCATCGTCCGCTACGAGTCCGCCGAGCTGAAGCCGGGCTGCGGGGCGAACGCGATCATGAACCTCTGCGCCCTGGGAGCGCGGGTGCAGGCGATCGGCCTGATCGGCGACGACGAGATCGGCCGCCGGCTGCGCGCTCAACTGGTCGACGCGGGCGCCGACGACTCCGCCATCTTCGCCGTCGACGGACCCACCTCCACCAAGACCCGGGTGCTCGCCGGCGGCAAGAACACCCGACGGCAACAGATGCTGCGCATCGACCGGGACGGGCCGGCGCCGCCCGGGCAGGCGCTGGCGCAGAAGCTGGTCAAGGCGCTGGCGCAGGCGGCGGCGAAGTGCGACGCGATCATGATCTCCGATTACGGCCTGGGGTTGCTCACGCCTTCGCTGGTCGAGGCCGTGCGCACGTTGGCGGGGCAGGGCCGCACCGTCTGCGTCGACGCTCGATACGGGCTCGCGAAGTACCGGGGCGTGACCGTCGTCAAGCCGAACGAAGTCGAGCTGGAGCAATCGGTCGGGCGCGGGATCGGCGACGACCCCCTCGCGCTCGAGGAAGCGGGCCGCGAGCTGCTCAAGTCGCTGCGCGCGCAAGCGCTGCTGGTGACGCGAGGCCGCAGCGGGATGGCGCTGCTGCGGCCGGGAGCGCCGACGGCCCTGGTTCCCGTGCACGGATCGGCGGATGCGGTGGACGTGACCGGCGCGGGCGATACGGTGATGGCCGCCGCCACTGCCGCAGTCGCCGCCGGCGGAGATCCGGTGCAGGCGATGCGGATCGCCAACGTGGCTGGCGCCCTCAAGGTGCAGAAACCGGGCACCGTTGCCGTCTCCGCCCAGGAGCTGCGCACCGAGCTCGCCCGCGTCGAAGTGGCGCAGCCCACGCTCGTGGTAGCGCCGCGAGCCGCATCGCGGGGGCGACGGTGATCTGCACCCTCGCCGAGGCGCAGGCGTTGCGCGAGGAAGCGCGCAAGCGCGGCGCGCTGGTCGCGGTTGCGAACGGCGCGTTCGATCTGCTGCATGTCGGCCACCTGCGCTACCTGGAGGGCGCGAAGCAGGCGACGGCAGGGGGCCTTCTCATCGTCGGGGTCAACACGGACGCCTCCGTGCGGGCCCTCAAGGGGCCCCGCCGCCCGTTCGTGCCCGAGCAGGAGCGCGCGGAGCTCGTCGCCGCGCTGCGGTGCGTGGACCGGGTGGTGCTCTTCGGCGAACCGACCGCGGCCGGGCTGCTCACGGCGCTGCGGCCGGATCTGCACGTGAAGGGGACGGACTACACGGCGGAGACGGTGCCCGAGCGCGAGCTGGTCACGAGCTTCGGCGGCCGCACCATCGTCGCCGGCGATCCCAAGGACCACTCCACCACCGATCTGATCGCGAGGCTGAAGACGCTCTTGTGACGCGGCTGTCGGCGACCATCATCGCGCAAGACGAGGAGCGCGATCTGCCGGACTGCATCGCGTCGTTGCAGGGCTTCTGCGACGAGATCCTGATGGTGGATGGCGGCTCGCGCGACCGCACGCGGGAGATCGCCGCCTCGCTCGGCGCACGCGTGCTGGAGCGGCCCTTCGACGATTTCGCGCGCCAGCACGAGTTCGCAAGGGTGGAAGCGCGCGGCGAATGGGTGCTCTCCATCGACGCCGACGAGCGGGCCTCGACCGAGCTGCGCCGCGCGGTTTTCGGCGGAGCCGCGGCCTACTCGCTGCCGTTCAGGAACCACTTCCGTGGCATCTGGCTTCGCCATGGAGGCTTCTGGCCCGATCGCCACGTGCGTCTGTTCCGGCGGGAAGCCTGCCGCTACGACCCCGCCCGCACCGTCCACGAGAGGCTGATCGTGGACGGTCCGATCGGCAGCCTCGACGCGCCGATCCTGCACTACACGTTCGAGTCGCTCCAGGACTGCCTGGTGAAGATGGAGCGGTACGGCGAGCAGTCGGCGCGGATGCTGCATGCGCGAGGGGTTCGCGCCACGGCCTGGGACGTAGCGGCGCGGCCGCTGTGGCGCTTCGTGCGCGGATACGTGCTGCGCCTCGGCTTCCTCGACGGCGCGGCGGGCGCGGCGATGGCTTGGGCACGGGCGTACGAGGCGTTCCGGCGTTACTCCCGCCTCTGGGAGCTGTCGCATTTTTCGTGATATCCAAGCCCCGATGCCCATCGCGCCGGAGCTCAAGGAGATCCTCGCCTGCCCGAAGTGCAAGGGCGAGCTCGAGTTCCACGAGGAGAAGCAGGAGATCGTTTGCAAGACGTGCAGCCTGGTGTACCGGATCGAGGACGACATCCCCGTCATGCTCGTGGACGAGGCGAAGCCGCTGCGGACGTGACGCTCGCGGCGAAGCTCGCCGCGCACCCGCCGGCGCGAGTGCTGGTGATCCAGACGGCGTACCTGGGCGATACCGTCTTCTCCTCCGCGCTGTTCTCGGCGGTGGCTCGCAGGTTTTTCCCGGCGGTGATCGACGCCTGCGTCGCGCCGCGCGGACTCGACGTGGCGCTGGCCTTTCCAGGGATCGGGCACGTCCACGTCTACGACAAGCGCGGGCGGGACCGCGGACTGCGCGGTCTGCGCCGCGTCGCCGCGCGGCTCGCCACACGGCAGTACCAACTTGCGGTGCTGCCGCATCGATCGATGCGCACGGCGCTGCTCGCCTGGCTGGCGCGGATTCCGGAGCGGATCGGGTTCGCGGGGACCCCTGCTTCGCTGCTCTACACTGCGCGGGTGCCCACGCGCGAGAAGGCCTTCCTGCGCCGGGAGGCGGATCTTGCGGCCGCCCTCGGCGCCCCGCCGGGCGCCATGCAACTCGTGCCTCGCGCCGAATGGTTGTCCGCGGCCCGCTCGGCTCTCCGGGAGTCCAGGGAAGAGAAGCTCGCGGCCATCTGCCTGGGGTCCGAATGGGCGACGAAGATCTGGCCTGCGCGGCATGTCGCGGATCTGGTGCGCCGGCTCGCCTCCAACGGCTTTCGCCCCGTGCTGCTCGGCGGACCGCGCGAACGCGCGCTCGCGCAAGAGGTGGGCGCGGCAGGCGGCTGCATCGACACGACCGGCAATTCAGTCGGGGAAGCCCTGGCCATCCTCTCCATGTGCGCGTTCGCCGTCGGGGGCGATACCGGCCTCGTTCACGCTGCCCGCGCGCTCGGGATCCCGACGGTGGCCGTGTTCGGGCCCACGCCCTCGGACGTTCACCTGTTCGGGCCGCGCGAGCGCGCCGTATCCCTCGGGCTCTCCTGCTCGCCTTGCACCGTGCACGGCTCGCAGCGGTGCCCCCTCGGGCATCACCGCTGTCTCGACGATCTCGACGCGGAGCGGGTGGCGTCCGCCTGCCGGGAAGTCCTCGCCTGATGGACCCGCGTCTGGATCCTCCTTCGGGGGCCCTGGTGCGGGCGGTCGCGCGGATGGCGCACGCGCTGTTTCCGCTCCCGGCGAAGCCGCCGCCTTTGGCACGGATCCAGTCGGTCCTGGTGGTCCGCACGGACGACCGGGTGGGGAATGCGCTGCTGACGCTTCCGCTCGTTCGCGCTCTGCAGGCGGCTCTCCCGCAGGCCCGCGTCGACCTGCTGGTCGCGGCGCGGCGTGTGCACCTCGTCGAGGGGTTGCCGAACTTGCGCGCGATCGGTTTCGAAAAGCGCGCCGGGCCGCTCCGGTACCTCCGGTTCCTGCGCGGGCTGCGCGCGCGTTACGACGTCGTCATCGACGCCGCCCACTGGCACGCGTTCTCGCTCACCTCGGCATTGCTCTCGCGGTGGGCGGCGCGGCAATGGGTGGTGGGAGCCGATCGCGGGCCGTCGCGGCTGGTGTACTCCGGGATCGCTCCGCTTCCGGACCCAGGCACGCCGGACGTGGTGGCGAAGCTGCGGCTGGGAGCACCGCTCGGCCTGCGCCTTTCTCCCGCGCCCATGGAGACGGCGCTCGGGCGCGGACCGTCTCCAGTGGCGGGGAGGTACGCGGCGCTCAATCCCGGCGCGCGCAAGCAGGACCACCGCTGGCCGGCGGCCGGATTCGCCTCGTTCGCGAGGAAGCTGCAGCGGACGCGCGGGATCGATTCGGTGGTGTTCTGGGGCCCGGGCGAAGAGGCGCTCGCGCGGGAAGTCGTCGCGGCGGCCGGAGGGGCCGCGGCGCTCGCGCCGCCGACGGACCTCGATCAACTCGCTGCCGCTTTCCGCGGTGCCGCTCTCGTCGTGACCAACGACACCGGTCCGCTGCACCTCGCCGTCGCTTGCGGTGCAGCGGTCATCGCAGTGTTTCTCGACGATGCCGGATTGCGCTGGGCGCATCCGGGTCCACGTTTCGAAGCGGTGGTGGCCCCTGCCGACGAGACGCCGCTGCTGGCCGCGGCGGGGCGTCTTCTTGACACGGCCCGTCCGCCGGAACAACCTCCCAGGTCTCGGGAGGACACTCCTTGATCCGCTCCATGACCGGCTTCGGCGCGGGACGCGGCGAGGCCGGCGGAGAGACGGTCTCCGTGGAGTTGCGCGCGGTCAACGCCAAGTTCTGCGAGGTGAAGGCGCGGCTGCCGCGGGAGCTCATTCCACTCGAGGCCGAGCTGGTGAAGAGCATCAAGGCGCGCATCAGCCGCGGCGTCATCGAGGCGTTCGTGCGCCGCGAGACCGCGCCGGGACCCGCCTCGTCCCCGCGAGCCGATCTGGTCCTCGGGGCGGCCTATGCCAAGGCGCTGCGCGAGCTGAAGGATTCCCTCGGTCTCGCCGGGGAGCCGACGGTGCAGGACCTCGCGGCGATGGAAGGGGTGATCTCGCTCGGCGAGGCGGCGCCCGACGCCGAGGCGGCTGCGTCCGCGCTACAGAAGGCCCTCGACGCCGCCATCGAGGCGCTCGACGTCATGCGGCGCCGCGAAGGCGAAGCGCTGGCGCACGATCTTGCCGCCCGGTTCGACACCGTGGAAAAAGGCGCGCGCGAAGTGTCCCGTCTCGCGCCGCTGCAGGTCGATGCAGTGCGCGAGCGGCTCTCCGCGCGCATCGCCGAGCTGACGCGCGGGGTGCCACTCGACCCCTCGCGCCTCGCGCAGGAAGTGGCGCTGTTCGCGGACCGGACCGATGTCGCCGAAGAGCTCACGCGTCTTGCCAGCCACCTGGCGCAGGCGCGGGGGCTCATCCGCTCGGAAGCGCCCGCGGGACGCAAGCTCGAATTCCTCGTCCAGGAGCTGAACCGCGAGATCAACACCATCGGCTCCAAGTCGCAGCACGCGGCCATCGCCGCGGCGGTGGTGGAGCTCAAGGCGGAGCTCGAGCGCATCCGTGAGCAGGTGCAGAACGTCGAATGACGCCGCTGCTGCTCATCCTCAGCGCACCATCGGGGACGGGGAAGACCACCCTCGCGCGCCGTTTGGTCGCGGCGCACCCGGGGGCGCTGTTCTCCGTCAGCTACACCACGCGTCCGCCGCGCGGCGACGAGAAGGACGGGGTCGATTACCACTTCGTCAGCCGGGAGCGCTTCGAAAAGATGATCGCCGCAGGCGCATTCGTCGAATGGGCGCAGGTGCACGGCCATCATTACGGGACGCCGCGCACGTCGATCGCCAGTGCCGCGAGCCTGGTGGTGTTCGACATCGATGTGCAAGGCGGTCAGGCGATCAAGAAGCAGCACCCGGAAGCGGTGCGGGCGCTGATCCTGCCGCCGTCGCTGGCGGAGTTGGAGCGGCGCCTGCGCGCGCGCTCGACCGACGACGACACCGCCGTGAGGCGCCGCCTTCATGCAGCCCGGATCGAGATCGGTGTCGCCATCGCGGCGGGCTACGAATACTGGGTGGTGAACGAGGACCTCGATCACGCCTACGCCGATCTGGACGCGATCGTCCGGGCGGAGGGATGCAAAGCGGGAAGGCGCCCCCTCGCCCCGGACCTCGGCATCCCCTGAGGGCGGTTGATCTGAACCGCGGCTGGCTTTCCCTGCTACTGTGCACCGGTGCCGCGGATCCAGGTGCTGGATGCGACCCTCGCGAACCAGATCGCCGCCGGAGAGGTGATCGAGCGCCCCGCCGCGGTGGTGAAGGAGCTGGTCGAGAACGCCCTGGATGCCGGCGCGAAGCGGATCGAGATCGACCTCCAGGACGGCGGCCGCCGCCTGGTGCGCGTCCGCGACGACGGCTGCGGCATGGGACGAGAGGATGCCGGGTTGAGCCTGCAGCGGCACGCCACGAGCAAGCTGCGCCGCAAGGACGATCTCTTCGCCATCTCCAGCTACGGGTTTCGTGGAGAGGCGCTCCCCAGCATGGCCGCCGTCAGCCGTTTTGCGCTGCTCACCTGCGAGCCGGGAGCGCTGGAGGGCACCCGGATCGAGGTCGAGGGTGGCTCGATGGTCCGCATCTCCGGCGCCGGCGCGCCCGCGGGAACCACCGTCGAAGTGCGCGACCTGTTCTGGAACGTCCCCGCCCGGCGCAAGTTCCTCAAGAAAGCGCAGACCGAGCAGGCGCAGTGCCTCGACGCCGTGCTCCGGCTCGCCCTGCCGCGTCCGGAGGTCACGTTCGTGGTCCGCGAAGGCGACCGGACGCTCGCGCAGCTCCACGCCGGGGCCGACGTGCTGGCCGCTCGAGCCGAAGAGGCGCTCGGGCGCGAAGTCCGCAATCGCCTGGTGCCGTTCTCCGGCGGGTCGCGCTCCATCCGGGCCCACGGGCTCGCGGTGTCTCCCGCCATCGAGTACGGCAGCGGGCGCAACGTCTGGCTGTTCGTGAACGGCCGCGCCATCCGCGACCGCTCGCTCACCCATGCTGTCCTGCGCGCCTATGGCGAGCTGATGCCCCACGGGCGCTACCCGGGCGCGCTCGTCTTCCTCGAGGTGCCGCCGGCGGAGCTGGACGTGAACGTCCATCCGGCGAAGGCCGAAGTGCGCTTCGCCGACGCCAAAGCCGCCTGGGACGCGATTTACGAGGGCCTGACGCACGTGCTGGCCCGAGGCGAATGGATGCCGCGCCGCCAGGGCGCTACGGACGCCGTCCAGCCGGGTCGCGTGTACGCCTTGGGCGATCCGGTCGAGCGCGTCGCGGAAGCGATCGAGCGCTACGGCAGACAGATGCCCTCGACGTGGTGGATGCCGCCGGCGCACGCGCCGAGCCCGCGCGAGACGCAGCCGGACCTCGTCGTCCGCCCGCCATATTTCCGCGGGTTGCGATATCTCGGCCAGCTGCATCGCACCTATCTCGTCTGCGAAGGCCCGCAGGGGCTGGTGCTCGTCGATCAGCACGCCGCTCACGAGCGGGTGAATTACCAGCGCCTGCGCGGCGCCGCCAAAGCACCCGCGCAGCCGCTGCTGGTGCCGCAGGTCGTGCAGCTTGCCGCCGCCGCGGCGGCCCGTGTCCTGGAAGCGACGGACATGCTCGCCTCGATCGGCGTCGAGCTGGACTCTTTCGGCGCGAATAGCGCGGTGGTCAAGGCTCTCCCGCACGCGCTCGCCAGGCTGGACGAGGCCGGCCTCGGCGCGCTGCTCACCGATCTCGCCGACGAGTTGGCCGCGCACGGCCGCGGGGAGTCTCTCGACCGCCTGCGGGATGCGCTGCTCGCGCGCGCCGCCTGCCACGGGAGCATCCGCGCACACGACGCTCTCGCCCCGGCCGAGGCGCAGGCGCTGCTCGATGCGCTGGACGAGACCGACTATGGCGCCCGCTGCGCGCACGGCAGGCCCGTGGTCGCGGAATGGACAGAGGCGGAGATCGAGCGCCGCTTCGGGCGCGACTACGCATCTCACGCACACGCGGCGCCGCCCGAGGCCGTCTGAAATACGACGTCCGCGCGCCGCCGAGCGCATTATGATGGGGACGAAGGAGGGCCACGCATGCAGGTCGCGGTCGAGGGTATCGTCGAGACGCTGCGCGGAGTGCCGCCCGCCCGGTTCCAGCCTGGAGAGGTATGCGCGCGGTTGCGCGGTCTTCTGCTGGATCCGCGCACCCTGCAGCCCTACCTGCACTTCGCGCCGCGCCGCTACACCAGGAACCTGATCTATCGCGACGCGATCTTCGAGCTCATCGCGCTCTGCTGGGAGCCGCACAGCCAGAGCCCGATCCACAACCACTCCGGCCAGCTCTGCTGGCTGTCCATCCAGCGCGGGGCGCTGCGCCTGGAGAACTTCAAGAGCCTCGACGGCCCCGGACCCGGCGACGGAATCCGGCTGGTCCCGAATGGCGGCCTCGCGCGCGCCACGGAAGGCGCGCTGGACCTGCAGCAAGGCGAGAACGCGATCCATCGCGTCTCCAACCCGTTCGAAGAGCGCGCGGTGAGCCTGCACGTCTACTCTCGCCCCTACGACACCTGCATCGCCTACGATCCGCCCTCGCGGACCGCACGGGTCATGAAGCTGTGCTACCACTCCATCGGGGGGAAACTCGTGGACGATCCGCCGGAGCAGCTGCAGTGAAGCACGCCGCGGCGCTCGCGCTGGCGCTGCTCGCCTGCGCGCACGCGCCGGCGGCGAAGGAAGCGCGCGCCGCCAGCCTGGAGGTGCAGGACGCGGTGCACGGTGTGCGGTATGCGCTTCCGGCCGCATCGGAGACGTGGCAGGTGACGCGCGAGGGCACGGCCCGGTCTCCGTCGGGCGTCGAGACGGAGATCAGCTCGTTCCCGCTGCCCAGGCCGGGCACGCCGCAGCAGTGCCGCGAGTACGCCCGCGCGCGCCTGTCGGGAAAGAACGCCGCGCCTGCGGACACGGGCGGCGCGAGCGCGGAGGCTCCCCGCGAGCAGGCTTCGTCCGATGCGCCGGTGGTGGCCTGGAGCTTCACCAGCGGCGCCGCGTCTGCGCCGGTGCGGAACCGGTGGGCGTTCTTCACGCGCGACGCGGATTGCCTGGTCCTCTACGTCACCGGCCCCAAGGGCGACGCCTTCGCCGACCAGACATTCGACACCGCGGCGCGCAGCTTCCAGGTGCTGCCCCTGCCGCCGGAGCGGCAGCGCGACGTGGATCTGCTCGCCGGGATGGGTTTCCTCGAGCGTCGCGAACCCGCCTCCGCGCTGGAGCGATTCGAGGCGCTCACCCACCGCGAGCCGGACAATGCGAAGGCGCATTTCGGCGCCTTGATGGCCGGCTTCGAGCTGGGCCAGGAGGCGTACGCGCGCGCCCTTCCTCACGGAAAGCTGGCGCTGCGCTCGGAACGCGATCTCACGCCGGAGCAGCGGCACCTTGCCCTGCGCGCGGTCGGCGTGATGCAGCTGGCGGAGAACCAGGTGCGGGAGGCCGCGGACACGCTGGCGGAGCTGGTGGTGCGCGCGCCCGATCTGGCGGAAGCGCAATACAACTATGCCTGTGCATTGGCGCGGCTGGGCGACGCACAGGCCGCGATGGACCACCTCCGCACCGCGCTCCGCCTCGACGGAGAGCTGGCCGCGCATGCGCGGCAGGACGAGGACCTCAAATCGCTGCGCGGCAGCGCCGCCTTCGAGCAGCTCACGACTCCCGCGAAGTAGCCGCGGAATCCAGCTGGAACTCGATCTCCAGCGCTTCCGGGTCGACTCCCGGCCAGCGCGTCGCCACTTCCAGGCGCGCCAGGTCCGGTGGCATCTCCACCGGATCACCTACATGCGCCCACTCGCCGCCCGTCGGAAACGGCGCGCCCTCCAGGACCAGCGCGAGCCGCTCGGCGACGGGCTCGAAGTAGAAACCGGTCTCGGGCGCGCGGGCCATCACACTCCGACACGAAACGAAAATGGAAGAGCGGCGCAACTCCTGTATCTTACCGCAGATGCGCCTTGCGCTCGCGCTGCTCCTCGCCGCCTCGTCCGCCGCAGCCGCCGTGCCGGAGAAAGGCGAAGGCACGATCACCCTCCTCGGAGGGGTCCGCACACTGCTTCCCGGCAACGGCGATTACCTGACGGAGCAACTCGCCACGCACCGGACGCTGCAGCCCGGTGGGCTCGCTTCGTTCGGCTACCAGTACGACGAGGAGCTGCATTTCAAGATCGAGGTCGGATACCTCTGGGACCGCTACCGGATCGCGGGCGGCGATCTCGAGGTCAAGAGCATCCCGGTATTCCTCGCGCTCGACACCGTGCTCGTTCACGGGCGCTCCTTTACGTTCTACGGAGGCGGCGGCATCGGCTATTCGCTGAACACCGGCACCCGCAACGGCGTCAGCAACGAGGCCAACTCCACCGCTGGTTACGTCGCGCTCGGACTGCGCTACCAGCTCGCCGGCCCGGTCTCGCTGGTGATCGAGGAGCGGTACACGCTCGCCAGCGCGCAGGTCGATCCGCAGAGCACCCAGAGGCTGAACGTGGGCGGTAATCTTTTCTCCCTCGGATTCATGTTCCATTTCCTCGAACCGGACGAGGCCGGCAAGCCGAAAGCGCCGTAGGCAGCGCCAACAAACACGTGCACGGAAGTCCCCGCCATGGGATGCTCTGCCGCACCCCAGGCGTTCAAGGGAGCATGATGCCGATGACCGACGAGACCTCCTCTCCGCGCAGCCTTCCGCCCCATGCAGAGGGAGGCCGCGACGGCGACATCTCCACGCTGCGCAAGGAGCTGATCGAGGCACGCAACCTCGTCATCAAGACCGACAACCTGCTCAAGAACCTGCATGCCGAGCTCAAGCAGATGGGCCGCAAGCACGAGGAGCAGGAGAAGCGGCACTGGATGACCAGCGTGACCGCCTATATCGGTTTCGCGGTGATCGCGGGGGTGGGAGCGATCGCGTACGCCAACGCCGAGGTGCGCACCGCGCGCAGCGATGCGCAGGCGAACGAGGCCCGGGCCGCGGCGCTGCAGAAGGATGCCGAGAAGATCAAGGCTGCCGAGCAGACGCGTCGCGATTCTTCGGAAAAGGCCCTCCGCGTCTACGAGCTTCTCGGCAGCGAGAAAGAAGGACCTGCCCTGAACCAGGCCATGACGCAGGCCATGCATCTCGACCGCGGTCAGCTCTCGGCGCTCGAGGGCAAAGCCATCGACGACCGGGCCGCCGGCATGAAGCGCCAGCTCGCCGAGGCGGCGCGTAGCGCCGGCGAGTCCGCGTACCGGCGCCAGGATTGGAACGCGACTTCCCAGGACCTCGGCCGCTACGTGGAGCTGGAGCCCAAGGTGAGCGACAACATCATCTGGTTCCACCTGGGCAGCGCGCGCATCCAGACCAAGGAATTCCAGGGCGCGCTCCACCCGCTGGAGACGTTCCTCAAGAGCGCGGGTGGCACCAAGACCGCCCAATACGCGGGTCTGCTGCTCGGCCAGGCATACGAAGAGGTCGGCAACGCCAACCGCGCGCGCGAGGTGTACGAGCGCGCCGTTACGCTCTATCCCGGCAGCGAGTTCGCGCCCCAACTCCGCAACCGGCTCAAGCGGCTCGCGGCAGCGGCCGCGCCTCTCGGTACGCCGCCGGCCACGGCGGCGGCTCCGAAGCCGCAGTAGTCGCGGCTGCTACACCTGTACAGTCCAACAACATTAGCCGCATACCCGCGCCTCGGGAGCGGCTAATGCACCTTCAGCTCCTTTCGCGCCTGCGCGAGCGCGTCCTTGACCCGGCGCGCCTCCTCGGCGGCATCCGCTCCTGACTGGGAGAGCCGCCGCCGCAACTCCTCGATGCCGTCCAGCGCGTCCGCGATCGCCCGCGAGGCCGCTTCGTTGTCGGAGACGAGCCGGCAGCGCTGACTCACCCGATCCAGATCGTCGTCCCACCGCCGCGACCACGCGTCCCATTCCCGGGCAAGCGCTCCACCCTCGAGGCCGCCGGGCGCGGGCTGCACCGCGCGCGCCGAGATCTGCGCGTAGAGCCGTTCGACGTCGTCCAGGCAGGCGGTGGGAGTCTGTTCCGCGGCCGTCTGCGCTTTGCGGCCGTACAGGTCGGCGACGACGCTGCGCACGAGCTGGAAAAAGAGCACCGCGCAGAAGGCCCCATAGATGCAGTACACGGCGATCCGGAATGGCTTCAGCGCAGGGTCGCGCGGCACCCGCAGGGTCTAGCTTGGGCGAGGCGGGTGTTCAAGGGCCGGGCTGCGCGACGTCCGGCAGGTACGCGTCGTAATGACCCTGCGCGTCCGTCCGGCTGCCGCCGAGGAAGACGCTGTGCTGCCCGTTCAGATCGACGGAGAAGAAGCTCACCATCGCGTTCGCCACCAGCGTATCCGCCGCGCCGGGCGACAGCCGTCCAATGACGGTTCCGCCGACGTGCAGCGCATTCGAGATCCGCAGCGGCCCCATCTCCGACTCCCCGAGGTCCGCTCCGTCGAGAACTACGCCCACGATGGCGCGGGGAAGGGCAGTGCCGGCCGGCGGCACGATCTCGAACCGCCAGTTCCCGGCGTCCGCGACGAGGTGGAAGACGCCAAAGCCGTCGGTCGGGGTGGTGAACGCCGTCCGCGTGGGCACGAGGGCGTCGGCGAGGCGCGTGGCGAGGATCTGGAAGTTGGCGCCCACCGGCATTCCGTCGGGGCCGACGACCTTGCCGAACCGCTTCACCTTGGGAGGACAGGAGAGCACGACCGGCGCCGCCTGCGGCAAGGTGATGGATTTCGCATCGGACAACGCGGGAGCGCTGGCGTCGGAGGGCGGTGCCGCTTGCACCAGGTATCCGCCCTCGCGCAGCGAAATCGTCGAGACGCCGCCGTCCGCGACCACCGAGCGCGCGAGCGTCCACGACGTCTCCACGCTGCGGACATAGACGCGCGCGGACTGCACCGGCGCGCCGGCCGAATCGATGACGTTGACGTCGAGCCCTGCCACGGGAGGCAACGGCAGCGTGAGAACGTTCGCGTACATCAGCGGTGGATAAACGGGAAGCGGGTCGAGCGGAAGTCCCCCATCGGCATCAGGAGGCGGACCGACTTGCAACAACGGATCGCCCGCATCCGGCGGAAGCAGCAGGGTATAGCCGCCGTTGGCGTCCGAGATCTGTGGCGCTGAGAGCGCCGCGCCTTGCGCGTCGACGGCAATGACGCTCGCGCCGGCAGCGGGCCCACCGTCCGGTACGAGCAGCCCACCGCCGATCGCCTTCAGCGTCGCCGCTCCGGGAAGCGCGAAATCGAGGATCGGAGAGGATGAAGACGAGTCGATCGGGCCGGCGCGTAGCGGCGGGTTTGGCGCGGCCGGCTGGACCAGCACGTTCCATGTCCGCTGCGGGAGCTGCGCCCGGTACGTGCCCGACGTATCCGTGACCGACACCACCTGATCGACGCGGTCCGGAATCACGGGCGCGGAATCGGTGAACGTGACCGTCGCGCCGCCGTCCACCGCGGCGCCGTCCTGCGTCACGCTGCCCGTGGCGGCCAGCGGAGCGGCCAGGGAGAAGTCGTTCAGCACGCCGTGGCGCAGATCGATCTGCAGCTCCTTCAGCGCGAATTGCGAACCGCTCGGGGGACGCACTTCGACCTGCACCACGGACAGGTTCGCGGCGGGGGCGCGGCACTGTCCGAGGAAGCAGACGTTCGCGCTCGAGCATTGGCTGCTGGCGGAGCATGCGGTGTAGCTCACGCGCGGTTCTCGCAGCGAGCACGCGGCGAGGGTGGCGACCAGCGGGATCGCGCGCCTCACTGGCACACCCGGTGCGCAGGCGGGCTGGGAGAAAAGGTGGGGCCGTCACATTGGCCGGAGAACTGTTCGAGATGGACGTCCACCACGAACTTGTATGTGCTGGCCGTGAAGCCCTGCTTCATCGCGCGATTGGGGAGCGTGGTGGAAGCGGGGTCGAATCCGGTCGTCTCTCCGATGACGACTTCCACCACGTGCACGCCGCTGCTCACGATTCCAGCGGCCGCGGCGTCGAATGCGAACGTGCGCAGCGGTCTGATCGTCTGCGTGACGTTGTCGAAGTTGGGCGCGATCTGGTCGGAGAACGCAATCCGCGTCGAGGGAATGTTCGCGGTGTCGTAGTCGATGAACCAGCGCGCCTCCAGCGTGACCGTGGAGTCCTGCTCCTGCACGCTCAGGCTGTCGAACTCGAGCCGGCAATGACACTGGGGCGACGCGGCGAGGTCGGTGGAGCCCTGCTGATAGAGGGTGAGCACGCGGGCGAGAAGGTAGGGCTGTATGCTCTCGAGGACGATATGCGGCGCCGGGTGCGGCGATTCGACGATTGCGTCGATCGTCTGCGGCACCATGCAGGAGACCTGTGGACACACGACCACGCCCAGGATCGACGCAAGGGCTGCGCCACGTACAAAGCGACGGAAAAACAGCAGCCTGAACGACGTGCAAAGGTGCGCGAACGTCTCCCGGCGCGACATTCCTGTCACTGCTCGTCCAGCGCTTCGTCGGGGGGAAGCGTCTCCCCGCGTTTCTCCGCCTCCATCCGCTCGAGGTGGCGGAAGATGGTCCGCGGATCCACCCCCAGGTCTTTCGCCGTCTTGGTGCGGTTCCCGCCGTTTCGCTCCAGCACCTCGTTGATGTAGCGCTTCTGCCACTCGTCGCGCGCCTCGGCGAGCGCCAGGATGGGCTCGAGCTGCTCGGGCCGCAGCTCCAGATCGTCCGGGCTGATCAAGGGCTTTTCGGCGAGCACCACCGCCTTCTTGATCCGGTTTTCGAGCTGCCGGATGTTCCCGGGCCAGCGGAACCGCTTGATCGCGACCAACGCCTGCGGGGAGAAGCCCTTCACCTTGCTCCCGAGCTCGCGAGCCGCGCGGCCGAGAAACCACTTCGCCAGCGTCACGGCGTCCTCGCCCCGATCGTGCAGGGGCGGCAGGTGCAGGTGCACGACGTTGACCCGGTAGTAGAGGTCCTCGCGGAAGCGGCCCCCCTTCATCTCCTCGTCGAGGTCCTTGTTGGTCGCCGCGACCACCCGGATGTCGACCGGCTCGGCCTTGTTCTCGCCCACGCGCGTGACCGCATGCTCCTGGAGGGCGCGCAGCAGCTTCACTTGCAGCGCGGCCGGCATCTCGCCGATCTCGTCGAGGAACAACGTCCCGCCGTGCGCCGCCTGGAACCTTCCCGGGCGCGACGCGACCGCCCCGGTGAACGCCCCTTTGGCGTGGCCGAACAGCTCGCTCTCGAGCAGGGTCTCGGGGATGGCCCCGCAGTTGATCGCCACGAAGGGGCCGTTCTTGCGCGGGCTGCGCCGGTGGATCTCGCGGGCGATCAGCTCCTTGCCGGTTCCGGTCTCACCGGTGACCAGGACGCTGATGTCGGTGCCCGCCACCTTGTCGATCTTGCGGAAGATGTCCCGCATCGCCTCGCAGGCGCCGATGATGTCGCCGTACGCATGCTCTTCGAGGCGCTCCAGGAGCGCCCTCTTGTCCGCGCGCAGCTCGTCCAGTTGGCGGCCCAGCTCGACGAGGAGGACCGCCGTGCTGCAGAAGCTCGTCGCCACTTCCAGCTCGCGGTCGGTGAACAGGTTCGTGAGCTTGTCGTTGCCGACGTAGATGGCGCCCAGCAGCTCGCCGCGCATGACCAGCGGCAGGCACATCACCGACGCCAGTTTCAGGTTGACGACGCTCTCGCTGGCGTTGAACTGCGAGTCGTGGAGCGCATCCTCGATGCACAGCGGCTGCCGCGTCTCCAGCACGCGCCGCACGATCGTGTCGGAGAGCCGCTCGACCGCGTCCGCCACGTTCTCGCGCTGGAAGTTGCGCGCCTTGAGGACCTGTGGGGTGCCCTCGTTCACGACGAGGACGAATCCCTTGTCCGCCCGGACCACCTCGATCAGTGCGTCGAGCAGCCGGGTCAGCGCTGTGTCCACGCCCGGTTCGCTCGCGAGCTGTCGCGCGAACTCCGCCAGCCGCGCGGTCGCCAGCGATTGCGGATCCCGCTGCTCGTTGCGCTGGACCTGCGCCGGCGCGGGGACGCGTTCGCCGCTCTGGAACACCAGCTGGGTGCTGCCAAGCTCCATCGTGTCGCCGTCCGCCAGCGTGTGTTGCCCACGCCGTTTGCCGTTCACCACCAATTGGGCGCCTTCGAGCGCCGTGGCAGTGAAGGACTCGCCATCGAACTCGATGGCCACCACGCCGCGCAGGTTGGGGACGCGCACGTCGCTGTCCGGCGCCGCTGCCAGCGTGGTCAACGGCTTGACCAGCGTCACGAAGGAGGGCGCCGCGCCCGCGGCGTGCACCACGAGCGTCGCCATCAGCGCCCCTGTCCTTGCTGGAGGAGACGATCGGGGAGCTGCTCTTCGCCTTTGAAATTGATCGCGGCGTGGATCGCGCCGCCCGCCCAGAGAGCGTAGAACAGCCCCGCGCCGACCCACTTCACCACATTGAGGCGCGTCGCCGTCTTGTACGGCGTGCTCCCGGGGCCGTGGTCGTCGAAGCGGCCGGTGGCATTGTCGCGGAGCTGCTCGATGAGCAGCGCGCTCCCTGCGCTGGCGGCGCCGGCGATGAGCTGGGAAGTGGCGAGGAAGATGCCGAGCTTCCGGTCGCCGTTCTGGAGCTGCCCGAGCCCGAACGGCATCATCGTCACCCAGAACTCGTGCTGGACCACGCGCCGCTCGATCGACGGCGAGATCTTCTGCAGGCGCCTTTGCTCTTCCTCCAGCTCGCGCTGCCGCCGCCGTTCCGCCTCTTCGGCCGCCGCCTTCTTCTGCGCGTCCTGCTCCGCCCGCTTCTGAGCCCGCAGCGGGGCGAGCCGCGGCTCGGCCTCCTTCTTCACCTGGGCGAAAAAGGAGATCGCCGCCGGCGGGACGTAGAACGGGTCGAGCTCGGCATCCGGATTGATGTAAAGGTACTCGAGGAAGGCGCTGTACGCCTCGCCCTTGCGCCCCTGGTAGAACAGCGAAAGCCCGAGCAGCCGGTAGGCCTCGGCGCGCATCTGCAGCGACTCGAAGCGGCCCGCCTCGAGCAGCGCGGCAAGGAGCTTGGAAGCCTGGGCGTAATCGCCGTACTCGAACGTCACGCGCGCCCGGTTCATCGCCTCGATGGCCGCGCGCGACTCCTCGTCCGGCGGCTGCGCGGGCTGGGCCTGCGAGAGGAGGATGACGGCGAGCAGGGCGATCATCAGGGCGTGGCCTGCGCGTAGTCGAGCGTGTTGACCGAACCGGCCTTCAAATCGATGGACAGCGTGCGATCGCCGATGGTCACGGTGGCGGGCTGCGAGGGGGCCGTCATGGAGTAGGGCAGCGGATTCGACGCCGTTCCCACCAGCACCGGTCCCCTACCGAAGACGTCCACCACCACCCGGGCGTCGCGGGGTGCATTCAGCACCTTGAACTGCGCTGGCCTCGGGGGGCCGTACTCGAGCTTGTACACAGGCTGGTTCTTCGTCACCACCAGAACGAGGTCGTTGTCTTCGCAGCAAGAGTGGCGCACGACCACGCGGTGCGGGCCGGGGGCGACCTTGATGGAGAAGGCGTTGCTGTCGCCGAGGTCGCGGTCATCCAAGGTGACCTGCGCATGCTGGCGGACATGCAGCTTCACATCCAGCGCCTCCGCTGGCTTCGCCGGCGGGGGGGCCGTGCGCTTGCGGCTGTTCTCGGAGGTCGGGACGCTGGCAGTTGCGCTTGGCGGCGGCGGAGGCGGCGGAACGATCCTCGTGCTGGCTGCCTCTGCCTGCTGCCGTGCGCTGCGCTCGG